>Ga0307508_10000439_pt1 | contig 49671 bp, 34 predicted proteins | sample 9_EM_MG_FD_203089 | JGI IMG/M metagenome (GOLD analysis project Ga0307508, IMG submission 203089) | Populus trichocarpa ectomycorrhiza microbial communities from riparian zone in the Pacific Northwest, United States - 9_EM | ecosystem: Host-associated > Plants > Roots > Unclassified | place... | reverse complement strand
AAGGCATGAAAAGCGCTGATCCAAAAGCGGTATGGGTGATGCAGGGATGGCTTTTTTACAGCGACCGCAAGTTCTGGAAAGCCCCGCAGATAAAAGCCCTGCTCGATGCCGTGCCCAACGATCACATGATACTGCTCGATCTCGCTGCTGAAATAGAGCCTGTCTGGAAAAAAACGGACGCTTTTTACGGCAAGCCCTGGATATGGAATATGCTGCACAATTTCGGCGGCAATATCAGCCTGTTCGGCAGGATAGAAACCGTTGCCACCGCACCCGCCGCCGCCCTGCATGATCCAAAAGCCGGACATATGCTCGGCATCGGCCTCACCATGGAAGGCATAGAACAAAATCCCGTGTTGTATGAGCTCATGACCAGCCATACCTGGCGCGATTCGGCCATCGACCTCCGCCAATGGCTGCCTGCCTATACACGCAACCGTTATGGAGTAACCGATACCAACGCCCTGCACGCATGGCAGGTGCTGGCGGCAACGGTATACAACGGCAAAACCATCCGCGACGGCGCAGAATCAATTATCACCGGCCGCCCTACTTTCGATTCGGCCGCACGCTGGACAAGGACCACGCTCAACTATGCTCCCGCCGATCTCCTGCCGGCATGGGATTATTTTATAAAAAGCAGCCCCCGCTGCAAAAACAGCGATGGCTTTCAATATGATATCGTAGATGTAACGCGGCAGGTCTTGGCCAACTATGCGCTTACCCTGCAACAAAAAGCAGGAATTGCCTTCAAAAAAAAGAATGCCCCCGATTTCAATCTTTATAGCAAGGCCTTTATCGCTTTGATAGAAGATATAGACCGCCTGCTGACCACCCGGAAAGATTTTTTACTCGGCCCCTGGATCTCCGATGCCCGCAAGTGGGGCGCCATCCCCGCCGAAAAAGCCTTGTATGAACGCAATGCGCGCGATCTGATCACCCTTTGGGGAGATGCCAACAGCCCGCTGCACGAATATGCCAACCGCCAGTGGAGCGGCCTGCTCAATGATTTTTATAAACCCCGCTGGGAACATTTTTTCACCGCCGCCGCCCGGGCCTTACAAACCGGCGAACCATTGGATACCAAAGCATTTGAGAAAAATAGCAGCGAATGGGAATGGAAATGGGTGAATACGCAAAAAAATTATCCCATAAATGCATCGGGAAAACCGGTAGAAATGTCTAACTTGTTATATAAGAAATACAGGAAAATTATTGAAAACGCATTGCAATAATACCTCCACCTGCTGGTCCGCCACTGTCCAACAGGTTGTCTTCACAAAATTAGCGGAAACAACAACTCCGCTCAAAGTCCGGTCAAACTCCGGTATAAGTCCGGTCAGACCCCGCTCTCCCTTTTGGGACCCTTGCGGGACTCCTTAGGGACTCTCCTATCCCCCCGCTGCTTAGGTCCTATGGTGATGCTCCTATCCTGGTATGATCATACGCTCCTTCAGGCATATAAGTAAGTATCCCATATTGAACATTGAAAATTGAGCATTGAATATTGAACATTTTACTGAATTAAGCATATTCAACGCCTCGCACGCAGCGTAGGTTTTACCTGGGCTGTTCACCTCCTACAACGACCGCACAATCCCCAGCTCCAGCCCCCGCAGCTCCGCCAGCCCGCGCAACCGGCCGATGGCAGAATAACCGGGATTGGTTTTCTTATTCAAATCGTCGAGCATCTGGTGACCATGATCAGGCCGCATCGGAATGGACAGCTGGCGCTGCCGCATCACCTGCACCAGCTCTTTTACCACCCCGTACATATCTACATCACCTTCCAGGTGATTGTCTTCATAAAAATCGCCCCACTCATTGCGCCGCGTGCTGCGCAGGTGCACAAAATTGATGCGCGCCGCAAACTGTTTTACCATCGCAGGCAAGTCATTATCGGGGCGCACGCCAAAAGACCCCGTACAAAAACACAGGCCATTGGCAGGCGAGGCCACCGCGTCAAACAACGCCTGTACATCTGCCGCCGTGCTTACTATTCTCGGCAGGCCAAGAATGGCGTAAGGAGGATCATCCGGGTGTATCACCATCTTCACGCCTGCTTCCTCCGCCACCGGTATCACCTGCTGTAAAAAATACACCAGGTGCTTCCGCAGCGTAGTAGCGTCGATACCCTTGTAGGCATCAAGCGCCGCCTGGAATTGTTCTAGCGTAAAGCTTTCCTCGCTGCCCGGCAATCCCGCAATGATATTGCGTTGCAGCAACAGCTTATCTTCCTGGTTCATGCTGTCGAACTTTTCCTTCGCACGCGACAGCTCTTCCGAAGTATAATCTTTTTCCGCCTCCCTTCTTTGCAGCATAAACACATCGAAGGCGATAAAGGCCCCTTTTTCAAACCGCAGGGCCTTGCTGCCATCGGCTACCGTATAGCTCAAATCGGTGCGCGTCCAGTCGAGCACCGGCATAAAATTATAGGTCACCGTCCTTACGCCTTCAGCGCCCAGGTTCCGGAGCGACAGCTTATAGTTATCAATGTATTGCTGGTAACCCGCCGCCTGTGTTTTGATGGCCTCGTGCACCGGCACGCTCTCCACCACATCCCACGACATGCCCGCCGCGGCAACGGTCTCTTTGCGTTTCAGGATTTCCTCCCGGGTCCATACCTGTCCATTGGGAATATGGTGCAATGCTGTCACCACGCCTGTACAGCCCGCCTGCCTGATATCTGCCAGGCTTACCGGGTCGGAAGGCCCATACCAGCGCATGGTCTGCACCATCTGGAAAGGCTGCTTTGTCTTTATAGAAGAAGACATGTGTTAATACGGATTTAGTAAAAAAAGCTGCAGGCTATATAAATCTTACTCCTTCATGCTCCAGTCGCTTATATTTTGCCTTGTCAAAAGTATAATAGAAAGCGCCTTTTTTGGAAGATTCTTTCTCTTTTTCTTTCAATTTGTTCAAAATACCCAGCGATAGCACCTTGCGGGTAAAATTGCGCTTATCAAGCGGCGTTTCGTATACAGCTTCGTAGAGGTTCTGCAGCTGGGGAAGCGTGAATTTGTCGGGCAACAGGGCAAAACCGATGGGATGGTTGGCCACTTTTTGCTGCAGCCGCTCCCAGGCCAGCTTCACCATTTGCTTATGGTCGAAGATAAGGCCGGGCACTTTGCTCAGCTCAAACCAGCGCGCATTGTGCGTTTTCATCAGCGCTTCGGAGTAGTCGTCAATCTTTATCAGGGCAAAATAGGCTACCGAAATGACCCGTCCGCCGGGGTCGCGGTTTACATGACTAAAACAATGCAGCTGTTCCATATAAATATCCGTCAGGCCCGTCAGCTGGTCCAGTATCCGCCCCGCGGCCTCGTCCACACTCTCATCCTTATTTACAAAACCACCCATGAGCGACCATTTATCCTTCTGCGGCTCAAAGCCCCTTTTGATAAACAATCCCTTCAGGTGCTTTCCTTCAAACCCGAAGATGATACAGTCTACTGCTACCAGCAGCCTGTCGTGGTTTTTATATTGAATGATGCTCATGTAGGGTTACCGCTTTAAAATAGTGTAAGGTTTAGCTACCAATAAAAAAAGCCGGTATAAAACGGGATATCCATTTTATACCGGCGTTCCGGGTTTACCAGAAACGAATATATAATGCCGAAAACAACAGGAGTGTTACAACAATCAGCGCCAGGTTGGCCGGCTCTAGCTTAAACATAGATTTGTCCAGCACAAACGCCTTGAGGCTAATCTTCGGCCCGGCCAGGCTTACCAACACCATCGCCAGCACCGAAAACACAAACGACCAGCCCATGGTAATGAGGAACGGAATTTCATACAGGCCTTTATCGTTTTTAAAGGCAGTGTATAACCAGGTTTCGTGGCCAAACAGGTTTGGCGCCAGGTTATTGAAGATAAAGGTGACCACCAGGCCCGAAATCAGGCCCACAATGGCGGCAGCGCCTGTTGTACGCTTCCAGAACATACCCAGCAGGAACATGGCGAATATACCCGGGCTGATAAAGCCCGTATATTTCTGGATAAAGGTGAAGCCGCCTTCGCCGGCAATACCCAGCAGGTCGTTCCAGGTAAAGGCGATGGATAAAACCATGGCCAGTACAATCACTACCCGACCCAGCCAAACCATCTTCTTTTCATCCGCTTCCTTGTTGATGTATTTCTTATAGATATCCAGGGTGAAAATGGTGGAGATACTATTGGCCTTTCCTGCCAGCGATGCCACGATAGCGGCAGTCAGGGCGGCCAGCGACAAGCCCTTCAATCCATCGGGCAAAAAGCCCAGGATGGCGGAATAAGCATTATCAGAATTGAATTTGCCACCTGCCGTCATTTCCGCCTGCAGCGAGCCGTTTTTGTACAGCACATAAGCGGCAATACCCGGCAGCATTACAATGATAGGCATCATCAGCTTCAGCAAACCCGCAAACAAAATCCCTGTACGCGCAGTTTTTAAATTAGCGCCCAGGGCCCGTTGCGTGATGTATTGGTTACAGCCCCAGTAGTTCAGGTTCACAATCCACTGACCGGCAAAATACATGGCGATACCAGGCAGGATAAGGTATTTATTTACTTCATGCTGCGGGGTGCTCGCATCCGGCTTTTTCAATATCATATGAAAATGGTCCGGCGCTTCCTTCAGCAGCATGTTGAACCCTGCAATCGCATTCTTACCCAGGCCAAATTTTTCGCTCACCATCGTCAGGGCCAGGTAAGTCGTCGCCAGGCCGCCGATAATCAGTACAGATACCTGTATTACATCGGTATAACCAATCACCTTCATCCCGCCCAGCGTGATAAAGACGGCGAAGATCGCCAGGCAAATCATAATCAGGTGCAGGTGCTCACCGCCGCCCGCCAGGTTGTTGATGGCCAGCGCACCGAGGTACATAATGGAAGTCAGGTTAACGACAATGTACAGGAACAGCCAGAAAATGGCCATAATCAGGCTCACCGTTTCATTATACCGCGTCTTTAGAAACTGCGGCATCGTAAATATCTTATTCTTCAGGTAAACCGGCATAAACCATATCGCGATGATGATAAGCGCTATAGCCGCCAGCCATTCGTAGGCGGCTACTGCCGTACCCACAAAAAAACCGTTGCCGCTCATGGCGATGAACTGCTCCGAAGAAATATTGGACGCAATCAGCGAGGCGCCGATAGCCCACCAGGTCAGCGAACCTTCCGCCAGGAAGAAGTCGTGCGTGTCGGTGACCGCCTTCTTCTTTTTGCGGTAAATCCAATATCCATACCCGGCTACGATGATAAAATAAATGACGAAGATGAGAATGTCTGAATTCGCGAGCTTACTTTTCATGTGCAATCAGTCGTTTGACGTGGTGAGTGTATGTTTTGATTTATTTAATTATCAGTAATAATAATTAATAATTGCTAAATATACGGGGAAAAACCCTTCAAATTAACGGTAGGATGCGTCATTCCACCGTAATTCATTTTTAAAGTTATACAGGTCCGTATCTTTCCCGATAAGCACGTATTCAATCCCCGCCATATCAGCAAAATCCTGCATGTGCTCGGCTGTCAGGTTTTGGCTATAGCCGGTATGGTGCGCGCCCCCGGCCAGTATCCACGCCGCACAGCCCGTTTTCATATCGGGGTAAGGTTTCCATAACACCCTGGCTACCGGCAGCTTAGGCAGGCCCTGGATGGGATTGACGGCCACCACCTCGTTCACCAGCAGGCGAAAGCGGTTACCCATGTCCACAATCGAAGCATTCAGCGCAGGCCCCGCACCCGAATTAAAGACCAGCCTTACCGGGTCGGCCTTGCCGCCGATACCCAACGGGTGGATTTCACAGCTCGGCTTGCCATCGGCAATAGAAGGACAGATTTCCAGCATATGCGAACCCAGCACCAGCTGGTTATTGGGATCGAAATGATACGTATAATCTTCCATAAAGGAGTTGCCGCCTTTCAGGCCGCTGCCCATCACTTTCATCGCACGCACCAGCGCCGACGTCTTCCAGTCGCCTTCCCCGCCAAAACCATATCCTTTGGCCATCAGCCGCTGCGAAGCGATACCCGGCAATTGCGCCATGCCGTGCAAATCCTCGAATGTATCCGTAAATCCTTTGAAACCGCCGTCTTCCAGGAAGGTCTGCATACCCAGCTCTATTTTAGCCGCCTCCCGCAGCGAAGCATGCTGCGCACCGCCTTTTACCAGCGCAGGTACCAGATTGTATGTATCTGCATATTCCTGTACCAGCTTGTCTATCGCCGCATCGCTCATCGCGTTGATCACTTTCACCAAATCGCCGATGCCATAGGTATTGACGGCATAGCCGAATTTCAATTCCGCTTCCACCTTATCGCCTTCCGTTACCGCTACGCTGCGCATGTTATCGCCAAAGCGCGCAAATTTAGCGCCCTGCCAGTCGTTCCAGCCGGCGGCCGCCCTTGCCCATGCATTGATTTGCTCCAGCACGGCAGTGTCCTTCCAATGCCCTACCACCACCTTGCGGTTCATACGCATACGGCTCATGATGAAACCGAACTCACGGTCGCCATGCGCACTCTGGTTGAGGTTCATAAAATCCATATCGATGCTGCTCCAGGGAATATCCCGGTTAAACTGCGTATGCAGGTGCAGCAGCGGCTTTTGTAATATCTTCAGCCCGTTGATCCACATTTTGGCGGGCGAAAAAGTATGCATCCAGGTAATGATACCGATACAGGTATCTACTGTATTGGCCTCGCGGCAAACGCTGTATATTTCCTCCGGCGTTTTTACCGTAGGCTTAAATACCACGCGTACCGGTATGGCAGGCGCAGCGTCGAGAAAAGCGGCAATTTCTGTAGAATGGTCTGCCACCTGTTTCAATGTTTCTTCTCCATACAAATGCTGGCTGCCGGTTACAAACCAAATTTCCAGCTGTTTCAGGTTCATCATCTTTTATTTTTTTATGTAGTAATCGCGCTGAGCGCCACGTATGCCATACCTCACGTATGCCATACCTCCAAGGTATGGCATACGTACCCGTTATTTTACCGATATACGCACCAGCGCAGCCCCGTGCGCAGGAATATATTGCTTATAGCTATTCTTAAATATACCCAGGTCCTTTTTCTCCCATAGGTCCCGTACCGCCGCTGTCCCTTTAATGCCCAGCTGCGAAAATGAAACGGATACAGCGCCGGCCTTGCTGCCCGTGTTGAACAGGGCTACATATAAATCCTTGCTGCCGGCCACCTGCGATGCCCAGATACGCACGCTGTCTGTTTTAACCACCAGCCGCGGGTTTTCACCCTGCTGGTTGACGGCCAGCACTTCGTCATTGGTCAATAACTTCAAATCCAGGGCGCGGTTCTCCGGCAGGTTGCCGCCCATCATTAGCGGCGAACGGTAAATGCACCAGAAGGTCATATGCGCCTGCAGCTCGTCGTCTGTAAAACGGCTATAACGTTCCCGGCCAACCGGCCCGCGCTTCGACAGCTTGCCTATTTGCAGCATATCGCAATCCGGCCAGTGCCCCGGTCCGCCCTTGCCTTCCCACTTCGCGGCAAAATCCATCATTTGGAGTATCTCCTTCCAGTTGTCCCAGAAATCATCCGCCATCCGCCACATATTGCTGTATTGCGCCACATGGGCGGCCTGCGCCACCGGCGTAGCGCCCGGCGATAAGCTCAGCACCACCGGCCTGCCGCAATGGGCTATCGCTTTTTTATATCCTTCTATCTCCGCCGCGCTGTAAGGACGGCTGATATCATCCACCTTGATAAAGTCAACACCCCACGAAGCATACAGGTCCAGCAGGGAGTTCAGGTATTGCTGCGCGCCTTCCTTTGCCATGTTCAGCCCGTACATATGGTTCATCCAGGGGCAGACGCTGTTGGTATCAGCTATCATATTGGCGGTAATGCCGGGCGCACCCATTACCGGCGTTTTAGACCATACGGCCTGCCGCGGTATACCGCGCATAACGTGGATGCCAAATTGTAATCCGAGTGAATGCACATAGTCGCCCAGCGGTTTAAATCCCTTGCCCCCAAAAGCGGAAGGGAATTTATTGACATGCGGCGCCAGCCTTCCCCATGCATCCATGCTCAGCCATGGAATATAAGCGCCGTCCTTGAGCCTGCTCTGAAAAGGATTGCCGATATGGCTGCCGGGCGGGTTGTCATACGACCATAAAAAATCCACCACCACGTACTGCCAGCCATGTTGCTTCAGGTGGGCGGCTACATAATCCGCATTGGCTTTTACCTCGTCCTCGTGCACGGCCGAGCCAAAGCAATTATAGCTGTTCCAGCCCATCGGCGGCGTAACAGCCAGCGCTGCGTCGCCTGTGGTAGCCTGTCCCACACTCGCCAATGCCTTTACCATGAAAAACAAAACAAAAAATCCGTATCTCATGCCGCTGTTTAATTTATCTCATCCTTCTCTTCATCTTCACATTTTTCCAGATTTCCACATGCTCCCCTACTGCCCGTAATAACTATCCGGTCCATGCTTGCGCTCGAAATGCTTTTTTATCAGCGCATCCTTCAGCGTCGGCGTCCCGGGACGGATCTGCTCAGTCAGGAAAGCCATCTGCGCCACTGTTTCCAGCACCGCGCTGTTGTACACCGCTTTCTCAGGTGTCTTACCCCAGGTAAATGGCGCATGGTTGCCCACCAGCATCATTTCCATATCCTGGTAGCTCAGCCCCTTATCGCGCAGGCAGTTCATGATCTGGAAACCTGTTTCATATTCATAATTGCCTGCTATCATTTCATCGCTCATCGGCGGCGCGCAGGGAATATTGGCCGTGTTATGATCGGCATGCGTGGTGCCATAAATAGGTATATCGCGCTGGCTTTGTGCCCATGCAGTGGCATAGGTGGAATGCGTATGCACGATACCGCCGATATCCTGCCAATGTTTATAGAGCACCGCATGTGTGCGGGTGTCCGACGAAGGACGCAGCTTTCCCTTCACCGTCTCTCCTTCAAAATCGACAATCACCATCTTCGACGGTGATAATTCTTCATACGGCACCCCGCTGGGCTTAATCGCAAATACCCCCAGCTCACGGTCCACCGCGCTTACATTTCCAAACGTAAACAATACAAGCCCCAGCCGGGGCAATTGCATATTGGCATCATACGCTGCCTTTTGAATGTGTTCGTATTTACTCATATTGTTGTTATTGAGCTACTGGCTTTCTTCTATAAATTTCCCCATTCCCACATACCGCTCATACCGCTTTGCATAAACGGCCGTCATCGCCTTATCGGGGTTATAGCTGGCGTCAAAACCCTGGCCCATCGCATCCATGGCGTCCTCTACTTTCGGGTATATGCCCGCAGCAGTAGCGGCAAACATGGCAGCGCCCAGCGCACAGGTCTGCTCAGAGCGGTGAATACGGATAGGCATGTTCATCACGTTGGCCATCATTTGCATGATATAGGGCGACTTTTTGGCCACGCCGCCCAGTCCTATCAATCCCTTTACCGGTATACCCTGTTCGTTAAACCTGTCCACGATAGCCTTCGCGCCAAAACAGGTGGCTTCCGCCAGCGCCTTAAACAGTCGTGGCGCATCCGTGCCCAGGCTCAGGCCCGTCAGCGCGCCTTTCAGCAGCTGGTTGGCATCGGGTGTTCTGCGCCCGTTAAGCCAGTCGATAGCCAGCTCGTCTTTTACGTCTACAGGCAGTGCCGCCGCCTGCTTCGACAGCTCGCCGATGATCTTATCTTTTATTTCCTGCTGCAGCTGCGCCGCCAGCGTTCCGTTGATGAGCGAAGAGGACGATAACAAGGTATCGGTTGGCCATGCAAGCGTATTCCTCAGCCAGGCATAAGCATCGCCAAAAGCAGATTGTCCCGCTTCCATACCCATCATACCCGGTATAACGGAGCCGGGTACCTGTCCGCAGATGCCTTTTACCAATACGTCTTTTACGTCGGCTATCGGCGCCACCAGCATATCGCAGGTGGAGGTGCCCATAACCTTGCTCAGGTGATACGCTTCTACCTGGCCGCCCACTGCGCCCATATGCGCGTCGAAGGCGCCTACGCCTACCACTACTTCTGCCGGCAGTCCCAGGCGTTGCGCCCAGGCAGCGGAGAGGTAGCCGGCCGGTTTATCAGCCGTATAAGTGTCTTTAAATAATCGTTGGGTAAATCCCGCCAGCAGGGGATCGAGAGAACTGAAAAAAGAATCCGGCGGCAGTCCGCCATATTCAACCGCCCACAGCGCCTTATGGCCCGCCGCACATACGCTCCGCCGCATAGCATGCACATCTGTGCCGCCCGTCAGCAGGAAAGGTATCCAGTCGCAATGCTCCACCCACGAATAGCAGGCCTTGCGCACCACCTCATCCTCACGCAGCACATGCAGCAGCTTGGCCCAAAACCACTCCGACGAATAGATGCCGCCCACAAACTGCAGGTAGTTGATATCAAACTTCGTGGCATGCGCGTTTATCTCCGACGCCTCGCGGGTACCTGTATGGTCCTTCCACAATACGAACATCGCATTCGGATTGTTTTCAAAACCCGGCAGCAAAGCCAGCGGCGTACCGGTGGCATCCACCGCCACAGGCGAAGAGCCCGTCGTATCCACCGCAATGCCTTTAACGGCCGCAGCCACCGCAGGTCCTGCCTTTTTTAAACAATCTTTAATGGTGTATTCCAGTCCTTCCACATAGTCCAGAGGGTGCTGCCGGAACTGGTTCTTAACCGGCTGGCAAAAATCGCCGTTTTTCCAGCGCGGGTAGTAAAAAACAGAAGAAGCTACCTCTGCGCCATTAGCGGCATGAACGATAATGGAACGTACGGAATCAGTGCCGTAGTCCACTCCTATAACGAAAATATCAGGTGTACTCATTTCTTTATAGACAAGCTGTTTGACAAGCCATTTTGGGCGTTCAAGATACAATATTTTTTAATAAGTGTAATCTGAACATTTATTTTTTCCCGGCTCCGTAGTACCCGATCCCTCAGCTCCGCCGGAGCGACATGTTAGTAACTCCACTCGCCCACTCGCTCGCCTCTGGCGAGTGAGGACTATTTGAGAGCCTCCGGCTCTCCCTGTGAGCCCCGGCTCACCAATTAACGCCTCAAAACAGTCCGTCCAGCTTTTTATCAGTATAATCCTGCACATATCCCCACACATTCTTATACGCCGCAAACTCCCCCGGCTCATGCATCGTTGTAATCACCACCGACTGCATCCCTGCATTATCCGCAGCCTCGACTCCCTTGGGCGCATCTTCAAACACCACGCATTCCGAAGGACTTACCTGCAGCATTTCGGCCAGCTTAAGATAAGTCTCCGGGTTCGGCTTGCTGATGGCCACATCATCGGCGCTTACAATGGCGCTGAAGTAATGGCGGATATGGAGGTTGTCCAGCACAAAATCGATATTGAAGTTGATGGCCGCCGACCCAATGGCCAGCAGGATACCTTGCTTTTTAGCCCGCTCCAGGAAAGCGCCCAGCCCGTCAATCAGGCGCAGCTCCGGCAGGTAGGCCCGCTGGTAGCGGCGCTCCTTTTCCATCGACCACCTGTCCATCTCCGCTGCGGTAAACCGCCCTTCGCCAAATACCCTTACAAGCAGCTCGCTGTTCTTCCCGTACATTTCTTTTTTTACCGCCTCGCGGCTCAGCCCGGCCTTTAAATCTTCGTTGAGAATATCATACCATGCTTCCTGGTGATATCCCATATCGTCTATCATAGTGCCGTTCAAATCAAACAAAAATGCCCTGGGTACTGCCATATCGTATTATTATTTAGAAAGCGAAGATTTTATAGCTGCGGGCTACTAGCTTCGAGCCGCGAGCTGCAAGTTTAGCGCCGCAAACGGGCTCGCAGCTCGAAGCTCACAGCTCGCAGCTTCTCCCTCTACCAATTCAGCCGCACAAAAGAAACCCCTTGCCGGGGCAGCAAAAACGAGAGCTGCACACGGCCATCCGTTACCGGTGTCCATTGGGCCGCTCCCAGCTCCTTCAGCTGACCAGCGCGCTCCAGTTGTTTATACTGCGCTTCGGTAGGATGCGCGGGACTGCCCATGCTTTTCCATACCTCGTATGAATTACTGTTTTCCTTGTCTATCCGGTAATGCCGTACCTGTACTTTTTTGGCAGGGATGGATTGTATCTCCAGCTGTATTGTCGCAGGTGGCGCCGCCACATCGTCGTCATGGTAGTTCCATAGCAGGATGCCCGCCGTTTTTTTGCCTGCCGCCGCCAGTGCGTCTATATCGGCCTGCACGCCATGCACCCCTTTGGTACGCAGTTCATATAAGGGTATGCGGGTGGCATTCTTCACCGGCACACGCTGGCCCTCCATCATGCCCAGCATCCGGAATACGTTTAATACCGGTTTATCCACGCCATTGGTGGCCAAATCACGAAAGCCGTCAAACCAGGCCTGGTCTTCAAATTCAAACGACCAGCTTACCGCTCCCGCAATATTCACGCCCAGCGAATCCGCCAGCTCGTATATCCGCGCATACGATGCGGCGGTATATACAGAATACATGGTGCCGTTGCGATAAGCGTTCTGCGGGCTCAGCGCCATCGAGCAGGCCGCACAGCCTTCGGGGTCGCACTCGCCGATAATAATGGGAAGCTGTTTATAAGGCGACATCGCCACGGTATGAAAGCCCTCGTAGATATCGTTAAACTGGGTGGCCATATTCATGCGCACATGCCCCTCCGTTACCTTCGGGCTCCCCTTGGCATGAAAGCTGATATAATCCAGCGGGGCGCCTGCCTGCCCTGTTTTATGGTTCTTGCCGGTAGCGCAGTGTTCAAGAAAATGCCGCAGGAAACTATTGGCCTTGTCCCAGCCCGGGCCCGTCGTGGTTGGGCCGCCGATACGGGCGCCGGGACAACCCCTTTTTACCGCTTCGGCGGCATAATCGTACAGCGCAAAAAATTCATCCTCTGTACCTTTCCAATAACCAATATTCGGCTCGTTCCATACCTCCCACCACCAGCTGCGCACTTCTTTTTCGCCGTAACGCTGCACGCTGTGCCTTACCCACTGGTATACCAGCTCGCCCCATTTATTGTAATCCTTCGGCGGGTAGGCCCAACCGGTATAAATTTTGTTATAGTCAACGCCCGGCTTCCAGTCGTGCCGGTAGGGCTGCGGTTGTACCGACAGCGCCTCAGGCATAAAACCGATTTCCGCAATCGGCTTCATACCCCTTTTAATATAGGTATCGAAAATACTGTCTACAATATGCCAGTCATACACCGGCTTCCCGTTTGCATCCTCCGTATAGGCATTGGTGGAGCCCCATTTCAGGGCCGCCTCTCCATTGCCTGTTGTAAGCAGGTTATGCGTACGCACATATACCGGTATCGGGCTCAGCGCCGCTATTTCTGTCAATAGCTTGCGCCCATCCTTCATATACGTATAGTTGGGTTCGTCGTAGCCGAAATATGCCCACAGCGGCGGGAAAGCTGCTTTGCGGCCCGCCAGGTCAACCCCTATACGGGTCGTATCCGTTTGCGCCTGCACAGCGTGTCCGCTGTTCAACAGCAGCCATACCGCCAGTAATAGATTCCTTACCACGAAATCTTATACTTGGTTACCGTGTGGTATTTCTCTCCCGGCTTCAGCAGCGTAGAAGGGAATTTGGGTTCATTGGGCGAATTGGGAAAATGCTGTGTTTCGAGGCACAGGCCCGTATGCTTGTTAAAAGGTTTGCCCTGGCTGTCGTTGAAGCTGCCGTTGAGGAAATTACCCGAATAAAACTGTATGCCGGGCTCGGTGGTGAATACTTCCAGCTTGCGGCCGCTCAACGTATCTGTCAGTGTTGCCACCAGCGCCAATGCATCGCCTTTATGGTTAAGCACGAAGTTATGGTCATAGCCGCCGGGATCGGCACCGGGCACCGAATCAATCCGTTCGCCGATGCGATGGGTCGTCGTAAAATCAAACGGCGTGCCTTTCACTGCTTTCAGTTCGCCGGTAGGAATCAGCGTGCTGTCTACCGGGGTAAAATAATCGGCGTCTATCTGTAACTGGTGGTCCAGTATCGTATTGGCATGATCGCCTGTCAGGTTAAAATACGAGTGATTGGTCAGGTTCACCGGCGTCGTTTTATCCGTCGTGGCGTCGTATGTTATCTCCACCTCGTTATCATTGGTCAGCGTATACACTACTTTAACCGACAGGTTGCCGGGATACCCTTCTTCGCCATCCTTGCTCAGGTAGGTAAGCTCCAGCGAGGGAACGCTATCGTTTACTGCGCCGGCCGTCCATACTACTTTGTCAAATCCCTTGTTACCGCCATGCAAATGGTTTTTACCATTATTGGTGGCCAGCGTATACGTGCTGTCGCCTATTTTAAAGGCGCCATTGGCGATGCGGTTGCCATAGCGGCCTATAATTGCGCCGAAATAAGGTGGTTTGGCCAGGTAGCCGCCCAGGCTGTCGAAGCCCAGCACGATGCCCGAGGTCTTCCCGCTTTTGTCGGGTGTCGTCCACGAGGTAATGATACCGCCGTAAGTGCTGATTTTTACCTGCACGCCGTTTTTATTGGTAAGCGTGTACAGGTCAACGGCTTTGCCGTCGGTTTCTCCAAAGGCCTGTTTGCTGATACCTGCGCTTGCGGCGGTATTCGTAGCAGTGTTGGTACAACTCATAAAAGTGGTGGTTAATACGGTTAATCCAGATAGAAAAACGGCAATCGTCTTCATTGTTTTAGTGTTTTTTTGAAGGATGAAGCTGGTTTTGGAGAGGCAAAATACTATAATTTTATTCAGCGCAATCGTGTCAGCCAGTTTTCCAGGCATTCCCGGCAGGGCGCCAGTGAGGGATAAAAATAAGTAAAGAAGTGTAAAGAAGACAATTAAAATAAACCGGGAAGCCCGTATTTTATACCCCGGCTCCCCTGATTCGCTTGTTAAATGCCGGCCATATCCTGTCCGGGCCGCCGGATCCCCGACCCCGGAGGCAGGAGCTTGTATTCCACCATATCTTCTTCCAGCAGCTGCACCAGCTCTTCCTCGTCTGGCAGGTATAGCCGGTATTTGCTGGCAAACAGCTGTTCGTTTCCCGACAATACGGAATACTTTACCATCGCCTCGTCTTTTTCGGTACACAGGATGATACCAATGGTGGGATTATCGTCGGGACCGCGTTTCATGTCATCATACATGCGCACATACATGTCCATCTGCCCGATAGCGGCATGCGTCAGCTTTTCCGTTTTCAGTTCTATCAGCACAAAACATTTCAGGTAGTAATTGTAAAATACCAGGTCGATAAAAAAATCGGCCGTATCCGTGACAATATGCTGCTGACGTCCCACAAAAGCAAATCCCTTCCCCAATTCCATCAAAAACTGGTGCAGGTGGCTTATCAGCCCCGATTCGATATGATTTTCACTTATGGAAACGTGCGCCTGCATACCAAGAAATTCAAATATATACGGGTCTTTTACCAGGTTCTGAATGCTGGGCTTTTCCAGTGGCGCCGGCGCTGCAATACGCCCGATATATTGGGTGCTGATATTTCGCTGCAAGGCACGCGTATCCCAGCCGCCTTCAATGGCGTACGCCAGGTATTGAAACCTAAGTAATTCATTTTCAATGCGGCTAAGTATCCTATAATGCGTCCAGCTCAATTCGTGACGCACCGCGTCACGTTTTTGAAACGACAGGTAAAACTGCCGGATATTCCGCAGGTTTGTTTCATCGTATCCCCTACCGAATTCGAGGGTCAGCTGTTTGCTAAGATTTTTTAAAATACCTTTCCCATAAGCGGCTTTTACCTTCCCCTGTTGCTCGTCTTCTACTATCAGCCGGCCAATTTCCCAATAGGCTTTGAGCAGGATGGAATTGGTGTTTCTGTAGGCGGTTAACTTCGCTTTTGAGATAATGTCCTTAATGGACGACAGCAGGGTGCCCGTTTTTTCAGGTGAGTGCATAACGATTCTTTAGGATGGGGTTTACAATAACTTCCGCCGCCTTGTTCCGGGCAAAACCGGCAGTCAAAAGCTTGTCTATCCAAATATCGTTAAAAAACAGGAATTCATCAGGGGCCTTTTTCCAACGCAAATCTGGTACGCGCCGCGTACCAAATCCTCCCAGGCTTGCTTTTGCGCCAATTCGTGACGCGCCGCGTCACATTTTCCTTACAACGTAATCATCGCCTTGATAACCCCGTTCGCCGGGTTAAGCCACCCGGCAAATTCGGTCCCAACGGCATCAAAAGGCACACGGTGGGTAATATAATTGGCAGGACTTACTTTGCCGTTTTTCATGCTGTCCATCACCAGCTGGAAATCTTCGCGCGTAGCATTGCGGCTGCTCATTAAAGTAGCCTCGCGCTTGTGAAACTCGGGATGGGGGAAGCTGATATCGCCTTTCTGCAATCCCACCAGCACATAGCGTGCGCCATGCGCCATATATTGGAAAGCATTGTTAATGGCTTTCAAGCTGCCAGTGGCGTCTATCACCACCGTAGGCATATCTCCTTTGGTAATATCTTTTAATTGTTCCATCGTATCGGCCAAACGTGCATCGATGGTATGCGCTACTTTCAGCTTGTCTTTACAAAATGCCAGGCGCCCTTCGTTGATGTCCATCGCTATTACCTGCCCGCCGGCAATGCGCGCCAGCTCCATAATGCCCAGCCCGATGGGACCGGCGCCAATGACCAGCACAAATTCTCCCGGCGCCACACCCGCCCGGCGCACGCCATGTGCACCAATGGCCAGCGGCTCCACCAGCGCCAGCTCGTCGTAGCTCAATCCCCCGCCATGCAGCAGGGAGTAAGCAGGCACGGATAAATATTGTGTCATGCCGCCGTCGATATGCACACCACATACTTTTATGGAAGCGCAGCAATTAGGCTTGCCCGAACGGCAGGCAATGCATTGCCCGCAATTGAAATAGGGAATGATGGTAACGGCCTCCCCGGTGCTGAAACCGGTAGCGCCGTTCACATCCACGATATCCGCCGCAAGCTCATGGCCCAATACGCGGGGATAATTAAAAAATGGTTGCGTGCCCTCGTAAGCATGCAAATCGGTACCGCACACGCCTACCTGTTTAATGCCCAGCACTACCTGTCCTTTCTCCGCCGCCGGGTCGCTTCTCTCCTCGTAGTCAAACTTCCCCGGCTCTGTGCAAACTAATGTTTTCAAAACGGTTTATTTATGGTGTCACACTATTCCTGTATATAAAATCGGCTATCCCCGCCGGGTCCTCTATCGTTACATGGTGCCCGTTCGCCTCCTGCTTTCCCACCGTCATCGGGTGCACGGTGATGGGACCGCCCTGTTTGATATAGTTGCTGGCAATCACCAGGGCATTCTCTTCCATCGGTATCATGCCGTCGTGCAGGCCGAAGCTGAAGTACAAAGGTATTTTGGCAGCCGCCAATGCAGTAAGATTATCCTTAGGGCTGTCGCCATATTGTAATGCCTGCTCTTCGGTAAAATGATACGCCGCCAGCAATTGCTTCCACTGATCGGCCGAGCCGCCGGTGCCGCTGCCTTTGGATCCGGGCCAGTATTTTATATCCGCTACCGGGTTCTCGCAATAAATACAGCTCACCCTGTCCGGGTGCAATTTGGCCCAGGCAAACTCGCACAGGGTGCCTCTTACAGCTCCCGATAATGCCGGCTTCGCGGCAAATTGCTTTTCCTTCACCAGGTAGTCGTAAAACTTTTCCCAGCGCTCCATCAGCGATGGCTGACCATACAGCTGCTTGCTGTCTACGTTCAGGAACGCGATATAAAAACCGCGGGCCACCAGCAGGCTGTCGATATCAATATGAAAGTCGGGCGAATACGAACGCCATAACCAGGGATTGCCCTTCAATGGCTTTTCAGGCGCCACGATATAGGCGCTGATCGTATCTATCTTAAAATTCACCCGCTTAAACCCATGCCAGGTAGTAGCCTCCTTTGTTTGCGCAGCAGCGCCCAGGGAAAAAGCCAGCAGTGATAACAGGAGTATATGTTTCGCTAATTGCATATAATGATATTTTAAACTCGTTGTTGGTGGGCCGTTGTTCGGCGTTTGCGTCGATTCCGGACAACTGACAACGAACAACGGACAACTTATTTACTTCGCCAGCGACTCCACCGCCCTGTCAAGATGCACATACCCTCCATCCACATGTATCAGCTGGCCGGTAGTATGGCTCGATCGCTCCGACAAAAGAAAAGCCGTCATATTCGCTATTTCCTCCGAAGTCGTCATCCTGTTTTCCAGCGGTATCTTCGCCACGATAGACGCCAGCTTCTCCTTGCCATTAGGCAGGCCGCTTATCCAGCGCTCATACAAAGGCGTCCAGCATTCGGCCACTACCAGCGCATTCACGCGGATACCGTATTTCAACAGCTCTACCGCCCATTCGCGCGTCAGCGCATTGCGCCCGCCATTGGCAGCGGCATAGGCCGAAGTACCGCCCTGTCCCGTTTCAGCTGTTTTAGAGCTGATATTAACGATAGCGCCTTTCGAGGCCTTCAGGGCAGGCAGGGCATGCTGCGCCATCAGGTAATAATGCACTACGTTCTTGTGCAGGGAAGCGACAAAAGCTTCATAGCTGCCGTTTTCCAGGCCTACCCCATCATTTACGCCCGCATTGTTCACCAGCCCGTCGATGCGGCCAAACTTTGCCAGCACGGCATCCACCGCTTTTTTACTCGCTTCCGGCTGCGTCAGCTCTGCTTCCACGGCAAAGCCCTGGTAACCCGCGGCTTCCAGCTCCTTCACCGTTTTCTGGTTGTCTTCCTGGTTCCGTCCCACCACCACGGGTATCGCGCCTTCGGCAGCCAGCACTTTTACAATCCCTTCACCGATGCCTTTGGCGCCGCCGGTTACGATAATCACTTTATTTTTTAACAGCAGGTCCATGGTACTGATTTGTTTGAGTTGACATTATTTGAGTTGATAAAAAGCGGTCGCATTGCCGCCAAAGAAAAGCGATTGCTCATTGGCCGTAAAAGAAGAAAAATATCGCTGCACGATACCTATCATCCTGTCATAGCCACCCGCCACCAGGCATACCGGCCAGTCGGAGCCGTACATAATACGTCTCGTGCCGAAAGCGGCCACTACCGTATCCAGGTAAGGATGAAAATCTTCTTCCTTCCAGCCGGCCCAGTCCGCTTCCGTCACCATGCCCGATATCTTGCAATACACGTTTTCATGCTGTGCGATGGCCTGCATATCCTCTTTCCACCCGTCGATAACGCCGGCTTTGATGCCCGGCTTGGCAATATGGTCTATCACAAAAGGCTGGTCGGGAAAGGCAGCTACCAGCTCCCGGCTGTACGCAAGCTGGTCGGGAAAGATCAGGATATCATAGGTAAATCCGTATTGCTGCAGCGCAGCGATACCGCGTTTAAAAGCAGGCGTAAGCATCAGCGCCCTGTCCTCCTCCCCCTGCAGCACATGACGGAACCCTTTCAGCTTATTGTACTGGCTGTATTGCGATAAACGCGCAGATACATCCTCAGCGCGTAAATCCGTCCACCCCACTACGCCTTTTATAAATGCATGTTTGGAAGCATTCGCTACCTGGAACCGGGTTTCTTCCTCCGACTGGTCCGATTGTACCACCACGCAGCCATCCAGCCCGTGTTTCTGCAGCAGCGGCTCCAAATCGGGCGGCATAAAATCCCGCTGGATAACCGCCATATCGTCGTTTATCCAGCTATCCCTTACGGGATCGAATTTCCAGAAATGCTGGTGCGCATCAATGCCGGGCATACGCTGTTACGTTTTGCTTTGAAACCCCCAGTCCGTCAATGCCCAGCTCCACCACGTCGCCGGGCTTCAGGTAAATGGCATCGGGCTTCATACCCATGCCCACGCCGGCAGGCGTGCCGGTGGAAATAATATCGCCCGGCAGCAGGGTCATAAACTTACTCACGTAGGAAACCACAAACGCCACGTTGAATATAAAATTAGCCGTGCTGCCGTCCTGCATCTTCTTACCATTCACGGTAAGCCACAAGCGCAGGTTGTTCACGTCTTTTATTTCGTCTTTGGTCACCAGCCAGGGGCCCATGGGTGCAAATGTATCGCAGCCCTTGCCCTTATCCCAGGTGCCGTTGCGCTCCAGTTGGAACGCACGCTCCGATACATCGTTGTGCAGGCAGTAGCCGGCCACATATTCCATCGCCTCCGATTCCTCCACGTAGCTGGCTTTTTTGCCAATCACTACGGCCAGCTCCACTTCCCAGTCTGTCTTTATCGAGTCTTTGGGAATCATGATATCGTCAAACGGGCCCGTGAGCGCCGTGGTCGACTTCATGAATATCACCGGTTCCGGCGGTATGGCCGCGCCTGTCTCCCGCGCATGCTCAATATAGTTCAGGCCGATACACACAATTTTGGAAGGGCGCGCTACCGGCGAACCCAGCCGCACATCCTTCGGCACCACCGGCAGCTCCGCTTTTTTATGCTTTATCTCGGTATCGAGATAAGACAATCCCTCGGTATCGAAAAATATCTCGTCGTACTCGGGAATATAAGCAGATACATCGTAGTATTTGTCGTCGATAATAACACCGGGCTTTTCTTCGCCGGGTTCGCCAAAGCGGATTAATTTCATCAGGTATAATTTTTTTAACGGCCTTCGACAAGCTCAGGCTGACAGCATTCTGTCATGCTGAGTATAGCCTGCCATGAGTTCAATATAACAGCATCCTGTCAGCCTGAGCTTGTCGAAGCATGTATTAAAGAGAAATTGGTTAACAACTAACATCAGCTGCTTAATTTAAGAAATCCCCCGTCAATCGGGTAATCGCTGCCCGTGATAAAAGAAGCCTCGTCCGAGCAGAGGTATAAAATAAGGTTGGCTATCTCCTCCGGTTTGCCCATGCGGCCGATAGGCTGGCTTTGCGACAATTTGGAAAACATCTCGTCTTCCCTGCCCGGGTAGTTCTTTGCCAGGAACCCGTCTACAAACGGCGTATGCACCCGTGCCGGCGAAATACAGTTGCAGCGTATATTGTCTTTTATATAATCCTTCGCCACCGATAAGGTCATGGCGTATACCGCACCCTTGCTCATGGAATAAGCAAAACGGTCCGATAATCCCGCCACCGCCGCGATAGACGACATGTTCAATATCACGCCGCCCCCACCGGCCTTCATCACGGGAATGGCCGAATGCAAGCAGTTGTACACGCCCTTTACATTGATATTGAATACACGATCAAAATCCGTCTCCATCGTGTTATCGGCCCGGCCGATATGCGAGATACCCGCATTGTTAACGAGTATATCCAGCTGTCCCAGCTGTTGAAAAATACCGGCTACCTGCTGCTGGTTGCTCACATCGCAGGCATAGGCCCTGGCCTTGCCGCCCGCGCTTTCTATTTCTTCCGCTACCTGCCTGCCGGCGGCTTCGCTTAGATCGAGAATGTGCACCGTGGCGCCCTGACGGGCAAAAACAAGGGCCACTGCCCTGCCTATTCCACTGCCGCCGCCTGTTACGGCAGCCGATTTACCTTTTAAGCTGAACATGTCCTGATTCACTGTTTTTATTGGCCGGTTAAAGAAAAGATTTTATCCATCATCACCCATTTCTCACCCGGTTTGGCAAAGGGCAGCCCCTGCTGGTATTTCCACATCAGTCGCTCCCATTCGTCCACTTTCGGGTTGCCGGCGTCCATCGCCGCCTTTTTTGCAAAACTAAAGGAATCGGTGGTTTCCATGATCATAAACAGCCGGTTCCCCACACGGAATATTTCCATGCCGGTAATCCCCGCGTCGGTAATGCTTTTCTTTATTTCGGGCCATACCGCGCGATGGTAAGCCTCATACTCCGCTATCAGCACGGCATCGTCTTTCAAATCACAGGCCAGGCAGTATCTTTTCATCCCTAATGACTTTTTTATTTGAAACAACTTTGTATCCCTGCAGGCCATAGTATAAAATCACTACAAAACTTATCAATGGCACAATATACCCGTATTGAATGTTCTTCGTGGTATCGGCTATATACGCCAAAGCCGGCGGCAGAAAGGCGCCACCTACGATAGACATGATGATAAGGCTGCTGCCGAATTCAGTATCGCTTTTCAAATCTTTGATGCCCAGGGCAAAAATAGTGGGGAACATGATAGACATGAAAAAAGCAATTCCTATGGTGGCATATATCGTTATCATGCCCTGCCCGAAAATGACCACCAGGCAGAGCAGTATGTTAATGAACGCATATAAAGCAAGCAACCGGGACGGCTCGATAAACCGCATAAAAAAAGTGCCCGCAAACCGGCCTATCATAAAGGCCATTCCGCAACCCAATCCCAGGTACCGGCCGGCTTCGCCCTTGGTAAGATGCACCGCCGTCATAGCATATAAAATGAAAAAGCTCATGATGCATACCTGGGCGCCCACATAAAAAAACTGGGCGGCCACCGCCCACGATAAATGCCGGTGCTTCAGGGCATGAAAAACACTTTTACTCTCACCTTCTTCCCCGCTCTTTATCTCGGGCAATTTTGTAAATGCAAAAAACAACGCTACCACCAGCAAAATGCAACCCAATACAAAGTAAGGCATCTTTACCGAAGACGCCTCCGAGGCCAGCGCCGTTACCCTGGCCGCTTCCGACATAGCGTTCAGCTGTGCATCCGGCAGCCCTTCGGTCATAATCACTTTTACCCCAATCATCGGCGCCAGCGTTACCGCCAGCCCGTTAAACGACTGGGCAAAATTCAACCGCTGTGTCGCTTTCTCAGGACTGCCCAGCAGCGCGGCATACGGATTGGCGGCCGTTTCCAGTATCGCCAGCCCGCAGGCAATAATAAACAACGCCCCCAGGAAAAAAACATATTGCTGTGTATTGGCGGCAGGAATAAACAAAAACGATCCCGTGGCAAATAATAGCAGTCCTGTAATAATCCCGGCCTTATAACCATATTTACGCATGATGGCGCCTGCTGGTAATGCCATCACAAAATAACCTATATACACCGCCGAATCTATCAGCGACGACTGGAGTGTCGTAAGGCTGAAAGCCCTTTTAAGGTGCGGTATCAGTATAGGATCAAAGTTGTGTATAAAGCCCCATAAAAAAAACAAAGAGGTGACAAGAATAAACGGGAAAAGGTATTTTTTTGAGTTACTCATCAGGCAAGAAATTGGGTGTTGTTAATTTTTAAAGATAATAATCTTCTTATAAGTCGGATTGGCAAGGTTATCACCTTTGTTGGCAACGGTCTTTACCCAGAGTGTTTTTTCCGCCGCATCGTAATACCAGCCTGCATTCCCGGCCGTTAAACCTTTATCGGAAACAGCCCGTAATTCCTGCCCGTTTTCCGTTATCCGCACCGGCGCGGCAAATGCATGTACTTTCAACAGGTATTCATGAAAAGGAGCCGCATATTTGCCCGCAGGCTTATTGATCTCTATACCTGTCGTGGCGGCGTCCCCCGTCATACGAACGGTCGTTATTGCATAGTTGCCTTTCTCATACTCCAGGCTCGTCCCGTCGTCTTCATAGATATCAAAGGAAGATGCCCCGCCCGGATATACATCCAACGTTGTTTCCGTGGCCGGCTTCTCTCCTATATAGCTCATGCCCGGCTGCATCGGGATAATACCGCCGGCTTTTACAAAAATGGGCATGATATCCAGCGGCGTCACCACGTGAATATATTGCCTGCCATGATGCACCTGCCCGGTCCAGTAGTCATACCAGTCGCCTTTGGGCAGGTACACCGTTCTTGTTTGCGCACCTTTGGTGGTCACCGGGCATACCATCAGGCTGCTGCCCAGCAGGTACTGGTCGCCGATATTATATACATTTTCATCATCCTGGTATTCCAGCACCAGCGCACGCATCAGCGGCATACCGGTCTGGTGCATGCGCCACGATGCTGCATACAGGTAAGGCAGCAGGCGGTAACGCAATGAGTCGTATTTTAAAAAGATGCGCAAGGCTTCATCGCCATAGCGCCAGGGCTCTTTGTAATTGGGATGCTCCATGCCAAACAGGTGCGATATCGGACTGAAAAAACCAAACTGGCACCAGCGCACATACAGCTCTGTATCGGCCACATGCTCAAAGCCGCCCATACAATGCGTCCAGTTGCCCACGCCCGATACGCCGATATTCAATCCCGCCTTTATCACCGGCGCAAAATACTGCCACTCACTGGGCCAGTCGCCCGCAAATATGAACGGGTACCGTTGTATCCCCGCATAGCCCTCGCGTGTATTGTTCATACCGCGGATGCCATTGTATTGCCGGAATTTCTCGTACGCCGCTTTGGCATAGGCCAGCGGAAACAGGTTGTGCAGTTTGGCAATGTCTTTTCCCGTCGGTCCCACCTTATCGCTTTCATTGGCCAGCGCGCCAAAGGCGCTGCCCTCGTCGGTCTTTAAAAATTTGGCGCCGATATCGGCCAGTTTCTTCACCCCATGCTCCCACCACCAGTCCACCGCCTTCGGGTCGAAATAATTCACAAACTCGCCCGGGCTGCCTTTCTCGGGATAGGTATATCCCAGCTGCCGCGCCGTATCCAGCAACCTGAAATGTTTGCCATTGTCAAACCGCGGCCGCAGGTGCAGGCCCACCATTTTATAATGCAGCGCGTACAAAGTATCAAACATGGCCTGGGGGTCCTTAAACGTCTCCCGCCATTCAAACGAAGTAGCGCCCTTGCCCCCTTCGCCAAAAATGCGCCATACCGAATCGAGGTGCAATATATCCACCGGTATGCCCAGCGCACGCAGCCGGCGCGCCAGCGCTATCACATAGGCGTCCGAGGTAAGCTGCTCAAATCCCCAGGTGCCGCCGGCATAAGTACCTACCTGCAGCCCCAGCGCAAACAAAGGCATCAGCGGCGGCCTGCCGGTAAGCGCGGTATAATGCTGAAGTATGGTGGCAAACGATGGCCCGTAAAAGAAATAATAATCCATCTCGCCGCCCGCCGCGCCAAAACTGTATTGATCAGGACTGTCGGTACCCATATTCCATTCGGTAGGATACGCATTGTGCAGGAAAATGCCATAACCGCGGGTGCTCATAAAAAACGGCACCGGGCAATAGTTGGCTTCAAGAATATTATAAGCGCCAATCACATGCGGCAGACCCTTGCCCCTGCCCACATTCAGCCTTATTTTCTTACTGCGCTGATCGATAAAATCCATGCGCTCGCCAAAACCGAAGAAATGCTCATCGGCCTGCAGCTGCTTTGTGCAGCACACCGTATCGGCGCTCTTGGCCACACCGCCCCTGTCTGCCAGCTTTTCCGACGAGAGCAGCCTGCCTTCCGCCGTATACACATCGATGCGAAAAGGCGCTTTAAATACTTTCACCTGCAGTCGCGCAGTTTTTAGTAATACATAGTCTTTGCCGCCGGTAGCCGCTACCGCTACCACCGGCCACTTGTATTGCACCACCATCCACGGCTCGGCAGCCTCAAAGGAACGGTTCCACGAGGCCCGCACACGAAACAATTCCGGCGTGCAAAAGCTAATGACGATATCCCCGTTGGTATTGGAAAATAAAAAGTCGTTGCCCTGCCTTGTAAACCCGGCCACATTGCTGCCAATGGGCTCCTGGGCAGAAAGCGTACTAACAGAAAAAAGACAAGCCAGGAACAGGATGGATAAATACTTCATGCAATCGTTGATTTTGATAATAAAACCCAGGGCGCCGGAGGCGCCGTCTTCTTCGCAAGCTACTCCCCGCTCCTCTTCCAACCATCCTGTAGCTACAGGACAGTTTCCCCTTGTTTTTTAGTATTTTGTACGCTGATTATTCCCTTAACATGTACACAAGAAAGCTTGCCTCTTTATCCCGGTTTCTATTGAGCTGCGCATGCATGGCGTTAGTAAGCCCCGCCGGCGCACAGAACAAATCCGGCCTTTCCGTCAGCTGGTCGCCTAAACCCTCGTTTTTCCCGCTGGCAGGCAGCCATCAAACTGCCATATACATAGACCCCGATGCCGAGAAGGTCGTTTCCATTGCCGCCAGTGCGCTGAAACAGGACATTGCCCAAATAACCGGGACTACCCCGCCCCTGGTGGGCGAACTGGCCGCCAATACCTACACCATTATCATCGGCACCATAGGCAAAAAAGGAGTGGTGGACGCCCTGTCGCAGCAAGGCAAACTGCCAACAGCTACCATAAAAGGCAAATGGGAAAGTTTTTCCATCAGCGTTGTCAGCCGGCCCATGCCAGAAATTCCGCAGGCGCTGGTCATCGCCGGCAGCGATGCCCGCGGTACCGCCTTCGGCGTTTTCGAGCTGTGCAGGATAATCGGCGTGTCGCCCTTTACCTGGTGGGCCGACGTGCACCCCGCCCCGCATAAAGAGATCTATGTTTCGCCCGGGCAGCTCCTGCAGGGACCGCCTTCGGTCAGATACCGCGGTATCTTTCTCAACGATGAAGACTGGGGTCTGCAACCCTGGGCCGCCCACAAAATGGACACCGCCGTAAAAGATATCGGCCCCCATACCTATGCCCGCATCTTCGAGCTGCTGCTGCGCCTCAAAGCCAATTATATCTGGCCCGCCATGCATCCCTGCACAAAAGCGTTTTATTATTATCCCGATAACCCCCGCCTCGCCAACGATTACGCCATCGTAGTCGGCTCCAGCCATTGCGAGCCCATGCTGCGCAACAACGTATTCGAATGGGCCGAAAACTATGCCCACGAATATGGCAGCCCTCCCGGCGAGTGGCGCTACGATCACAATAAAACACAGATCTATAATTACTGGAAAGATCGCATACAGCAATCCAGTCGCTACGAGTCTGTATATACCGTAGGCATGCGCGGCATACACGACGGCAGTATGCCCGGTCCCGCCGCCATGCCCGAAAAAGTAAAGCTGATGCAGGATATCATCAGCGACCAGCGCCAGCTGCTGGGTAACGGTATCGGCAAACTGCCGCAGGATATTCCCCAAATCTTTTGCCCCTATAAGGAAGTGCTGAATGTGTACCGCAACGGCCTGTCGCTGCCCAACGATGTGACCATCGTCTGGGCCGACGACAACCACGGCTATATCCGCCAGCTATCCAATGAACAGGAGCAAAAACGAAGTGGCCGCAGCGGTGTATACTATCACCTGTCCTATTGGGGCTCCCCGCAGGATTACCTGTGGCTATCCTCCGTCTCTCCATCACTGGTATCCTACGAAATGACCAAGGCATACCACTACGGCGCCGACCGTGTGTGGGTTTTCAATGTGGGCGATATCAAACCCGCCGAAATGGAGATAGAATTTGCCATGGACCTTGCCTGGAATGTCAATAAATGGCCGCCCGCCAAAGTAGCTGCCTGGATACACAACTGGGCCGCCCGCACTTTTGGCAATGAATATGCCGATGCCATTACCCGCATCAAGGAAACGTATTACCTGCTGGCCCAATCGGGCAAACCCGAGCATATCAACAGCATCCGGTTTACAGATGCGGAAGCCAATCAAAGACTTTCACAATACCAGGCGATAGCAGCACAGGCAGAAACACTGTACAATCAAATGCCCGACCGGCTCAAAGACCCTTTCTATGAGCTTATCTTATATCCTGTAGAAGGGGCCCGCCGCATGAATGAAAAAATATTGTATGCACAGTTAAGCCTGCAACTGGCCGGCGCCGGTGCACAGGAAGCATTGCTTTGTGCGCAAAAAGCACAGGAGGCATTTACCGCTATTCAACAGCTCACCGCCCGCTACAACGACAGCACCGCCGGCGGCAAATGGTCGGGCATCATGAGCTGGCACCCGCGCAACCAGCCGGTATTCAAAATGCCGCCCGTTGCTACGCAGCAAATGATCGACAGTGCAAAGGCAGCCGGCATAAGCGTTCGGCCTGCAAAGACAGCTCCCGTGTCTGTGGGAGCAGCTTCCGTGCCTGCAGAAGAAGCCCCCCGGCCAATAGCCAAACGGCATTTGCCCAGGGTTGTGCCGGCAGGTCTTGCCCTCTTGAAAATGGACCGCCCCGATACATTTTTGCGCACCATCCCCGGCCTCGGCGCCGGTGGTAATGGCGTAACTGTTCTCCCGTTTTCGGCCGCAGCAAGCAATGATACCGCCCTCGCCGGCAGGCACTGGCTGGAATACAGCGCACAGCTAAGCGCCGGCGTTCATACACTGTCGGTTAAGTGCCTGCCCACCCAAAGCACCGGCAGCAAAGGCTTGCTCCGCTACGCTGTGTCTGTCAACGGCGATGCACCTCAAATCGTTAATATTCATACCGAAAGCGAAAGCCGGGCCTGGAAAGAAAACGTGCTGCGCGGCTTTGCCCTGGGCAAATCGACCCATGCAGTCAACGCTTCCGGACCCGCCAGCATACGCATCTATTTTCTTGATCCCGGTTTAGTGATAAACGAATTACAAATAGATTAGGCAAGCCACTATTTTTATTTATTTACCTTAGCGCTGCGTATGAAATTTATCCGTTCACTATTACTGCTATTGCCTGCCGGTTTTATTGCCACCGCCCAGCCACCCGTTACCCTGCGCGACAATGGCGCCACCGTTACCCTTGCCAACGGCGTCGTTTCCTTCAGCTTTAATAAAACCAATGCCGATATAACGGAAATCAGGAACCGTCATCAAACCAGCCTGCTCGGCAAAAAAGGCCGCGGCTACCTGCTCGGCCCGGGATTTTCTATGTCGCCCGCCCAGTTTAAAATCGTGCGGCAGAACAATGATCTTATTGAGCTGTCTTTTTACCACGACGCCTCCAACCATTTTCAATACGATCTTCATTATATTTTACGCCGGGGCGATGCCGGCGCCTATTGCTTCCTCATACAATCGCACCGCGCTGCCGATTCCGCCGGCATCTACGGCCAGACCCGCTGGGGTATCAGCGCCGACGAAAACCTGTTTGACTATCACCTCGTGCGCGACAGCATACAAGGGCCCATGCCCAAAATGTCGGCGCTCGACGATAATGAGAAAGTGCAGGACTGGACCTTTAAGCTCAACGACAGCACCTACTACACCAAATACGATTACGCCGATTATATCGAAGGCCGCAACGTACATGGCATGGCCGGTCAACGTTCAGGCCTCGGCCTTTTTGTTATACAGGCCAGCCATGAATACCTCAACGGCGGGCCCACCAAACAATACCAGGATGTCCACTCCACGCCCTACCTCATATGCATGTTCAACTGCGGGCACTTCCTGTCGGATATCCGCCAGGCCGACGACCGGATTACAGGCAACTGGTCGAAGCTCGATGGCCCCTTTATGCTGTATGTAAATGAAGGAAAGAATACCGATGCCACCTGGGCCGATGCAAAGAAAAAAGCAGAAGAAGAAACGGAGCAATGGCCGTATGAATGGATGGACAACCCGCTGTATCCCCTCAAACGCGGTATCGTGGCCGGCCAGTTACTCGTCAACAACCAACCCGCCCCCGAAGGCACCCATGTTATCCTGGCCGCACCCGGCTACGACTGGCAGGCGCAAACGCAGGGTTATATCTATGCCGTGCAAACAACGCCCGACGGGCGCTTTAATATCAACAATGTCCGCAAAGGAAATTATACACTCTATGCTTATGGCGCCAACCAAACGGAAGAATTTAAAAAAGCCGATATCTCCGTAGGCGCCGATATCGTTACCCTGCTGGGCAAAGTATACTGGCAACCGGCCAAAAACGGTGCGCTGCTCTGGCAGCTGGGTGTGGCCGACCGTACCACCAAAGGCTTCCGGCTAAGCGATCACAAAAGAAATTACGGCCTCTTCAACCTGCCGCCCGCCACGCTCGATTATACCATCGGCAAAAGCAAAGAGAAGACCGACTGGTACTATGCCCAAACAAAAAACGGCAGCTGGAATATTCATTTCACCACCGATAAAACCTATACAGGCGAAGCCACCCTTACCATCGCCATCGCCGGGGCGGCTAAAAATCCCCCGCTGGAAATACTGGTCAATAACCAGCCCGCAGGTTCCTTTACCCACCTGGGCAATGATGCCAGCGTGTATCGCTCCGCCGTTGCCGGCGGCTATTACCAGAAGCTGGAACTAAAATTCCCCGCCAGCCTGCTGCAACCAGGCGATAATACCCTCACCCTTAAAATACCCGCTGTAAAACCCGGCGGCGGCATCATGTACGATGCCATCAAGCTTGAAGCAAAATAAATGTGGCAAATGCGACAATGCATGTCCCTGCGGCCTCGTCCCGATAGGGACGTTTGGTAGGTAGAAAAACAATCGCGCAAATATTTCGTCCCGTTAGGGACGTTTGATGGGTAGAAAAAAACAATCTACACAAACGTTTCGTCCCGTAGGGACGTCTGATGGGTTAATTCATCATGAAACGTTCCTACGGAACAATATTTTTATTTGATGGATACGTTTTCTACCTATCAAACGTCCCTACCGGGACGAGAGAGCCTCGTATCAGGCATTCCCTTTCGTCAACCTGTCAATCACCTCTCTGTACGTATCCCCTACCGGGAATTCATGCTCATTAATAAACACACTCGTCTTCCGTATAGCCGTAATGCTGCTCACAGACACCACAAACGATTTATGTATCCTTACAAACTGGCCGGGCGGCAGCTGTTCTTCTATCGCCTTAAAGCTCATACGCACAATAACCGGTTTGGGACTGCTTTTTAAATGTATCTGCAGGTAATCCTTCAGCCCTTCTATCCATTCAATATCGGTAAACACCACTTTAAACAGGCTATACCCCACATTTACAAACATATATTCGGCCACAGGGCCATTGGGCAGTCTGCCCCCCGAAGTCTTGAGCAGGTACAGCTCCTGCGCCTTATTGCAGGCCCTGATAAATCGCTCCATCGGCACCGGCTTCACCAGGTAGTCCACCACATCAAGACTATATCCCTCCAGCGCATATTGCTTATATGCCGTAATCAGGATGACCATCGGCCTTTTGGCCAGGCTTTCTATAAACTGTAAACCCGTAAGACCGGGCATTTGTATATCGATAAAGATCAGATCCACCTGGTTTTCCTGCAATGCCCGCGTAGCTTCAAACACATCGCCGCACGACGCTACCAGGTGCAGGTAAGGCACCTTGCTGATATTATCGGCCAGCAGCTGCAATGCCAGCGGTTCATCGTCGATAGCTATACAGTTCAGCATCAGCGTAGTTTTATGGTGAGCGATACCTCGAACCAGTTGTTTTCCTTTACTATCTTCAGCTGCTGGTCGTCTCCGTACAGCAAATTTAGCCTTCGCCTTACATTGGCCAGCCCGATGCCCGATGTTTTATCTTTTGTTTCCGTGGCGGCGGGATTATAACGATTGCTCACAGAAAACGCCAGCATATTGGCCTGCGTAAGCAGCCTTATATCTATCTGCGGGTTTTCAATCATGCCCACGCCATGCTTAAAGGCATTCTCCACAAATGGAATAAGCAGCATCGGCTCTATCTCGTTCCACTCGTTCGACAAATGGATGGCCGTGGATATCTTCACCTTATTACCAAAACGCTGCTGCTGCAAATCGATATAGCTTTGCAGGTAGTCTGCTTCCGTCTTAACCGCCACCTTCTCTTCATTCGTTTCGTACAGCATATACTGCATCAACGATGACAGCTTCATCACCGTAGGCTCCAGCGCATCGCTTTTGAGCCGCACCAGCGCCACGATATTATTGAGCACGTTAAACACAAAATGCGGGCTTATCTGCGAACGCAAAAACGATAGCTCCGTTTTCAGGTTCTCCTGCTGCTTTTGTTGCGCCAGCTTATCGGCCTTAACCTTATCGCTCCACATCTGCCAGGTGGTGCTGATGGCCAGCGACAGCAGGAAAGGCCCCACATTAAACCAGGCGCTACGGAAATAAGAGAAAACATGCCCCCGGTTAAACAGGTGCAGCAGCGCCATGTGCAGCACAATCGTGACGCAGAAGCAAGCCAGCACAATGGCCACATACAGCAGGATCTGCTTCCTGTATATAAGTCGCGGTACCAGGATAAAAGCATTCAGGTAAAACATACCCACCCAAAACACGTTGGTGAGCAGGTTCGCATATAAAAAACCGGCTTTTTCCTGCTCCGTCATCGTATGCGGCGGCCGGTCGTTCGACTTATACAGGATATAAGGCAGCGAAAAAACAATCACCCATACCACCACATGAGTAAGTGTCTTTATCCGTTTATTCGAATAGTCGGGTGCTTTCATTACCTGCCGAAATTAATTGTTTATTATCATACTATTCATACCTCAATGCCTCTATCGGGTCCAGCCTCGACGCCTTTTGTGCGGGATAATACCCAAAGAAAACACCCGTCACGGCGCATACCACGAACGACAGCACCATAGACGCCTCCGATATCAGTATGGGCCAGTGCAAAAAGAGATTGATCCCTTCCGCCCCGGCAACACCCAGTACGATGCCGATAAGACCACCGGTAATGCTGATAATGATCGCTTCTATCAAAAACTGCATCAGGATATCGATGCCGCGGGCGCCGATAGACATACGCAAACCGATTTCCTTGGTACGCTCCGTCACCGATACATACATGATGTTCATAATGCCGATACCGCCAATCAGCAGCGATATGGCCGCCACGGCCGTCAGCAGCACCGTGAGCATGCTGCTGGTAGAGGTAATCGTGCTTATCAGCTCCGCCTGTGTGCGCACATCGAAATCGTCGTCCTCAAACGGCCTGAGCCGGTGGCTCTGCCTTACCGCGGCCGTAACTTGTTTGGTAGCCGTATCGCTTACCGCCTCGCTGGCAGCCGATGTATAAATACTGTTCAGGTAAATACTGGCGGTAAGACGCGTCTGCACACTGGTATAAGGCGTAATAATGATATCGTCCTGGTCCTGCCCGAAATTACTTTGTCCCTTTGGCACCAGGGTGCCTATTACCTGGAGCGGCACCTTGTTAAACCGGATAATCTGCCCGATGGGGTTTTCGCCGCCGGGAAAGAGATTCGTTATCACCGTTTGACCGAGTATGCACACTTTGGCAAAGCTCTTTACGTCCGGTTCCGAAAACATAATACCGTCCTTTATCTTCAATTGACGTATGTCCATATAGTCCACATCCACACCCGTGATGGTAGTAGGCCAGTTATTTTCGCCCCTGATGGATTGCCCGCCGGTAGATACTACCGGTGATATGCCGACGATATAAGGTGACTGCAGGCGCCTGATAGCATCCACGTCCTGCATTTTGAGCGTTTGTATGCTGCTGCCCGACAGGCGCACCCCGCCGCGGGTATTGCTAATGGGCAATATGGTAATCATATTGGAGCCCATGCCCGACAGCGAAGCCTGTATGCTTTGCTTGGAGCCCTGGCCGATGGCTATCATGGTAATCACCGCCCCTACCCCTATAATGATGCCCAGCATAGTAAGAAAGGTACGCAGCTTATTGCGCTGCATCGCCCGTAAAGCCAGTCTTACCAGGTTAAGTATGTTCATAATAATAATTAATAATCGTCCGACACGGGCAATGCTTCCAGCATAGCCTTTGCCGACCGCTTGTTTTCGTTGATGCTGTCTTTCACAATCTTGCCATCCTTTAATATAATCGTGCGGCTGCTGAAAGCAGCGATATCCGGCTCATGGGTAACAAACACTATCGTCTTGCCCTGTTCGTTCAGCTCCTGTATCATGGCCATGATGCTGTAAGACGTGCGCGTATCGAGGTTGCCGGTGGCTTCATCCGCCAGTATCATAACCGGGTCATTTACCAGCGCACGGGCAATGGCCACCCGCTGCTGCTGGCCGCCCGACAGCTGGTTGGGCATATGGTCCGATCGGTTGCCCAGCCCCACTTCTTCCAACGCCCGCAACGCCCTTTCCTTCCGGTCGTGTGCGCTGATGGCAGGGTTGTAAAACAAAGGCAGCTCTACATTTTCCAGCGCGCTGGTACGCGCCAGCAAGTTATACGCCTGGAATACAAAGCCAATCTTTGTATTGCGGACCTTCGCCAGCTCATTGCGCGATAAATTGACCACGTTCACCTCGTCCAGCAGGTAATTACCTTCAGTAGGCTTATCAAGACAACCCAGCAGGTTGAGCAGGGTAGTCTTGCCCGATCCGCTGCTGCCCATAATGGTGACGAACTCGCCTTCCATAACGGTAAAGGAGATGCCTTTTAGCGCACGCACCGTTTCGGTACCCATTACAAACTCGCGTTTGATGTTTTGTATTTCCAGTATTTTCTTGCTCATTGTCTCTTGTTATTACGGGTGGGGCGCTTGGGCATGAATGGACTGGCCTGGTTGGCGGAAGTGGCCGCTTTCTCGTCGCTCAGCTGCTCTGCACCGGCCACTACCACTTCGCTGTCACCCAGGCCGTCCAATACTTCCACATGCGTATTATCGTTGATGCCAATCTTTATCTTTTTCTGGATAAGCGTTTCACCCTCTTTTACCCATATATGGGCCAAGCCATGGCGAAGATGCGTACTGGTATCGGGCGCCAGGGTATATTGTTTGACCAGCGATGAATCGGGCGCAAACTTCAATGCCTTTGCCGGTATCAGCAGGGCGCTGTCCACCTCCTTCGTATAAATAGTGATATTGGTGGTCATGCCCGGCTTCAGCTTCTTATCGTCGTTCGACGTATTGACAATCGTGGTATAAGTCACCACGTTGGAAGATACCGTAGGGCTCAGCCTGATTTCCTGTATAGCGCCCTTGAATACATCGTTGGGAAATGCATCTACCGTAAAGCTGACCCGCTCGCCTTCTGTTATATTGCCTATATCGGCCTCGTCCACCGACGCGCGCACCTGCATCTTGGTGAGGTCTTTGGCAATGCTGAACAGGGTGGGCGTACTGAAGCTGGCTGCCACCGTTTGCCCTTCGCTGATATTGCGCGACAGCACCGTACCGTCGATGGGTGAAAAGATACTGGCCAGCGACAGGTTTTTCTGTTGTGATTGTACCTGGGCGGTCAGGCTCGCTACCGATGCTTTGGCCGCCTGGTACGTATACAATGCATTGTCATAATCCGCTTTGCTGATAGCCCCTACGGTATATAATTGCGATTGCCGGTCAAAATTTCCCTTTTGGTACACTTCCTGGCTCTGCGCCTGCGCCAGGCTGCCCTTGATCTGGTTGAGCGATGCCACAAACAGGGTTTTGTCCAGCTCGGCCAGCAGCTGCCCCTTCTTCACCACCGAGTTGAAGTCCACATATATTTTGGCGATGGTGCCCGACACCTGTGTACCCACGGCCACGGTATCTACCGGCTGCACGGTACCGGTAGAGGTAACGCTTTGGGAAATATAACCCCGCGCCGGCTTTTCGGCATCCAGCACCGTAACAGTCGGCTTCTTCCTGAATCCAAAGAACCAGGTGGCCGCTACCGCCAGGACAATGCAAATGATAATAATAAATGGTTTAGCCTTTTTCATCCGTTCACTGTTTAAGTTGTTTATTGCGTTACCGGTATCCCGGTATAAAAGTTATAAATACGAGTGTACAGCTCGCTGGCATACTTAGCCTGGATATACGACTGCAGGGCCTGTATGTACAGGTTCTTCTGCTGCAGGTAGTCCACGGTATTGTACACGCCTATCTTCAATTGTTCGTTGGCGATCCGGAAAGCCTCATTGGTATAGTTCATCTGTTCCGTCGCCGCAGCATACTGGCTTTGCGCGTTCTGCACATTCAGGTAGGCCTGCTCGATGGCCTGCGTAAGCACCAGCTTCGTATTTTGCAGGTTCAGCTTTGCCTGCTCGGTTTGTATCCGGGCCTTTTCCACATTGGTGCGCGTTACCTTCCGGTCAAAGATGGGAATGGACAGCGTAAGCCCCAGCTGCTGGTAAAAATTATTGTTGAGCTGCGGGAAATACTTGTACGCGGGGTCTTTTGCATAGTTCGTGTACAAAGAACCGCCCAGTGTAAGCGTAGGGCGCAAACCGGCTCTTGCCTTTTCAATATCCACCTGTGCTATCGCTACATTCAATTCACTGCTTTTTACTTCCGGCCTGCTGTCAAGAGCGGTTTGCTGCGCCTGCGCTAATGGGGCTGCCAATGCCCCGGTACGGAGCGTATCTGTTCCCGACACCGTAAAACCGGTATCGGTAGGCAGCTGCAATATCTGTTTTAACGTAAGTATGTTTTGCCGCTCGGTATTCTGCGCGGTTACGAGCGTATATTTATCATTGGCCAGCACTGCCTGCAGCTCGAGCAAATCTTTTTTTGCCAGCGTGCCTGCTTCCATGCGCTGCTGCCCTTGTGTTACCTGCGCCTGCGTGGTATTGATAAGGTCCTGCAGGTATACGATGTTTTCCCTCGCCAGCAGTATGTTCAGGTACGCCTGCGTTATCTGCAGGGTGATATCGTTTTGCGATGCCTGCACATCCAGGTTGGCCGCCTTCAGGCTAAGCTGCTTTTGTTTGATGTCATTATTGATATACCCGCCGTTGTACAGCGTTACGCTGGAGCTGATGCCATAGCTGCTGGAAGCATACAGGCCGCCGCTGCTGGTATAATTGGTCAATCCCTGCGATATGCTGCCGCCCAGGTTGGGATAACGCGCTGCCTTCGATAAGGTCAAATCCTGCCCGGTCGACCGCTCCGTCAGCCGCAGCGAATTGATGCTGATATTATGCGCCCTGGCATAGGCGAGGCAGGCGGCCAAATCCCAGGGCCCCGCCGGCGCCTTCGTGCTGTCCTGCGCCGAAACACTCCCCGCCCCCATCAGCATGGTTATTATATAGATTACAATCCTTTTCATCCTTTTTCTGTTTTCTATCACAAAACTACCCCGGCCCCTAAGGCAGGGGTTCTTAAATGCGGCGAATCGCGGGAATGCTGCGACGAAAAAGGAGCAATTAGGACGATACCACCGATATAGCTATTGCAGGACAGACAGGCGGGTGGAGGCCGGGTTGGTGCCGGGTATAACCCGGGACTAATTCGCAACTGGTTCGGGTCTCGGTTGTCCTTAGGGTCGAAGCAGACCCAAACCAGTTACAGCTTTGACCCGGGATTGACCCGAATCCAACCCCCATCCGGGCCGCAGCCGCCTGGGCCTGTAAAACAGGCTCAGGCAAATTGTATTACTTAACATGTGTAAGAGGGGAAACGATATAAAATGACCGGCAAAAACACCGCAGGCATTAGCGGAAAGGCGTGAGCAGCGAGTAGATAAGCGAATCTTTAAACACGCCGTTATAATAATAGTTCTCTTTAAAATAAGCTTCGGGCACAAAGCCGTTTTTTTCCAGCAGGCGGATGGAAGCGGCATTGGCGGGGTTTACATTGGCTTCCACCGAATGCAGGCGAATCACCGAAAACCCATAGTCGAGCACCGCCGCCATCGCCTCTTGCATAATCCCCTTGCGCTGCTGGCCGGGGTGCAACAGGTAACCTATCTCCGCACGGTGGTGTTCTTTTACAATCCGCCACAAGCCGATGGTGCCTACCAGCTGCGGACTGCCCTTTAAAAACATACCCCAGGTGATGCCGTCTCCCGCAGTCAGCAGGTCGTCTACCACGCGGATAAACTTCACCGCATCGGCCGGTGTTTGCGCCAGCGGCCGATCGATGTACTCCATTACTCCGCTGTCTGACCGAAGCCAGAACACGTCGTCGGTATCCGCTTCCGTTATCCGCCGGAGCTCAAGGCGCTCCGTCGTCAATTCGGGAAAAGTAGAAAAATCGGTGTGCAGCATAAACCATACGCGCGCCCGTTACCGGCGCTGGTTAAAGATAAACGTATTTTGCAAATGCGTTCGCCCGAAATTTGTACATTCATCGTCTTTTACGGCATACTATGATAAAAATAATCGCCCCGCTGCTGGCAGCCCTCTTATCTATAACAGGCATGCAAAGCCAGGACGGCCAACCATCAATTAGCGGCTGCCCGGTCATCCAGGGCCGGATGAATACCAGCTCGTTATCGCATACCCTTGCGCTCCTGCATAATTATCACCCGTCCTCCGCCACAGGCAGTCCCGCAGCCACCGATACGCTCTTGTTCAGCGACGATTTTGAACACGCGCTTGATACCACCGTATGGATAAGCGAAATAGCGCCGCAGCCCAGCTCCCATATATATACCGCCAATGGGCAGCTCGTGCTGGATACCAAAGGCGGCGTGACCGTATGGCTGAAAAAAAAGCTGCAGGGAAACCTTCGCATTGAATACAACCGCAGCCTACCTGCACCACCGGCTCCCGGGGCAGCTTCTTCCGCACCCGCCGCCACAGGCAATGAGCGCGTATCGGATCTAAACCAGTTCTGGATGGCTATGGACCCGCGCAACGGAAATTTATTTACCCGCAACGGCGTGCTGGAAGCCTACGATTCGCTGCTGCTGTATTATGTGGGCATGGGCGGCAACAGCAACAGCACCACCCGCTTCCGGAAATATGAAGGCAACGGAGAGAGAAGGTTGCTACAGGAATATACAGATCGTCCCCACCTGCTCGAAGCAGGAAAAACCTATCACATCAGCACCATCGTAAAAGACGGCACCACACAGTTCTATGTAAATGGTGAATTATATTTCTCTTTTACCGACCCCGCGCCATTGAAAGAAGGCTATTTCGGGTTCCGCTCCACCAAATCGAAGCAGCTGATAGAGGGAATTAAAATTTATAGGATAAAATAAATTTGATACGATAAACATGGCGCCTCCGGCGCTTTTTTTTTACCACAGAGGTACATGGAGGTTGATTCACAGAGGTGCACCGAGCTTTTGCTACGCAGTATTAAATCGACGCAAACGCTTGCCGCGAATAACGTCTTTCGATGCAAGCGCCTCTGTGTTACTCTGTGAATCAACCTCCATGTACCTCTGTGGTAAAAATTCATAGTGCCGAAGGCACTATTTCACCGCCGCCGCAGGCGCCCCTCTCCCTCCAAACTTATTAAGATTATACATAAAGCTCAGCATAAAAAACCGCTGCAGCACCTGCGTATACGTATCCTGTATAAAATAACCGTCGCCGGTAACATGCGTAATACTTTTATTCTGGTTGAGAATATCATACACGCTTAATCGCAGCTCCCCGTTTTTCTTACTAAACAGCAGGAAGGCCGTGCTGGCATTCCATAACGGTATACTTTGATTGAACCCATTGGCCAGCCCGCTGTTAAATGCATAATTGAAATCTGTGGAAAAGCTCAGCCGGTTAAAAACCGTATACGTAAGATCCAGCGCATAGCTGTGCAGGAAATACTGGTTGTTTTGGGCGCGGCGGACGCTGTAGCGGGCATTGTTCCAGGTAAAAACAGCATCTGCGCCCAGGTCCAGCTTGTCCTGTATATTGAAGTTGAAGTTGACCCGCTGGCTGGCCATCGTGGTATAGCTGATGTTTTGCTGCTTGTATAACTGCGTTACATCACGTCCATAGCGGATAAACGAAGTCAGGTTCAGGTTCAGGGGACTGCGCTTGCCCGAAGCCACTCTTTTTAAGGGAATGCCCAATGTGCCCGACAAGGCCCCATTCCAGGCGCCATTAACATTCACCGGCCTGGTAAGCAATATCGAATTACCCAGCGAATCGATGCTGTTCACTATTTTATTGGTCGCAAGCGAACCGGTAAGGTTTACATTGAAGTATACGAAATTATTTAGGTTAAAGGTATTGTAGCCCAGGTTCACATTATGATCGAACTCCTGCCGCAGACCGGGATTGCCCGTAACATAGTTGAGCGGGTTGCTCACATCCAGCACATCCTGCAGCTGTGTGATGCTGGGAGCGCGGGTATTGCCCCGGTAACTAAAGCGCACGCTGGTACGGTTACCGGGATTGTAGTTGAAGCTGGCCATGGGAAAGAAATCGATATAGCGTTGCGTGGTCAGGCTGTCTTTAGAAAAGATGGCGCGGCGGCTCAGGTTTTGCAGGGTGGCAAACTGCATAGCCCCGCCCAGCTGGAAATCGTATTTCGCATATTTAACCCGCAGGTTGGCGCCCGGCCGGTTGGTGACAAGCCCGTTTTTAAAATAGTTGGTGAGGGGTTTATTGATACTGTCGTATTTACCGCTCAGCAGGCTGTAGTCATATGTTTTGCGATCGGAGTTGCTTTGATTATTGGTATAGGCATAATTGAGCTCCAGTACGGTATGCCTGCCCAGCAGTTCGGTATACGAGGTGCTGATGGTATTATTAAACGAATGGGTGAGCTGCCGGTTCTGCTGCTGAAGGTGTTGCTCGCGGTTGATACTGCCGTCTTTGTTGTAAAAGATATAGGGAGAAGTATTGTATCCCTCGCCGTCGCTGTTATTGAGCAGGGCATTCCACCCGATGGTGAGCGTGCGGCCGGGTTTATGAAAGCGGTGCCGGAGCAGCAGGTTATTGGCCAGGTTCCATCCGTCGCGGGTAGTGCTGCGGGCATTATTGCCCGTAATGGCGGTAAAATCCGTGCCCGATACAACGGCGCGCGTATGCACCGAGTCATAGCCAACCGACTGGCTGTGCTGTGTGCTGAAGCTGGGCGTTATCAGCAGTGAGTTCATGCTGTCGAGCGTATATTCAATCCGCGTATTGAAGCGATTCGAAAGATTGCTGTTCTTGTTATAGGAATTGGTATTGGCATAGGAAGCGGAATCATTGTTAAAAAAGTTCTGGGTATAGCTGCTGGTTCGGTTAATAGTCGTAACGCGTGATACAAAATAATTTCCGCTGAACTGCAACCTCGGCGTAAAGATATCGCGGTAGTTAATACCGGCATTCCACGATTCGGTATTGCCATCGGGCGGCCCGTTGCTACCGGCATTGCGCCGGGCAGCGCCACCGGCGGGCGCTGCACCCATGCCGCCTATATTGCCAATCATATCGTTGGAAGCAAAGCCCAGCCTGTTCACATTGTTGGCGCCGCCCAGCACCGAAAGCTGCGATTTGGCATTGAATGCGTTAAAAGAAGCATTGGCGGTATACCGGTCGCTTGTACCGGCGCCGGCATTCAGGCGACCAAAAACACCTTTCTTCCTGTCTTTCCGCAGCTTGATATTGATGGCGCGCTGGCGGCTGCCGTCGTCTATCTTGCTAAACTTTGCCTGGTCGCTCATGTCATCAAATACCTGCACGCTTTCCACCAGGTCTGCCGTCAGGTTCTTGGTGGCCAGCCGCGGGTCATTGGAGAAAAACTCTTTTCCGTCCACATATACCTTCTGAATAGGCTGTCCCTGCGCGGTAATATTGCCGTCCTTGTCTACTTCCATGCCCGGTATTTTCTTTATCAGGTCTTCCAGTGTGGCATTGATCCTCGTTTTAAACGCGGCGGCTTTAAACTGGACGGTATCATTGATTATAGTGATGGGCGCAGCGGTAATAACCACGCTTTGCAGCATATGGGGATCGGGTTGCAGGTACACGGCGTCCAGGTTAATCACCAGGGAAGAAGGACCAATGGTAACAGGCCGGATGATATCCCGGAAACCGATATAGCTGATAACGATAAGAAAGCTGCCGGGATTGATATTGCGTAGTTCGAAATGCCCCTGCCGGTCGGTCAGGACAAAGGCCACAGAAGCCGAATCGCGTTTGTTCATCAGGGTAACAGTCGCCTCGGCAAGCGGCTGCTTCGTCAGGGAGTCGAGCACCCTGCCGGCAAGCGTTCCCTTATTCCTGGTTTGCGCGGTTACCACACACACAATGGCCAGCAGGAGTAATACAAGGATAGGTCGTTTCATCGTCGGATAGCCCCGTTATTGGTTTAATGGTCGTTATAGACAGGCACGTACATGGATACGCTTATCCCGGTATACCGGGATGGCTGTGCATGAACCTGCACCGGTTGTAACACCGGCACTGCTTAAAAAATAAGGGAGTTATACGATGATGGGCCGCTCCTCGGGGAACGGGTAAGTAAATTACGAAAATTATTTTATTTGGGTGAAACGGGCTCGTATATCTCCGCCTCTATGATACTCAATGTACCTGCCGCATTCATATCATTGCGGCTAACGCCGTCATCCAGTTTCTTGCCCGACATTTCGGCCATGCCGGTATCTTTTTTTGAACCCGCGCCGGCAAGCAATGCTATTTTTACTTTTTTACCGCGGGCAGGCGTGCAGAGGGCGGTAAAATAACCCAGGCCGGGAGTGGTAAGACCTGAAAATATCGTCTTGCCATCCACGCTGATGCGGATAGGATACACCCTGGTACGGAAATTATTTAGTTTCAGCGCTACCTGGCTGATGGTGGCTTCCCTTTGCAATTCATATTCTATCCATGCAGTGGCCAGCTTCCCATCGTTCACCCAGTCAGACAGTTCATTGTCGTCATAACTTTTTACCGCATCGGCGGCATTGGCGCCGGCCGTTGCGTTCAGCACGGGCACCGCTGTACGGCTGACGATGAAGGACGGGGTGGAAGGAGTGGGTCCGCGGTCAAGATAAGAAGGCAGTCCCCCGAAAGGCATGTTGCCGGCAAGACCATTTACCACCGTCACAGATTGCGATCGGATAACCAGCGATGCCGGCTTTAGTCCTTCGCTGCTTGCTTTGATAGTAATAGCGCCGGCCTGTGTGGTGGTCCTTACCAGCACCCGGTTTACGCCACATTCCACCGGCAAATCTTTGGAGAGAATATAATTATCCGGGCCCTGCGCCATACCGCCGCGCCAGGAAGCGGGCCCATCGAGATCGAAATGAAGTAGGTTCAGCGCCGTAGGACAGCGGTGGCCGGCAGCATCGATTACTTCCACTTCTACCAGCGCCAGGTCCTGTCCGTCGGCTTTTAAACCCTGCGGGTTATCGATATTTTTTAAGCGGATGGCAACCGGGTCACCCGCAGTGGATTTTTGCGTTTCTGCCAGCTTATGCCCTGCCGCATCATAGCCAATGGCGGAGATGGTGCCTTCGCGCCAGGGAATGTTTTTAAAGGTATACAGGAAGCGATAGCGCTGCTCGCCAAAGCCGGCGGAGATGCCGTTTATTGTCAGCTCTACTTTATCGGCAGAAGAAATAACATAGATGTCTTTGGTAACATTGGAAGTATAGTTCCAGTGACCGATAATATAAATACCCGGTTTTTCAACGTCCACCCAGCCATTCCACATCACCTGGTTGGCATAGTAGTTCTCTTTGATAATGCGCAGGGCGTCCACTTCGCCGCTGCGGCGATAATTCTCGGCGCCGCGGTGGTGGGTATTCGATTCGGAGAATACAATGTTTACGCCGCCGGAGCTGACGCGGCTGCCGGTACCGGGGCGTTCATGCCAGTAATCGTACCAGCGGGCCACGTTTTCTTTGGCATGCGAATCCTGGTTGCGGTTGTAATCGGTGGCCGGTTGTCCCTTGTACAATGGCCCGTCGCCATCCTTGTGAAACGGCGGTGTATATTCATCCCAGTATTTGCGCAGGCCTTCGTCGCGCGAGTATTCCATGGCCCACATAGGGATATGCGCGCTTTTGTTGATGTACAGCATTTCGCCGCCGTATTCCGCCGTCCTGCTATCGAGCATTTCCCTCGACCCCATGGCCCGGCCGCCACCGGGGTCATACCTGTCGCGGATGGCTTTCATCTCAGCCATATGCGCTTCGCTGATGGATTCGTTGCCGCATTCATAAAAAAGAATACTGGGACTATTGCGGTTGTAAATAATAGCATCGCGCATCACGGTGGTACGTTGCTGCCAGCGTGCGCCTTCTACATCTTTCTCTGCATCGCCGGCCTGCATCGATTGCAGCAGGCCCACGCGATCACAGGATTCTATGTCCTGCTTCCAGGCGGTCACATGCATCCAGCGTACCAGGTTGCCATTGCCTTCCACCATCAGGCGGTTGCTGTAATCGCTTAGCCAGGCAGGCACCGAAGAGCCGATGGCCGGCCACTCGTTGGTGGTGCGCTGGGCATAGCCATGCACCTGTATAACACGATCGTTCAGGTATATCATGCCGTTATTGAAAGCGGTTTTTCTAAAGCCGGTGCGGGTGCTGACCATATCCACCGGTTTGCCCCCTACGCTCAGTATGGTTTGCACCTCGTATAAATAGCCATAGCCCCAGCTCCAGAAATGCAACCCGCCAACGCGGCCCGAAGCGGTGATTTCTTTTGTTTCGCCGGGCTGCAGGGCAACAGAAGGCCCGTTGATGGTGGTAACCGTACGGCCGCTGTTGTCTTTTATCACGGCGCTGTACGAAAATGTTGTCACAGTGGCGTATTCGTTCTTCACCTGTGCGGCGGCTACAATGGTAGCCGTACTGCCGGGCACATCGATATCTTTTGCATGTATGTATACCCCCGTAGTGCCGAGGTTGGAATACAGCGGCAGCGTCTGGTACAGGCGGCCAGCGATGTGCAGGTATGTGTTTTTGTTGATGCCCCCATAGTTGGCATAAAAGTTCTTATCCTCCCACTGGTATTTGCTGCCGGTGGCTTTTTCTTTATAGTCCCAGCTGTTGTCGATGCGGGCGGCTATTACATTATCGGTATCGCCGGTGTGTACGCGGTCGGTTACATCGAAGCCAAAAGCCGTTACGCCGTTTTCCGAAAGACCGACCGATTGGCCATTCACGAAAAACTCACCTGCCTGGCGGATGCCTTCAAACTCGAGGAATATCTTTTGCCCTTTTGCCGATGCAGGTACCTTAAAATGCTTACGGTACCATGCGATGCCGGTGGAGAGATCGGCGATGTCTTTTTTAAACGCCTCGTCTTCGTTCCAGGCATAGGGCAGGGTCACCGGCTTCCAGCCCTGGTCGTCAAAACCGGGCTGCTCTGCGCCGGCGGCATCACCCACAAATACCTTCCAGCCGGGATTGAAATTGTACGTGGCGCGTTGGGCGACCGCGGTAAACGAGAGTAAGGATATTACAACGGAGCACAATAATACGCGATAGCGCATAGGAGTATTTTACGATGTGGTAAATGTGAAACGTGGCAAATGCATTGTCACATTATTTCTTCAATTTATATATTTCGCTTCCCGCCAGCAGGAAGCAGCCGAGGCCGTAATCTTCAAAATCCGGTTTGTGATCATAGTTCACCGGCTGCCCGTCTTTCGGCTCTTTGCCGGTACCCTGTACATAGCCGAGCGACCCGTCGGCATGCACGCAATCACGTATAAGGCTGCTCCAGGCTTTGGTAAGCACAGGTAAATATTGCTGCTTATCTATCAAACCGTTGTTGACACCCCAGGCCATGCCATATACAAACAGCGAGGTGCCGCTCAGTTCCTTACCGCCAAAATGGGTACTGTCGTGCAGGCTTACATTCCAGTAGCCATCGGTACGCTGGATGGAAGGCAGCGCAGCGATCATATCTTTATAATCCTGCAGGTACAACGCGTAGTTAGAATTGTCTTTGGGCAATTGGGAGAGCACACGCACCAGTGCAGCCACCACCCAGCCGTTGCCGCGGCTCCAATAGCAATCTTCTCCATTCGGCTCTTTATAGGGAGGAACAAAATCCTTGTCGCGCCACCATAAACGATCGGCGGGATTATAAAGGCCGTTACCACCTTGCTGGTTCCTTGAATGCAGGTACATATCGGTCATACGCCTGAAATACATAGTGTCTTTATATTCCACGCCCAGGCGGGTAAAAACAGGGATGGCCATCTGGATGGCGTCTATCCAGGTCCAGTCGTCTGTTTTGGGCGTAGCCATCATGGCGTCGATGGAAGCTTTGATGTCTTTGATGCGTTCGGGCTTGCGGTCTATCAAATACAAATCGATATAGGTTTGGCCGCAGCATTGGTTGTCGGCGTTTCTTGTCTGTATGCCTTCGCGCAATCCCCACTGGTGCTTTTCGCCCCAGGATACGGCGTAATCGTAATAGGCTTTCTTTTTATCGATGCTGTACAATGCCATCAGCCCCTCGTAATATACCGCCCTTGTCCATATATTGCTGGGACGGGCCTTGTTGGTTACAATTTCTTTACCCGCATCGGGCCATGTTTGCATGAAATACTGGTTGGCCAGCCGCAGTTTTTTGAGCGTTTCTTTTTTAGAGGGAAGCGATTGGGTGAAACCGGGCAGCGCTATGGCCATCATGGCGGCGTGTAGAATACATGTCTTTATTTTCATCGGTGCTGTATTGATCATAATAAGGTCAAATATACAAGAAGCGGGACCAACATACGGCTTGCGTAGCTGGTCCCGCTGTAATCAAAGCCAAATAAGCGTTCCGGGTTTATGCACGCTGATTATATTTTAGTAGCCGGGGTTTTGACCATACAAACCGGGTGCGGCATCCAACTGCGTTTGCGGCACCGGGTAGATAATGTAATTGGCGGTTACCGGGTTGATTTTATGTAAAGCAGCATCTTCAGTAGCTATCCATGCATTCATGATGGTGAGAAGGTTACCGCTTCGTTGCAGGTCAAACCAGCGCAAACCCTCACCGGCAAACTCCTTCCTGCGTTCGTCAAATAGTTGCGCCAGGGTAACATTGGCGATTGCAGGCTGACCGGCCCTTATCCTGACCTGGTTAACAACGGCATCTACATCCGTTGCCTGCGAGCCGGGAGCCCCCTGCAATACACACTCTGCTTTGAGCAATAATATATCTGTAAACCTGATGGCGATGTAATTGATACCCCAGTCAAAGCGACTGGCAGGTATTTTGGTCGTATCCAGGTATTTTCTAAAGAACGCGTGTGCATCAGAACCACCGGGGTAGATAAATGGCGTGGTATGGAGGGTGAGCGATTTGCGCGTATCCGTCGCCGCGTAACTCGTCAGCAGGCTGTTGGATACAGCGGGAAACCCAAGCGCTCCGTTGGCAGGCGTGTTCCCGGCCGGAAGTGAAGCAAAATAGGTGTTGGGAACAAGCTGCCAGGTAAAGGTAGCGCCCAAAACGGGGGTTTGGCCAGTGAGATACATGACATCGAATATGGCTTCCCGGTTACCGGCGGCTGTATAAGAAGGATTTTGATTGGAATAGGAAAATATATTAGCATAACTGGGGTTAAACACAAAAAGCCCGCTGCCAATAATATCACTTAACAAGGGCGCAGCCAGGCTCCATTCGCTTAATCCCAGGCCCGGCCCTTCAATACCATAGGTGGGGCCGGAACGCGTCATATATACCAATGCCAGTACCGCCTCTGCGGCATATTTGGTCGCTCTGCCTACATCTGTTGCGGTATAATTGGGAAACGTGCCGTTATAGGCCGCGGGCAAATTGGCTACGGCAAACTGGAGGTCCGAAATGATGAGCTTATAAACATCGGCTACCGAACTGCGGTGAATGGTATCCGCAACGTTGGCCAATACCGGGTGGTCGATAATCGGCAGCTTACCGTAGTACCTTACCAGGTCAAAGTAAAAAAAAGCGCGCAGGAATCTCGCTTCCGCCGATAATCTCGTGGCGAATGCCGCCGAACCGGCATAGCTGCCATTTTTGGCAATCTGGTCAAGAACCGTGTTGGCTTTGAAGATGCCGTTAAAATCGGCATTCCATGCTTCTTCAACATAGGTATTGGCCGCTATGCCCTGTGCAAAATTATTAATAGGATCGGGATCACGGGCAACATCATTCGAAGGGTATATGTTATCCGACCTTACTTCGGAAAGCGCCAGCAATCGATCGGGGTAGCCCCCGTTGGGAGCAGTACCGCGGAGAGAATTATAGGTAGCATTCACCGCCTGCAAAAAATCGCTCGGCTGCTTATAAAAGGTTTCGATCGTTGGCGTAGAAATGGGCGATTGGTTCAAATCCTTACTGCAGGATCCAAGGGCTATAACCGCGATTAATATAAAAAGTATCTTTTTCATTTTTCTAAAAATAGCATGATTAAAATGTAATATTCAACCCGAAAATCAATGACTTTGCCAGTGGCAACCCACCATAATCTCCTGCCTGCGGATAAGCCGTATTGGAGCTTATCGTTGTATTGGTAGCTTCCGGGTTTAAACCATTGTAATATTTATCATGGCCAAAAAAGTTTTCCAGGGTCAGATAAATCCTTGCACCCTGTATGAAATTCGTTTTAACCAGGTTTTTCAAATTATATCCCACCGTTATATTCCTCACACGAATATAATCCGATGAGTACAACCAATCCGTAGCGGAAGTAATGGGTGAGTTATACGTTGAATACGTCTTGCCAAACCGGCCTTCGCCCTGGTCGGTGGGTGATTTCCATCTGTTATTAAAAGAGGCAGGATGGTTATCCGCTCTTCCCTGTCCGGGGCGCGTAATGGCCCTTCCCAGCTCAGAAAAAATAGACCCGCCCGACTGGCCCTGCACCAAAACACTCAAATCAACACCATGATAGCTAAATGAATTGGTAATGCCATACGTATAATCAGGATTGGGGTGCCCTACTATCTGCTTATCGGCTTCCGTTATTACACCATCGGGAACCGCATCCTCGAATTTCGGATCGCCGACGGTTTCGGCGCCATAGCGCGCCACATTTTTATTAATATCATCCTGTGATAAAAAGCCAATTATTTTCAGCACATATATACTATTCATAGGCGCACCAACCCGCAAAATCTGGCTTGATACATTATTGCCGTTGGGTATAATGACCTGGGTTTGACCCTGCCCCAGCGCTACTATCTTATTGGTGTTATGGGTTACATTGACTGAAGTGGTCCAGCGGAATTTACCTACCAGGTTACGCGAGGTTATTTCCAGCTCCTGCCCTATATTTCTTACCGAACCAATATTGGTAAGATAGGTTTGAAACCCGGTAACTTCCGGCACCAGCACATTTAACAAAAGGTCTGTGTTAAGCTTATTATAATAATCAAATGCGCCGGTAATCCGGTTATTTAAAATCCCGAAATCAAGGCCGAAGTCATACGTTTGCGATTTCTCCCATTTCAAATCAGGATTAGCCAAAAGATTGGGCGCCTGGCCAATGGCCGCTGCCTGGGTGGTGCCAAAAACATAGCCGGCCGAAGCAACGGTCGAAATACTGGCATAATCATTCGGCAAATTATTATTACCATTCACCCCGTAAGATGCCCTTAATTTCAGATCGCTGATTACCGCTACGCCTTTCATAAACGCTTCATCTGACACTATCCATTTCAAAGAAGCGGAGGGGAATATACCCCATTGATTATTGATACCAAATCTCGAAGACCCGTCTCTGCGTAAGCTCGCACTTAGAAAATACCTGTCCTTAAAGCCGTATTGTAAGCGGCTGAAATAGGAGATCAATATATTTTTCGTTGAACCATTTGTGCCGATGCCGGTATTAAAAGCAATCGCGGAGGCTGCATTTAACGTTTGTACCGCACCATTGACAAACCCTCCGGTTGAATTTATTGAAACCCTGTCCAAACGTTCGGAATTGTAGGCATATCCCGCCAACACGTTAAGGCTATGCTCCTTATTAAATATGGTATTATAGGTAAGTGTATGTTCCGTTACAAAAGTTTGCCTTCTGTAACTGCTGTATGAACCGGAGGTGGCGGCAAACAGGTTATTTGATCCCGTAAAGGTTCTTGCAGCCTGGGTACCAGCCGTTATATAGGGTGCATAGGCAGTTGTAATATTATCGGTATGATCCAAATTAACAGAACTCCTTAAAGTCAGACCCTTAATAAGCTGGTATTCTCCATAAAGGGTACCTAAAGTACGGTATCGTTTATTAGCACCCTGGTTATACAATAACTTTCCATAAGGAGAATTGGTTGAGTTGCTATAGGTGTATTGTCCCATCTTTCCGGTATTGGGGAGAAGTCCCATCGTATCTTCCTGCACAGGACTCATACTTAAAGCCTGGTGGAAAATATTATCTTTCCCTTCAACACCCGGGTCCATTGCAACGGAATAGGTGGGTGCAATGTTTATCCCAAATTTTAATTTCTTTGACACATTGGCTTCCAGGTTTGCGCGCAGGGAATATGCTTTGTAACCCAGGCCTATAACAAAGCCTTCCTGGTTGGCATAGTTTCCCGACAG
>Ga0307508_10000438_pt1 | contig 49716 bp, 30 predicted proteins | sample 9_EM_MG_FD_203089 | JGI IMG/M metagenome (GOLD analysis project Ga0307508, IMG submission 203089) | Populus trichocarpa ectomycorrhiza microbial communities from riparian zone in the Pacific Northwest, United States - 9_EM | ecosystem: Host-associated > Plants > Roots > Unclassified | place... | reverse complement strand
GGCCGAATTTGATAAATACAGGCATACCCCGCAATACCAGCTCCTCAACGGCGATTTTACCCTCCGCGATTTTAAATTCATTTTTTTCTGGGAATGGCTGCACCGCAACTGGGCCCGGCTTATCAGCGTGGTGCTGGTAGTGGGCTTTGTTTATTTTTTATTAAAGCGCTATCTGCGGCGCGAGATGGTGCTGCCGCTGCTGGTATTGTTTTTATTGGGCGCCCTGCAGGGCGCGGTGGGCTGGATAATGGTTAAGAGCGGGCTGACCGATGATATGGTGTATGTTAAGCCGCTCAAGCTGGCCCTGCATTTTACACTGGCGCTGGGACTTATCTGCTATGCCTGGTGGTTCGCCCTGCAGCTATCGGTGCCTTCGCAGCAGGTGCTGCGCAACGGTCCGCTCCGCGGCTGGACGATGGGTATTATCCTGCTGTTGTTTTTGCAGCTGGTATATGGTGCGCTCATGGCCGGCCACAAAGCCGCTACGGCGGCGCCCACCTGGCCCACTATCAATGGCAGCTGGATGCCCAACAACCTGTTTTCTTCTTCCGTAAGCCTTATAGATAATAAAATCACCGTTCATTTTATCCATCGCGGGCTGGCCTATCTGCTTACCCTGCTTACCCTCGTGTGGACGGTCAAGGCCTATCGCGCCATTACGCCGGCGCTTTTTACCAAAACAAAGTGGATGCCTTTTGCGATGGTGCTGCTGCAGGTGGCGCTGGGCATTACGGCGGTGCTTACCAGCCCGCATATCGTACCCAACCGCTGGGGCGTGTTTGAATGGGTGGCGCAGCTGCACCAGGTGGTGGGAATGCTGTATCTGCTGGCGATGGTGTTTATGCTATACCTGGTGCGGCCGGCAAAATAACCGGTAGCTCCTGACCGTTATTTTTTTGTACTTTACAATGCAGATTTCCCATCAATCTATGAAACAAACCCTCCGGGCCATATTTTATTCTTTCGCCGTACAGCTTGTATTGCTTCATTTTAAAAAATTCCAGGTACTGCTCGTGTTCTGGCTGGTATTGTTTGCCGCGGTGGGTGGCGCCTTCATGAAAGCTTTTGGGGTGGATTCGCTGTACCTGGCGCCGGAATACCTGGGCAGGGTGGATGCGCTGAGCACGGCCATCGTGGGCATCTCCATCGGTATCTTCATCATGAGCTGGAATATTACCACCTTCATCCTGTTTTGCCGCCATTTTAAGTTCCTTGCCACCACTACCCGTCCTTTTTTAAAGTATTGCATTAATAACAGCGTCATACCGCTTTGCTTCCTCCTGTTTTATTTTATCAACGCGGTCGATTTCGATAAAAACAGGGAGCTTACGCCCGCCTGGCAGGTATTGGTGCAAATAAGCGGTTTCCTGCTGGGGTTTGTGTTTATACTGGCGATATCGTTTTTATACTTTTTCCGCGCCGATAAAAGTATTACCCGTCGCATGGTGGCCGTTATCAGCAAGCCGGCGGAGTTTAAAACCGCGTTTCGTCCGCAGATAGCCCTTACCAGCGGTGGCAGCCGGCTTATAAAAGTGACTTCTTATCTCAACAGCCCTTTTACGGCCAGGCCGGTGCGCGATGTATCGCATTACAGCGCCTCGTTTATCGAAACGGTTTTCAGCCGCCACAATTTTGCCGCCATGCTATCCATATTCGTGGCGTTTGTTTTTTTGATTACCGTGGGTTTTTTGCTGGACCACCATGTTTTCCAGCTACCCGCCGCGGCCAGCCTCACCCTGTTTTTTGCTATACTGGTGGCGGTGGCGGGCGCCTTTTCTTATTTCCTGCAAAGCTGGAGCGTTCCCTTCCTGGTATTGCTTATCGTGGTGCTGAATATATTGTATAAGTACGATTTGATCGATCCTACCAATAAGGCCTATGGGCTCAATTATTCAAAAGATATCCGGCGGCCGGAATATGACCGCCAAACCCTGCTGGCGCTGTGTGCGCCGGCCCGCATGGAGCAGGACAAAGCGCATATGCGGCAGGTGCTGGAAAACTGGAAAAAGCGGCAGAAAGAAGAAAAGCCGCTGTTGTTCCTTGTCAATGTAAGCGGCGGGGGTACCCGCAGCGCTACGTTTACGCTCAGTGTAATGCAGCGGCTGGACAGCCTGAGCGGCGGAAAGCTGATGGACAAGACTTTCTTAATTACCGGCGCTTCGGGAGGTATGCTGGGCGCGGCTTATTACCGTGCGCTGGCGCATGAGCGTGCAGGTGGTAAGAACCTGTACCTGTACAGCCGCAAATATGTAGACGATATTTCGAAAGATTTGCTGAACCCCACTTTTTCTTCCTTTGTGGCAAGGGATATGGCCGCGCCGGCGCAGCGGTTTACCATCGGTCATTATTCTTATGTAAAAGACAGGGGCTATGCCTTCGAGCAGAAGCTGAGCGAAAACACGCGGGGCCTGCTTAACAAAGGGCTGAAAGATATTGCCGCGGAGGAATTCCATGCGCGCATGCCGCTGATGTTTTTTAATTCGGTCATAACGCAGGACGGCCGAAAGATGGTAGTGAGCACGCAACCGGTGAGCTTTTTGATGCGGCCGGTATACGACAGCACTAAAATGGTTACGCCGCCCGACCCCGACGCGGTTGATTTTGCCGCCCTGTTTGCCAAACAGGACCCCATGAACCTGCGCCTGCTCACGGCCCTGCGTATGAATGCCACTTTTCCGTATGTATTGCCCAATGTATGGCTGCCGGCCAACCCCGTAATAGATGTTATGGACGCGGGCCTGCGTGATAACTATGGTTCGGAAACCACGCTGCGCTTCCTCAATGTGTTCAGAGATTGGATAAAAGAAAACACCGGCGGCGTGGTGCTGCTGGAAGTGCGCGACCGCAAGGCGGGCACCTGGGAAGATTCGTTTGAGCCGGGCGATATATCGGAGCTCATTACCAAACCGTTTTTACTGCTGCAATACAATTGGTACAAGATGCAGGAATATACCCAGGACAACCTGGTGAGCCTGTCGCAACAGCTGATAACTACGCCTGTGTACAAAGTCAGTTTTCAATACCTCGCCAAAACGGCCGACCGCAAGGCGGCGCTCAACTTTCACCTTACGCAGGGTGAAAAGATGGATATACTCGATGCGCTGGGAAACCAGCTGAACTCAAGCGCTTTCTCGGCATTCTCCCTATTATTAAAGAGTGAGCATGAGCAGGGGGCGAAGAAGGATACTACGGGAAAAGCTGCGAGCCGCTAGCAGCTCATAGCTCGAAGCTTCTCTCTCACACCGGTTGTATCAGCTTAAAACAATTCGGGATCACTTTTATTTCAAATGTACCGGCCGTGTTTTTGGGCTCGCCGTCTATGTGCAGCGGCGCGCTGTCGGTATTCTTTATCCGGAGGGCTTCGGCCTGCAGGTAAATGATACCCGATTTTTTGAAGGCGCCGGGTTGCGATACCTTATTATTGCCCGCCACCTGCAGCAGCAGCGACAGGGGCAGCCGGGCCTTGCTCATTTTTCTGACAATGACGATATCGAGCAGGCCGTCGCTCAGGCTGGCTTTGGGCGCTATGGTTACATTATTGCCAAACTGGTTGCTGTTGGCGATGCTGATAAACCAGGCTTCGGTGGTAAAGCTGGTCGACTCGAGCTTTATTTCGAAAGAATAGGGGGTGGCGCGAAAAAAATGGCTAAGCGACTGCTTTGTATAGGTGAGCAGGCCCCTTTTTTTCTGCCGGGCAAAGTCGTGGGCCACCTGTGCGTCGAAGCCCAGTCCGCAGAGCATACAGGCAAACTGGCCGTTGATGGTAAAGGCGTCTACCGCGCTGGCCTTGCCGGTAAAGGCGATATCGAGGGCTTTGGCCATTTGGCGGGGGATGCGGGCGCTGAGCGCCAGCCCATTACCCGAACCAAGGGGTATGATGCCGAAGTTGACTTTTGCATCGAGCAATTGCTGAACGACGGTGTTGACGGTGCCGTCGCCGCCGCACAGGATAACATCTGTATAGCCTTTTTCCTTTATTTGTTGTTTTACAAAGCTATAATCGCCGCTGGCCACCGTATGAAGGATATCAAAGCGGGCGCCGTGTGCATGGGCGGCGGCGGCAATCAAATCGGGCAGCGACTGTTTGGACCTGGTACCGGAAATGGGATTTACTAAGAAAAGGAACTTACGCGACATGCGGCAAGATACTTAACAATCAGTTTACATAGCAAGCCGGTGCTTTTTTGGCTGGCGCATAAAATCTTGTAGAAGGCTGATTGTCACCTGTTATACCGCGCTGCGCGGCAAGAGCCTGCGTACCACAAAGTGGTAGTTTTTTAAATTTAAGTGAACAAATTGTTTGCACCGTATCGTTTTTTGTATAGTTTTACGTTCCAAATCGGGTCTCCCAACCCTGTTTTGGCCTGTTCCACATTTCCTATCGAATACAGCGGGTGGTTGCTACTTGTTCTAAAAACACTACAAATACGCTCCGCATATCCTTTTTAAAGCTGCTCACATCCTCTTCCTTTAGGATTCCAACTATCCTGTAGATGCGCTGCTTTTTTATCCTCTCATCCTCGGAATTTCTCCACTTACCACAGAACTTATCAAAAGAAAAATTATTTGTATGCACAAGTATTTATTACTCTTATTAACCCTTATCACAACTGTAGCTGTGAATGGCCAGAACGTAATGAGTTCGACCGATCAGAACTATGGCTACAACTCAACCAGGCCACTTGGCAACCCGGCCAACCCCGTTCTTCCTCCCAACGGCGTTATAGCCAAATGGGTGCACGACACCATCAATTCAAGGCTTTTCTGGAATGACAACGCTTATAAGTGTTATATCTGGAACGGCATGGCATACCGCCTGCGGTTTCCTAATAATTACGATCCTGTCAATAACAAATACCCGCTGCTGCTTTTCTTTCACGGCGCAGGAGAAATAAAAGTTATCCGCGACAACGAGGATCATCTTTACTGGGGCGCCAGCTCTTTCCAGGATATGGTAAATTCCGGTTTCTGGAATGGCTTTATATTATTTCCGCAGCAGCATACGGCCGGCGACGAATGGAGCGACAGCTATTTCAGCCTCGTCAATAATGTATTGGACACCCTCGAAAAGTACAATAGCTTTGACCCCAACAGGCTTGTTACCATGGGGCTTTCCGAAGGCGGCGAAGGCGCGCTGGAAATGGCCAGGCTTTATCCCAAACGCGTATCTACCGCCATCCCGTCCTCTCCCATCAGTATAAAATACCCTGACCCCAACCATTTGCAGATACCCATATGGGTGGCAAACGGGGGAACGGATAACAACCCCGACCCTTCCAATGTGGCTACCTTTTCTGATAGCTTGCGCAGCACGGGCGGCGATTGTGTTCAGACATATTATTTTAATCTTGGTCACAACGTGTGGACTACCCAATGGGCCCAGCTGGATATTACCAATACACCCATTTTGTACGGCTATATGAACAGCACGCAAAAGTCGCAGCCGGTGCTTTACTTTGATAAAAGCCTGTATTGCCAGGGATCAGCTATTACGGCCAGGATGGGTTTGACAGCTGGTTTTTATGCGTACCAATGGCAGAGAGACGGCGGTGCAGGCTATGCCGATATTGTGGGCGCCACCGGCAATGAATATATCGCCACCCAAACCGGCACCTATCGCGCGCGCATTAAACGAACGGTAAGCTCCGATTGGTCGTTGTGGTCGCCCGTTCCCATCAAGATAGCTACCAAGCCATGCTCGCTTGATACCGTTTTTACGGAGCATTTTACGTATAACTCCGCCACTATCATAAACCCCACAGGCTACGATTACCAGTATAACGCGCCTAACTCAGAATACAAACGATATAACTGGACCTGCCAGAACGGTCTTTATAGCACCGGCACGGATAACTTTACCCAGGATGCCGCCGGTACGCCGGGCGGACGTATGTCGTTGTATTATACCAATTCCTCCGGCGGCAGCTGCGCCTATGCGGCTACCGACAGGGTTTGGGGTATGTACAACAACCAGCCCACTGTAAAATGGAATACCAATTACCTGTTTAGTTTTTATGCCGCTAACCTAAGCACCAGCGGCACCAGGCCCGTATTATCGGCGGTTATTAACGGCAGCGCACCCACGCTGCTGAGCAAGCCTGCCACGCTTCCCAGCTCGGTGAGCGGAACCAGAAGCTGGACCAAGTTTACCTATCTCTGGAATTCCAACTTCTCCAGCTCTGCCGATTTATCTATCGTCAATGCTATCACAAGTACCAGCGGTAATGATTTTGTGCTCGATGAAATCAGCTTAACCCGCCTGCTGGCGCCCGGTGGCTTTGGCAGCAATATGGCGCTTTGGGCCAAGGCAGATGTATTGCCTTTAATGGACAGCACCCGTCTTCCCGATTGGTCTAATGCAGCAGGTGGCACCACCCTTACGCAAACCGGCAATGGCAATAAGCCGCTGCTTAGAAACAATAGCGCAGACAATATTAACTTTAACCCGCTGGTGTCTTTTAATACCACCAACGATCGGTACCTGACGGCCACCACCGGTTTTGCCGGTACGGCCTCGCATACCGCAGCGCATATATTTATGGTGGCCCGCGCCAACAATAATACCATGAACGATTCTGTGATGATAGAACGCCAGTCTACCGGCAGCGGACGTGTGGCGGTAGGTATGCCCAATGCCGGCAACATAGTATGGGATGCGGGCAGCACGGGTAGCGGCAATCGTCTTACCACACCGATGGCCAATGCAGAAGTAAACCAGGCCATCCTGTGGTCGTTTAGCAAAGACAATGTGCATGGTACCGCCACCAGCGCGGCTAATCAGATGGATATTCGTAAAAACGGTGTAGTGGCTGCACAATCGGCCACTGCCAGCCCCAGCTTTACCGGTAATAATTCCGATTTCAAAATCGGTTCGTCGGATGTGCGCGTGGCAGAACTGATTTATTACCTCGATGCCAATATCAATGCCGCCAGGCAAAACCGCATCGAATCATACCTGGCTACCAAGTATGGTATGACGCTGGGCACTACTGCCGCCCCGGTAAGCTATGTGGCTTCCGACAGCGCCACTACTTTCTGGCCTGCCAGCGCTACCTATCAAAACGATGTATTCGGCATCGGTGTGGACAGCGCATCTGGTCTTAACCAGCTTATTTCAAACAGCATGAATTCGGGCAGCGGCAATGGCGCCGGCCAGTCGGGCAAAGGCAACCTGGTGCTCACTGCTATTGCGCCTGTTAACGACCTCGACTTTTTGATGATGGGCAGCGATGCTGCTACGCTTACAGAGCATACCATTATTCCCGGCGAAGCACCCGCAGGCCTGCAAACGGCCAAACGCGTCGGTCGCGAATGGAAAGTAAAAAATACCGGCGGCGTAGGCACCGTAACCGTTACATTCGATACCACCGGCCTCACGCTGGCGGGCGGTTCTGTAGCGGGCAACTTTGCCCTGCTCATAGACAGCGATGGCGATGGTAATTTCAATACCGGCACCGCCAGCCTGTACTATGCTACCAGCGCAGCCGGCAAGCAAGTCAATTTCTCGGGCGTTACGCTCAACGACAATATTGTATTTACCATTATCACCCAGAAATCGGCTTCTTCGCTGCCGGCTACCTGGCTGGGCTTTACCGCCGAAGGCGTAAACGGCAATGCCGTGCTCAACTGGAAGACGAGCGAAGAAATAAACGTAGACTACTACGCGGTAGAACATTCTACCACCGGCCGCGACTTTACGGTTATCGCTACCAAAGCCGCCAATAACAGCCTGGGTGTAAACGATTATGCTTACACGCACCAGTCGCTCTCTGCCGGTACGCATTACTACCGCATCCGCCGTGTAGACAGGGATGGCGTGTACCAGTACAGCGAAGTGAAAACGGTGAAGGTATCGGGTGTGAACGCCATACAGGTAAGGCCTAACCCCGTAGCCGGCTCTACCCTCACGCTGGCGCTCTCTATGCAGCAAAAAGCACAAACTACCATACAGGTGGTGAGCATAGACGGCAAGGTAATGTCTAAGCTTAATACCCAGCTGCAGCAGGGTCTGAACACGGTGAATGTAAATGTGGACGCTATACCCACAGGCATCTACCTGGTGCAGATAGTGCTGGCAGATGAAGTGGTGACCAAGAAGTTTATCAGAACACGATAGCATGACGCTGCCTTTGGGCAGTGCTGTAAATAAGTAATAGTAAGGGTAAGCCCCGGAGTGCGTAAGCAGCCGGGGCTTTTTTGTGGGTGGTGATGGGCGCCCGCCGCCCACCGGATTAAAACCGGCGTTAGGTTTAGCCATGGTTATGAGTGTAAGGTTACAAATGCTAAAAAAGAAATACCTGCTAAAGTTCTTCTCCCTATTAACGGCTGGCGTATTAATGGATTAAAAAATTGTAGTCCCGGTCTGAAAAAAGAGACAAGCCATAGACAAACCACTACTATAATAGTGGTTTGTCTATGGCTTGTTAGCGGGTTAATACTGGCTTATCTCTAGGTTATCCCGTAAGTACAGGATGACGACCTGGATGGTTTCGCTACCTCTTTGTTACCCTTTCGCTATCCCTTCGCCTGTAAGCGAAACCATAACGAAGGGATAGCGGAACAGTAACCAGGTACAGCAAAAGCAAGGTCGGAAGAGACTAAAAGCCTATATAGTGATCAGTAAATGATTGGTGCCTGATTCGTCTTTTGTTTGCCTGGGGGGTATAGAATAAGGAGGTTCGTGGTTTTTGTTGCAGAAGGGGAAACCATGTAAAAAATACAGAAAAACAGGAGATTATGTATTTGCAGGCTGAATAAGGACATGGCGCAGGAGGCCGTAAAAGGCGAACAACTGCTCTATAATATGCCTAACTGGCGGTAGATTGTAGCTGGTGTGCCACACAAGCTGCTTGCCTCTTTCCTGGGCTGCTCGGCGGTCAACCTGAACCGGCTGCAGGGTAAGCGGTAGTAATGCTATATATCCCGGTCTTACCCCGGTAATTTATCTTTGTCGCGGTCATAAATCTTTTCGCACACTGCTACCAGCGCCAGCAGCCCGCGGCAGGCGTGATAAATATCTTTCTCCGCAGGGGTATTGGTATAAAGCCCATCGTACACGGCGGCATAAAACAAATCGTTCACTATCTGTACCCATTCCTGCGCCTTTCTCCAGCGAAAGAATTTCATCAGCAGCGGCCGGTTAAGGCGGTTATCTGCCAGTGAGCGGGCGATACTAATAAGCTTTACTACTTCATCTTTCATAAATAAGAGGTCCAGCACGTCCTTTTTCTCCAGCCTGTTTTTTTGGGCAAAAGCCGACCTGAACATTTTGTGCAGTAGCTCTTGTGCCTGGACAACGGTAAGGCTGTTAAAAAACACATCCAGCTGGTACAGGTCTTGCGCGTGTTTATCCCGTTGTTGTTTTGTTTTCATGGCCATAGAAACCGGTTTAAGGTTTATTTAGTTAGTTTTCATAGGGAACGGCTTAAAAGCCAGCCGCCAGGAATGGCAGCCGGGTACACATGAATCATCTGGGTACGGTTACGGACGGATGTTTATAGGGTATGGGTTAAAGCTAATGGGCTGGGAACGGGTGTCGGGTGGTCTTGAAAAGTGACACGTAAGAGAGGCAGACGGGCCTCTAAAAAGATAAACTGAAATAGACAACTGAATTTAATTGCGGAAGAAGAGTTGGCGCCAGATTGTGTTGAACAAAAAAGCGTGGGCTACAACTTGCCGCCAACGACCCGTAGGAAGGCATGGAAACGGTCAAGAAGTGCCCACGCAATGCATGGGCTTACTTCCCGGCTCTCATTTCCATTTCGAAGTCCTACGTTCGTTGGTGAGAAGCAAAGAAGCGAGCTTCAATAACTTAGAAGGTCGCAAACTTACGCATTATCGTTATAATGGTGAGTTAGTGCTTTATGAGGATAAAGGTAGTAATAGTTATGATTATTCGAGTAATTATACTTTGATATCTAAGAATATTTATTCTTATAATAAGTATATTATTGATAATTATAGGTCTTGTTCTAACTTTTCGGGCATAATTTTTTTGAAAATGCCCAAAAAATCGACAGAAGAACTAATAGTTGAGCTCACCGATACGCCAGAAGGGAAGCACAAAATTACTACTATCCGCAATGCTTTAATGAGTGGTACGCTGGAAAGCTTTGATCAGATGTTTGCAACATTGGCTAAAAGCACCCTGCAGACAGTATTAGGCATATCCTTTTATGCTTTTCCAAAAAAGCTGGAACAACCTGGAAGCTTTACGATAGATGAGATTGATTTTATGGCGAATTTGTTCAAGGTGGATTTTGATGTTATGTTATCTTTTATAAGAAAGTTGCAAAAAGGTAAACGAAAACAAAGAGGAAAATAAGGTACCGTATGCAGACCTCAAAGTTAAAAATCTTGTTTGTTTGTACAATCAACAGGATGCGTAGCGCCACAGCCCAGGTAATCTTTCAGGATGATAACAGGTTTGAAGTTAGATCGGCCGGAACGGACAAGAATGCAAGCACCGTTTTAACTCAGGAGCTTTTATTGTGGTCAGATTCAATTGTTGTAATGGAAAAGCATCATAGGAATTTTATCCAAAAGAAATTTCCAGAAATTTATACCACTAGGAAAATTGTCTGCCTTTATATACCTGATGAGTATGATTATATGCAACCTGAACTTATTTTAATACTAAAGGAGAAGGTTGAGGATGTTTTTAAAAGAGGGTTGATATCTCATAGCCAGGCTTAGAGTCTGGATAAAACCATTTGCAGGGCTGGCTGGGCGCGGAGTGTACCCTCTGATCGTAGCCTGTTGTTCCTTCCTATAGTATTCTGGGCGTCCGGCTTGCTTGCAGGCTATGAGCGGTAAAAGCTCATTTATTTTAAGACCAATGTTATGAGAAAATTTGAAGAAGCTATTTTTGTTCTCATTCCGGCAGCTGCCTTGTTCTTAATGTACAAAACATATCAGCAAAGTAAACTGCAGAATCCGGATAGAAGGGGATCAATCTCTTTTATATTTCAGCAATATTATAATGTCTTTCCAATATCTTATTCCAAAGCGGTTCTTCCCGGAGATAAGGCGATTATCAAAAAAGCGAATAGAGCTGTGTTGATATTTTGGATTTTATTTTTTATAACGATTATTTATTCAATTATTTAATATTGGTGAGGTACTAATAATTAAGTCGTTGCCTGGTGAATGAATTCCCCTTCGTTCAGAGAGCTGTTGTTAATGGAATTCCCAAAATAGGGACAGCCTTTATTCCTTAAACTATCGAAATGAATACAATAGAAAGGGCTAATGATTTAATTATTGATTACGAGGCAAAGTTTGTACAAAGCGGACTCGATAAGGAATTGCTTTTAAGGGAGAGCTTTATATTATGGTATATATTAGTTGAAGGGATAAAGTGTGAAAACTTCTCTGAGGATGAACTAAAGAGGCTGTTAATGAGGAATGTCGGGAATTATCAGCGCATTTATATAGATGATCCAGACCTTAATTTTATTATTGGGTGGATGGTGGGAATAGCTTTTTGGTATTTTGCCCCGTTGATTAAAGAAGAGGATGGCTTGCGGTTACTAGATAGGGCATATAAAAGTAACCCGAAAAATAGTTTGTTTAAATGGGCTATTAGAAATGAGTTAAAACTAAAAGACAGGGAAGTTGAACTGCTTAAAACAGATATTGCACTTCGATATGATCAATTTAATAATCATGGAACTTTAATAAAACAGTACTTTTTAGATATCCTTACTACTTCCCCAACTGGTCGTGGGTTATAGACTGAAATAAGTACTTAAAGCCACTCGAATTATGTCTATGCACATCTCGCGCAAATATGCTACCAGGATAAATAGGGTGTCTTTGCTTATTCGTGTCATTGGTTGATCGAAATCAGGAATTTCCATTCCATGGGCCTGCCATACAAGTTTTCCACAAAATCGGGGCATCGTAATGCGTTGCTTCAGTTTTATTGAAAAAGCAGCCGCTTGTTTACACCTTATATAACGCGCGCGTAGAATATAAATAAAATAATAATACAAAACTCCGTTGCTTTTAGTATTTTTCGTATTAATATTTTCTTATACATTTGACGCCGATACCTGTGATAGCCTCTGTTCAGTCGAACAATTAACCCCCTTATCGCAACAACCCTAATTATCCCCTTGAATGGAATTCAGGCTCCTGATTATCCTGGCTCTATTGCTATGCAGTAGAGATGCCGACCTCTACGCGCAGGACGCGCCGGCCTTGCCCCATGCGGACAAGGTGGCCGGTAAATACCTGGATGCGGTAGCGGGTAAATCGGCTTCTATCAGCGGGAGCATCGACAAGCAAACCAGTAAGTATCTCTCCAAATTTCAGCGCCAGGAGCAGCGGATATTTAAAAAACTGGCTAAAAAAGATTCCACTGCTGCTGGCAAAGCGCTGGCCGCTTCCCAAAAGCAATACCAGGCGCTGCAGCAAAAGCTGAACGGCGCTTCACAAAAACTGTCCCGCAGCGGGAAATACATTCCCCTGCTCGATACCCTTGGCACTTCTCTCAAATTCCTGAAACAATACGGCGACCTGTTTAAAAAAGGCATGGCCTCATCGCAACAGCTGAACACCAGCTTGTCTGAAGTCAATACGCTCGAAGGCAAATTGCAACAGGCAGATGATGTACAGGCATTCATCAAAGAGCGGCGCGAGCAGCTGACCGAACAACTGCAAAAGGCAGGCATGGGCGATGCCCTGAAAGGCTTTAACAAGGATGCTTACTACTATTCGGCGCAAATGAAGGAATACTCCGAAGCGCTGAATGATCCAAGCAAGGCGGAGAAAAAAGCGCTTGCCCTGCTCAACCAGCTGCCGGCTTTTAAGCAGTTCATGAAGCAAAACAGCTTTCTCTCCTCCATTTTTGGCTCACCGGACAATGTCACCGCTACCGGCATCGCTGCCTTGCAGGGCCTGCAAACCCGTGCACAGGTGCAGCAGCTGATACAAAACCAGGTATCCGCCGGCGGCCCCGGCGCGCAGGCGATGGTGCAGGCCAATATCCAGGCGGCGCAGACGCAGCTCAATACGCTCAAAGATAAGCTCAGCAAACTGGGTGGCGGCAACAGCGAATCGGACATTCCCGATTTTAAGCCCAACAACCAGCGCACGAAGACTTTTTTCCAAAGATTGGAATATGGTACTAATATCCAGACGCAGAAATCCGGCTATTTCTTTCCTACCACGACCGATCTGGCGCTTTCGGTTGGCTATAAGCTGAACGACAAAAGCACGGTAGGTATCGGGACTAGCTACAAAATGGGTTGGGGAAGGGATATACAGCATATAGCTATCAGTCACCAAGGAATCGGGTTTAGATCATTTGCAGATATGAAGATCAAAGGCAGCTTTTATGCTTCCGGTGGGTTTGAATACAACTACCAGCAGCCGTTTGAATCGTTGCAGCAAATCAGTAGCCTGGATAGTTGGAGTAAGAGCGGGCTGGCGGGGATTAGTAAGATTATTTCGGTAAAGAGCAAGAAGTTCAAAAAGACCAAGCTACAGCTGCTGTGGGATTTTTTGAGTTATCAGCAGAAACCGGTCACACAGCCGGTGAAGTTTAGGATTGGGTATTCATTTTAAGTCGCGGAATAAATTCAGTAATATGAATATGAGGTATTTAATCTTTTGTATTATCATGGTTTTCGGTTGTCGTAGGTTAAACGGCCAGGTAACTGATGTAAGAACGGTATTCCCTCCATCGCCTACTGCCACTAGTATGCTGAAATTTACAGAAGTGCCTGTTTCTAAATTTACCGGATTGCCGGGAACCAATGTTCCTGTATGGACTATTCATTCTGGTCAAATAGATTTGCCAGTTGCATTACAATATCATTCTGGTGGCGTCCGGGTTACGGAAGCAGCATCCTGGGTAGGGATGGGATGGGCGTTGAATTTTGGGGGCGTAATTTCGCAATCCATAAGAGGGAACAGAGATGATTTTAACAATGGCAGGTTGAACACCAGTGCATTTGATAAAATCAATCCTTCCGTATGTGACCTATATGACATGACGGTAACCATGGTCAAGGACGGGGAGCCTGACATGTTTAGTTTCTCTTTCAACGACATGTCCGGTTCTTTTATATTGGATGATAATAGAAATGTCGTTCAAATACCCGAGCAAAAGATAAAGATTGAGCCACTTGTGTCGGGTAGTGGTACGCCTTATATGATTTACGCTTGGAAGATTACGGATCTGAATGGTAATCAGTATTTTTTTGAGGAAATCGAAGAGACGCTTTCTTCAAGCAAATCGATTAAAAACGATATAACTCTTCTAGCATCTACGATGGGTGTCCAGGCTTCACAATCACAACGTAGCTGGTATGTTTCTAAAATAATCGATGTAGGCGGTAATGAGATTGACTTTAGTTATGATACGTATAATTCTCTTGATTATATTTATGCCTCACAAAACAAACAATTTTTATACGATCAGCTTACCAACGTTTTCCTGGAAAGTAACCTTATTACCAATTACCAGATGCAGAACATTCCCAATGGTAAGCGAATACGCACGATTACATTTAGAGACGGAAGGATTGAATTTATTCCCGGGGGCAATCGTTGTGATGTATCGGGCGAAAAGTATCTGGATAAGATAGATGTTTATAACAGTAGTAATGAGCGCATCAAAGAGCTTTCACTAAATTATAAGTATTTTGTCGGCTCGAATATGTACAATATTTCGGATGTCGATTGTAGCGGTCAGTTTGTTGGAATTGAGATCCCGGGTAGTGGAAGCCATAATTACTTCAAAGATCGGCGTTTGTTTTTAAGTTCTGTTGACGAAATAGATAACAGTAACAGTAAAGTAAGCGCCTACTCATTTGATTATGAAAATTCCTTGGGTGGGCTCCCTGATAGGTTTTCCAGTCAACAGGACTGGTGGGGGTTATATAACGGAAATGGATATTCCTCATTGCTAACTAGCTTAAACAAAACGTCGGACGGCAGCTATGATATATTAGGAAGGAATGCAAATCTCTCATATGCAAAGCAAGGGATTCTAAAAAAAATTACTTATCCTACAGGCGGTTCTACAGAGTTTGACTTTGAATTAAATTCAATGTCTTATCCGTTTGGCCCTACGTATGCGTTGCATCCGCAGGTCGTATACTCTGCTAATGGCCAAAATAGCAATCAGTTACTAGGAAGTTTGACAGTAGATGATCATAGCACTGGGAGCGTGAGCATTTCCTTCCAAGTAAGTAAATGCATCTTCGGCCCTAATGGAACGTCTGCTACAGGATTCTATATACAAGACGCTAACGGAAACCAGGTTGTTTCTGGCAGCCAGGTTGTTCAAGCCAATCAACAAACGAATAATGGGCAATATTCTTTTGTCATACCCAATGGGAGTTATCAGATATACTCTTACGCTGCCGCTTCCTTTCCTTGTAATTACTCTATCACAGTGTTCGCATGGACGGAACAACAGGCAATTCCCACGGAATACACTTATGGAGGTCTAAGGGTAAAAAAGGTTACTTCTTTTGATCCAGTAGCGAATAAGACATTGGTCAATGTATATGATTACACCAAGCAAGTTAATAACGTGAAGGTGTCTTCGGGCACAAGCTCGGTACAATTAGGCCGGGCCGGTAATAATTACGCTTCTTTTCAGTCCACGGGAGAATGTAATTGCGGAGGCACTTTAATAATGTGTATTTGCGGTGAAAAGGTAATAAAAACTATCAATGTAACATCCAATACAAATTATCCTTTAGGTACTAACCAGAATGGATACATAGGGTATAGCGATGTAACGGAAAAACACCTGGACGGACAAGGGAATGACCTGGGATATACATATACTGCGTTTGAAACGGAACCAAAGGATGTATTTATTGGTTATTCCAATTCGAAAGCTCTGACCGATGGCGGATTACTGCCGCAAAATACTGGTATCACAAGCCATTCTTTAGCGCCATCTTATCTCTATTCATGGGCTAGAGGGAAAGTGTTGAAAAATCATCAATTTGTCAGAACGGCTAATAATACGTACCAGCCGGTGCACAAAGAAGACAATATTTATTCGCCCCTTTCTCTGTCGGGGTCAATTAAGGCAGTTGCAGCATCGTATTTGTTCGCTTCGGCCGGAACATATACCAGCTCTTGTGGTGGAATGGAACACGATTATTTTGCATATACTCCATACGAAATATGGACGGGACACCGGCTGCTTGAATCTGTTGTTGTCCAGGATATTGATAACAATCTCAATGCAGTTACAACGACAACCAATTATACCTATAACAATACAAACTTTCTTCCGGCTACGGTAACAGTTACTAATTCCCGGAGCGAAAAGGTGATCACCAATCTGAAATATCCGTTGGATTACTCCATAAGCACAACGCCCTCAGATCCTGTCCTTCAGGGCATACAAAATCTTCAAAATGCGTATGCTATATCTCCGGTTATTGAAAAATACATGCAAAAGTCGAACATTGACGGAGGTAATCTAAGAACCATTTCTGCTGTTTTAAACACGTATAAATCTTCAAAACCATTGCCTGATGTTGCCTATATATGGGAGCCGGCTTTGAGAAATACAGGTTTCGCCCCACTTGTTATAAACGGTACTGCCGCTGTAAAAGACGCTAATTATTCTCCAAAAATATCTTTTGATAGCTACGATGTGTATGGCAATCTTTTGCAACAAAAAAAAGTTAATAATGTAACTAATTCGTATGTATGGGACTATAATTCTGTTTACCCAATAGCTGAAGTAACAAACGCAAATTTATCAGATATCGCTTTTACTTCTTTTGAGGCTGATGGCAATGGTAACTGGATAATATTTTCACCATCAAGAAATTCCACAAATTTTTTTACAGGAAAATATTCTTATAATTTAAGCGATGGGAATATCAGCAAATCCGGATTGAATATAGCCCAAACTTATATCCTTTCTTATTGGGGGAATAGCAATACATCGGCTAGTATAAACGGTACAACAATTGTCTCAAAACTTACAAGGAATGGCTGGTATTATTTTGAACATAAAATACCAACGAATGTATCTTCCATTACGATAAGCGGTAGCGTAACAATTGATGAGTTGAGGCTATATCCTTTGAGCGCTCAAATGAAGACTTATACTTACGCTCCTCTTGTGGGTATTACCAGCGAATGCAATAGTAATAATAGCTGCACTTATTTTGAATATGACAATTCTGGCCGCTTAAGTGTTGTGCGAGATCAGGATAGAAATATAATTAAAAAAATCGCCTACCAATACAGTACTCAACCATAACCCCGATATTTTAAATATTTGAAAATATACTTTATGAGAAAAGCCCTTTTATTCCTGTTGCTAAGTTTTTTTATACTTCCCCTTGTGAAAGCGCAAACCTGTGGGAGCACAAACTTGGCTTTCAACCGCCCTACCACCGGCACCGCCAATGATCCTTATGCAGAGCCTGCGAAATTGGTGGATGGCAACACCAATACCTATGGCTACTTCTGGCCTTCAGACAGGAGCACGGATCAATGGGCGTGGATAGAACTTGCATCGCCGGCCGCTATTTGCCGGGTAATAGTGAAATGGGAGCAGTATCATTATGGCAATTTCAAAATACAGGTTACCAATACCAATCCTGCCAGTGGAACACCTACCTGGACAGATGTGGCGGTAGTAACTTCTAATAATAACCCCACAATTGATGGCAATGTGGCCATCAACGATCTATCTATCCCCAATAATTATGGCACTAATCAATATGTGCGCTTTTATATGATAGCGCCTCTTAGTAATAATATGCCGATGGAGGTAGAAGTTTATGGCGCGCTTGCCAATCAGGCGCCGACGGTTTCATTGTCTTCCCCCGCAAATAATGCGCAATTTGTAGAAGGAAACACTATTACGCTGACTGCCAGCGCTGCGGATTCTGACGGTTCAATCCATAAAGTTGAATTTTACCAGGGAGATACGTGGTTGGGTGTAGACAGTTTGGCACCTTACACATATAATTGGGCTAATGTTGCCACCGGTAATTACCAGGTATATTGTGTGGCGTATGACAACCAGAATACAAGTACAGAGTCGGGTTATTATGCCGTTGTAGTTAACAGGAGTGCTTCCAGTATGTGGTCGTTATATGGCAATGCCGGCATCCGGCCAGATTCCCAGTTTTTGGGCACAGTTGACAATAATCCCCTCATTTTTAAAGTGGGCAATCAATCTCGTGCGAGGATTGATAGTACCGGCGCTATGCTGATTAATACGGCTTCCCGACCAGGTGATGCGACCGTTAAACTGGCTGTCAAGGGCACTATCTATGCGCAGAAACTTAAGGTTTCACAAACGGGTTGGGCGGATTTTGTGTTTGTCAAAGGGTATAAACTGCGGTCACTGGAGGGGGTGGAGTCATACATAAAAAAATACCAGCATTTGCCGGAGATTCCATGTACCGCCGAAGTGGTGAATAACGGCTTGGATGTGGGCAACAACCAGGCGGCCCTGCTTCAAAAGATTGAAGAGCTGACATTGTATGTAATTGATTTGAATAAAAAGGTAAATATGCTCCAAGCACAGGCTCGGCAAAACAAGCGTAAGCAAACAAAGAAATAAACAAGATTTCAGGCAGGTGACCAATAGTTACATGATTTCGCCAACACTCAATTTCGTTAGTTTAATAAGATATTATATGAACCAGCGGCAAAAAAAGCTGATTTCAATAACCGGGATATTATGCCTTTACTCTTTTGGTATTTATTCGCAGGTGCTTCCCGCGAGCTATTCGCCCGGCGTTCCTATCAATTATGTGAGGACATGGGAGGCACGTGCACCCGAAAAGGACGCAGCAACGCTTATTACCCGTCCGCTGGGTGATGTAAAGCAGGCAACTCAATATCTTGATGGATTAGGTCGCCCCTTGCAAACAGTTATAAAGCAGGGAGCCCAAGCTACAGACCAGCCTGCAGCAGACATGGTTAGTGCCATCTATTACGATCAATTCGGTAGGGAAACCTTGCGGTTTTTGCCATTTGTGGCCAATTCTACCGGCGGTAATGCCTCTGTCAGCGATGGGTTGTTTAAAATAAATCCCTTTCAGCAACAGGCTGCTTTTTATGGTAATCCTAATGGCGTGCTTAAAGGCCAGGGCGAAACTTGGTTTTATGGTCACACGGAATTTGAAACTTCCCCTTTAAACCGTATGCAAAAAACCATGGCGCCGGGCAACAACTGGGTGGGAGCATCCCGGGGTCTAAAAATGGATTATTGGATAAATACCGAGAATGATGACGTTAAAATATGGACAGTAACAGATGTTCCCGGCGGCTGGGGAAGCTATGCTATTTCCCAAGGCACTTACCCGACAGGGGAGCTGTATAAAAACATAGCAACCGACGAAAAAGGAGGTCAGGTAGTAGAGTTTAAAGACAAGTCGGGATTGATAGTATTAAAGAAAGTACAAAATGCAGCTACAGCCGACAATGGTGCAGGAACAGGCTACACTAACTGGCTTTGCACCTATTATATCTATGACGATTTAAATAACCTGCGTTGTGTAATACAACCGAAAGGCGTAGAATTGCTTATGCAGAATAACTGGGATATTACTTCTTTGAGCGGCGATATTTTAAATGAGCAATGTTTCAGGTACGAATATGATGGCCGCAACAGATTGGTAATGAAGAAAGTGCCGGGTGCCGGTGAGGTATATATGGTGTACGATTCCCGGGATAGGTTGGTGTTTACGCAGGATGCTAATATGAGGGCAAAAACGCAGTGGCTGGCCACTTATTATGACGAGCTTAACCGCCCTATTATGACGGCAATGATGATATACAGCGGCGCCCGCGATCAGTTGCAGGTAAATACATCCCTGAATATCGTTAGCGTTACCCCGTCTGTTATAAACAGCTTGGTCGCGCCGGCTGCCGATATGTATGTAATTCAAAGGACGCCAGGTCAGTCTGAATACGTTGCAGATGGAAGTATTTCCTTTGATGACGGATTCGAAACCGAGGGAACAGCCGACTTTACTGCGGCCATAGGAACGCCGCCTGTTACAGTTCAGCCCATTACCGTTCCATATAATCCCGCGCCATCAGGAAGCACTATCATTCCATTGGCACAGACTTTTTATGATGATTATAGCTGGACCAATAAAAGTTATACAGAAAGCTATAACAGCAAATTAGCTGCTGTGGCGCAAATTGGCGCCACGATATATCCCGAGAATTCGCTTTCAAAGGCTGACCAGGAACAGGTGCCGATACGGGGCTTGGTTACCGGCACAAAGGTTCGGGTAATTGAAGACCCCAACGATCTGAATAAAGGTATCTTTTTAACTACTGCCAGTTTTTACGACAATAAAGGACGGGTGATTCAGACTGTTCTAGATAACTACAAGGGAGGCGAAGAAGTCACAACAAGCCTATATGATTTTGCAGGCAAGATGTTAAGCAATTATCAGTCAAATAATAACCCTACCTCCGTTCAGCAACTGGGTGTTGGCACAGACATGCAATACGATGCGCAAAGAAGGTTGGTAAAGATTACCAAGAGGGTATATGACGAGACTGATAATATACCGCTTTTGTCAAAAACTATTGCTGAGTATAAATACGACGAACTGGCGCAGCTCAAAAACAAAACCCTGGGGGATGGTCTGGAAACACAGGCTTACGAATATAATATCAGGAATTGGTTGCTGGGCATGAACAGGGATTACCTGAAATGCAATACCTCCAACTGCAATAAAACAAACTTTTTTGGTTTTGAATTGGGCTACGACAAAACCACAGCCGCTGCTATCGGCGGAAGCTTTCTTGTTCCGCAGTATAATGGCAATATAGCCGGCACTATTTGGAAAAGCCAGGGCGACGGTGAAACCAGGAAATACGATTTTGCCTATGATAATGTAAACCGATTAACTGGCGCTGATTTTAATCAATATACGGGTGGAGCCTTTAGCAAAATAGCTGGTGTCGATTTTAGCGTAAGTAATCTTGATTATGATGCTAACGGAAATATAATAAATATGTGGCAGAAGGCCTGGAAACTGTCTGGCGCAGATTTTATTGATAAAATGCATTATACTTATATACCCAACTCGAATAGGTTGCAGAACGTCAACGATGAGAAAAACGATCCCAATACAACATTAGGCGATTTTCGTATTTCCTCAAACCATCCTAAGTTCGCTCAAAAAGGGCCAAATCCTGTAAATCTTACAACTATTACAGATTATGCATATGACGTTAATGGAAACTTGGTAAAAGATCTTAATAAAGATATCGGGAGTGCTACCGCCAATGGGATAGTCTACAATTATTTGAACCTACCTTATCAAATTACCGTGCAATCTGGAAGTGGAACAAAAGGCGTAATCACTTATATCTATGATGCGGCAGGTAATAAACTGGAAAAAAGAGTAGAGGACTACGCCAATGCTGTAAAACCTAAAACAGTAACTACCTACATGGGGGCATTTGTATACGAAGATAACGCCCTGCAATTTGTAAGCCATGAAGAGGGCCGGCTCAGGTATTCGAAGGATGCCGTTACATATGGTTGCCCGATAAACCCGGATCCCTGTGGTTTCGGTCCGGATGGGCAGCCGGTATATTGCCCATGTGACGACGTTGTTATTGGTACCAACAGATGGAATTTTTCAGATTATTATATAAAGGATCATTTGGGGAATGTCAGGGCTGTCATTACAGATGAACCAAGAATCGATGTTTACCCTATAGCCACTATGGAGCCAGACCTGGCGGCTACAGAAAATGCCATTTACAGTAAAATAGATGATACCCGGATACAAATTACATCGGTGCCCGGATATCCCCAAAATGCTGTAACGCCCGGCGCTTTCAGCAATCCGTACGTGATTTATTCAAGGCCGGCTGAGGCCCCTGTCGCGAATAAAAACGTAGCAAGGCTAAATGGCAGTGGTATTTCTACCGGCCCTGGTATTGTACTGAAGGTAATGGCGGGCGATAGGTTTACGGTAAGTGTGGATAGCTGGTATAAATCAACGGCTACTAGTTTTACCAAAGTTGCCAATCCATTAACAGATTTATTGTCGGCCTTGGCCGGCGGCATAGGAGGGTTTTCAGGGACTCATGCCTCGGGCGTTGGCTTGCCAACAAGCAGTACTTTAAGTTCCGAAATAACGAATTTTTTAACCGATCCCAATTATCCGGGTGCCTCTAACAGGCCATTTGCTTTCCTTAATTGGGTGTTACTGGACGAACACTTTAAATACGTGGCATCAAGCAGCGGTGCAGAACAAGTGCCGATGGAATCGGACTATGGCAATAACAACCCTTCAACGGCGCATGTTTACAATCACTTGAAAACCAATCTCCCCGTCGATAAGAACGGATATTTGTATATTTATGTGAGCAATGAGACGCAGAACCAGGATGTGTTTTTTGACAATCTGCAAGTTGCTCATACACGAGGTCCACTGTTGGAGGAAACGCATTATTACCCATTTGGGCTAGTGATGTCGGGAATTAGCAGTAAGGCAATAGGAAAAACAGAAAATAAATATAAGTACAATGGGAAGGAGTTACAAAGGGCTGAGTTTAGTGATGGTGGTGGGTTAGAGTGGGAGGATTATGGCGCTAGAATGTATGACCAACAAATAGGAAGGTGGATTGCCATTGATGCCTTGAGTAACGATTTCAGAAGCATTTCACCATATAATTATGCCGAAAATAATCCGATTAAGAATATAGATGTGCAAGGGAAATACACCGTTTCTGTTCATTATATGCTTACTTTTAGTGCTCTTAAGCGGCTTGGTATTTCAGATAAACAAGCCGATTTAATAGCCCACTATTCGTCCGTGTATGCAGATCATCCGACAAAAGCAGTTTTATTTTTTAATAATATGGTTGCACCCTATGGTTATGAGCAAGGATACCGATCTGGAATAGATTACTCCGGAACGGCGACGTCTCAAGTAAGGTCATTTAGCCCGGTTGGAGCCAACCAAGATTATAGTTATAACTCACACACCGATCAACATAACGAAAACATTAGGCATTCCATGTTATCCCCAGAAGAGAAAGTATTTGGCTTAACCGAAGATTTTGCTATGAGAAGAGGGATGCAATTTGGGTGGTCAATGATATTTGAATCTGCAAATTTAGCGTTGCAAAAGGGGGAAAAAATCGACGATCTGAAAGAAAATTCAGTAGAAATTCAGACTCTAGGTGTTGGTGTTCATGCACTACAGGATGCAATTGCACATGAAGGCCGTGAAGATGTGGGACTTGAACATCTAGCAATTGATACATATGGTACTACTGATGCGGCTATTCTTTCTGGTAAAACTGGGTATGTTTTCGCACTTCTCACACATGATTATAAAAAACTAGATAGTCAAGAAACACTTAATATAAGTTTGACAGGAATGAATGATGAGCAACGTAAAAAAGTTTTAGGCGAGCTGCAAAAATATTTAAGTGGGAAAAAGTAAAATATTTAAAAAATGAAAAAGAACAAGGGGTTGTATGCAGTAATGTATGTAATTTGCTCTTCCGCAATTTGTTTGGGTACCATTTTTGTAATTGGAGCATCGAGTCACATTATTGAATATTCAAGTGTAAGAATTTTCCTACCACTAATCTTTGATTTTTTATTGGTTACTTCCATTGCCCTATTGATTATCAGGACAGCCATTAGTAAATCAAATCAAGTCCTTTTTAATAGGATGACAAATGTTGTTTCTATTAACCTATTGATTAATGCCATCTATTTATTTGTAGCAGCCATCTGTTTTCTGGTCGGAAGAGATAAATCCGTTGTAGTAAGCGCATTTCTATTTTTATCTTTTTTCTTTTGTTGTTTGACATTAGCAACGTTGCTATAGAAGTTTATGATCCGCACAAATAGACGTCTATCAGGGCATGCCTGTATTTAAAAGAATTAAAGGGTGGAAGGATTTGGTGAAGAAATTACAGTTATATTAAATAATCCTCGTTCCTGATACTGGCCCTTCGCTGGAGCAAGATTGAAGGGTGGGGGGCTGAGTGTCGGCATCTTGTTCCAGATCTAAAGCAACCGTATTGTTTTAGCCTAAACTTAAAAACGACCGCGTACGAAATCCTTCTTGACCAGGTTCACCGTTCTGCTGGCTGCTGCGGCCCCGCCGCAAACGGATACTATTCGAATAGCAGACATGCTTAGAGACAGTTTGTTGCAAAATACTATCAAACATTTTAAACATTTCGTAGAATACAATGTCGGTCACACCAGGATGGAGTCGTAAATTAAGCAGCTAACTATTACACCTATAAATTTACTTTGAAGGAAACATCCATTTATTGACCGTAAAAAACCGTGAAGAACACCCTTTTGTGCCCTAAGAGGACATGAGTGTTTTCACGGTGAAGGAAGGCTTACCCTGTCTTACCGGCAGGGCGGTCAATGAAGATCTTACTATTTATAACAGCTTACTCATTTTCTGTACCTCCCTGAAAAATTCCTCTGCACTGATATCCAATCTATGCAATAATTTTCAGGAATGTACTAAGCAGCATGTTGCCCCCTACTGGAAGGCTGGCGCGGGGTGTGTCAAGAAGTAAAAGTAAAGTTCTTTTACATGCTGTTTAGTAGATGGGAGCAGGCCTCTCATACACTCCTGCTGGCGCAAGTTTAATCAAAAGGCTGGCGCAGGAATGTCGACTAGCTGCGTGTGTGGGCGTTCCTGTGCCTTTGATGATATAGTGCGTTCTTCCATATTTTTGGCTGGAATCCTTTAGCCGGCAGTATTAATTTTTGTGCATTAGAAATAATGAGTACAAAATACAAATTCCGCGACCAGTCTAAACTGTACTTTATTTTTTCGGTACTCCAGTCTGAGCAGGGCACAGGTACGCTAACGCTGCGTGGCTGAACTGCATGCGCCAGGGGGTGCAAATAGGTCCAGACCGAATTGTAATTAGCTCCGACGGAAGCGCCTATTATACAAACGATCATTATTTTACATTTAAACCCATACCTTAACTTATGGACAGTATAATATCTAATAAAATTATATCTGAAGGCATCGATCCGGAAATGTATTATATAGCAGTAATTGATGGTTTAAAGTGTAGAAGCATAGGTTCGTTTTTTAAGGAAATTGGCAAGGCCTTTAAATTCCCGGATTATTACAGCCATATTTTAAATTCTTTAGATGAAATCATAAATGATTTGGAATGGATTGACAAACCCAATTATGTGCTGGTTATAATAAAATCCGACTATTTTCTAGTCGATGAAACAGAAGAAACAAAAAATCGAATTTTTGCTTTTTTAGATGATGTTTCCAAAGAATGGACCAATGTGCCAAATTATGAAGGAGAGGAATTGTTTAGGGGAAAGGCTGATTTTAGAGTCATACTTACCTGATTTAGAGGACTAGGTGATACTACATTGTTAATTAACTAACTAACTTATTTCGCTTTAATTTGTTGGGGCATAGTAAAGTGGATAAAAGTCTTCTGCTTGATAGAGGGAAGCTCATATATCCGTGTCAGCATTGCTGAATGTTGATCCCGGCTACATAGGGGCCTCGTGGTTTTATAGGCTAACACTTGCTAAATACTATTTTGATGATATAGTTCAGGCTATCGCGTGTCCCGCAGCCTTGTTTATCATTCCTTGTGACCCCTGTTGGCGCAAGTTTAATCAGAAGGCTGACGCAGGAATGTCGACTGGCTTTACGTGGGCGTTCCTGTGCCTCTGATTCGATATTAAAATCAAGTGTTTGAAAATGGGTACAAGCACGCCGTCCTTCAGAGGCTGGGCGGTATGCTTGCGCCGGCTCGGGGAAAAAGGACATAAGACTTTTATACTATTAGGTTTTTGGCTTGAGTTAAAGTGCAGCCGGTAATGTTTTCGTCAGCGATTGCCTGTTGTAATCGCTCACTAATATAGCAGTTATCATCAAAATAACTTATTTCGAATAAATCGATGGTTTTATTAAATGATTGTTTCAACGTGATTTTTTCAGCCCAAATAGTAACTGTTTTACCTGGATTAATATCTTTTATATTTTTTCTTTTTTGTATTAGTTCATCTTTAGAAGATATGTCTACATATCCGAGGTTCTTGCTATAATTGTGGTAGACAAAAAAGCTTGAGTTCGGATAATCAACCATGTCTGTAAGATTACAGATGATATGCATCCAGTAATACTCAATAACTTGCATTTTATAATGTACTTTGGCTGGATAAAACCTATGTGTTGGAAGAATAAACTGCTCAATAATTGCCTTGAATTTCTTGCTGATTAAAAACCCGCCATGAACGACGGAAACACTAAGGAGATCTGAAGGCATAGCTTTGCTATGAAGGATAAAGTAATCTAAATTGGGATCATAATTGGGTAGTTTATCAGCTTCTCTTGACAAAGCATGAACTGAGTTAAATGCTTTATAATCGTACCCAGGAACCATTTTTTGCACTTGTGGATATATCGGTCCGGTTTCTTTGGTGTTTACCGCGTGTTTAAGTATGTAATATGATATTATCAAGAGGTTAAAATTATAATTTTTCAGCAAAACAGGCAATTTGACGAACTGAGTTTCTCTCGCCGGTGCTGTCGCCCCCATCATGGCGCGAGTTTAATCAGCAAACAGCCCTGCCCCGTGCTGACGCAAGTTTGATCGAAAGACTGGCGTAGGAATGTATAAGGTCAGCCGTGTGGCTATGCTTCTGACCCAAATTGCGCGTGAGGGAAAATTGTACTACTTTAAAGTGGAGGGGGATAGATTGTACGTGACAGGTTGAAATATTGACAACAAAATTATTAATGAAACTATCAAAAGATAAGGAGGAATTAAGATATTCAAAAAGGAATTTATTATTGGGGAGCTGTTGGTGTGGATGTATATATTAATATTCCAACTAATCCCGATACTATAGAAATAAAAACTGCCATTCAAATAAATATTTATTCTGCAGAAAGATGTGTTGTAAAACATTTTTTATATACAAAAAATGAGGCCAGGCATGCATTCGAACCTTATACATTTGTAGAATGAAAATATGAAGTGATTGCTTGTAATTAGATACTATGACTATTGCGTTCAATATAAGTGCTTACTTGTTTTTCTTAACTATTGCCGTGAAGATTATCATTCACATTCATCTTGACAGCGCTAATGGATATCCAATTAGTGTAACATCTTTTTCAAACTGGACTTACTTGCTACCTTACGATAAAGAAGTTTCAAGTGAGTATTTAGGGAAGAAGAAATTCTGCAACCAGGTTCAGAGATTGTCTATATATTTACTTTTGTCCACTATTTTATTGCTAATAATGAGAACTTTTGTGATTCATATGTTTTCCGGTAAAATGCTGGAGCTGTTGTACGAAAACAAACTGATGTAAACCAGCACGACACCCGGGTATATAGCTATGCCTGCACCGTTTTCAGGATGCAGGCACAACAGGTGTTTTTTATGAAATAAGTAGCAGGAATTGTCCTTAGCTCCCCGCCTTCATCCTTGACTTATGCATAATCCTGTGAATCATAGATTCTCCGTCTACATGGCTGCCTTGATTCACGGATGGTTGCAGGCGATTGGCTTGCTTTGACCTGTTAATGAAGTACCAGGCGATGCCGCCGGCCAATGCGCTGATGCCGCTTATGAGAAGAACACGATTTTTCATAATGGTTATTTTAGGGAAAATACGCAATAAGCATACCATACCTGTATAACAATTGGCACAATAGAGGGAACTATTTAGCTTTTACTCATCCTTATACTCCGTTTCCGGTATTTCCTCCTTATCGTTCCTGCCCAGCTTTATTTTGGGATTTTCCTGCGTGCCTGTTACGCTCATGGGAATGCCGATGATGCCAAAGGGTGGAAGGCCCAGCCTCATCTTAAGGTTGAGGCGGCCGTCAAAGCTTACCTGTCCTTCCATACGGGGGCGGAAGCCGGCAATCTTCATTTTAGTGCGCTCGAGTGTAATGATGTTGTTTTTTATGGTGGTCCTGATATCAACTTTAGAAAGATCGGGGTCGTTCAGCCCTTCGCGGCCGGTTTCCTTACTCATGGTGGAAAACAGTTTCAATCCCTTCACCTTTATTTTCTTTAACGACAATACGCCGCCGCCTTCCAGCGAAGGATACAGCGGGTGCATGCTGGCGTCGAGCTTACCCTTTAAATTATAATCGAGCGATACAATGCCCGAGGCCTTGCCGGCAGAAGTAGCCATATCGTGAAACAGCTTTATTTCGCGCCAGGCCCGGTTGATATCAAAATCGCTGGCCTGCAGGTGGTAATCGAAAAAGGCTTTTACAGGGCTGACACTACCATAGTGCGCGTCCATGAACACCTTGCAGCCGGCAAGGGTAAAGCCGGTTTGCGTCATGGCCAGCCGGCCGCTGTCTACGGCAAGATTGCCCGTCACGCTGTCCAGCACCAGGCCATTATAGGCCAGCCTGCGTGCATGGGCCTGTATTTTTATAGCAAGATTGGAAGGCACGATGATAACGCCGGTTTCGGTGCTGCGTGCTACCACCGGTTGCACCGGTATGCCCTCGCCGGCATTTACCGTACCAACAGGAGCATTGGCAGGTGGCGCAAAAGCCATCAGCTCATCGGCATTGATAAAATTGCTTTTGAGCGTAAAGTCGCCTTTGAGGGCGCCCTGGTGCGAAAGCGTATATTCAATAGCATTTTGCAGGTAGCCGCTCATGCTAAGGTCTGACTGGCCATACGTAGCGTTGAACGTATTAAACCACATCTTGTCCTGCTGAAAGCGGAACAGTCCCTGCTTTATAATAAATGGCTGCGGAAAAGCCTCGTAAGAAGCGGCGATATCGCTCACCTGCAACAGGCCCTGGTTGTGCAGCTTGCTGTAGCGGCCCTGCATGGCGTCGCTCTGCCGCCCCTTCAAAGAAAGATCGGCTTTTATAAACCCCGTTACGTTCAGTCCCTTTTGAGAAAATACCTGGTATATCTTACCGATATCGATGACGCCATTGGCCTTAACGGCATAGCTGATATCGTCGAAGTTCTGAAAGGAAGCCTGCAAGGCAAAGGGCTTTCCTTCAAAATCAAAGGAAGCAGGAGCGATAAATACGTTCAGGTCTTTGAGCGAGCCTGTGGCATCGGATGCTTTGGCCACCACCTGTATGTTGCTGATGGGATGCGGGTAATAAGCCGATTGTATCACCCCGTTTTGCAGGTTGATGGCCGCCGTGGTAAGCGGGAAGCTTTTTTGCGCGGGCGCATAGCGGCCCCGGGCATCCAGCACCAGCTTTAACATGCCCTGCATATCGAGACCGTTGGTGGGATAGATGTTTTTGATCTCGGCCAGGTTGAGCTCCGATTGCAGCTGTGCATCGATGTCGGCATCGGGCAAGCCTTTTATGCTGGCGCGGCCGCGGAGAAAATTATTGCCGGCGGCGGCCTGCAGCTGGGTAAGGGCGAGCACGGTGTTTTTATAATCGTGATCGGCGCAGCTGGCGTCAAGGTTAAAGCCGATACCGCTCACGGCCAGCGGCAGGCTATTATATTTAAAATAACCTTCTACCAGCTGCGACTGCAGGGTAAACGAGGGAATGCTTACCAGGATAGTATCGGGCCGCAGGCTGTTGGGATTAGGCGCTTTGGCATACCTGCCGTCGGCGCTCAAACGCAGTTTGTACTTGCCTTTTAAATCCACGGATTCAAAGCCTAGCGCATGGTCAAGTCTTTCAAGGTCCATTACCGTATTCACCCGGGCGGAAATAAGCGGGTTGGCAAGGCCTTTTACATGCAGGGCGGCGCTGAAATAATCTTTGTCGATGGTAAAGAACAGCGAGTCTATGTTCAGCTGCAGGCTGTCGGGGTTGAGCGCAGGCAGTTTGGTATTGAAACGCAGGTATAGATTAGAGGCCGGCAATGGCGCATCCGCATAGCGGATATAGCCGTCGTTTATGTTCATGGTATACGCCAGGTCGGGCATACGGTTTTCGGAGGCGATGTACTGCCCCTTTAGCGTAAGGAGGATATCGGTGGTGCCCTTTACTTTCGTCTTTTGCAGCCAGCCGTTGTATTGCGCCGGGAGAGCGGTCAGAAAATCGTGCAGGTCGGTTTTATTGGAGTTGACGGTAAAATCGAGGTCATAGCCATTGGACAGAAAATCGAGCTTGCCGCTGAACTGCACCGGCAGCTCATTGATGAGCAGCTCGTTTTTTTCAAACAGGAAGGCCAGCGAGCTGGTATTGATTTTGGTGATCAGGCTGGCATCGATACTCTTGTGCTGCAGGTAGGGTTGGTTATCGAAAGAAAAATCCAGCGAATCGGCTTTGGCATGACTGTGCAGGTCGAATACCGACTTGCTCAGGTCGCCATACCCGTAATAATAAAACCCGTGTGCATTTATTTGCAGGGGCAGCGAGGCATCATTGTAGATAAGATGGCTTTTTTCAATTACAATCTTCTCCAGCTTTAATGCCGTACCGCCGGTGGTATCGGGGTTTACCTTTTTCTTTTTATCGGGTACGTATACGTTATAATTGGCCTCGCCTTTTTCATTCACTTCCACCTTGAGCAGGGCGCCCGACACGAATATCTTATCGATGTGAATGCTTTTATTAAAAACAAGGCTGCTGAGATCGATGCCCAGCGCCAGCTCCTGTGCGGATACCAGCGTATCTTTTGCAAAAGGCGCGGAGCCGGTGAGCGAAAAATCGTACAGCGTAAGGGTAAGCGAAGGAAAATGCTTGAAAAAAGACAGCCTTGCTTTGGAGAAATTGAGCTCGCCGGCAAGGCTTTCATTGGTCCATTGTTTTATGCGGGCCGATACGGTACCGGGAAAGACAACGGGCGCCAGGAAAAGCAGTAACAATAAACCGGCTATAGACAAGCCGGTTATTTTAAGCAGTTTATAGATAAACTTTTTAGCAGATAGTTTCACCGGCCAAAGATAAGGAGAAGCTGCTAGCTATGAGCCGCGAGCTACGAGCTACGGCAGGCCGCGCAAAAAACCCGCAGCTCATAGCTCGCGGCTCGCAGCTTATTTCTCTTTCAATCTCATCGTTTCCTTCAGAAACTGCTCTATTTCGCGCTGTACGCCTTCCACATCGTGCGAGCGGATATAGGAGCCCAGCACATGGTTGCCGGTTTTGGGCATGGCCTGCTTACGTTTCAGGTTGGCCGGGGTGCCCAGCTGGTCGAACATGGTTAATATGGCGCTTACTTTTACGGTGCTGTCCTGGTGTATGGCGTCTTTATAATAATACAGTACCAGCGTGGGCTGCGTTACTTTTTCAAAAGTTTGTTTGTTCATGCTGGTTTCCAGCATCTCTTCCAGCTGCACGGTGGCATTGAGCGGATAGCGGGTATACCAGTACTGGCGGCGGAGGGCAGCCGTGTCGGCGCTGTCGGGCTCGATATGGTCTTTGCCGGTTACCCATTTGGCTATTTGCATACCCCAGGGATTGTTGAGCAGCCAGGCTTTGTCGTTGTTAATGGCGATGTTGGGCGACAGGAGCACCAGCGCGCTTATATCGCCGGGATAGGCCGCCGCCAGCTGCAGGGCATTGGTGCCGCCGGTGGAAGTGCCTACAAGGATAACCTTATCGCCCAATTGCTTACCAATGGCCAGCGCCTGTTCGGCAGACGCCCAATAGTTTTCGGCGGTAAGGTTCATCATTGGCTCGGTGGTGTCGATGCCATGCTGGGAGAGCCGCGAGAGGTATAGGTTGCAGCCGAATTCCTTTGCTATGTTGCGATGCACGGGATCGCCTTCGGCCTGGCTGGCCGAAAAGCCATGCAGGTATACGATGGCCCAGGGCGTTTTGCCTTTGGCAGAATCATTGGCCCATATAATCCTTGCTTCGTTGTCGGGCTTGAGCTTGTGCATGGCTTCCTGCTGCTGCACGTATGCTTCCAGCGCAACAGGTTGTGCGGGAACGGCCGGCATATCTTTTTTATACGATGGGGTAGCAGGGCGCGGCCCCAGCAGGTACACAATAGCAAGCACTGCAACAACGATGAGCAGCCAGCGAAGAAACTTTTTCATCTGATGGTATTTGTTTTTTGGGGTGGGCTAAATAGCGGGATGGACAATTTTGGGTCTAAACTACTGTTTTAAAGGCATAAAGGCAACAGGGTATGGCAACAGGGTATGGCATACCTGGTTAACGTCGCAGGAGGTATGCCATACCTGGACATACTCGCTGCCTTCTCTCCCCACAATTTTGATCAGGATTAACCGTTCTGGGTATAGCACGTTGCTTTTGAATGAATTATAATTGTTAGCTTTAACCGATGTCTCTGGATCTTAAAACAATCATGGTGGTCGCCTGGGTGTTACTGGTAACAGTAGCTGCTGCGCCTGCGCAAAACCTCGTTATCAACGGTGGTTTTGACGACGGCAATACCTGCCAGGAGTTTAACCTGCCCTGCGGTCCCGCCGCCTGGATAACCCTGCCGGTAAAGACGAAGGTTGTTTTTTACGGCACGGACAAGAAAAAAGAGACCAATCGCCATTTTGGCCTGATACTCGAAAACATCAAAAAGCCTTTTGACGGCCGCAGCTATATAGAAACCATGCTATGCGAACCATTGCAGGCGGGCCGTAGCTACCGCCTTACCATGCGCTGCCGCACCGGCCCCGCTCCTTTTGAAAGAGCCGGTATATTATTAAGCAACGATGAAATTATAGATGGCATAGATACGCTGGGTAAGCTGTCGCCCACTTTTGAGATCACGGCCGATAGCGTACAGGATAAAAGCGAACCCAAAAAATGGATTACGGTGCAGTATACGTTTACTGCCGCGGGCGGCGAACAGTTTTTAGTGATGGGCAATTTTTCAAAAACCTATAGCCCCCGCAAAAGCGAGTATGCCTATGACGGGTTTGGCAACGTGGTGCTGTCGCTGGACGATATCTGCCTGGTCCCGGTGCAGGGCGTTATTCCCGACATCGATACCAGCTGCGCCATGGTAAAAAGACGCCTGTATGCGCAGCACCTGCGCCATACGCCGTTTGTGTACCTGCTGGGAGAAACGAAAAAAGCCACGGCCGCCCCGCCTGCACAGGTAAGCAAACCCGCGCCGGAGCCCAATGCCGCCCCGCCGGTGAATGCGCCCTCTGCCAGGCGCGATGCCGAAGCCATCACACCGAAAGTATATGATACCCTCCTGAGCGTTCCTTTTGATGTAAACAGCAGCCTGCTGGATACGGGCTATTCGAATGCGTTGAACAATGTGCTGAAAAAAGTGCTGTCGGGCCCGTATAAAAGCATCATCATCGTGGGTCATACCGATAATACCGGTCCCCGTGCATTGAATAAAACCCTTTCCGTTCACCGCGCGCGATCGGTAGCCACTTACTTTACCGTCAAAGGAAAAATACCGGCTGCCAAAATACGTATAGCAGGCATGGCCGATGAGCAACCCATCGAGTCCAATGATACACCCGAAGGACGACAGCGAAACCGGCGGGTAGAAATTATTGTGCATCGATAAGCATTACAACGAATGGATTGGCGGCCACTGCTAAATTGAGTACATTCGGTCACCCAAAACACGCAACATGGCTCTGTCAAAACGCTTTCTTGCCCTCGATGTATTTCGGGGCATGACGGTCTGCTTTATGATCATTGTGAACACGCCGGGCAACGGCGCCACCTCGTTTTCGCCGCTCAACCATGCCGCATGGCATGGGTTTACGCCCACAGACCTGGTTTTTCCCTCCTTTCTTTTTGCCGTGGGCAACGCTATCAGCTTTGTGATGGCCAAATGGGCGCAGCAGTCGCAGGCCCAGGTGCTCTGGAAAATACTCAAACGTACTTTTATCATCTTCCTGCTGGGCTTCCTGATGTATTGGTTTCCTTTTTTCAGGCAGGATGACAGCGGGCATTGGGTCCTGGCGCCTTTTTCGGATACCCGTGTCATGGGGGTGCTGCAGCGCATAGCCCTTTGCTACGGCATCGGCTCCCTGCTGGTGTATTACTTCAAGCCGCGTACTGCGGTTATCATCTGTATCGGCTTCCTGTTTTTATATTGGGGCCTGTTGTATTGGTTTGGCGACCCCGGCGCGGAGCTTACCATGGCCGGCAATGCGGGCCGGAGATTCGATATGTGGCTGCTGGGCTATAAGCACCTGTACCACCACGACAAGATTGTTTTTGACCCCGAAGGCGTGCTGAGCACCCTGCCGGCGGTGGGCAACGTGGTAGCAGGTTTCGTGGTAGGGCGTTTTGTGCAGGAAAAAGGAAAAACATATGAGGGGCTGGCCAAATTGCTGCTGGCGGGCGCCGCCCTGATGGCGGCAGCTTATTTTTGGGACCTGGTATTTCCGATCAATAAAAAGCTGTGGACCAGCTCTTTTGTGCTGTATACCGTGGGGCTGGACTGTGCTATCCTGGCGGCGGTTATCTACGTGATCGAGTTCCTGCAAAAGACGAGGTGGACCTATTTTTTCGAGGTTTTTGGCAAAAACACCCTGTTTATCTACCTGCTGTCCGAATTGCTGGTGATTACCTTATTTATGATACCTGCCGGGCCCGAGAGCCTTTTCCACTGGATTTACCAGCATCTCTTCCGCTGGACGGGCGATTACCTGGGATCTTTCCTGTTTGCCATTGCCTATATGCTGGTCTGCTGGACAGTGGGTTATGTGCTCGACAAGCGTAAAATATATATCCGCGTATAGTTTCTCGGTTAAGTTTGTCCACGAGGCTTTGCCACCCCGTCAAATTGACGTACTTTTGCGCCTCGTTTGGACGTTGAGAAGTCGATTGGTTGCCACTATATGAACCGTGACCGTTGTTTTTATCAACCCGTCAGCTGATTAACAAACTTAATTATGAATATTAGAAACATAGCCATTATTGCCCACGTTGACCATGGAAAAACGACGTTGGTGGATAAAATTTTACATGCTACCCATGTGTTCCGCGACAATCAGGCAACCGGCGACCTGATCATGGATAGCAACGACCTGGAACGTGAAAGAGGTATTACCATCTTCAGCAAAAACGCTGCGGTGGAATACAAAGGCAACAAAATTAATGTGATCGATACCCCTGGTCACAGTGACTTTGGCGGTGAGGTAGAACGCGTATTGAAAATGGCCGACGGCGTACTGCTGCTGGTAGATGCGTTTGAAGGCCCGATGCCGCAAACACGTTTTGTGTTGCAGAAAGCCCTGCAGCTGAACCTGCGCCCCATTGTAGTTATTAACAAAGTAGATAAGGACAACTGCCGCCCCGACGAAGTGCACGATGCGGTATTCGAACTGTTCTTTAACCTCGACGCTACCGAAGAGCAGCTGAATTTCCCCACCTTCTACGGTTCGGGCAAAAACGGCTGGTTCAATAATAAGAACGAACGCTGCGAAGGCATTGAGCCGTTGCTGGATGGTATCCTGCAATACGTGCCCGAGCCCAAAATAGCGGAAGGCCCTTTGCAGATGCAAATCACTTCGCTGGACTACTCTTCCTTCCTCGGCCGTATCGCCGTAGGTAAAGTGGCCCGCGGTTCCATCAGGGAAGGACAAACCATTGCCCTGATGCAGGCCGATGGCGTTATTAAACGTTCCAAGGCAAAAGAGCTCTATACCTTTATGGGCATGGGCAAGAAAAAAGCTACTGAAGTATTTGCAGGCGATATCTGTGCGGTGGTAGGCCTGGAGGATTTCAATATCGGCGATACCATTGCCGATATCGAGAATCCCGAAGCATTGCCCATTATCAGTGTAGACGAACCTACGATGAGTATGCTCTTCGGCATCAATAACTCTCCCTTCTTTGGCCGTGACGGTAAATTCGTTACCTCGCGTCACCTGCGCGACCGCCTGATGAAGGAAACGGAAAAGAACCTGGCGCTGCGTGTAGAAGATACCGATAGTGCGGATAGCTTCCTGGTATTTGGTCGTGGTATCCTTCACCTGGGTATCCTGATAGAAACCATGCGCCGCGAAGGCTTTGAGCTTACCATCGGCCAGCCTACGGTACTGATAAAAGAAATAGACGGTAAGAAACACGAACCGTTTGAAATACTGGTGGTAGACGTTCCTGAAAACTTTAGCGGAAAGGTGATAGACCTGGTGACGCAGAAAAAAGGCGAGATGCTGATTATGGAGAGCAAAGGCCAGATGCAACACCTGGAATTTGAAATTCCCTCCCGCGGCCTGATTGGCCTGCGTAGCAATATGCTCACCAATACGGCGGGCGAAGCTGTCATGGCGCACCGCTTCCTGGAATACAAACCCTGGAAGGGGCCTATCCCCGGCCGCAACAACGGTGTGCTGCTGTCTAAAAACCAGGAAAGGACCACCGGTTATTCCATTGATAAGCTGCAGGACCGCGGTACCTTCTTTGTAGACCCGGGTGAAGAAGTATACGTAGGACAAATCATTGCCGAGCATATCAAGCCGGGCGACCTGGTGGTAAACGCCACAGAGCCCAAGAAGCTGACCAACCACCGCGCCAGCGGTACGGACGATGCTTCCCGCATAGCGCCCAAAACATTGATGACACTGGAAGAATGCATGGAATACATCCAGCAGGACGAGTGCATCGAAGTAACGCCCAAAGTTATCAGGATGCGTAAGGTGATCCTGGACGAGGATGAGCGCAAGCGCCAGCAAAAAAGAATGACTTCGGAAGTAGGATAGTCTAAGATCGGGTGTTGGAAATAAATTTTTATAAAGCGCCTTCCTGCGAAGGCGCTTTTTTTAATACCGGCAGGACTTCCGGCAAACTTTTTTCAGCATACCTTTGTAACAACAAATCATGCGCAGGTATTTAATCATATTCATCCTCCTGTTTGCCCTGCACGCCTCCTCTTCCGTACAGGCGCAATGCTCTATCTGCACCCGTACGGCCCAGCAAATGGGCGAGCGCCCGGCCAAGGCGTTGAACGGCGGGATCCTTTACCTGGCGGCGATGCCCTTTCTTATCTTCAGCTATATAGGCTACCGGTGGTGGAAGCAAAACCGGTAAGCGAATAAACCCGCTCACCATTGTACTTTGCCATCCATTTCTTTTTGCCGTATTTTGCCCCCAATCACAGTGTCTATTCGTAATTTGTAAATGGTTATACATGGCTGTTTTTAATGTTTCGCTACCTGTTGCCATTGGCTCCGATCATGCCGGTTTTGCTTATAAAACCGAATTGATAGCCTGGCTTGGACAGAAGGGTTTACCGGTAAAGGATTTTGGTACGTATTCAACTGATTCGGTCGATTATCCTGATTATGCCCATCCTACGGCTACCAGTGTTGAGAAGGGCGAGGCAGCTTTCGGCATCCTGCTCTGTGGCAGCGCCAACGGGGTTTGCATGACGGCTAACAAGCACCCCGGTATTCGCGCCGGACTGGCATTTATGCCCGAAGTGGCGCGTTTGATACGACAGCACAACGATGCCAATATCATTTGTATCCCCGCGCGTTTTGTGGCGTTGCCGCTGGCGCAGGAAATGATAGAGATCTTCATGCAAACGGCATTTGAAGGCGGGCGTCACCAGAACCGCGTCAATAAAATGGCCTGTTAGGAAAACAGGCGATACTATAAGTCAAATAATGAGTAAAACATGTTCTCACGTATGAAGAAATCATTCATAGCGGGGCTGCTCTGTACTGCAACCCTGTCGGCCTTTGCACAAGGAGACCCCGATAAATACGCCGCTTCTATTACCAAAGACGGATTGAAAAAGCAATTGACCGTTATTGCCGGCGAAGAAATGCAGGGCCGCGAAACGGGCACCGAAGGACAACGCAAGGCGGCGGCTTATATCGCCGCCCGGTTTGAGGAGCTGGGATTGAAGCCCGCTCCCGGCACCGACCATTACCAGCAGTATTATGGTGTAGGATACGACAGCCTCGTGGGCTCGGAGCTGGTTATTGCCGGCAAAACCTACCAGGCCGGGAAAGATTATATCAACGAAACCAATTATAATAACTCGGGCGGCATAAAAGCAAAGAAGATCGTGTTTGCCGGTTACGGCATCGGCGATCCCAAATACGATGATTATGCGGGTAAGGATGTAAAAGGCGCCATCATTGTTATTTTCAATGGCGAGCCGAGGCAGGAGGGCAATTCCATTGTTCTCGGCGCCCGCGGCTATAGCAGCTGGGGAAGCAGCATTGGTAAAAAAGCGTCTTATGCCCGCAGCAAGGGCGTGAAAGCGATTTTTGTGATCAATCCATCGATGGATACGATTTCGACGGTGATGGGACGCTCTTCGCAGCGTACGCGTTTTAATTTGATGAGAACCGGCGATGAATCTGTGAACACCTTGTATATTTCGCATGCGATGGCCCGTGAGCTGCTGGGCAATGAATTGTTTGCAGACGCATTGGCCAAAGTTAAAAAATACGAGGTGCTGAATGCCATTGAACAACAGAAAAAAATTAAGGTCAGCTATACCTTTACCGAGCAGAAGGTGAGCAACAATGCCAGCAATGTAGCCGGCTATATTGAAGGCACCGACAAAAAAGACGAGTATGTTGTGCTGACCGGTCACTACGATCATTTAGGCGTGCGCAATGGCAAGATCTATTACGGCGCCGACGATGATGGCAGCGGTACCTGTACTGTGCTGGAGATGGCGGCGGCTTTTGCCAAAGCCAAAGCGGAAGGAAACGGCCCGCGCAGAACGATTGTATTCATGACGGTATCCGGCGAAGAAAAAGGATTGTGGGGTTCCGAGCATTACAGCGAGCACCCGTTGTTTTCGCTGGAGAAGACCTCGGTCGATTTAAACACAGACATGGTAGGCCGGATTGATACCGAAAGAAAGACCGACGATTCCTTAAATTATGTGTACGTAATAGGCCATAATAAACTGAGCACCGAGCTGCAGGGGATCAATGAAGCGGCTAATAATAAATATACCGGTCTTGTGCTGGATTATAAATACGACGACCCCAAAGATCCCAACCGCATTTACTACCGCAGCGACCACTATAACTTCGCGCGCAAGGGCGTGCCCATCCTGTTTTTTTATGACGGTATGTTAAAGGCCGACTATCACCAGCCTACCGACACCATCGATAAAATATACTGGGACCTGTACGAAAAAAGGGTGCGTATGATATTCAATACCGCCTGGATAATGGCCAACAGGGATGCAATGCTGAAAAGGGATATACCATTACTCTAATGAGCGCCAATGGTTACTAATTCACGCTAATCCGCGTTAACCCATCCGCGTTAACCCATCCGCGCTGAGCCAATCCACGCTAAAAGATTAGCGCACATTCGCTTACATTAGCGTCTATTAGTGTTTGAGGTATTTGTCCAGCACCTGCTGCGGCCCGTAGGTGTACCAGGCATAGCCGTCTCTTCTTTCGCGGTCTACTTCGGCCAGTGAGTATACTACCTTACTATCGCGGTTGCAAAACAGCGGGCGGTGGGTTTTGAGCTCATAGTAACGCGTCCAGATGGGCGGTGCGGTAGAATCGCTGACGACCACCCTATCGGTTTTGGATACACGGTAGGCCGTAGGCATTTCGGTGGCGGCAACGGTCTTAACGCGAATGCCGATGATTTTTGATGCTTCAAACCAGGCTACGGCATTTTCAATAGCGTCGGTTACCTGCCGGGATGGGTTTTTGATGCTCATCAGGAATAAAACGATACTTACGCTTTCGCCATTGCAGATGCTGGGTGGCTCAAATTTCCTGGCCCAGGCGGGCTGTAAGGTTTTCTCGTCGTATTGCTGGCACCAGGCGGTGGGCCGGCCGGCATCGTTGATTTGCGTTTTCAGGATGCAATCGAGGCCTTTGTCAAAGGCGATGCCAAGGCGTTTCCTTCTTTTAGGATCCACGAAGCTGTATTCGGGCTTAGCGTCCACAATGTCTTTCAGCAGTTTTATGATACCGGCATATGCATCGTCGTTAAAGGTGATGCAGCGGCTGTATCCTTTTTCAAGGGGATAGTACTGCGGCCAGCCGCCGTTGCCGTACTGTGCCTGTACAATGAAGTCGAGCCCCTTTAAAGCGGCTGCTTTGTATTTATCGTCTTTTATTGTATAGTATACGCGCGCCAGCGCGGCGATATGCGAATAGGTGGTACGGTTATCGAACGTGGTATTGGTTTCATGCTTTGCCGCGATAACACTGTCTTTCTGTGCGTCGGTGAGGATGGCCAGCATATCGTAGTTCTTGGGCCAGCCGCCGTTGTCTTTTTGGTACAGCAGGATATTATCGGCTATTTCTGCCAGTTGGGTGGGCTTGTACCTCGGCTGGCCGGGATGGGCATTGATGACATTGTGCTTATCGGCAATGCCGTACCAATGGCTGGAAGCATCCTGGAAAATATTGGTATCAACGGTTCTAAAGACCGCGCTGTCTTTGGTGGTTATTTGTGCGGAAGCCCTGTGATGGCCAAACAGGATAACAATGGCAAGGGTTGCTGCAAGGGCAATTCTTTTCTTACATATGGTAGGCATAAGGTAAAGATAGAAAAAGGCTGGTTCCCTCAAAACGCGCAGCTGTTTAAAACATTTATTAACCGGATTTTAATTTAATGGTCATTTTGTCTTAACTTATATGCGGGCTTGCCTAAGAATGTTTTTACATCACCATTAAACTTACAAAATGAGCCTACCAAAACTAACCAGGGCATACCTGCTCTGCCTTCTCACGCTATGCATGGCATTTGCCCATGCGCAGGTAACCACTTCCACCCTGAGCGGCGTAGTAAAAAACGAATCGGGTAAGCCGCTCGCCGGGGCTACCGTGAAAGTCTCGTTTCCGGATGCGGGCATTAACAGGACTTTAGCGGCCAAATCGGATGGAAGTTTTGTGATCCCCAACCTGCGGGTGGGCGGTCCTTATAATGTTACCGCTAGTTTTGCGGGGTATACGCCCAAAATAGAATCGGATATTTTCCTTAGTCTCGGGCAGACAACCACGCTGGATATTAAAATGGCAGAAACAAGCGGTAAGCTGACCGAAGTAGTGGTCACCGCCAAATCGGGCATATTTGATGACCACCGCACGGGGGCTTCCACCAATATCAGTGCAAGACAAATCAGGCAATTGCCTACCATTTCCCGTTCGGCCGACGATTATATACGGCTTACGCCTTCCGCTTCCCCTACTTATAACGGTACGTCCTTTGCCGGGAGAAACGGGCAGTACAATAATTTCTCGCTCGACGGCGCCGTATTTAACAATCCTTTCGGGCTGGATGCGCCTACGCCGGGCGGGCAGACCAATGCACAACCCATTTCGCTGGATGCGATTGACCAGATACAGGTAAACCTTGCCCCTTATGATGTAACACAGGCCGGCTTTACCGGCGCCGGCGTTAATACCGTTACCAAAAGCGGCAGCAACAGCTTTTCGGGTACCGTGTATGGGTTTTACAGGAACAACGATTTGACGGGGCACAAGGTGAACGGCAATAAATTTACGGTGCCGACACTTAACCACGGACAGACGGGCGTTTCGCTGGGCGGGGCGATAAAGAAAAACAAGCTCTTCTATTTCGTGAATTTTGAAACCGAGCAAAGAAAAGATGAAGAGAGCCCTTATGTGGCGCAGAACGCCTCCAATACAGGCGGGCTCACTACCTCGAGGGTATTGCAAAAAGATCTCGATTCGGTCAGCAATATCCTCAGCCGCAGGTTTGGTTACAGCAGCGGCCCCTACCAGGGGTTTAACCTCAAACAGGTGAATTATAAATGGCTGGCCAAGATTGATTGGGTGATAAACGATAAACACAATCTCTCTTTTACCTACAATGGCCTGGATGCCAAACAGGAAAAGCCGGCGCATCCCAATGCCGTCAACCGTCGCGGCCCTGATGCGATAACCCTGCAGTTCAGAAGCGCAGGCTACGAGATGGTTAATAAGCTGCATTCCTTTGGCCTTGAGCTGAAATCCAATTTTAGTGACAGCTATGCCAATAAGTTCCGTGCGGTGTATACCACTTTCAGGGATAACCGTCATCCGTTCTCTACGCCTTTTCCCGTATTGAATATTACCAAATACGGCGTTCCTTATATCGTGGCCGGGCATGAGCCGTTTTCCATTCATAATGTGCTGAACCAGGATGCGCTGCAGCTGACGAATAATTTCAATGTCATCACGGCAAAGCATACCCTTACGTTCGGCGCTTCTTACGAGTCGTTTAAATTTGCCAACTCATTTAATATTGCCGGTTATGGATCGGCTATATTCGGCGGCATCGATATCAATGATTTCATTACCAGGGTTCCCGTGGGCGGGCCTGTTGTTTTTAACTTTCGTCCCCTCGACGTGGATGTGACCTATGCCAAAAACCGTGCGGCGGCCGACCAATGGATCTGGTACTATCTCACCGTAGGCCAGGTGTCTGCTTACGCGCAGGATGAATGGAAAGCAACAGAAAAGCTGAAAATAACTTATGGCCTGAGAGTAGATAAGCCTTTGTATTTCCCTTCAAAAGCCAGGTATCACAGTCCTGATACAGATCCTAACACCGGCGTCTTTTTAGGTACCTATACAGAAGGCTCTCCCACGGTGGCCAATAAAGACAACCTGACGCTGTATGATCCCAATGGGAATAAAGTAACCAACGGCCCCGGGCAGACAATCGATAATACAAAAATGCCCTCCGGCAAACCATTGTTTTCTCCCCGTCTTGGTTTTAACTGGGATGTAAAGGGAAATCAAACCGTGCAGGTGCGTGGCGGTACGGGATTGTTTACGGGTCGCTTTCCTTTTGTGTGGCTGGGCAACGCGATTGGCAATCCATTCACAGGCTATTATAATGTCACCGCCAATAATTTCAAATGGCCACAGGTATGGCGCAGCAATGTAGGAATTGATTACAAGCTGCCTTCGGGAACGGTTATTACGGCAGATGTGGCCTATACAAAAGACGTCAATGCCATGATGGTGCGCGACTATGGATTGGGCACACCTACGGGTACGCTTAATTCGGGTACGGGCGATGCAAGAAAGATTTACCAGGCTGCCAACAAGGGAAATACCGCTACCTATGTGTTTACCAATACCAGCGTAGGCCAGTCGTTTAACCTGAGTGTACAGGCGCAGCAGACGTTTAAAAAAGGGTTTTTCCTGATGGGCTCCTATAATTACCTGGTGGCTAAAGACGCCAGCTCCATTTCTGCCGAAATTTCCGGCGATGCGTTTGATCGGAATCCTGTATTGAGTAATGCCAATACGGCCCTCAGCTCTCCTTCCTTATATGGCAATACACATCGTTTTGTACTGGCGGGCATAAAAAAGTTTGATTATGGCGATGATAAACAATTCGCCACAACCATCTCCTTCTTCAGCAGCTGGACCAGCGGCAATCGCTTTTCTTATATCTATGGCGGGGATATCAACAATGACGGTTCCAGGACCAATGATCTTATATACGTGCCTACTCCTGAAGATATCGCCAGCATGAACTTTGCAACGCTTACGGATGTGAGCGGTAACACACAAAACGCCGCCGCGCAGGCCGCTGCACTGGAAGCTTTTGTTGGCCAGGATAAATACCTGAGCAAACACCGCGGGCAATACACCGGCAAATATGCGGGCACAACGCCCTGGTTCAGCCAGCTGGACATGCGTATCCTGCAGGATTTCTATTTTAAATCGCGTACCAAAACCCGTACGATACAGGTAAGCTTTGATTTTGTAAACCTTGCCAACCTGGTGAGCAGCAAGTGGGGATTGCGTAAGTACGCCAGTGCAACGGGGTATTATCAACCGCTAGCCTACCTGGGCAATGATGGCGCAGGCAAGGCCATTTACCAGTTTGACCCCTCTCAGAAAAGTACGTTTACGACCAGTCCTGATTTGCCATCGCGCTGGCAGATGCAGATAGGCTTACGGTATATTTTCTAACAGGCTATTGCGCCCGGAGGCTTTTGACCGGGTTGGCGGTGGCCGCCCTGATGGCCTGGTAGCTTATGGTGATGAGCGCTATGAAGATGGACAGAAGGCCTGCTCCCACGAATATCCAGGGACTGGGCGCTATGCGGTAACTAAATCCCTTAAGCCAGCTGCTCATTGCAAACCAGGCAACAGGCGATGCAATAAGAATGGATACCAATACCAGCTTTACGAAATCTTTCGACAGCAGGGTGGCGATGCTGATGACCGAAGCGCCCAGCACTTTGCGTACGCCTATTTCTTTTATCCTGTTTTCGGCCATATAGCTGGCAAGGCCAAACAGGCCGAGGCAGGAGATGAAAATGGTAAGACCGGCAAACAGCGCCGCCAGCAAACCGGACCGTTGCTCTTCTTTGAATTTTTGGGCATACGATTCGTCGGCAAAAATGTAGTCGAAGGGATACAAGGGGTTGTATTGCCTGAATACCTTGCCGGCTTTGGCCAGGTTGTCGGCCGTGGTATTGGCGGGATTTAATTTAAAATGAACTATCTGCAAAAACTGGGTAGGACCGATAATCATTAATGGGTTGATACGGCTTTGGTAAGGCGATTCAAGAACAAAGTCTTTTATAACGCCTACGACCGTCCAGCTATAGTCCCCTCCGCGGTTGACGATTTTGCCAATAGGATCTTTTAAACGCATGGCTTTTACCGCCGATTCATTGAGGAGCATGGCGGTGGTATCAGACGGATGGGCATATACGTCAATATCCCGGCCCGCCAGCAGCTGCACACCGGTTGTTTTTATAAAATCCGCATCGGAACCCTGGCGCGCAAACTGAATTTTTGTATCCGTTTCCGTACTTCCCGGCCAGCGAAAACCCCAGCTGCCGCCCCAGCGTTGCGTAATGGGATTGAACGACCGTGTAACGGCTACTGCGGCGCCGCTGCTGAGCAGGTCGTGCTTAATCAGCTCATAATGACTGGTCACATCGCCGTTGGTAAACAGGTACACCAGGTTGTCCCGGTTGTAGCCCGATTCGCGGTCTTTGGCGTGTTGTATCTGCCGTTCTATAATAAGCGTGCAGATGATAAGAACAATAGCAAAGCTGAATTGGATCACTACGAGCACTTTGCGCGGCGTTACGAGCGCATTTACTTTTCTGAAGGTGCCTTTTAACACCATTACCGGCCGGAACGAGGAAAGATAAAATGCAGGATAGCTTCCGGCGACGATACCCGTGAGCAAAATAAAACCGGTGGCAAACATCCAGTGGCCGGGATTGCTATAATCAACAAACAATTCTTTGCTCACCAGCTGGTTAAAGCCTTTCAGGCTTAGCTGTACCAGGAGCAGCGAAATGGCAAAGGCGATACAGGAAAACAGGATGCTTTCGGCAATGAACTGTAGCAGCAAGCCTTTCCTGTACGCACCCACTACCTTGCGTATGCCTACTTCTTTTGCCCGTTTTTCACTTCTTGCCGTACTCAGGTTCATAAAATTGATACAGGCAATCAGCAAAATAAGCGCCGCAATCAGCGAAAACAGCCGGACGGTTTCTATCCGGCCGCTCGTTAGCCGGCCATTATCATCTTTAGCATATAAATACAGGCGGCTTAGCGGCTGTGTAAACACCTGGATCGTTTCGTCAGAATGTTTGATGATGATGTCTTTAACTTTTTCATCGAAGCCGGATTGCGTGGCGTTGGGTTTCAACAAGACGTAAGTGCTGATTGAGCTGTTGCCCCAACCCTGATCCTGCCAGCCCAGCTTATATTTATAGGCCCAGGGAAGAAGGTATTCAAAATCAAAGGAAGTATTGCTGCCGGGCAGGTCTTTAAGTATGCCCGTAACGGTAAAGTTATCCGTACTGTCTATGCGTACTGTTTTGCCAATGGCATTTTCATTGCCAAATAATTTTACAGCCAGTTTTTGTGTCAGCACAATATTGTACCTGTTGCTTAATACCCGGGCGGCGTTTCCTTCCAGCAAAGGGAAGTTGAACATCGTAAGAAAACTACTATCCGCAAAGGAGCCTCGCAGCATAAAACGTTTATCGCCTGTGCTAACCAGGAAAGTAACATTCCTGAACCGTACAGCGTCTTCCACATCGGGATAGTTTTGTTTCAGCACAGGAGCCATCACCTCTGGTGTAGAAGGCCATGCACGCATTTCACCGTCAAACTTATCGCGGCTGTATAGCTTGTATATCCGGTCGGTATACTTGTAGAACCGGTCGGTGCCCAGCTCATTCTGCACCCAGAGCAGGATAAGTATGGCAGCAGCCATGCCGATGGCCAGACCAGTAATATTGATGGCCGAAAAACCTTTGCTGCGCCAAAGGTTGCGGAAGGTTATCCGGAAGAAGTTTTTTAGCATGATGGGCCGCTTTGTTTTTACTAATAAGCCAGTACAATGCCGGATTTGCAGGAGATTATTAATCAGGTTATTATACTTATCTTTTTTGCAGTTTGAACCATATCCGCACAACTACCGTCCGTTTTCGCACACCTTAACCCGCCTGTACAGCTGCAAAACCTTGTAGTTAAAGGCTTTCGGTATTGGCACAGGCGTTGAAGCCTGTTGGTTCTGTTTTCACCGTCTAACAATTGATGTATGTTCAAAAATTATTTCAGGATAGCTGTAAGACAGCTCATGAAGCAGAAAATGTACTCCGTTATAAAGATAGGGGGCTTTGCATTGAGCATCGCGGCCTGTATACTGATTACCCTGTACATCAAGGATGAGCTTAATTACGACAAGAACTACCCGCAGGCGGATCGTATTTACCGTATAATCGGCGTATACAATGACAAGGGAAAAATAGAAAAAGGGCCATCGATGCCGGCGCCCATAAAAAAGGTACTGGAATCCGATTTTCCGGAAGTGGAGAAGGCAGGAAGGCTGATGTCGAGCGCGCTTTTTAACGGTGCGGGCAGCAACCAGCTGCGGATTGCGGGCAGGAAAGAAAACATGTTCGAGGAAGGGTTTTGCTTTGCCGACTCCTCGATGCTGGATATACTGGACGTACAGATGCTGTATGGCGACAGGGCGCATGCGCTGAAAGACCCGTTTACGATGGTCATCTCCAAACGCAAGGCGGATAAATATTTCCCGGGCGAAAACCCCGTAGGCAAGCTGGTGTTTTTTAACAATAATGAGAAAAAACCCATTAAGATAGGCGGCGTTATGCAGGATTTCCCTTCCACTTCGCACCTGCAATATGATTTCTTTATAACGATGACGGGCGTTTCGTTCTGGAATGGCGAGCAGGATACCTGGATGGCCAGCAACTACGATACTTATATATTACTGCGCCCGGGTACCCATATAGCGCAACTGGAAAAAAAGCTCTCCACGGGTATTCTCACCAAATATTATATACCTGCCATGGTGCGGGAGGGCAATAAGTATGCCGGGGATCTCCTGCAAAAAGCGAGCATTCAGCTGCAGGCGGTAAGCGATATCCATCTCAAATCTTATGATATCCATGACTCCCTCTCGCACGGAGATATCCGTTTTGTATGGCTGTTTGGCGCCATCGCCTGTTTTATACTCATTATCGCCTGTATCAACTTTATCAACCTTTCTACAGCCAAATCGGCCAACCGGGCAAAGGAAGTGGGGTTGAGAAAAGTGGTAGGCTCGCTCAGGATACATATCGTCAACCAGTTTTTGATCGAATCCGTTGTCATCAGCCTGTTCTCCTTTGTTTTTGCCCTCATCATATCATGGACGCTGATGCCTTATTTTAACACGCTCTCCGGCAAAACGCTGGCCATGCCCTGGAGCGAGTGGTGGTTCATTCCCGTTATCCTGGCGTCGGCTGTAATAGTAGGTGTGCTGGCAGGGCTATACCCCTCCTTTTACCTGTCTGCTTTTAAACCCGTGAATGTGTTAAAAGGGCAGCTGAGCAAGGGCAGCAAACATCCCGGCCTGCGGAATGTATTGGTGGTTTTCCAGTTTACCACTTCCATCATACTGATCATCGGCACCATTGTTATTTTTAAACAGACCAGCTATATCCTGAACCGGAAGATTGGTTTTGACAAAGACCAGGTGGTGGTAGTGCAGGGCAGCAATACGCTTGGCAAACAGGTGGGCTCATTTAAAGACGAATTATTAAAACTGCCGCAGGTAAAGAGCGTATCGATAAGCGATTACCTGCCGGTGCTGAAGGCCGACAGCAAGCGCAATGGCAATACTTTCTGGAAAGAGGGAAGGGTAAAGGAGGAAAGCGGTGAGTTTGGGCAGATGTGGGTAGTGGACGTCGATTATTTACAAACGATGGGCATGAAGCTGGCGCAGGGAAGAAATTTCTCGAAAGGCCTGAGCTCAGACTCACAGTCGGCCGTTATCATCAACCAGACCATGGCCAATAAGCTGGGCCTGAAGGAACCTGTGGGCAAGCGCATTACAAATGGCGGGCAGGTATTCAACGTCATCGGTGTGGTGGGAGATTTCAATTTTGAATCCATGAAAGACGATATCGGCCCGCTTTGCATGCGCCTGGGCAATAGTCCCTCGATCGTGTCGGTGAAAGTGAATACGGCGGATATGAAGAAGGTTGTCGCCTCTATAGGCGCTGTATGGAAAAATTTTATGCCCAACCAGCAGATCAGGTATAGTTTCCTGGATGAAAGTTTTGCCAATATGTATGCGGATGTGCAGCGGATGCAAAGCATCTTCAGCAGCTTTGCGGTGCTGGCGATCATCATCGCCTGCCTGGGATTGTTTGGCCTCTCGGCCTTCCTGGCCGAGCAGCGGAGCAAGGAAATCAGCATACGCAAGGTATTGGGAGCTTCCGTGTCCCAGGTTACTTCACTGCTCTCGAAAGATTTTGTAAAGCTGGTGCTTATTGCCATTGTGATAGCGTCGCCTGTGGCCTGGTGGGCCATGAACAAATGGCTGCAGGATTTCGTTTACAGAACAGCCATCAGCTGGTGGATATTTGTCGCCGCCGGCCTGCTCGTTGTTTTTATTGCGCTGGCTACTATCAGCTTCCAGGCAATCAAAGCGGCGATAGCCAACCCGATAAAGAGTTTACGGTCGGAATAATGGTTATTTAAATATACCCTTCGACAAGCTCAGGGCGACAGCGGACTACTTAGATGGTTCCCGACTGTTGATCTACCATCCCAGTATCCACGCAAATATCAGCGGGGCTACAATGGTAGCGTCGCTTTCTACAATGAACTTGGGGGTATTGATATCCAGCTTGCCCCAGGTGATCTTTTCATTGGGTACGGCGCCGGAATAGGAGCCATAGGAAGTGGTGGAATCGGAGATCTGGCAGAAATAGCTCCAGAAAGGCACGTCATGCCATTCCAAATCCTGATACATCATGGGCACTACGCAGATAGGGAAATCGCCGGCGATACCACCACCGATTTGGAAAAAGCCCACGCCTTTGCCGGAAGAATTGTTGCGGTACCAGTCGCTCAGCCATACCATATACTCAATACCGCTTTTCATGGTAGATGCCTTGAGCTGCCCTTTGATAATGTAAGAGGCGAAGATATTGCCCATGGTGCTGTCTTCCCAGCCGGGTACCACGATGGGAATGTTCTTTTTGGCGGCGGCCAGCATCCAGCTGTTTTCGGGTTTTATTTCGTAGTACTGCTCCAGCACGCCGCTGAGCAGCATTTTATACATGAATTCGTGGGGGAAATAACGCTCGCCTTTGTCGTCGGCGTCTTTCCATATTTTATGGATGTGCTGCTGCAGGCGGCGGAAAGCTTCTTCCTCGGGTATGCAGGTATCGGTAACGCGGTTGTAATGGTTTTCGAGCAGGTCCCATTCTTCCTGCGGACTTAAATCGCGATAATTGGGTACGCGTTTGTAATGGCTGTGGGCCACGAGGTTCATGATATCTTCTTCGAGGTTGGCCCCGGTACAGCTGATAATGGCTATTTTATCCTGTCGTATCATTTCGGCAAGCGATAGGCCCAGTTCGGCGGTGCT
>Ga0307508_10000437_pt1 | contig 49724 bp, 41 predicted proteins | sample 9_EM_MG_FD_203089 | JGI IMG/M metagenome (GOLD analysis project Ga0307508, IMG submission 203089) | Populus trichocarpa ectomycorrhiza microbial communities from riparian zone in the Pacific Northwest, United States - 9_EM | ecosystem: Host-associated > Plants > Roots > Unclassified | place... | reverse complement strand
GAAGGGCGAAACCATCTATGGCGCCTGGCTCAAAATCGGTGCTGACGGCCATGTGACGGTCGCCGTCCCCCAGGCCGAGCATGGCCAGGGCGTCTATACGACATTGCCGCAGATCGTCGCCGATGAGCTCGGCGCTGACTGGCGCACCGTGGCGGTGGAGCCCGCGCCGCTCAACCCACTCTATGCCAATCCGATGGCGGCCGATGTGCTGTTCGAAGGGGTGTTCGATGCGTTGCCGGCAGCGCTTCGATCGAGCCATGCCTCGCGAACCGCGCTCGAGCTGACGGTCGGTTCGACCTCGGTCCGCGCATTCGAGAATGATCTGCGCCAGGCTGGCGCGGCGGCGCGGGTGCTGCTGTGCAAGGCGGCGGCGGCGCGGTGGAAGGTCGATTGGCGCGCGTGCGGTACCGCCGGCGGCTTTGTCGTGCGCGGCGCCGACAAGCTCCGCTTCGGTGAGCTTGCCGCTGAGGCGGCCGGGGGATCGCTGCCTGATCCGCTGCCGCTGCGCGGCGGCGACGCGAATCGACTTTACGGCCAGTCGCTGCCCCGGCTCGACGTGCCGTCAAAGGTCGACGGCTCGGCCAATTTTGCCGGCGATGTCCGCCTGCCGGACATGGTGTTCGCTGCGATCCGCCAGGGGCCGGTCGGTGATTCGCGGCTGATCGCCGCCAATCGCGCCGCAGCCGATCGGGTGCGCGGCGTGCTTTCAGTCGTCACCAATGATCGCTGGGCCGCCGCGATCGGCAATAACTGGTGGGTGGCGAACCAGGGCCTGACGGCGCTCAACCCGACCTTCGAGACCAGGGGCGCGATCATCAGCTCATCGAGCATCGATGATGCGCTGACCGCCGCGCTCGACGGCCCGGGCGAACGCATGGCGAGCGAGGGCGATCTGGCGGCGACGTTCAAGGGCGCGCGGCTGGTCACCGCTGAATATCGCGCCGGCCTCGGCGTCCATGCCGCGATCGAGACGATGACGGCGACCGCGCATTTCAGGGACGGCCAGCTCGAATTGTGGCTGCCGACCCAGGCGCCCGGGCTTGCGCGGTCCGCCGCGGCGGCGGCGATCGGCATCAGCGAGAGCCGGGTGACCATCCACCCAATGCTGATCGGCGGCTCGTTCGGCGCGAATCTGGAACATCAGGTGGCGGAACAGGCGGCGATCCTCGCGCAGCTGCTCAAGCGCCCGGTCCAGCTCGTCTGGTCGCGGAGCGAGGACATGCTCCATGATCGCTACCGCCCACCGGCCGCGGCGCGGATGTCGGCGCGGCTCGGACCGAACGGACAGATATTGGGCTGGCTCGCCAAGATCGCCGCGCCGAGGACCGGTCATGAGCTTGCGGGGCGGCTGATGGCGGGCGACAAGGCGGTTAGCGCCGCTCTCGCGCTACCCGGGATCGGCGATCGTTACGCAGTCGCGGGCGCCAAGCCCTTTTATCGCATCCCGACCTATGCGATCGACCATCATCCCGCCGATATCGGGGTGCCGACTGGGCATTGGCGCTCGGGCGCACACAGCTACACCGCCTTTTTCACTGAGTGTTTCCTCGACGAGCTCGCCCATGTCGCCGGGACCGAGCCGATGTCGTTCCGGATCGGCATGCTTGGCGGCGATGCCCGGCTCGCGCGTTGCCTGTCGACCGCGGCGTCGCTCGGCGGTTGGGAAGGCGGCGTGCAGGGAAGCGCCCAGGGCATTGCCTGTCACAGCTTTCGCGGCAGCCATATCGCTGTGCTGGCCGAGGCGCATATCGGCGACGACCAGAGCGCCGTGGTCGACCGGATCGTCGCGGCGGTGGATTGCGGGCGCCAGATCAATCCCGATGTGGTGCGCCAGCAGATCGAGGGCGGGCTGATTTTCGGCATGGCGGGGGCGCTCGGCGGCACGACCGGCTTCACCGAGAATCTCGCTGACGCGCGCACGCTCGGCGATCTCGACCTGCCGAGGCTTTCCGACATCCCCGACATCACTGTCGAGTTTATCCGCAGCGAGGCCGATCCCGGCGGCGTTGGTGAGCTCGGCGTGCCGGCGATCGGCCCGGCCATCGCCAACGCGCTCCAGGCCTCGACCGGATACCGGATCCGCAACCTGCCGCTGCTGCGCGCGGACGAATGAGCCCGCCAGAAGGCCATCCGGCCATCCCGGCGCGCAAGCTCGGGGTGCTGCTGATCAATCTCGGCACGCCCGATGCCCCCGATGCGCGCTCCGTGAAGCGCTATCTCACTGAATTTCTCTCAGACCCGCGCGTGGTCGAGATCCCGCCGATCCTCTGGCAACCGATCCTGCGCGGTATCATCCTCAACACGCGGCCGAAGAAATCGGCGCATGCGTATCAACAGGTCTGGCGTGCGGACGGATCACCGCTGGCCGCGTTCACGCGGCTGCAGGCGGCGGCGCTGCAGGGCGCGTTCGGCCGCGATGTGATCGTCGACTGGGCAATGCGCTACGGCAATCCGTCAATCGCCGAGCGGCTCATGGCGATGAAGGCGGCCGGGTGCGACCGCATCCTGCTCGCGCCGCTTTACCCGCAATATTGCGGCGCGACGACCGCGACCGCGAACGACAAGGCGTTCGCGGTGCTCGCGGACATGCGCTGGCAGCCGGCGATCCGCACGCTGCCGCCCTATCATGACGATCCCGCCTATATCGGCGCGCTGAAGGCGTCGGTCGAGGCCTCGCTCGCGGCGCTCGATTTCGAGCCTGAGGCGATTGTCGCGAGCTTCCACGGCATGCCGCAGCGCACGCTCGAGCTTGGCGATCCCTATCACTGCCAGTGCCGCAAGACGGCGCGGTTGCTTTCCGAGGCGATGGGCCGCGACTTGCTGGTCGCCTTCCAGTCGCGCTTCGGGCGGGCGAAATGGCTCGAACCGGCCACCGACAAGATGCTCGAGGCGCTGCCGGCGAAGGGCGTGAAGCGGGTCGCGATCGTCGCGCCGGGCTTTTCGGCGGACTGCCTCGAAACGCTCGAAGAGCTGGCGATTCGCGGCCGGGAAAGCTTTCTCGCAGGCGGCGGCACGCATTTCGCCTATCTGCCCTGCCTCAACGACGGTGCAATCGGGATCGATATGGTGCGATTATTGATCGCACGGGAGCTTGAAGGCTGGAACGTCACCCCCTAGCCTTGGCCACCAAGAAGGCGAGGAGAGAGCCATGGCACGTGTTGCGATCGTTACCGGGGGCACCCGCGGGATTGGCGAGGCGATCAGCCTTGCGCTCAAGGACATGGGCATGACGGTCGCCGCGACCTATGCGGGCGACGACAAGAAAGCGGCCGAGTTCACGGCGCGGACCGGCATCAAGGCCTATAAATGGGATGTCGGCGATTATGACGCGTGCCAGGCGGGCTGCGCGCAGGTCGCCGAAGAGCTCGGGCCGGTCGATGTGGTGGTCAACAATGCCGGCATCACCCGCGACGGCACGATCCTGAAGATGACCTACCAGATGTGGAAGGAGGTCATGGATACCAATCTTGGCGGCTGCTTCAACATGGCCAAGGCAGTGTTCCCCGGCATGCGCGACCGCAAATGGGGGCGGATCGTCAATATCGGATCGATCAACGGCCAGGCCGGGCAATATGGCCAGGTCAATTATGCCGCCGCAAAATCCGGCATTCACGGCTTCACCAAGGCGCTGGCACAGGAAGGTGCGCGCGCTGGCGTGACGGTCAATGCGATTGCGCCGGGCTATATCGATACCGACATGGTCGCGGCCGTGCCGGCCGATGTGCTCGAAAAGATCGTCGCGAAGATTCCCGTCGGCCGGCTCGGCCAGGCGACCGAGATCGCGCGGGGCGTTGCGTTCCTGTGTTCGGAGGAGGGCGGGTTCGTGACGGGGTCGACTCTGTCGATCAATGGCGGGCAGCATATGTACTGACGATTGCAGGCGGCACTGCGTGCCGCCGATGCGCGAAAGCGCAGCAATCGGCACGGCCGGCGGGTGGGCATAGCCCAACCCGACCGACGGCGGCTTTGCCGTCGGCGCCGCTGCTTCGACCACTCGCCATGGTCGAGTGATCTGGTATGCAGTTGCGATGCTCCGATGGCTCCTCGCCGCCTTGATGCTGCCTCTCTCGATAGTGCTCACGCATTCATCGGGTGGAGCGCAAGCGCAGCTTACCGATCACAAAATGTCCCCGGAGGAATTGCGCCTCTGCTACGCAGCCGGCGGGACGCCGCAAACGATCTACTATTTTACCGAAGGTTGCGTTCGACCCTATGCCGACGCCGGCAAGACCTGCTCGGACGGTGACCAATGCGAGGGAGAGTGCGTTTATCCCGGCAATGGCTTCCCCAAAGCGGGCACTGAGGTAAGCGGCGTCTGTGAAGCGAAAACCGGCACTTTGAGTTGCCGCTCGCTCGTCAGAAAAGGCAAATATGAATCGGAGCCTTGTGCGTAACGTTCCCCAGATGAAATCCAGGAGCTGGGCACAAATCGCAGCATGAGCCGGAAAGTGGGTCGTGCCTACACCATCAGCAGTCATTTGCCTGCGGGGATGCGATCTTCATAACCCCACAAAAGTCGAGGGCCGGCCCCGCTTTGCGGAACCGGCCCTCTCCCTCGATACGCTACGCGAGGGATCTCATCGGCGGCAATAGCGCGGATCGTCCGAGCGATCGATCGCGCGGCCGGCGAGCGCGCCGGCACCGGCGCCGAGCACCGTGCCGAGGGTACGATCGCCGCGCCCGGCGATGCCGTTGCCGAGCAGGCCGCCCGCAATCGCGCCGATGATGGTGCCGGCATCGTTGTTGCAGCGACGGTTGCGATAGTCGCGGCGGTGATCGCGGTAGTCGCGGCGATAATCGCGATACCCGCGATCCTCCTGATAATAGCCGCGATCATAGTCGCCATAGCGCTGATCCTGATGGTAGCGCTCATAGCGCTGCGCCGCGGCGGGCGTGGCGGGGATCAGGGCGGAGGCGCCCATGGCGAGGGTCGCTGCGGCGAGGCTGAGCTTCCTGAACATGATCATTCTCCTTTCCGGGTCGTTGAGGTGGTTATGGCCCCGCCGGTTTGAGCGCCTCCTGAATGGAGTCGTTAGCCCGCGTTCAGGAATATCGCGGTTGCGCGGGGCCTCCCTGTCGATCAGGGCGGGGCGATGCGTATTCTCTATTCGGTCCTGCTATTACTGTTCCTGACGCCGGCCTGGATGGGGCCGGCCCAATTGCCGCTGCTCGGCCCCGATCCCGTGTTCGAGGCACAGCGCGTCGCGCTCGACCCGGCGAATCCGGGCGTGCGCCGGGTCGGCCAGCTCACCTGGCTGGGCGGGGTGCAGCTCACCAGCAGCGACCCCGCTTTTGGCGGCTTTTCCTCGATGCAGGTGGCAGGCGATCATTTCACGCTGCTGAGCGATGGCGGCAATATCGTCCGCTTCCGGATGGATTCGCGCGGGCGGTTGAGCGAACGCAGCTTTGCCGAACTGCCCGCTGGGCCCGGCACGGGATGGGGAAAGGAGGACCGGGACAGCGAATCGATGACGGTCGATCCCGGCACCGGCCAGATCTGGGTCGGATTCGAGCGCGCGAACGAGATCTGGCGTTTTGCACCCGGCCTGTCGCGGGGCGAGGCGCATGCCGCGCCGAAGGCGATGGCGGACTGGGCTCCCAATGGCGGTGCCGAATCAATGGTGCGGCTGGCGGATGGCAGCTTCATCGTGATCTGCGAGACCGATCCATGGCCGCATGGCAAGGGTAAGGGCAAGGGCAGGGCAGCGATTCGCTTTACGGGCGATCCGACCATCCATCCGCGCGCCGGCTTCACCTTCAGCTTTCTGCCGCCGCCGGGATTCAACCCGAGCGATGCGATCATGCTGCCCGATGGCAGGCTGCTCGTCCTCACCCGGCGATTCAGGTTGCCCTTCGACTTCGCGGCGAAGCTGGTGGTGGTCGATCCGGCGGCGATTCGCGCGGGCGCGCTGGTGCGCGGGCGCGAGATCGCGACCCTGGCCAAACCGCTGATCCATGACAATTTCGAGGGGCTGGCCGTCACCCGCGAGGGCAATGCCACGATCCTGTGGATCGTCTCGGACGACAATCAGCTGTTCCTGCAGCGCAGCCTGTTGCTGAAGTTCAGGCTTGAGCCCGATCCCCTACCTGCGCGTCGTTGAAACCCCGATCCGGCGCAGCCGGGCCGCTCAAACGACACCGGCCCGCTTCCCGGGTGGGGAAGCAGGCCGCATCGCATTCGAGAGAAACCCGAAAGGGTCAGGCAGCGACCGCGGTCGCTCCCAGCTTCTTGCGGACGTCGCGCTTCAGGCGGCGCGCACGAAGCGAGAGCTTGGTGTCGGCAGTCTTGACCAGCCAGTTGTCCAGCCCGCCGACATGCTCCACCGAGCGAAGCCCGTGGGTCGAGACACGCAGCTTGACGCTGGTGCCAAGCGCTTCCGACATCAACGTCACATTCTGCAGATTCGGCAGAAAGGTGCGCTTGGTCTTGTTGTTGGCGTGGGAGACGTTGTTCCCAACCAGCCGGCCCTTGCCGGTCAGTTCGCAAATCCGCGACATAAGTCGTATCCTGAGGTTCGGCCAAAGGGCTGCAACAGCCCTGTAAAGGCGGCGCGGATAGCCGGATCGGGACAGGGCGTCAACCGATTCAGCCTTTACCGATGCAACCTACCGGGTGAAGTAGCGTTAATTACGGTAACGATTCGATTTACGCATCGAAATCCTGGAGAATGCTCATGCGCTTCCTGCTCGCCCTGATCGGCCTCGCCGCCGTCGTCGTAGCTGTGATGCTGTCGCTCGGCCTGATGACCCTCAAGACCTCGCCGGGCTCGCTGCCGAGCGTCAGCCTGAATGGCGGCTCCGCCCCCTCGGTCAACGCGAATCTCGCGACGGTGACGATGGGCACCGAGAACAAGACGATCGACGTACCGACCGTCACCACCACCCAGAAGACGATCACGGTGCCAACCGTGACGATGACCAAGCCCGGTGAGCCGGCCAGCAACACCACCGCCGCCAAATAAGTTCACCAATGCGGCAGGCATACGACGCCGTCCGGGCTGGCCCGGGCGGCGTTGCTGCGCCAATAGGGGGCGTGTTTCCGATCCCTGCCCCGATGCGCGCGGCGCTTGATGCTGCTGCCGCCGCCGCCGCCGCGGGCGAAGTGCCGGTCGGCGCGGCTGTCGTCCTTGACGGCAGGATTCTCGCCGTCGCCGCCAATGCGCCGCGCGCCCTCCACGATCCGACCGCGCATGCCGAGATGCTGGCGATTCGCGCCGCCGCCGAGGCGATCGGTGGCGATCGGCTGTCCGACTGCGATCTCTGGGTGACGCTTGAACCCTGTGCGATGTGCGCTGGTGCGATCGCCCATGCCCGGATCGCCCGGCTCTATTATGGCGCGAGCGACCCCAAGGGGGGTGCGGTCGAGCATGGGCCAAGGCTGTTCGCGCAGCCGACGGTGCATCATCGGCCGGAAGTCTATCCCGGGATCGGCGAGGGCGAAGCGGCGGCCCTGCTCAGGGACTTTTTCGCGGCGCGGCGCTGACGCTTTCCAGGCCGATTCGCCGCCTCCGTCATCTCGCGGTTGTGAAGCGGCGCGAAACACGCCAAGGAAATATGAGCGCCATGGCACCGCTTCCCCCCTTCCCCTGGATCGACGTCGCGATCATCTTCGCGCTGATCGTCATCAATGGCGTGTTCGCGATGTCCGAGCTCGCGATCGTCTCGTCGCGCAAGGCGCGGCTCGAGGCGATGGCACGGGCGAAGAAGCGCGGCGCGCGCACCGCACTCGCGCTGGCGGCCGATCCCGGCAAGATTCTCTCCACCACCCAGATCGGCATCACACTGATCGGCATCCTCGCCGGCGCTTATTCGGGCGCGAGCCTCGGCGGCCCGGTTGCAGCGCGGCTCGCCTTTCTCGGCCTGTCCAACGAGACCACGCAGACGATCGGCTTCGGCATCGTCATTGCCATCACCACTTATGCCTCGCTTGTGGTCGGCGAACTGGTGCCCAAGCAGATCGCACTTCGCGCCCCGGAGCCGATCGCAGCGGCTATGGCCGGGCCGGTGGCCGGGCTCGCCTGGGCGACCGCGCCGATCGTCTGGCTGCTCGATTCGTCGAGCGGGCTGTTGTTCCGCCTGATGCGGCTGAAGCGCGAGACCGAGGATCATGTCACGGCGGAGGAGCTTCACCTGATCGTCGCCGAGGCGTCGAAATCCGGCGTGATCGAGGAGCATGAGCGTTCGATCATCTCGGGCGTTGTACGTCTCGCCGATCGGCCGGTGCGCGAAGTGATGACGCCGCGCACCGATATCGAATGGATTGATGCGACGCTCGACGATGCCGGCATCCGCGCGGCACTGGTCGCTGCCTCGCACAGCCGCTTGCCGGTCACTGAAGGTTCAGTCGATACGGTGATTGGCGTCGTCCAGGCGCGTGACATCGTGATCGCGCTGTTCAAGGGCGAGCCGCTCGATCTTCGGGTGTTGATGCGCCAGGCGCCGGTCGTGCTCGACCAGATCGACGCGATGGACGCGCTCGACGCGCTCCGCCAGGCCGAGGTACCGATGGCGCTGATCCATGATGAATATGGCCATTTCGAAGGGATCGTGACGCCGGCCGATCTGCTCGCGGCGATCGCCGGCGAGTTCGCCTCGGATACCGATCCCGACGAGGCGCCGTCAGTGGTCGAGCGCGAGGACGGCTCATTGCTGGTCGCGGGCCAGATGGCGGTGGACGCGCTCGCCGAACGGCTCGGCATCGATCTGCCCGAGGACCGTGACTATGCGACGGTCGCCGGGCTCGCGCTCGCGGTGTTCCGGCATCTGCCCGGCGAGGGCGAGAGCTTTGTCGAGCAGGGCTGGAAGTTCGAGGTGGTCGATCTCGACGGCCGGCGAATCGACAAATTGCTGGTCAGCAGGGCGACGCGACGGGGAGGGTGACGCCCTAACCGCCGAGCTTGCCGAACGCCGCCTCATATCCGGCCGTGTCGCCAGCGCTCAGCAGTTTTGCCTGCTCTATCCACCGGTCACGCGCCATCCGCCCCTTGAATGCACCTAGCCGGGCATCGAGATTCTCAGCCTCGGTGGGCGTCAGCGCGGCGATCTGATCGACGCGGGTAAAGCCGAGTTCAGCGAGCGTTGCGGCGAGTTTGGGACCAAGGCCTTTCAGCTGGGTGATCTCCATGGCCACCGGCGTCGCCGGGACTTCGGGTTCGGCGACAGGTTCGGGCGGAAGGTCGATGGCGAGCGCCGCGGGGTTGGCGTCGAGAGGCGCAGCTGCGGCCACCGGCTCGTCGGCGAGCGGCGAGGGGGCATCGGGCGGCGGCGGAGCGGTCGGCGGTGTGGTGGATCCCGGCGCGCCTTTTTCAGCGGCTTCGCGATTCGCCACCAATTGCTGTTCGCCCGCAATGCGCTGGCGCTTGAGCGAGGCGCCCCACAGGATGCCGAAGACGACGACAAGCGCGAACAGCGCGAGCAAGGCGAGAATGATGGTCGGTTCCATGTGATCGCTTCCGTGGAGTTGCCTGCCCGTCTTACCGCAGGGGCACCAGTAAAGACCATGGCTACCGCGCTGTTACGCCGGTGAGGTAGCTCAGCTCGCCGAATTCCCGCTGCGTGCTATTTCGCGCCAGCCGATATCGCGACGGCAAAAGCCGGATGGGAAATCGATCGCATCGATGCCGCGATAGGCGCCGGCCTGGGCGGCGACGATATCGTTCCCGGTCGCGCTGACGGCGAGCACGCGCCCGCCCGACGCGACAAGGCCGTTTTCATCGCGGCGCGTGCCGGCCTGGAAAACCACCGCGCCCGCCGCTTCGGCCCCGTCGATTCCGGCGATCGCGCCGCCCGCCTCGGGCGTGCCGGGATAGCCTTTGGCGGCCATCACCACGGTGAGCGCGGTGTCGGCCGAGAAGCGCGTCGCGGGATGGTCAGCGAGATCGCCCTCGGCAACGGCGAGAAGCAGCTCAAGCAAATCCTCCTCCAACCGCATCATCAGCACCTGGCATTCCGGATCGCCGAAGCGCGCATTATATTCGATCAGCTTGGGGCCAGTCGCGGTCAGCATCAGTCCGGCGAAAAGCACACCTGAAAAAGGCATGCCCGCTGCCTTCATCGCGGCGACAGTGGGCAGGATGATCTCGTCCATCGCCCGGGTTTCGAGCGCTGGCGTCAGCACCGGCGCGGGGCTGTACGCGCCCATGCCGCCGGTATTGGGGCCGGTATCGCCCTCGCCGACGCGCTTGTGATCCTGCGCCGAGCCGAACGGCAGCACTGCCTCGCCGTCCGTCAGGACAAACAGGCTGACTTCTTCGCCCTCGAGGAATTCCTCGATCACGGCCTCGGCACCGCGCACCGCGAACAGGTCGGCGATCGCCGCTTCGGCTTCGGCGCGGGTTGTCGCGACCGTCACGCCCTTGCCGGCGGCGAGACCGTCAGCCTTCACCACCACCGGCAGGCCGAAATCGCCAAGCGCGGCCAGCGCGCCATCGACCGAAGTAACACGCGCATAGCCGGCGGTCGGGATGTTCGCGCGCGCGCACAGATCCTTGGTGAAGCCTTTCGAGCCTTCGAGCTGCGCCGCCGCCTTGTTCGGCCCGAACACCGCGATACCCATCATCCGGATATTGTCGGCAAGCCCGTCGACCAGGGGCGCTTCGGGCCCGATCACCACCAGGCCGATCGAATGGCGATGGCAGAAATCGATCACCGCGCGGTGATCGGCCGGGTCAAGCGGCACCAGCTCGGCATGGTCCGCGATGCCGGGATTGCCGGGCGCCGCATATAATTTCGTGAGCCGCGGCGATTGCGCGAGGCGCCACGCCAGCGCATGTTCGCGACCACCGGACCCGATCAGCAGGACATTCATGGCCGACCCATTCTCCGACAGCACCCAGGAACGGGCTGCGCGGCTCGTAGCCGAGCCGGTCGCCGGCGACAACGCCGCACCGGTCAGCGTCGGTGAGCTGGCGCTGAAGCTCAAACGTGTCGTCGAGGGCGAGTTCGGCCATGTCCGGCTGCGCGGCGAGATATCGGGCTATAAGCGCGTCGCTTCGGGCCACGCCTATCTCAGCCTCAAGGATGAGAGCGCGGTGATCGATGGCGTGATCTGGAAGGGCCAGGTCTCCGGGCTCGCCTTCCAGCCGCAGGACGGCGTCGAGGTGATCGCGACCGGGCGGATCACCACCTATCCCGGCCGTTCCAAATACCAGATCATCATCGAGCGGATGGAACTGGCCGGCGAGGGCGCGCTGATGGCGCTGCTCGAGAAATTGAAGGCGAAGCTTGCAGCCGAGGGGCTGTTCGACGTTCGCGCGAAAAAGACCCTGCCCTATCTGCCGCTGGTGATCGGCGTCGTCACCTCGCCGACCGGGGCGGTCATCCGCGATATTCTTCACCGCCTTGAGGATCGCTGCCCCACGCACGTCATTGTCTGGCCGGTCAAGGTTCAGGGTGACGGGGCGGCGGCCGAAATCGCTGCGGCGGTGCGCGGCTTTGACGCGATCGAGCCGGGCGGACCGGTGCCACGGCCTGACCTCATTATCGTCGCGCGCGGCGGCGGCTCAATCGAGGATCTTTGGGCCTTCAACGAGGAAGTCGTGGTCCGCGCGATCGCCGGCTGCTCGATTCCGCTCATCTCCGCGGTCGGGCACGAAACCGACACTACGCTCGCCGATTTCGCCGCTGACCTGCGCGCGCCGACGCCGACCGCGGCGGCCGAAATGGCGGTGCCGGTGCTCGCCGATCTGCGGCTTACGCTCGATGGTTTCGGTCAGCGAACCGAACGCTGCGCCCGCCGCTATCATGAGCGTGCCCGCGAGCGTCTCGATGCTCTGGTCCGCGTGATACCACGCCGCGATGCGCTGCTCGGTCCGCAACGGCAGCGCGCTGACGATCTTGGCGCCCGGCTCGATCGCGGGCTGGAACGCCGCGTGACGTTGGCGCGGGGCGTGCTCGACCGATCGGCCGGGGCGCTCAGGATTTCGGTCCTCGATCGCCAGTTCGCCGCGTCGAAGGCCCGGCTCGAACAGACCTGGCGGCTGGTCGAATCGCTGAGCCACAAGAGCGTGCTCGATCGCGGCTATGCCTATGTGACGGCGCGAACCTCGGGTGACGTCGCCGGCTCGGCGACCGCGGCGCGCGCCGCGGCGGCTCTTACGCTCCACTTCCGGGACGGGTCGGTCGATGCACGGGTTGAGCGCGCGGGCGGCAAGGCATATGATAAGACCAGCCCGGACCAGCCGAGCCTTTTGTGAGCAAAAGTCCCATGTTGATGTCGAATACCGATCGGCCCGCGCGCCTCCATTATATGGCCAATGGCTTCCGCGTGCTCGCGACCGGCGATCATGTCGTCTGCGCCGTCTCGGGCGCGCGCATCACGCTTGAGGATCTGCGCTACTGGAGCGTCGCGCGGCAGGAGCCCTATGCGACTCCCGAACTCGCGACACGGGCGCTCGCGCCTCAATGAAGAGGGGGCGGCGCTGGGTTGGGGGAAGTGTCGCGCTGCTGATCCTGGGAAGCTGCACCGCGGCGGCCGAGCCTCACCACGCTATCCAGCCCGCTCAGCCACCTGCCCCTCTGGCAGCGTCGGCACCCTTGCCGGCGCCGATTCCAACGCCCCAGCCAACCCGCACGGCCTTTAGCTATTCGGGTAGCATGATCCAGGGCGGCCTGGTGATCGGCACCGCGCCGGCCGGTACCAGCCTGCTCACCTTTGACGGTACAACGGTGCCGGTCGCGCCCGACGGCCGCTTCCTGGTTGCGTTCGATCGCGATGCCGGCCCGGCCGCAACGCTTGTCGCGACGCTCGAAGATGGCCGCACCTTGCGCGATGTGCTGACCGTCGCGCCGCGCGCCTGGGATATTTCGCGGCTCGATAGCTTGCCGAAATTCCCGGTGCCGCAGCCGGAATTCGAAAAGCTCCGCCCAGCCGAGCTCGCGCAGATCAACGCCGCACGGCATATCCAGGTGGTGTCGGACGGCTGGCGCCAGCCCTTTATGTGGCCAGTGCTCGGCCGCATCTCGACGCTGTTCGGCTCGCAGCGAATCTACAAAAATGGCGAGGCGGGCTCCTATCATTCGGGCATCGACATTGCCCGGCCGACCGGCACCGTGGCGCTCGCCCCTGCCGATGGCGTCGTCATTCTCGCGGCGGATCATCCCTTCACGCTGGAGGGCAATCTGCTGATGATCGATCATGGCATGGGGCTCAACAGCGCCTTTCTTCACCTCTCGAAGATCACAGTCCATGTCGGTGAGCGGGTGCAGCGCGGCCAGCCCGTCGGACTGGTCGGCATGACGGGCCGCGCGACGGGTCCCCATCTCCACTGGAGCGTGAAATGGCGCGATTCCCGGATTGATCCGCTGCTCGTCGCGGGGCCGATGCCGGTCGCGCAATAACGACAGGCTTGTCAGGATCACAGTTCGCGCCTGCAACAAAATTACACTGAACTAGTGCCCTACTAACATGACATGTCGCACATGTGTCATTTTAGCTACACGCTTCTTCAAAGGCGCAAAGCTGCGATGAATGCTACCTTTACAGCTGGTGGCCACCTGTCCCATCACCCTGCGATGTCTCTGGGGGCCGTGGAATGCGGCCGATGGGGGCTTGGCAATTACCCTGCCGGACTGCGCAAAGCGGCCGGAGGGGTCAAGCGAGGGAAAATTCCGTGACAAAATCCAATATTCTTGCAGGCAAGGCGCGCCTGCTCGCAACCGCAGCGCCGTTTGCGATGCTCCTCGGTGCGAGCCCCGCGTTCGCGCAAGACGCGCCGGCCACCGTAGCGCCAGCAGCGCAGGAAGAGCAGAGCCCCGACATCGTCGTCACCGGTTCGCTGATCAAGAATCCGAACCTCATCGCGTCGAGCCCCGTTTCGGTGATCGGCAAGGACGAGATGAATCTTCGCCAGACCAACACCGCAGAGGAGATCCTGCGCGATCTTCCGGGTGCGGTCCCGAGCATCGGCTCGGCCGTGAACAACGGCAATGGCGGCTCCTCTTATGCCGATCTTCGCGGCCTTGGTAACTTCCGCAACGTCGTGCTGCTCGATGGTAACCGCATCGCGCCGTCAAGCGTGGTTGGCCGCGTCGATCTCAACAACATCCCGCTGGCATTGATCGAGCGCGTCGACACGCTGACCGGCGGCGCCGCGACCACTTATGGCGCCGACGCCGTGTCGGGCGTCATCAACTTCATCACGCGGCAGGATTTTGCCGGGGTCGAGGCAGCGGTCTCGAACCAGATCACCGAAAAGGGTGACGGCCATTATTTCCGTGGCGACCTGACCCTGGGCGCCAATTTCGATGACGGGCGCGGCAACGCGGTGCTGTCGGTCGGCTATCAGAAGGCCGATCCGATCTATCAGGGCGCGCGCCGGATCTCGATGAACAACTATACGTCGACGACGGGCAACAAGGGCGGTTCGGGCACAACGGTGCCAGGGCGCTTCACCTTGCCGACGGCGTTCAACACGATCGTGCCATCGACCGGAGCGTTGCGCCCCTATGTCAGCTCGACGGACGGGTTCAACTTCAACCCATACAACATCTTCCAGACGCCGTTCGAGCGCTTCAACATCTATGGCGCCGGCCATTATGACGTGTCCGACACGGTAGAAGTGTACGCGCGCGGCATGTTCTCCAAGAACAAGGTGAACACGATCATCGCGCCATCGGGCGTTTTCGGCCAGTTGCTGACGATTCCCGTCAGCAGCCCGTATCTTCCGGCCGCCGCGCGCGCGCAGTTCTGCGCCAATAACGATTTCGATCCGACCACCGCCGGCGTCCAGACGCTTACCCCGGCGCAGTGCACCGCGGCGGCTGCCGCTACCAGCACGAGCGACCCGAACTTCCGCGCCTTCACCACGACGGTCGGCCGGCGTACGACCGAAGTGGGTCCGCGCCTGTCCAGTTTCACGACTCACTTCTTCGACTATCGTGCGGGTGCGAAGATCAACCTGACCCACGCGATCTCGCTTGATGTGTCGGGCGGTTATGGCGAGTCCGAGAACCGCCAGATCCAGTCGAACTATGTGCTGATCTCGCGGCTCCGCACGGCGGTCTACACGACCAGCACGACGAGCTGTAACCTGGGTGCGTCGCCCACGATCGGCAACCCGAACCCCGCACTTCCGCCGCTTGCCAGCGCCGGTGCCGCGACCAACGCGGGGCCGGGCTGCGTTCCCGTCAACATCTTCGGGGCAGACGGCTCGATCACGCCGGCGATGGTGCCGTACCTCACCGCATCGGCCGAAACGTCACAGCAGACCTCGCTGGCCCAGGCACGCGCGTTGCTGAGCGGCGATCTCGGTGTGTCGACGCCTTGGGCGAGCCAGCCGATCGGTTTCGCAGTCGGTGCCGAATACCGCAAATACACGGCGAGCCAGACAGCCGATCTCCTGTCACAGACTGCGGGTGAGCTCGGCGGCGCGGGCGGCGCCGTGCCGAACTATACAGGCAGCTACAATGTCAAGGAAGCTTATGGCGAACTCATCGCGCCAATCGTCGCCGATGCGCCGTTCTTCAAGAGCCTGACGCTTGAAGCCGGTATCCGCTATTCGTCGTACAAGGTGCAGGCGGCGGGCGATCCCCATTACAGCACGACCACCTACAAATTGGGCGGTAGCTGGGAGCCTGTCCAGGGCGTCAAGTTCCGCGGCAATTATCAGCGCGCGGTTCGTGCGCCGAACATCGCCGAACTGTTCTCGCCGGTGAATACGGGCCTGACCAACCTCGCGGTCGATCCGTGCCGTGGCCAAAACCCGGTCAACAATGCGGCATTGAAAGCGGTGTGCCTCGCGCAGGGCGCGCCTCTCTCGTCGATCGGCGCGATTACGAACCCGACCGCGGGGCAGCCAGACGCAACCACGGCGGGCGGCACCTATCTGAGGCCTGAGACCTCGAACAGCTTCACCGGCGGCGTTGTGCTGCAACCCAGCTTCGTACCGGGGCTCTCGATCACGGTCGACTACTACAACATCCTGATCACGCATGCGATCTCGCAACCGACCCCAGGCGATCTCGTAACCGGCTGTTTCGGCGACAACAGCGGATCCGCTGCAAATGTTTCCAACCCGATTTGCAACCTGTTCGCACGTAACCCCGTCACCGGCGGCCTCGATGGCGATCCGGCGACGACCAAGGGCCTCATCTTCCCGTCGTCCAATTCGGGCAAGATTCTGACCGACGGTATCGACTTCAAGATCAACTATCGTCGCGATCTCAACTTCGTGAAGCTCAATATGAGCTTCAACGGCAACTGGACGCGTCGCTCGATCTTCCAGTCGATCGTGCCCGGTTCGGTCATTCCGCCGGGGTATGCGGGGGCCGGTGGAGCACTGCCGGTTACCGCGCCACGCGAGTGCGTCGGTGTCTATAGCACGAACTGCGGTTCGCCGGGTTCGGCAGGCCCGTCTTCTTCGGCAGGTTCGCTCCAGCCCGAGTTCACCTGGAACCAGCGGACCACGCTGACCTTCGGGCCGCTCGACGTGTCGCTCCTGTGGCGTCACCTCAGTGCGATGAAGGCTGAAGCCGGTGTTGTTGCCTTTGCTGGCACGATCGGCTCGGGTGCTCTGGCAGGCGAGAAGGTCGATTTCGGGCATATCCCGGCGTACAATTACTTCGACCTCGCGACGCACGTCACGGTCGGCGAGCATTTCGACCTGACCTTCACGGTGATGAACCTGTTCGACAAGGCGCCGCCGGTCGTCGGCGGCACCATTGGGTCGACCTCGTTCAACAGCGGCAACACCTTCCCGTCGACCTATGACGCGCTGGGCCGTCGCTTCGCGGTTGGTGCCAAGGTCAAGTTCTGATCCGGGCATAAAGACTGAACATCAGGGGCGGGCCGCGAGGCTCGCCCCTTTTTTTGTCAGATCACGGAAACCGGGCTTGCGGATGGCGCTCGACAAGGTGCCGCGGGAGCATAAACCGGGCTTCCTGGCGGCTTAAATTCGCCAGCGACAGAGAGATGGCGAGAGAGTGGCGTTGAGCGGGCCGTGCTGACAGCGCCGTCGACCGCAAGGGATCGAGAATTCCAGTCATGTGAAAGAGCGGCGCGCACCGCTTCTGACGGTCCGCGATATCGCTATGGCCGGTTTCCGGCAGGGGTTGAATCACGTGCGCGAACCAGGGGCCGATATGTTGGACGTGTGACATAATTCGGCGCGGGTTTCGGCCCCGGAAGGGGCTTCCACGAGGGGATATTGCTGCAAACCGCGCGCATGTTGGAGAATTTTGTCATGCCTATCGGGGGCTGTTCGCCGTCACGGCATGAGGCGAGGCAGGTGGGGGACAGCGATCGGCGTCTCCGCAGCCGTTGGAAATGTCATGAGGGTCACTGACATTTCCTATCTGTACAGAACATTGTACATGTTTTGTCGGAGGCCAATGATCCCCCGTTCAGCCCGCAGCTTCGGCTCATCGCGCGCCGGCTGCCGCTATGAATCCGACCCGAACCGCTCGACCCATGGTGCGAGGACAGGCAGGACCGGGGCGAGTTCGTCGGCATAGCGTCGCCATTGGCCGCCGCCATTATAGAGCCCCTTGCGCACCTGGGTTTCGCTCGCCGTCCGGACGCCGCGGGCCTTTGCGGTGCGGTCGAAGCGGGTGAAATCGTCAGTCCATTCGAGCCCGATGAAATCCGCCAACGCGCGTACGGTCGGCACGAAATCGCCCACCAGCCGATCGTAGCGTACTTCGTGGCAGGCGAGGGGGAGGTTCGCGCGGCAGCGATCGATCAGCCGCATCAGGGCGTCATAGTGCAAGGCCGCTTCAGTCAGATCGCTGAATGCCCAGGTTCCGGCGCCCGGTGTGAAATTGACCCGGAAACAGCTCAGCAGGATGTCACGGGGATCGCGGCGCATGATCACGATCCGGGCAGCGGGGAACAGGCGTGCGAGGATCGGCAGCTTGATCCCGTTAAACGGGTTCATGTCGACCAGCACCTTGCCCTGGAGCGGGCCGCCAAGTTCAGTCACGCGCGCCCAATAGGCGGAGCGCAGCTGCGCCAGCAGGGCGGGATCGAGCGAATCGAGCGGCGGCATCGTTCCGTCATTGGCGAGCAATGCGGCATCGATATCCCCCAGCGTATCGCGTTCCTCGAGCGCGACGACGCCGGCTGCGCTGGCGAGGACGTTTTCGATCAGGGTCGTGCCCGAACGCGGATAGCCGAGCAGGAACACATGGGTATCAGCGGCACCATCGACGGCCGGAGCCACAGGCACCGCCGGCAAAGGCCCGGTGGCTTCGACCTGCGCCAGGATATTCTCGATGAACGATCGATGCGAGGGGCGATCGGCATTCGGTTCGAGCAGCGGCGCATAGGTCTCGCGAAAGTTGCGCTGTGCAGCGCTATAGGCAGAAAAGGCCTCAGCTGTGCGGTTCTGCCGATCGAGCGAATCTCCCAGCAGGGTCAGAGATCGCGTCCGGTCCTCGGCCGCCAGCCTGGTTTTGAGGAGTGGTTCAAGCAGGCTTTGCGCGCCGGCCGGGTCCTTGGCTTCCATCGCCAGGAGCGCAAGCGCGAATACCGCTGAGGGCTCGCCCTGATTGAGGGCGAAGGCGCGGTGAGCGTAAAGCTCGCTGGTGGCGACGTCGCCGCGCCTCGCGGCCGCGTCGGCCAGCTTGCCCAAAGCGGGAGCGAGGCTGGGGTCGATCGCGAGCGCGGTCTCGTAGCTGAGGGTCGCTTCCCGATCCATGCGCAATGCGTCGAGCACATAGCCGCGCTCAAGCCACGCGGCCGCGTGCCGCGGCGCTGCCGCGACCACTGACTCGAGCACGGTGAGGGCTTCGTCCAGATATCCCTGCTTGCGCAGCAGCGCGCCGACCGAGCCGAGGATCAGCGGATCGCCCGGCGTGATCGTCAACGCCCGCCGGAGCAGTTCGTGCGCGCCCCGATAGTCGCCTGCCTCTTCCTTGCGCCAGGCGGCAAGGTTCAGGACCAGCGGGTCGACATGTCCCGCAGCGAGCGCGGAAGCCGCGCGTTTCGCGGCAAGCTCGATATCCCCGGCGGCAAGCGCCCGCTCGATGCCTGCGCGATCGAGACTGGGACCTCCCGCCACGCGGCGTCGCTTGGTGACTCTGTTTGACATGGCTGGCGGACGATCCTTATCATCGTTGTGGCGCAGTGCCACCGCTAGGTTTTGATGGGACTTTATAGTGTCGATATTGATCGCATTGGCCATTCTCGCAGCCCCGACCGCAGCGGAGCAGAGCCCGCGGAAACCAGACGCGGTAGAGCAGTCGACGGATGCGCAGGACAAGATGATCTGCAAGCGCTTCGTTGAGACGGGCTCGCTCGTGCGCGGCACGCGCGTGTGCAAGACCAAGCGCGAGTGGGAGCATGACCGCGCGGACATTCGCGCAGGAGGCCCCGGTATCGACTCATGCCGTTCCCGTGCCAACGGCACCGATTGCTGAGCGCGATCTAGGGCCGATCGCCATTCAGCCCATGCCGGCCTGCAAATGGCGATTTCCTGCGCTTCGGTGCTCACGTACCTGAAGTACGCTGCGCTCCGATGCTCAAAAATCACCATTTTCGGCTCGACCTGAACTGAATGGCGATCGGCCCTAAAGCAAGTTGCGTAAAATCTGACGCGTGTCGCCTGCTCTAGTTACTTGTTATCGCATCGTTTTTGCGAAAAGCCGGTGCCCATCCCCGCCTTCGCGAGGACAGGCTTTTTCGCACGATGCTCTAGCCCAGCAGCGGCGCCGGCAATGCGGTGCTGAAACCAGCGGCTGCCGCGACCGCTTCGGCCCAGACTATGACTTTTTCGATCTCGTCCGCGTGCATTGCGGCGGCGTCGCGGACTTCGGAAGCGCGGTCGCCGGCATCGAAGGCGCTGCCGACCTTGGAATGCGTCGTGAAGGCCGGTCCGGTCACGATTGCATCGACTGCGCTCGAGTCGAGCGGCCGGCCGAACAACGCTGCCATTGCCGCAATCGCAGCGCGTGGTTCGGCCATCAGTGTGGAGCTGTCCAGCGTCCGGATCCGCTCTGCGCCGAACCGTTCGACAAGGTGCGCGAAGAGCTGCTGATGTGCCAGCCAGCCGATGGCGGCGACCTGCAGATCGGTTTGCCCCAGATAATCGCGCGTCTCGAAACCGAGATTGATGAGCCCGTCGTCAAGCATCCCGGTCAGGAGTGTGCGCACCCACAGCCGGCCGTCGATTCCCTTTTTGGCGATCGAGCCGAGATAGGTCGGTAGCGGAGCATGGAGGAGGATCGCACGGGCTTCGGGGCGCAGCGCGAGCATCGCCGGGGCGAGCGCGTTCACGGCTGTCGAGGGTTTGACGATGACAGCCTCGCCCGGCTCGAACGGCCGGGAGAGCAAGGTGAGCGTATCGTTCAAAACGCTCGCCATGTCTGGCCCAGCCCCGCCACGGCGGCGCCAGCCAATGATGTCGTTGAGGATCACCGGCTCCTTCAGGCCCATCGCCCAGCCAGGCCGATCGACTGCGCGCGCCAACAGGGTCGAGCAACAATAGGCTGAGTGAAACAGGAAATGCAGCGGCGCGGGCGCGGGGGCGGCGCTCATCGCGTCTCGGCGGCGCACCACCTGAGGCTCCAGCCCTTGCGGCAGATACTCGTCGGTCAGGAAGGTCGCTTCGCGATGTTCGGCGCGGGGAACGTGCAGCAGGTGAACGGCATCGTGCTCGGGATCATAGCGATGGGCGAGCCAGTTCGCGTCTCCCGCCGCGGCGGCGGCCGGGGACGGGCTGGTCGATGGCGGGGCCGGTGGCATGCCGCACAATTGGGGCAATGGGAGGCTCATTGTCTAGTCGCGGCCGCAACGATATGCAGCGGGCGTGGAACAGGATCAAATCCAGCGGATGCTCGCGACCGCAGTCCAGGAGCGTCGCGCTGGTCGCACAGATGCGGCGATCACCCTGTTTCGCGAGATTATCGCGCACGCCGGCGAGCAACCGGTAGCGCTGAATGCGCTTGGCCTGCAGGCTATGGCACAGGGAGATTATGCGGAATCCGCGGCGCTGCTGCGGCGCGCGATCGCCGCTGATCCCCATTCGCCCGATCTGTGGATGAATCTCGCCAAGGCTCGGCGTGAGCAGCGCGACGACCGGGGTGAGGAAGAAGCTTTGCAGGGCGCGCTGGCGATCGATCAGCGGCACTTCATGGCGCTCGTCAGGATGGCCGAGTTGCTGGAGCGGCGCGGCGATCAATCCGGCGCGGTCGAACGGTGGAGCGGCGTGCTGGCCATGGCGCCGATGATCGAGGAGCGATCACCCGCGCTCGAGGTCCTTCTCGAACGCGCGCGCGATTCTGTCGCCCGGCAACATGAGGGCTTTGCCAGTGCGATCGATCGCGGATTGGCCGCCGCGCGCCATGCCGTCGAGGCAACCGATCTTCGCCGTTTCGATGCGTGCGTCGATCATGCCCTTGGCCGTCGCGCGATTTACGCCAATCATTGCGCGGGCATGCACTTCCCCTTCCTGCCCGCGGACGAGTTCTTCCCGCGCGAACATTTCCCCTGGCTCGAAGCGATCGAGGCGCAGACCGACGTGATCCGCGCTGAACTGGAGGCGGTGCTGGCCGAAGATGCCACCGCCATTCGCCCCTATGTCGCGATGGCGCCGGGTACGCCGGCCAATAAATGGTCGCCGCTCGACCATTCGCTCGACTGGGGGGCGATGCATCTCTGGAAAGACGGGCGCCGCGACGAGGCGGTATGCGCGCGGGTTCCTCGAACCGCCGCCGCGGTGGAGGCGCTGCCCCTGTCGGATCTGCCGGGGCGCACCCCGACAGTCTTCTTCTCGCTGCTGAGGCCGGGCGCCCATCTTCCGGCGCATACCGGGGTCAGCAACGTGCGAACGATCATCCATTTGCCGCTGATCGTCCCGCCGGGCTGCAGCTTCCGGGTCGGCGGAGAAACCCGGACATGGCAAGTCGGCGAGGCCTGGGCGTTCGACGACACGATCGAGCACGAGGCGTGGAACCGGTCCGACCAGATGCGGGCGATCCTGATCTTCGACATATGGAATCCGCATATCACGCCCGCCGAGCGAGACCTGCTGCGTCGTTTCTATGCCGTGGCGGCGGAGGCGCAGGGCGCGCCGGAGGGCGCCATCGGCCTCAGCGAGTAAGCGCGGCGGCGACCAGCGCGGCCTCGGGGGAGGATTGCGCGGCATGGCGGCCGACCCAGGATTCGGCCGCATCGAGTTCGGGCGCGATGGTGCGCTCCACTTCAGCGCGGCGTGCGATCCGCGCGGCATTGTCGAAGGCCAGCGCCGGATTCTTGGAATAGGTGGTGAACAGCGGCCCCGTAACTGTCGCCTCGAGCACCGGGTCCTCGATCGGGAGGCCAAAATGCCGTGCGGCCGGCTTCAACACCGCGAGGGGATCAGTGAAGAATGTCTCGGCATCGAGCGCGCGGGCATTCGGCATGCTTTCCAGCGCGCGGGTGAAAGCCTGGATCTGGGCGAGCCACAAGGCCGCCGCCAGCTCGCCATCGGCAAGCGATGACAGATCGCCGAGATGGGCGGCAAGCTGGCGGGTTACGTTGCGCAGCCAGTTCCGGTGGTTGTCGCTGCGCAGGATCGCAAGCAGATAGGCACGGAGTGGCAGATAAAGCAGGATGGCCCGCGCGCCAGCATCCGCCTGCGTCAGTTGCGGCAGCAGGAAGTTCACCGGCACATTTGCCTTCACCAGGGTCGGCGCATCTGCCCGGTAGCGCTTGCCGACCATCGCCAGGACGAGCGCCAGCCGGTCAGCATCGGGGTGAAAAACTGTCTGGCGCAGCGCCATCGGTTCCCGCAGCACCAGGCTCGCGCCCGGATCGTCAAGCGCGCGGGCGAGCAGAGTCGATCCGCAATGCGCCATATGGAAAATCCAGGCGGTCGGTGCCGGTGCGCGGCGCTGCTGAGTCAATGCCGCCACCGGCAGCGCCATCGTCTCCTCCGCCGCGGGGATGATCCGGCCATCGAGGAAGATCGACTGATGATATGCCGCGCGGTCCATCGGCATGAAGATCGCCGAGTCTCCATCGAAGGAATGGAGATAATGATCGGGCGAGGCAAACAGCTCATCTAACGTCAGCGACATAGCGCGGCGCTATAGCCCGGCGCGCTGAAGGACGCTATCCCGACAGGATCATGCCGCACGTCAATCTCCCCGCACCCGGCCAGCCCCATGTCGTGATCGAAGCAGCCGCGGAACACGCGATTAGCGATCTGGATCCGGCCCTGGTTGTCGATCTCTACAAGGCCCATGGGGCGCTGCTCTTCCGGGGCTTCGGGACTGATGTCCCGCAGTTCGGCAGCTTCGTGAAGCAATTCTGCAGCACCTCAGTGGTCAACGAAAGTCCGGGGCGCGAGGCGGTCGATCCTGAGGCGAACATTCACACGGTTGATGAAGGCACGGCCGCCTTCTCGCTTCATCCGGAATTGTCGCGCGAACCCTGGAAGCCCGATGTCGCCTTTTTCGCCTGCCTCGCCGCGCCCAGCCGGGGCGGCCAGACCACGATCTGCGACGGTGTCGCGCTGGTCCGGGAAATGCCCCAGGGTCTTCGGGAGGCGCTGGAGCACAGGCGCCTGCTTTACATCAAACCGGTCTGGCCCTCGCAGCTCCAATATTGGCTTGGCACGCAGGACCCGAGCGACGCGCAGCTCGCATCGCCGCCGCCTGAATGTCCCTATTTCTTCCGCCGCTATCCGGACACCGGGATCGTCCGCGTGTTCAGCCGGCCCGCGCTGCACAAGCCGATGTTCGCCGACGAGCTCGCCTTCGGCAATTTCCTGCTCTTCGCGCGGTTCAATCACGGGCGGCCGGATCATCCGGTTCTCGATGACGGATATCCCGTACCTGAGGCGTGGCTACAGGCAATCAAGGCGACGGGCGATCGGTTGACGGTCGCGATCGACTGGCGCCCCGGCGATGTGCTGATGCTCGACAATACGCGATTCATGCATGGACGAACCGAGATCCTCGATCCGGGCGAACGCAGGATCCTGAGCTATTTCGGCTATCTCGGCTTTGCCATTCCCGATCCCGAGGAACCGGCAAATGCGATCTGGCGCCGCGAGGATTTCGAACCCCCGCTGCGCCCGGACCATCCACGCTTCAATGCGGGCGCTTCACTCGACGCGTAGCTCCAGCTTCCCGTCGCCCTCATCGACCTTCACCGTCGCGCCATCCTTCACATCACCGCGGAGGATCAGATCGGCCAGCGGATCTTGCAGATAGCGCTGCACCGCGCGCTTCAAGGGCCGCGCGCCGTATACCGGATCATAGCCAACCCGCCCGAGCCAGGCGCGCGCGCCGTCGGTCAACGCCAACACCACCTTGCGATCGGCGAGCAGCTTCTGCACGCGGCTCACCTGGATATCGACGATCGGTGCCATCTCGCTCTGTCCCAGCCTATGGAACAGGATGATCTCGTCGAGCCGGTTGAGGAATTCCGGGCGGAAATGCCCGCGAACCATTTCCATCACCTGCGGCTCGACGCTGGCGACATCCTCACCATCGCCGAGGCTCGACAGGTATTGGCTGCCGAGATTCGAGGTGAGGATGATCAGCGTGTTCGAGAAATCGACCGTGCGGCCCTGGCCGTCCGTCAGCCGGCCGTCATCGAGCACCTGGAGCAGGATGTTGAACACATCGCCGTGTGCCTTTTCGACCTCGTCGAACAGCACCACCTGATAGGGCCGGCGCCGGACGGCTTCGGTCAGCACGCCGCCTTCCTCATAGCCGACATAGCCGGGAGGCGCGCCGATCAGCCGGGCGACCGCATGCTTCTCCATGAACTCGCTCATGTCGATGCGGACCATCGCGGCGGGATCGTCGAACAGGAACTCGGCGAGCGCCTTGGTCAACTCGGTCTTGCCGACGCCGGTCGGTCCGAGGAACAGGAAGGAGCCGAGCGGCCGGTTGGGCTCCTGCAATCCCGCGCGTGCACGCCGCACCGCGGTCGAGACGGCGTGCACCGCCTGGGCCTGGCCGATCACCCGTTTGCCGAGCGCTGCCTCCATGCCGAGCAGTTTGGCGCGCTCACCCTCGAGCATCCGGTCGACCGGAATGCCGGTCCAGCGGCTGACGACTGCGGCAATATCGTCTGCGGTCACTTCCTCGCGCAGCATCGCGCCCTTGGTTGCGCCGGCCGCTTCGTCGAGCTGGCGGGTCAATTGCGGGATGGTGCCATAGGAAAGCTCGCCGGCACGGGCGAGGTCGCCGGCACGCTGCGCCTGCTCGAGCTCGAGCCGGGCGGCATCCAACTGTGTCTTGAGCTTCGCCTCGGCGTTGATCTTGTCCTTCTCACCCTGCCAGCGCGTCGTCAGTTCGGCTGATTGCTGCTCGAGATTGGCCAGCTCGGACTCGAGCGTGACGAGCCGGTCGCGCGAGGCGGCATCGGTCTCCTTCTTCAGCGCCTCCCGCTCGATCTTGAGCTGGATGACCCGCCGGTCGATGATCTCGATTTCCTCGGGCTTGGATTCGACCTCCATCCGGATCCTGCTCGCCGCCTCGTCCATCAGGTCGATCGCCTTGTCGGGCAGGAAACGATCGGTGATGTAGCGGTTCGACAGAGTCGAGGCGGCGACGATGGCGGCATCGGTGATCCGCACGCCGTGGTGCAGCTCATATTTCTCCTTGAGCCCGCGCAGGATCGAAATCGTATCCTCGACCGTCGGCTCGCCGACAAAGACGGGTTGAAAACGCCGTTGGAGCGCCGCATCCTTCTCGACATATTTGCGATATTCATCGAGCGTGGTCGCGCCGACGCAGTGGAGCTCGCCGCGCGCGAGCGCCGGCTTGATCATGTTGGAGGCGTCCATCGCGCCGTCGGTTTTCCCCGCGCCGATCAGCGTGTGCATCTCGTCGATGAACAGGATGATGTCGCCTTCGCCGGCCTTCACTTCGTCAAGCACGCCCTTCAGCCGCTCCTCGAATTCGCCGCGATATTTGGCGCCGGCAATCAGGCTGCCCATGTCGAGCGACATCAGCCGCCGGTCCTTGAGGCTATCCGGCACGTCGCCATTGGCGATGCGCAGCGCCAGCCCTTCCGCGATCGCGGTCTTGCCGACGCCGGGTTCGCCGATCAGGACCGGGTTGTTCTTGGTCCGCCGGGCGAGGATCTGGATGGTGCGGCGGATCTCCTCGTCGCGGCCGATCACCGGATCGAGCTTGCCGTCGCGCGCGGCTTGCGTGAGGTCGCGGGCGAATTTCTTGAGCGCGTCGAACCGGTCTTCGGCACCCGGCGTATCGGCGGTGCGGCCGCCACGGACCTGGTTGATCGCTGCGTTCAGTGCCTCGGCCTTCACCCCGGCGGCGGAAAGTGCCTTGCCGGCTGCGGTGGTGGAGGCGAGCGCGAGCGCCACCAGCAGTCGCTCGACCGTGACATAGCCGTCTCCGGCCTTGGTCGCGATTTGCTCGGCTGAATCGAGGACGCGCACGGCATCGTTATCGAGCCCGGGTGTCTGCTGCGCGCCGCCGCCCGAGACCGCGGGGATCTTAGCGAGCGCCGCGTCAGTCTCGGTCACGGCGCGTTTCGCGTCGCCGCTCGCAGCGGTGATCAGCCCGGCCGCCATGCCCTGCTCGTCTTCCAGCAAGGCTTTCAGAATGTGCTCGGGCGCGATCCGCTGATGGCTCATCCGGATCGCAACGGTCTGCGCCGATTGCAGAAAGCCCTTCGCGCGGTCGGTGAATTTTTCCAGGTTCATGAATGTCCCTCCAATGCCTCACGCGATATGGTGTTGCACTTTTGCAACACAAGGCCTTTTGCCGACATGTCTCGCAGCTGGCGAGCGGTCGATACGTAGTTGTCACAAGGTCGACTTGCCAGTCTCACAGGATTGTCTTGAAACCCGCATAATTGTGCAACGCACAACGCCTAGGCGGCGGGGGCGGCCCTGAAACGGGTGACGCCAGAAAAGATATCCAAGGGGACCCCATCGATGCGCCATCTTTCCGCCTGCCTGCTGGCGGGCACGGCCCTGTGCTCGCCGCTTGCCGCTTATGCCGCCACCGACGAAAAGCCTGCGACGCTGGACGGTGCCGCCGATCCGGCGACCGCCGCCGATGCCGATATCATTATCGTGGGCCACCGCGAGACCCGGCAGGTTCAGCAGATCAGCCAGGCGGATATCGCGATCCTCGCGGCGGGTACGAGCCCGTTGAAGGCGATCGAAAAGCTCCCCAGCGTCAACTTCCAGTCGGCCGATCCGTTCGGGTCTTATGAATGGTCGGAGCGGATCTCGATCCGCAGCTTCAACCAGAACCAGATCGGCTTCACGCTCGACGGCATTCCGCTCGGCGACGGCAGCTATGGCAACACCAACGGCCTCCATATCAGTCGCGCGATCTCGTCGGAGAATATCGGCCAGACCATTGTCTCGCAGGGCGCGGGATCGATCGGCACCCAGGCAACCAACAATCTCGGCGGCACGATCGAGTTCTTTTCGAGCGATCCGTCTGCGCATTTCGGCGTCACGGCCAACGGCACCTATGGCACCGAGAACACCATCCGGGCCTTTGGCCGGATCGATACCGGCGAACTTGGCACTGGCGGCCCCAGCGCCTATGTCTCCTATGGCTTTTCCGACATGGATAAATGGAAGGGCACGGGCAAGCAGCGCCAGCACCAGGTCAACGCGAAGGTCATCGCCCCGATCGGCGATATCCGCCTGGTCGGCACCTTCGATTTTTCGGATCGGCGCGAGAATGACTATCAGGATCTGTCGCTCGATATGATCCGTCGGCTTGGATACAAGAACGACAATATCTCGAGCAATTTCCCGCTCGCGGTGCTGATCGCTGACGTGGCGGCCAATCGCGGTGACAGCGGTGCGCCGGCGCTCAATCCGGCGGCCGGCACCACCTACCCGACGCCTTACGGCACCGTCGATGACGTCTATTATGACGCCTCGGGCCTGCGTCAGGATTATCTCGGGTCCTTCGGCATTGAAACCGCCAAGGACGCGCCGATCCATGGCCAGCTCAAGGGCTATTATCATTCCAACCATGGCCAGGGCACCTGGTTCACGCCGTACGTCCCATCGCCGACCGGTGTGCCGATCTCGGTGCGCACCACCGAATATGATATTCGCCGCAAGGGCGTGTTCGGCTCGATCGGCGGCAAGCTCGCCTTCAACGACATCACCATCGGCGGCTGGTATGAGATGAACGATTTCCGCCAGGCGCGGCGCTATTATGCGCTCGACAGCCGCACCGCCTCGAGCCGCAGTGCGCTCGATTTCCAGACCAACCCGTTCGCGACGCAATGGTATCTGAAATACCAGACCGAGACCGTCCAATATTATGTCGAGGACAAGATCGCGCTTGGCGACCTGACCGTCGATCTCGGCTGGAAGGGCTTTGCGGTCCACAACAGCGCGACGCCGATCGTCGGCGGCGGCCTGGCCATAGGCAAGATCAGTACGACCGACTGGTTCCAGCCGCATGCCGGCGTCAACTACAAGGTCAATGACAGCGCCGAACTGTTCGCCGACTTCACCCAGTCCAAGCGCGCCTTTGTCTCCGCGGCGACCAGCGGCCCTTTCGCGACCTCGCAAGCCGGGTTCAACGCGCTGCTGACGACCAACAAGCTGAAGCCCGAGCAATCGAACACCTATGAGGCCGGCGGCCGCTATCGCAACGGTGCCTTCAACGCGTTGTTCGCCGTCTATTATGTCGATTTCAGCAATCGCATCATCGCGACAACCGTCGGTGCCGGCATCCTGGGCAATCTGGCGACCCTCTCGAACGTCGGCTCGGTCCGCTCCTATGGCTTCGAGACGGCGGTGGAGGCAAAGCTGGGGCATGGCTTCGGCGTGTTCGCCTCGTACAGCTATAATGACTCGACCTACCGCGACAACGTGCCGGTCGCGCCCGATCTCTCCACCACCCCGCCAACGCCGCGCCCGTCAATCGCAACCGCCGGCAAGACCACGGTCGACAGCCCGAAGCACCTGGCCAAGGCCGAGATCACCTATGACAAGGGCATGTTCTTCGGCCGGTTCGGCGCGAACTATATGAGCAAGCGTTACTTCACCTACACCAACGACCAGTCGGTCCCGGGCCGGGTGACCTTCGACGCGACGGCGGGGGTGCGTTTCTCGCTGCCCGACGATCGCAAGATCGAGGTACAGCTCAACGCGACCAATCTGTTCGACAAGCGCTATGTGGCAACGATTGGGTCGAACGGCTTCGGCAACAGCGGCGATAACCAGACGCTGCTTGCCGGTGCGCCGCAGGCGTTTTTCGTGACGGTGAAGACCGGCTTCTGATCGTCGCGCGGCCGTCGCTCCTGGGGGCAGGGGCGGCGGCAATCGCGCTCGCGCCAGATCGCCGTGCGCGCTACAGCATCCGCACATAAGCGGGTGAGGGTGTATGCGGCGGAATCTCGTGCGAGGCGCGACTGGTCTGGTCGTTCTTTTAATTCTGGTCGCGATTGGCCTTGCCGTCTGGGAACCGCTGACCGCGACTGCCCCTGCGCCGCCACCGGCGCATGCCTATGACGTGAAGATCGCCCGCGATACGTTCGGCGTGCCGCATATCTTCGGCAAGACCGATCCCGACGTCGCCTATGGCATCGCTTATGCCCATGCCGAGGATGATTTCTCGACGCTCCAGGAAGTGCTGGCGATGACGCGCGGGCGGCTCGGCGCGATGACCGGGCAGGACGGCGCGAAGACCGACTATGTTCTCCATCTGCTCGGCGCGCGGGAGACGGCGGCGCGCGATTATATGAAGCAGCCCGCCGATGTGCGGGCGCTGCTCGATGGCTATGCCTCGGGCCTCAACCGCTATGCGGACAAGCATCCGGACGAAATCCGGTTGTCGAAGCTCTTTCCGGTCAATGGCGAGGATGTCGCGACCGGTTTCGTGCTGCGCTCGCCCTTCTTTTTCGGGCTCGATCAGGTGCTCGGCGCTCTCACTGGCAACACCGATCTAGCGCCCGACAGCGCCGGTCCGCTGCCCGATGCGCCCGACATCACGCCGATTGGCCCGAACGGCAACGAGAATGGCTCCAACGCCTTTGTCGTCGCGCCGAAGCGGTCGGCGGACGGCTTCACCAGGCTCGTCTCCAACTCGCACCAGCCCTGGCGTGGTGGCGCCGCCTGGTATGAGCTGGTGGTCCATTCCGGCACCGGCTGGAATTTCGCCGGGGCGACCTTCACCGGCGCGCCCTATCCTTTGCTTGGCCACAACGAGAATCTGGGCTGGACCAACACCGTCAACCGGCCCGACCTGACCGATGTCTACAAGCTCGTGCTCGACGGCGATGGCAGCCACTACCGCTTTGATGGCCAGTGGAAGCCGCTCGAAAAGACCCGCGTGTGGTTGCATGTGAAGCTCTGGGGTCCGTTCGTGCTGCCGGTGCCGAAGATGGTGCTCCGCGCGGTGCAGGGCCCGGTGATCGAGACGCCGAAAGGCGATTTCGCGATCCGCTATGCCGGTGCCGATCAGTTGAAGATGGTCGAGGAATATTACCGCCTCAACCGCGCCCGCGATTTCGGCGAATGGCAGCAGGCGCTGGCGATGCAGGCCGTGCCGGCGACCAATTTCCTCTACGGCGACGCCAAGGGCAATATCGCCTATTTCTACAATGCCAGCTTCCCCAATCGGAAGCCGGGCTATGATTATGCCAAAATGCTGCCGGGAGACACGTCGCACGATCTGGCGGCGGGGACGGTGCCGTGGTCGCAGGTGCCGCGCAACATCAACCCGGCCTCGGGCTTCCTGATCAACGCCAACAACACGCCGTATCAGGCAGCGGGTGTAGGGTCGGAGATCAAGCCCGGAGACTATTCGCCCTTGCTCGGGATCGAGACCGACACGACCAACCGCGCCACCCGTGCGCTCGAATTGATGGGGGCGAATCCGAGGATCAGCGATGCCGATCTCCACGCGATCAAGTTCGATACCGGGGTCAGCCATGTCAGCTGGGCGGCGAAATGGTTCGCTGATATCGCGGCTGTCGATCCGAAGGGCGACCGGACACTGGTCGATGCCAAGGCGGTGCTGGCGAAATGGGACTGGAATTATGACGGCAAGGGCCCGGCGGATTCGATTGCCGCATTGCTGCTCCGCGCCGGCAACAAATGGCATTATCAGCGCCGGCCCGAAGCCGATCCGCGCGACGCGCTGGCGACCGCGGCCACCTATTTGAAAACCCATTTCGGCAGGCTCGATCCACCGCTCGGCGACATATTGCGCGTGCATCAGGGCAAGGTCGATCTGCCGATGGACGGCGGTCCTGATGTGCTTCGCGCCGCAGCCTTGTGGGATGAGGCGCCCGACGGCCGGCTCATGGTGAAGCATGGCGACAGCTTCATCATGTTCATCGCGTGGGACAGGCAGGGCAAGGTCAGCTCGCGGTCGATCCAGCCCTTCGGCGCGGCGACCACCCGGCCGGACTCGCCGCATTATGCCGATCAGGCGCCCTTGTTCGTGCGGCATCAATTGAAGCCAGTCTGGTTCAATCCCGCCGACCTCAAGCATCATGTCAAAAGGGTTTATCGCCCCTGATTGCAGCGCCGAAACACGCTGCTATACCAGTGCAAGACAGTCGCTTTTCTTCGAGGGTATAAGCCATGAATATCAAGCTCTTCGCGCTGACCGGCGTGGCGCTGGGCGCGCTCGCAAGCCCGCTTTCCGCAGCGCCTGCCAAGACCGATGCCGCCAAGCCCGCCCCGGTTTCCGCGCTCGTGAAAAGCGTCGATATTCCGTACGAGAAATTCACGCTGCCCAACGGCCTGCGCGTGATTGTCCATACCGATCGCAAGGCGCCGATCGTCGCGGTGTCGGTGTGGTACAATGTCGGCTCCAAGTTCGAGCCCGCCGGCAAGACCGGCTTTGCGCATCTGTTCGAGCATCTGATGTTCAACGGCAGCGAGAATGCGCCCGGCGATTTCTTCACGCCGCTAAAGGAAGTCGGCGCGACCGATTTCAACGGCACCACCTATTTTGACCGCACCAATTATTTCGAGACGGTGCCAGCCCCAGCGCTCGAGCGCGCGCTGTTCCTCGAGAGCGACCGGATGGGCTATCTGCTCGGCGCGATGACGCAGGGCGTGCTCGATGAGCAGCGGGGCGTCGTCCAGAACGAAAAGCGCCAGGGCGACACCCAGCCTTTCGGTCTGGTCGAGTACAAGCAGATTGAGGCGCTGTTCCCGCCCAGCCACCCCTATGGCCACACCACGATCGGCTCGATGGCCGATCTCGATGCCGCCAGCCTGCAGACGGTGAAGGACTGGTTCCACGATCATTATGCGCCGAACAACGCGGTGCTTGTGCTTGCCGGGGACATCGATGCAGCGACGGCAAAGCCGCTGGTCGAGAAATATTTCGGCGGCATCCCGCGCGGCCCCGAAAGCGTGGTGCCCGCGGCCGATGTGCCGAGGCTCGCGGCGCCCAAATCCGAAGTGATGAAGGATCGCGTCTCGACCACCCGCATCTACCGGATGTGGGCTGTGCCGGGCCTCAACGACAAGGATTCGATTGCGCTCGATGTCGCCGCCGGCGTGCTCGGCGGCCTGTCGAGTTCGCGGCTCGACAATGCGCTGGTCCGCCAGGAGAAGCTCGCGGTCAGCGTCACCGCGAACAATGAGACCTTTGCCCAGACGGGCCTGTTCACTGTCTTTGCCGATGTGAAGCCGGGTGTCGACCCGGCGCTGGTGTCGAAGCGGCTTGACGAGATCATCGCTGATCTGATCGCCAAGGGGCCAAGCGCAGATGAGGTGCAACGCGTCGCCACCGGGAGTGTTTCGGGCACGATCGCGGGGCTCGAATCCGTCGGCGGCTTCGGGGGCAAGGCGGTCACGCTTGCTTCGGGCGAACTCTATTCGAACGATCCGGACCATTACAAGAAGGAGCTGGCGGAGCTCGCGGCGGAGACGCCGGCCACGGTGAAGGCGGCGACGGCGAAGTGGCTGTCGCGCCCGGTCTATGCGTTGACGGTCGAGCCCGGCCCGCGCGCTGCCTATGCCGAGGCGGCTATGGTCCCCAAGGCTCCCGCTGACGATAGCGCGCCCGCCAAGGGCACGCGCGGCGCCCTGCCGGTTGTCGGCACGATCGCCGATCTCGTCTTTCCGTCGGTTGAACGTGCCAGGCTGAGCAACGGCATTGAGCTGGTCTATGCGCACCAGGCCGCGGTGCCTGTCACCCGCATGGTGATGAGCTTTGATGCCGGCGTCGCGGCCGACCCCGCAACCCGCCTCGGCACACAGCAGCTCACCCTGTCGATGATGGGCGAGGGCACCAGGACGAAGGATTCGATCGGCCTCGCCGAAGCCAAGGAACGGCTCGGTGTGAGTATCGGCGCGAACCCGAGCACGGATCGCACGAATTTGTCGCTCTTCACGCCAAGCCCCAATCTCACGGCCGCGGTCGATCTGTTCGCTGACGTGGTCGAAAATCCAGCCTTCGCACCCGCCGAGATCGAGCGCGTCAAGGCGCAGCAGCTCGCCCAGATTTCCGCCGAGCTGACCAATCCCGGCGGCCTTGCGACCCGGGTGCTGCCGCGGCTGGTCTATGGCCCGGCCTCGCCTTACGCCCGTGGCTTTGGCAGCGGTGATCCCAAGGCGGTGGCGCTGCTGACCCGAGACGATCTGGTCGCCTTCCAGCATGCCTGGCTGCGGCCCGACAAGGCGAAGATCTTCGTCGTCAGCGATCGGCCGCTCGCCGAGATCAGGACGGTGCTCGACTCCCGCTTCGGCAGCTGGACGGCGACCGGGCCGGCCGGGATCAAGGACTTTTCGGCCCCGTCCGCAGCCGCAGCCCCGAAGATCCTGCTGATCGATCGGCCCGATTCGCCGCAGTCGCTGATCATTGGTGCAGCGCCGACGCCTCTGGTCGGCACTGACGAGCTGTTGCCGGTCATCGCCGCGAACGATTCGCTCGGGGGCAATTTCCTGTCGCGGATCAACATGGATCTGCGTGAGGGGAAGCATTGGTCCTATGGCGTCTCGGGCAATATCCGCCGCGCCGAGCACGCGTCGCCCTATCTCATCTCGGCGCCGGTCCAGGCCGACAAGACCGGGGCTTCGATCGCGGCGCTGCAGGGGGATGTGAAGGACTTTCTGACGACCAAGGGGATCACCCAGCCGGAGTTCGATCGCACCATTGTCGGCGCGATCCGCTCGCTGTCGGGCAATTTCGAAACCTCGTCAGCGGTGCTGAGCGCGATGCAGGCGAACGACCTCTATCGTCGCCCGGACAATTATTACGCGACGATCACGCAAAAATATCGCGCGCTCACTTTGCCCCAGCTTGACGCTGCGGCACGCGGGGCAATCGACCCGAACAAGTTCATCTGGATCGTCGTCGGCGACGCGTCGAAGGTCCGCCCTCAGCTTGACAGCCTCGGGTTGCCGGTTGAGGTGGTGCCCGCCGCTTCCGTTGCGGACGTGCGCTAGAAATTCAGGCTAGGAGAGACGTAATGGCTGGTATCGACGGAAGCTGGGATACGGTCGTGAAATCGCCGCTCGGCGACCAGAAGGCAGTGCTGACGGTCAAGACCGACGGCGGTGCTTTCAGCGGCAGCTATGTCGGCGCGATGGGCTCAGTGGACATCAGCGGCACGGCCGATGGCGACACCATCAAATGGTCGATGAACATCACTGTGCCGATGCCGATGACGCTCGATTGCACCGCGACCGCTGACGGCGACAGCATCACCGGCACGGTCGGCGCCGGCGCGTTCGGCGCCTTCCCGATGTCGGGCACCCGCGCCTAAAACCTCAGGGCCGTTCAAGGGTTCAGGAAAGCCCGCTTCCCGAAAGGGGGGCGGGCTTTCTTCGTTGCGCCTGCAGGGACGTGCGCGCACTATCCCGCGCGGGCGGCAAGGGGGCAATGATGATCGCGAAGTGGCTGATCGGCGCGGCGGCGCTGGGATTGATCGCGCCCGGTGCGCCAGCGCAAACCTATGACGAACGCCCCACAACGCTGACGCCCTCGACTGAAGGATGGAACTTCGAGCGCCGCAGCGTCGATATCCCGATGCGCGACGGGGTGAAGCTCCACACCGTCATCCTGATCCCAAGGGGCCCACAAGGAGCGCCGATCCTCCTCACGCGCACGCCCTATAATGCCGAAGCGCTGACGACCAACCAGCAGAGCGGCACGCTGTCCGCCGTGCTCGACGGCTATGACAACGCCAATGATGTGATCGTCCAGGGCGGCTATATCCGCGTCGTTCAGGACGTGCGGGGCAAATATGGCTCGGGCGGCATCTATATGATGACTCCGCCGCTTGCCGGCACCACGCTCAACCCGACAAAGACCGACGATTCGACTGACAGCTATGATACGATCGACTGGCTGGTGAAGCATCTGCCCGAATCGAACGGCAAGGTCGGCGTGCTCGGCATTTCCTATGACGGCTTTCTCGCGCTGATGCCGCTGATCAACCCGCACCCCGCGCTCAAGGTCGCGGTGCCGATGAACCCGATGGTCGACACCTGGATCGGCGACGACGCCTTTCACAATGGCGCCTTTCGCCAGAACGACATGCCCTATTTCTGGGAGCAGGAAGCGACCCGGGGGAACAGCGACCTCTGGTGGTCGAATATCTATGACGAATATGCGCTCTATCTGCGCGCCGGCTCGGCCGGGGAAGTGGCGCGGCAGCACAAGCTCGATCAGATCGGCTTCTGGCAAAAGCTCGTCGCTCATCCGGCCTATGACAGCTTCTGGCAGGATCAGGCGATGGACAGGGTCCTCGCACGCCAGCCGCTCAAGGTGCCGGTGATGCTGGTCCATTCGCTCTGGGATCAGGAGGATATCTACGGCGCGACTGCCGTGTACCGCGCGATCAAGCCCAAGGATAAGGCAGGCGACATGGTCTATCTGACGCTCGGCCCCTGGTATCACGGGCAGGAGATCGGCGAGGGCAGCCATATCGGTGCGATCAAGTTCGATCAGGACAGCGCGAAATACTGGCGGCTGCATGTGCTCGCGCCGTTCCTTGCCCATTATCTGAAGGGCATTCCGATGGATGTGGCGCCGGTCACCGCCTTCCAGACCGGCACCAATGAATGGCAGCGCCTGTCCTCCTGGTCTGCCACGCCGGCGATGGCGAAGCTCTATCTGAAGCCGGGCATGGCGCTGGGTTTTGAGGGCGATACAGGTGCGGGCCAGACTGCCGATTATGTGTCCGATCCTGCGCACCCGGTTCCTTATGTGCCGCGTCCCAATCGTGCGCTCAGCTATGACGATGATCACTGGACCGGCTGGCTCACCACCGATCAGCGCCATGCTTCGGCGCGGCCGGACGTGCTCACCTTCTCGACCGGCGTGCTGACCAAGCCGGTGACGATCGCCGGCCAGCCGGTCGTGCATCTCACCGCGGCGACGAGCGGGTCGGACAGCGACTGGGTGGTCAAGCTGATCGACGTCTTCCCCGATCAGGTGGCGGGCGACCGGGCGATGGGCGGCTATGAATGGCCGATCGCGATGGACATCTTTCGCGGCCGCTACCGGGAGAATCTGGCGGAAGCGAAGCCGATCCCGCCCGATACCGCGCTGCCCTATAGCTGGCCGCTGCCGCAGACCAACCATGTCTTCCTGCCCGGCCACCGCATCATGGTGCAGATCCAGTCGAGCTGGTTCCCGCTCTACGACCGCAATCCGCAAAAGTTCGTGCCGAGCATCTTCTTCGCCCAGCCGGGGGATTATGTGAAGGCGACGCAGAAGGTGACGGTAGCGGGCGCGGGGCAGAGTTATATCGATCTGCCGGTGGTCAAATAGCGACCGTCACCCCGGACTTGTTCCGGGGTCCACCGTGCCGCGTGCGCCACTGAGATTGCTCTTTCGGATCGGTGGATGCCGGAACAAGTCCGGCATGACGATTATCGCACCAACCGCGTCACATGCCCCATCTTGCGCCCGGGCCGGATCGTCTTCCCGTAAAGGTGCAGATGCGCACCGGGCTCAGCCAGTATCGCGGCCCAGCGCTCCGCATCCTCGCCAATCAGATTCTCCATCTCGACCCGCGCCGCCGTCAGCCCGGTATCGCCAAGCGGCAGCCCGCAGATCGCGCGGATATGGTTCTCGAACTGCGAGGCGATCGCGCCCTCGATCGTCCAATGCCCCGAATTATGGACGCGCGGCGCCATCTCGTTGAACACCGGCCCATCATCGGTCGCGAAGAATTCAAGCGTCAGCACGCCGACATAGTCGAGCTTGTCGGCAACCCGGCCGGCCAACGCCGCCGCCTCGGTCCAATGCCGCGCAATCTCGGCCGGGGCGGGCAGGGAGGAGCGGGCGAGGATGCCGTCGACATGCTCGTTCCAGGGCGGCGGATAGCCGACCATTGCCCCGTCAACGCCGCGCACCAGCAGGATAGAGAATTCATGGCCGAAGGTGACGAAGCCTTCGAGGATTGCCGGCCGCGCCCCGATCGCTTCCCACGCCGCCTCGGCCTCGCCGGCGTCCCGGATCCGAACCTGCCCCTTGCCGTCATAACCAAGCCTGAGTGTCTTCAGGATCGCCGGCGCGCCGATCTCGGCAAGCGCCTGGCGGAGTTCGTCGAGGCTCGTCACCTTGCGCCATGGCGCGGTCCGGCCGCCAAGGTCGCCAACAAAGCTCTTCTCGACCGCCCGGTCCTGCGCGACGCTGAGCGCTGCGGGCGGCGGATAGACCGGAACCTGGGTCGCCAGATAGGTGATCGGCTCGAGCGCGATATTCTCGAACTCATAGGTCACGACATCGGCCGAGGCGGCAAGCTCATCCAGCACGATCCGGCTGTGATAATCGGCGCGCGTGAAGCTGGAGGCGGTCTGCGCCGCGACGCTTTCGGCGTCGGGCGCCAACACCCGGGTATGATAGCCGAGCTGCGCCGCCGCCACGGCAAGCATCCGCCCAAGCTGGCCGCCGCCGAGAATACCAATCGTTGAACCGGGGGGCAGCGCGCTCATTCGGGGTCGATCGCGACCGCCTCGGTCTGGGCGGCCCGCCATTTCTTCAACCGCTCTGCCAGTAGCGCATCATGCGTGGCGAGGATTGCAGCGGCGAGCAGCCCGGCATTCTTCGCACCTGGCTTGCCGATCGCGAGCGTTCCGACCGGAATGCCGCCGGGCATCTGCACGATCGAGAGCAGGCTATCCATGCCCTTGAGCGCCTTGGATTCGACCGGCACGCCGAGCACCGGCAGATGCGTCATCGACGCCGCCATGCCCGGCAGATGCGCCGCGCCGCCCGCGCCAGCGATGATCACCTTCAGCCCGCGTATCTCGGCATGGGTCGCATAATCATAGAGGCGCTGCGGCGTGCGGTGCGCTGAGACCACTTTGCTCTCATGCGGCACGCCGAGCTCGGCGAGCATGTCGGCGGCATGGCGCATCGTCTCCCAATCGGAGGCGCTGCCCATGATGATGCCGACAAGGGGATGGTCAGTCATATCGCCCGGGTAGCGAGGCGCGGGAAGAAGGGCAACAATTCCGACGCGATCAGCGCTCGCTCAGATAATATCGGTCCGTGGCGTTCAGTGCATTGTCGAGCTCGTACACGATCGGCTGACCAGTCGGGATCTCCAGGCTGGTGATCTCGTCGTCGGGGATGTTCGACAGATGCTTGACCAGCGCGCGAAGCGAATTGCCGTGCGCCGAGATCAAAACCCGCTGCCCGGCCTTGAGCGCGGGCGCGATCCGGCCGTCCCAATAGGGTAGCACGCGTGCGATGGTGTCCTTCAGGCTCTCGGTCGCCGGAATCGCAATCCCCGCGTAGCGCCGGTCCTGTGACAGGTCGAAGGGGCTGCCCGGCTCCAGCGGGGGCGGCGGGATGTCGAAGCTGCGGCGCCAGATATGGACCTGCTCGTCGCCATGTTTCGCGGCGGTCTCAGCCTTGTTGAGTCCGGTCAGTCCGCCATAATGCCGCTCGTTCAGGCGCCAGTCCTTCTCGACCGGCAGCCACAACCGCCCCATTTCCTCAAGCGCGAGATTGAGCGTCTTGATCGCGCGGCTTTGCAGGCTGGTGAAGGTCAGGTCGAAATCCAGCCCCTTCTCGGCCATCAGCCGACCCGCCGCGCGCGCTTCCTCGGCGCCCTTCTCGGTCACATCGACATCCCACCAGCCGGTGAAACGGTTTTCGAGGTTCCACGACGACTGGCCGTGGCGGATCAGGACGAGAGTTGGCATGGGATTCCTTCAGACCGTGCGGGACGCTGAAACAAGGTCAGCACCCCTCCGTCAATGGGTCAGATGCTGTCGATCATGTCGGCAAGCACTTCGAGACAGGCATGCGCCAGCGTCTTCGAGCGTTCCGGCGACCAGCCGAACTCGGCATCCGGATTCGGATCATGGTCCTTGAACGGCATCTCCAGCGTCATCGCTACCGCGCCGAAGCGTTCGGCGAGCTGGTTGGTCGACATCGTCAAATTGGCCTTGCCCGGCGCCGATTTCTCATAGCCCCGCTCGACCTGAAAATCGGGCGTGTGCCCCGCGAGGCGTCGGCCAAAGTCGTAGAATTTCTCGCCGAGCGCATCGGTCCAGCCTGGAATGCCTTCGAAGCCCGCGAGGAAATTGGCCGGGATCGCCTCATCGCCGTGCACGTCCATCGCGAAAGCGACGCCGGTTTCGTCCATTGCGTTTCGAACGCACAGCACTTCGGGGCTCTTCTCGGGTGATGGCGTATGCCATTCGCGGTTGAGGTTCACGCCCGCGGCGTTGGTGCGCAAATGGCCGCGGAAGGAGCCATCGGGGTTCATGTTCGGCACGACATGGAAGGTGGCCTTGGCGAGCAGCGCCGCGGTAACTGGATCGGCCGAATCGGTCAGCCGCTCCAGCGCACCCTCCATCCACCATTCGGCCATACTCTCGCCGGGATGCTGGCGGGCATAGAGCCACACCGATTTCGAGCCGGAGCCGATGTCGAAACAGTCGATCGCGCGCCCGTCGAGCGATTCGCCGAGCTGGCGGTGGGCAACGCCAGGCTTCGCCGCGATTCGCGCGACCAGCGCGTCATGCTGCTCCATCGTATAAGGCGCGAAATAGGCGAACCAGACGAGCTCGCTATCGCCCGACCAGTCGAATTCGAGCACGCCATTCTCGTAACGCGTCTCGATCATCCGCCAGGTCAGCCGGTCAGTCGAGACCCGCGCCTTGTAGCCAGGCCAGCCGAAAGGATAGGCCGATTTTCCGGCGTTCAGGATCCGGTAGCTGAGCGTGCGCCCCTTTGCGCCGGCAACGCGGAAATAGAACCATTGATAGAAATCGGACTGGTGATCCTGTGCGATCTCCAGGTCGATACGGTCTCCCTCGACGGCGACCATGCGAATATTGCCGCCGTCAAAAGCGGCGTTGATCTGAATGCTCATCTGACGGTGATAGAGCGGCCCGATTCGCCGGGGAAGCCCAGGAACAGCGCATGCGCCAATTTGCCCGCCGCCTGGTCCGCCTGTGCCGCGGGTGCGCGTTCGTCAGCCTGGGTCTGGGCGCGACCTTCCCAGATGACGGTGTTGTCACTGCGCCGGCGGATCTGGACTGACATTTCGGTCCCGATGATCGCGCGGCTACGGCTCTTGCCGATCGGGAACGAGACGCCGCCGCCAAGGCCGACTCCGCCGCCGTAACCGCCGCTATAGCCACCGCCGCCAATCCCGATGGTGAAGGGGCTCCGCCGTGGCGGTCCTTCGCGGGTGTCGCGGTTGATGCCGACGACAGCGACATATTGGGTGGTGGTGCCGGTAGCCGGAGCTGTAAAGCCCTGGTTGAGCAACTGACTCCGGACGGCGGCGGCATAGGTCTGGAATTCGAGGCTCCCGGGCGCGCCGCCAGGTGCCGGCTCGACCGTGAGCGTCCCGCGCTCGAGCGGAGCGCCGAGATGGAATCGCGTCACCTGCACCGGCGCGTTCGTGGCGGTGGTCTCGCATCCCGCCAGGCCCGTCGCCGCCAACGCGATCAGCAGTCCGGATATAGCTTTCATCGCGCAGTCCTCTTCAAAACCGGTTATTGCGTCATGCCAACGCACCATAACCGCTTGCAGGTTCAATGCCCATGCGGGTTGACTTGGGCCCCCTCCGCCCATATGCGAGCGCCTCTTTTCCGACACCCGAGAATCAAAGAAGCGCTCTCATGAAGATCCGCAATTCACTCAAGTCGCTCAAGGGGCGTCACCGCGACAACCGCGTGATTCGCCGCCGTGGCCGCACCTATGTCATCAACAAGACGAATCGCCGCTTCAAGGCCCGCCAGGGCTAAGTGACGCGGCCGTCTGCCGTCGTCTTCGACGTCGGCAACGTCCTATATGACTGGAACCCTCGGTTCCTCTACGAGCGCCTGATCGAGGACGATCGGGCGCTCGATGCGTTCCTGCGCGATGTCGCGACCAAGGAATGGCATTTCCAGCATGATGCCGGCCGGTCCTTCGCCGAGACGTCGGCCGAGCTGAGCGCCGAATATCCCGAATTCGCCGATCATATCGCGGTGTGGGGACCACGCTTCAGCGAGACGATCCCGGGCATGCTGCCGGGCATGGCCGCGCTGGTCGAAGAGCTCGATGCCAGCGGCGTCCCGCTTTATGCGATCACCAATTTCTCGGGCGAATTCTGGAAACCCTTCCGCGCGCGGGAGGCGGCGATCTTCGATCGTTTTCGCGACATCGTCGTCTCGGGCGACGAGAAGCTCACCAAGCCCGATGCGGCGATCTATCGGCTGGCGCTCGATCGTTTCGGGCTCAAGCCGGGCGAGGCACTTTTTGTCGATGACCGCGAGGACAATGTCGCGGGGGCCGAGGCGGTGGGCATCGCCGGCCTCCTGTTTACCGACGCGCCGACGCTGCGCGCTGATCTGGTCAGGCGCGGACTGCTCCCCTAACCGCCATAGCCCTTCAATTCGTCGCCCAGCACCCGCACCACATGCAGCACATTGGTCGATCCCGGCGTCCCGAACGGCACGCCCGCGATCAGGATCACGCGGTCGCCGGCCTTGGCGATATTGTGGCGCAGCGCCATGCGCTTGGCCTTGGCGACCATGTCCTCGAACGATTCGACATCGCGGGTGTGGACGGCATGCGTGCCCCAAAGCAACCCGAGCCGCCGCGCTGTCGCGAGCTTCGGCGTCAGTACGAGGAGCGGCACTGAAGGCCGCTCGCGCGCAACCCGGCGCGCGGTCGAGCCCGATGAGGTGAAGCAGATGATCGCCGTCGCCGATACGGTCGCGGCGATGTTCTTCGCTGCCTCGGCCAGCGCATCGGCGGTGGTCGGGTCGGGGCGGGTGACGGTGAAATGGATGCGGTCGCCGTGCATCGGGTCGCGCTCGACCGCGTTGGCGATCGAATTCATCATCGCGACCGATTCGACCGGCCAGGCACCAGCGGCGCTCTCGGCCGAGAGCATGATCGCATCGGCGCCGTCATAGACAGCGGTCGCGACGTCGGAGACTTCCGCCCGGGTCGGCGTCGGCGCGGTGATCATCGATTCGAGCATCTGCGTCGCCACGATCACAGGACGGCCAAGCCGCCGTGCCGTCTCGACGATGCGCTTCTGCAGCGGCGGCACCGATTCGGGCGGCAGTTCGACGCCGAGATCGCCGCGGGCGACCATCACCCCGTCGCACTGCTCGACAATCTCTTCGAGCCGCTCGATCGCCGAGGGCTTCTCGATCTTGGCGAGCAAAGCCGCCTTGCCGCCGATCAGCTTGCGCGCCTCGGCGAGATCCTCGGGCCGCTGGACAAAGCTCAGGGCGATCCAGTCAACACCCTGGTCGATCGCAAAGGCTAGGTCGCTGCGATCCTTCTCGGTCAGTGCCGCCATCGGCAGCACGACATCGGGGACGTTCAGCCCCTTGTTGTTCGACAGCGCCCCGCCGACCACCACGATCGTGACGATGCTGGTCTCGTCATGGCTCTCGACGCGCAGCACGAGCTTGCCGTCATCGAGCAACAGCCGGGCACCGGGGCGGATCGCCTCGAAAATCTCGCGGTGCGGCAGCTCGACCCGCCGCGCATCGCCCGGGGTCTTGTCGCGGTCGAGCGTGAAGATCGATCCGGTGACGAGCACGGTCTTGCCGCCCTCGAACTTGCCGACGCGCAATTTCGGGCCCTGAAGATCGGCAAGGATCGTCGTCGGCCTGCCATATTTTTTCTCGAGGCTGCGAATCGCCTCGATCACCGCGACCTTAGATTGCTGGTCGCCATGGCTCATATTGACGCGAAACGCGTCGGCCCCCGCCTCGAACAGGCGACCGATCATATCCGCAGTACTGCTCACCGGCCCCAGCGTGGCCAATATGCGTACCTGGCGCGAACGCGGATGAATGGCCTTGGTCATGACAACGTTTTCCTCGGCTTGTGCGTGACAGCCTCTAGCTCCTATCTCCGGGGGATCAAGTTTGGAGCATTCAAAAATGTCATCGCTCGACAATCTCGACGATACCATAGCCGCGGCTGCCTTCCGCCGCCTGGTTCGCCATCTGCGGCATCGTGACGACGCCCAGAATATCGATCTGATGGGCCTTGCGGGTTTCTGCCGCAACTGCCTGTCCGATTGGGTCGAGGAGGCGAGCGCCAGTGCTCCAGGGGGCGCCCTTGACCGGGAGGCTGCCCGCGAGGTGATCTACGGCATGCCCTATGCACAGTGGAAGGCGGAGCACCAGGCCGAGGCGACGCCCGAGCAACTCGCCCGCATGGCGGAAAGCGTCGCTAAGAATGGACGCGGGTAAGCGGCAACGCTAAGGCCGCCTGCTTCACCGATTCAACCAAGGAATATCCATGAGCGACGTGATCGCCGCCGACCAGCTTCGACTCTTCATCGAGCGCATCGAGCGGCTCGAGGAAGAGAAAAAGGGCATCGCTGACGACATCAAGGATGTCTATGCCGAGTCGAAATCCAACGGCTATGACACCAAGACGATGCGCGCCATCGTCCGCCTGCGCCGGATGGAAAAGCACCACCGCGACGAGGCCGAGATGCTGCTCGACACCTACAAGGCGGCGCTCGGGCTGGATTGATCAGCCTGTCCGTTCGTCGCCGAACTTGTCGAAGTGCCGCTCTTTCTTCTACCCCGGGGTCAGAGAAAAGAGCGAGCCGCGACAAGCTCGGCCCGGATTGAGAGATAGAGAGACCCGATGGCAGGCCATTCCAAATACAAGAACATCATGTACCGCAAGGGTGCGCAGGACAAGAAACGGTCCGCCGCCTTCTCCAAGCTGAGCCGCGAAATCACCGTCGCGGCGAAGATGGGCACGCCCGATCCGGACATGAACCCACGGCTGCGTGCAGCGATCAACGCCGCCAAGGCGCAGTCGATGCCCAAGGACAATATCCAGCGCGCGGTCGACAAGGCAGCGCGGGGCGATGCCGAGAATTACGAAGAAATCCGTTATGAGGGCTTCGGTCCTGGCGGCGTCTCGCTGATCATCGAAGCGCTGACCGACAATCGCAACCGCACCGCCACCAATGTCCGCACCGCGGTCTCCAAAAATGGCGGCAATCTCGGTGCGAGCGGTTCGGTGAGCCATGGCTTCGACCGGATGGGCCTGATTTCCTACCCCGCCAGCGCCGGCGACGCCGAGAAGGTCTTCGAGGCAGCGCTCGATGCTGGCGCCGAGGATGTCGAATCGAGCGACGAGGGTCATGAGATCTGGACCTCGAACGAATCGCTCCATGAGGTGGTGAAGGCGATCACCCCGGTGCTCGGCGAACCCGAAGGCGCCAAGCTCGCCTGGAAGCCGCAGACCATGGTCGATGTCGGCGAGGACGATGCCGGCCTGCTCTTCAAGCTGATCGACACGCTCGACGAGGATGACGATGTCCAGACGGTATGGGGCAATTACGAAGTCTCCGACGCCGTGATGGAGAAGCTGGGTTGAAATCTCCCCTCCCGCTTGCGGGAGGGGTCGGGGGAGGGCGTGTCCGCGCTCGTCTCCGTGCCATTTTGACAGGCCCTCCCCTAACCCAGTGGGAGGGGAATTTGATCATCCTAGGCCTCGATCCCGGGCTCGGCACCACCGGCTGGGGCCTGATCCGCGCCGAAGGCAACCGCCTGTCGCACCTCGCCAACGGCCGCCTAAAGACCGACAGCGCCGCCCCGCTGCCCCGCCGCCTCGCCCATCTCGATGCGATGCTGGTCGCGTTGATCGCCGATCACGCACCGGAAAGTGCCGCGGTCGAGGAAGTGTTCGTCAACGCCAACCCGCAATCCACCCTGAAGCTCGGCCAGGCCCGCGGCGTCGCGCTGTGCGCGGTGGCGCGCAGCGGCATTGATGTCGGTGAATATGCCGCCCGGCTGGTCAAGAAGGCAGTGGTCGGCACCGGCGGTGCGGAAAAGGCCCAAGTCCACGCGATGGTCGCGCGGCTGCTGCCCGGCGTGAAGATCGACGGCCCGGACGCGGCCGACGCGCTCGCCGTCGCGATCTGCCACGCGCACCATCTGGCGTCGGCGCGGCGCGTGCCCAATTCCTAAGCCGTCACCCCGGACTTGTTCCGGGGTCCACCGTGCCGCATACGAAATCGGCGCGGCACTTGCGGCCCGGTGGATGCCGGAACAAGTCCGGCATGACGGATAGAGCCAGACCAACGCATGATCGCCCATCTCAAAGGCCGCCTCGACGCAACCGGCATTGACCATGCCGTGATCGATGTCGGCGGCGTCGGCTATCTGGTCGGCGCTTCCACGAAGACGCTCGCCGCGATCGGCCCGGTCGGCGAAGCGGTGATGCTCCACACTGAAATGCTCGTTGCCGAGGACTTCATTCGCCTGGTCGGCTTCGCGACCGCAAGCGAGCGCGACTGGTTCCGTCTGTTGACCGGCGTGCAGGGCGTCGGCGCCCGCGTGGCGCTGGCGATCCTCTCGGCGCTCGATCCGGCCGATCTCTCCCGCGCCATCGCCGCCCAGGACAAGGCAATGGTCGCCCGCGCCAACGGCGTCGGCCCCAAGCTCGCCGAGCGAATCGTGCGCGAACTCAAGGACAAGATCGGCGGCGTCGCGATCGGCGGCGCCACTCCGATCGCGGCAACCGGCGCGAGCGCGGATGCGGTCTCAGCCCTTCTCAACCTCGGCTTCCGCCCGGCCGAGGCAAGCGGCGCCGTAGCGGCGGCGGAAGAAGAGCTCGGAGCGGGCGCCAGCCTCGACGCGCTGGTGCGCCTCGCGCTGAGGAAAGCGGCGAAATAGGAGGCGAGAGTGATTGCGAGACTGTGGCACGGCGCGGTGCCGGCGGCGAAGGCCGAAACCTATCTCGCGCACATGCGCACCGTTGCCATCCCCGATTATGCATCGACACCCGGCAATCTCGGCGCCTGGTGCCTGCACCGTCCCGAGGGCGACCTGGTCCATTTCCAGATGCTGAGCTTCTGGCCGGATATCGACGCCATCAAACGCTTCGCGGGCGAGGACTATGAGGTCGCGAAATATTACGACTTCGATCGCGATTTCCTGATCGAGCTCGAGCCGCACGTCACCCACTACACGCTGCACGACGGCTAACTCTCGCTGTGACGAAGCTGGCGGCTGTAAAGCCAGCCGATGCCGATCAGGCTGAAGCCGAGCGCCACAAAGCTGGCGATGCGCAGAAGGCCCTCCAGCCCGTTGGCGTCGAGCAGGAATACCTTGGCGACCGCCGCCAGCATCAAGACCAGCGAAGCGATGCGCCAGTTGTGGCGGTTCTTGCGAATGCCCCACAGCAAATAGCCGATGGCAAGGGCGATGCCGGTAATGCTGCGCAGAATGTCCTCCAGCTGGCTGACGCCAGGATCGGTCAGCAAGCTGCCGTGGAACAGTTGGCGCAGGCTGGCCCAGGCCAGCACAGCGACCATGACCATCAGCAGCGGCTGGAGCACGCGGTCGATTGTCTCGGCCCATTTCGGCGACATGCGCGCCATCAGCATCAGACAGAGCGGCAAGGCGGCGAACAGCGGGAACAGCAGATTGAGCAAAGGCAGCGATCCAACCGCCTGAGCAGTCCAAAGCGGGTCGTACAGCACCAGGCTGTACCAGGCGACATGGAGTCCTGCCACCATGATCAGCGCCGGTGCCGCATGGCTGGCGAGCATGCCACCTGCCCGCTTCCATAGCGTATAGCCTGTTCCAGCCAGCAAGGCTGACCACAGCAGTCGCTGGCCAAGTCCGGTGGCTATGAAGTCACTGCCGAATGCCTCGGAAAAGCCGGCGCGGTAAAGGCTGTGCACCGCGACCATGCCGAGCAGACCGATCAATCCGGCCAACGGAAACAAGGCCATACGCGCGAGCCTCTCGCGCAACAGCCACAGGCTCCCTCCCAGGAGGAGGGCCGGAACGAACAGCCGCCGCGCGATTGACAGGGGCTGAAGTAGGGGTGCCTCAAGCAGCATCGGAATGCCGCCGAGCGAGCGGACCGCCTCGATCCACCACCACAGCAGCGGCAGGAAGGCCCAGGCTGCGGCGATGACAGCCAGCAGCGCCACGCCAGTCCTGAGGCGCGGCCATTCGAGCGAGCGGCTCCACCAGGCGAGGCAGAGGCAGGCGGCCGGGGCGACTAGGGGCAACGCGACGAGCGGCACGATCTGCGCCAGCGCGCCATAACCAAGCAGCACGGCCATGGCCTGGCCGAGCTCGCGCACCAACCACTCGCGCGAACGGGCGGCAAGGAGCATGCCCAGCGCCGCCACGGCAGCCCAGCGGGCAAGCGCGGCCCCGTCGAGCGACCCGTTGCCGAGACCAGCAAGGCGCTGCCACTCGGCCATGGGATCGCCGCCGGTCGTCGCCAGCAGATAGAGGCCGCCTGCTGCCAGTGTCAGCACTTGCCGGTCCGACAATGCCGAGCCTTGCCGGTGCAGTACAAGGAAACCGGCACCCGCAACCGCTGCCATGGCGACGGGCAGGGTCCAGCCCGGCACAATTTGCGCCAGCGCGCCATAGGCGAGCAGCATCGCGGCGAATTGTGCCAGAGAGCGCAGCCATGGCAGGCGCGAGCGCCAGGCGAAGAACGCGCCGAGCATCGCAACCCCGCCCCAACGCAGCATCGCCAGTATATTGACGGGAGCATCACCCATATCGGCCAGTCGCAACCATTCGCCCAGCGGGTTCGGTCCGGTGATGCGCAACAGGCAGACACTTGCAGCGGCGAACAGCAGCAGCTGGCTCTCGGCACTGGGCAGTCCGCCCCGCTTCTGCAAGGCAATCAGGCCTGCGGCAGTGACGGCGGCCATCGCCAGAGGCAGAGACCAGCCCGGAACGACCTGCGCCAGTGCGCCATAGGCGAGGGGAATCGCGGCGAATTGTCCCAGCGAGCGCAGCCATGGCAGGCGCGAGCGCCAGGCGAAGAACGCGCCGAGCATCGCAACCCCGCCCCAACGCAGCAGCGCCAGTATATTGGCGGGAGCATCGCCCATATCGGCCAGTCGCAACCATTCGCCCAGCGGGTTCGGTCCGGTGATGCCCAACAGGCAGACACTTGCAGCGGCGAACAGCAGCAGCTGGCCCTCGGCATTGGGCAGTTCGCCCCGCTTCTGCAAGGCAATCAGACCTGCGGCAGTGACGGCGGCCATCGCCAGCGGCAGAGACCAGCCCGGAACGACCTGCGCCAGTGCGCCATAGGCGAGGGGAATCGCGACGAATTGTCCCAGCAAGCGCATCGCTGGCAGGCGCGAGCGCCAGGCGAAGAATACACCCAGCACTGTAACGCCGCCCCAGCGCAGCAGCGCCTGAGCGCTTGCGGGAGCATCGCCTGTATCGATCAGCCTTAGCCATTCGCCCAGCGGGTGTGGCCCGGTGATGCCCAATAGAACCACGCTGGCTGCGGCAAACAGCAGCAGCTGGCTTTCCGCTGCGGGCTCTTCGTCGCGCTTCTGCATGGCAATCAGCGTCGCAGCGGTCACCACGACCATGGCCAGGGGCAGGCTCCACTGCGGCACCAGCTGAGCCAGCACGCCATATGTCAGGCATGTGACGAGCATCCATGCATGCAGGCGCAAGACTGTCTGTTCCGCGCGCCAGGCGAACAGGGCAAACATCGCTGCCATGCCCGACCAGCGCAACAGCGAGGCGCTATCGATTTCCCCAGAGTGCACGCCAATCAGAACACTAGCTTCGCCCGACCGGGAGATGGTGGTCAAAACCAGCATGAACAGCGCAAGCGCGGCATAGAAGGCCGCCAGCGGTTCGATCCGCCAGTCCGCGGCCGGGCGCGAAACAAGCAGCAGCGCGCTGGCAATCGCGGCGATCCACAGCGGCGCCTGCCAATGCGGCATGGCGAACCATGCCGCAGCGGAGAGCAGGCCGCCCGTGGTCGCGAGCAGCAGCGCGAAGCGGCTATCGTCTTGCCGGTCTGCCTTCCACCCGCTCACCGCACCCGCCAGCGTCAGCAGGCCACCACCTGCGGCTGCCAGCGCTGCCAGCACATCGGTCTCGCCCCAGGGCGCATGGAAATGCCACAGCGCAACGATCGGAGCCGCGACGGCAATCGCGCACAGCTCCACCGCGCGCTGCTTCAGAACAGGCATGTGCCACAGCCGCACCAGCAGCGGCAGCGCATGGATCGCCGCCAGCACCAGCGCGAAGGTGGCGAGCCAGCCGCCTGTCGGGTGAGGCCACAGCATGAGCAACAGGAACGAGAGTGCCGCGCCAAGTGTCGGCACGATGGCGAATTCCTTCTCGCGCCAGGCCAGGAATTGTCCGGCAAAAGCGATCAGCGCGAACAGGCCCCAATAGAGCGGCTGGTAACCCCCCGTTGCGACCAGCAAGGCCAGCTGCGCCGCGCCGATGATGGCGGAAACCACGCGCAACAGGGTTGCCCCGGCATCGCGGAAGGCGAACAGCGGCGCGGCAATGGCCAGCATCAGCACGAACCCGCCGACTGACAGCGCCCCTATCATGGTCAGCGCCTGGCCCGCGAGAATCAGCCACAGGCTCCAGCCCGCGCCGCCC
>Ga0307508_10000435_pt1 | contig 49757 bp, 60 predicted proteins | sample 9_EM_MG_FD_203089 | JGI IMG/M metagenome (GOLD analysis project Ga0307508, IMG submission 203089) | Populus trichocarpa ectomycorrhiza microbial communities from riparian zone in the Pacific Northwest, United States - 9_EM | ecosystem: Host-associated > Plants > Roots > Unclassified | place... | reverse complement strand
AACATCGTGAAGATAAGACCTGCTCCGAGAAGGAATGCCAGCGTATGTGTTACCAAAGAAGTAACAACGCCAGTCCAAGACTTAATATTAAACATGTGAAACTCCAACCTTTGATTGCTTCTATACGGTTGACTTTGTCAACCTCTTGCGTCGCTTGCGACATCTCTTCTTCTTTCGTTTAGGTGGTACTACCCACCCAGTGTATTCTCGCGATAGATATTCGTAAGCGCTCCGGAGTAGTTCGCTGCCACGGCCCTTACGATGCTTTCCGACCAAGAATCGATTACAATAGAGACACAGCAGTCCTCGGACTTGGCCTCCGATTGAATGTTCATGATCCACGCACAACCGTGACTTAAATTCTGAAGAAGGTCTTTTACAAACAGCGCAACAACCGCTTTGTTCCCGGTATAGCTGATCATATTGTTCCTCCGTAATCCCGTACTTACGTAAGAGATGATACTCTCTTTTATTCACTAATCTTATTCATTGCTTCTGCAAATTCAGGGGATGCTTCCATCAGTGCCTGCTTCTGATCATTGGCCTGGATCAAGCGTAGCATAGAAGAGTTAGCTCTTTCTAGCTCTGCAATATATTTGTAGTTTGCGTCGAGTTCTGCTTGTAATTCGGTATATCTGTTTTCACCCATACTCATAATCATATCCTTAATCTATTGGTTTGTCAAGTTAGAAGTTCGGTCTTGGTTTTATAGGCCTGTCTATTGTTATAGGCCAAGGAATGAAGCCAAGGTCTTCCCAATTATCTGGGAGACGTTCTCTGTCCCACACAGGATAACTAGTTTCGCTGAAAGGTACAGTTGTATCTAAAAAACAGTCCAGTTTTCCATCGTCACGAATGCGACGATAAGGATAAAGGAACGTGTAGTCGAGACGGTCTTTGGAGTTCTGGGACATCGGGCAGCCTCGCTACATGAGTCAGGAAGTGTGGTCCGTCAGAATAAAGAAAGGTTCTGAGGTGTGGGAAGCAGCAATGCTTGAACGCTGAATAGCTAGCTTTCGCACCAAGCTTCCTATTTCCGCTTTTTCCGTCGGCGACCACTTCACACGTACAAGCGGGTTGGACTGGCAGAGCAACGATTGATTTAGCAGATCGAATTCTCTCAAGGATAAGCGAATGGCGGAGTTTGTGTTCATAGATCACCATCTTTCCTAATGTCTTATCTATGGCCCAGATATATCCTCTATCCTTGGTTCGGACAAGAGGATCGTCAATTGATCCCACCATATACCCGTCCAGTTGAGCCAGATAGCCAAAAGGATCATCATATGCAATGGATTTCTTTTCAAACTTCTCAAACATACGGCTAGAACAAGACTTAACGTCAACGATGCAGCCATCAAGTACGCAATCTCTATGACCTTTGATACCATCAACGACCAGTTCATCTTGCTCTCCCGTGACTTCATGACCAGCAGCTTTAGCCAATGCGATAGCTTGAGCTTCGATGGTATGTCCAAAAGAAAACTTGAAGATAGCTTCAGCCGGTAAAGGCTCAGCTAATTCAGGATGGTGAATACTATACCACAAATGTCTGGGACATATCTCTCCCATCTTCGATAAGCGCAGGGACGGAGGATCTCTGCGCTCACCGTAGCGGACGGTTATCGGGATTTCAAGTTCTTCGTGTGTTAACAGGAAGGTCTTGACGTCCGGTATTAAAGTCTGGATCGTTTTCAATTTTCTTCAATCTTGGAAATTCTGTGGAAAGGATCTTCTCAGCCGTAACTGGCTGAGGTTCTAGTGCGGTAGGCCTGCGAGTCCCCATTGGAAGAACCTCGACATGATTGGCCCAGTGATGGGCGAGAGCAGGATCATCAGAAGCATAACAGAAGGGACAGACAGTTCTTTCTTCTTATCTTTGTCATCCTTCTTGTCGTCCTTCTTCTCCTCTTTCATCAACTTCTTCAGAGCTTCGAGTCCTGCGATCTGACGCGTAATCGCATCAATATCAAATCCACCTGATGCAGATGGTGCTGGAGTTGGTGTCGGGATGTATATTACTCCAGAGGTTGGGGGTTGGCTCCATGGATACATGAAGATCTCCTCTTCTTTGAAAGGATTTAAGGAAAGTGCAGTCCGTACTCCCCCGCCACTTGTGCGGCTCAACGATCGGCTGGTACGGTTAGTGCCGTTTCTCATCTGCACTTTCAATCAATTAATAGTCTCGGCAGAGAACTTCCTGCAACCTCCCACGGTTTCCCAACTTGAATTACCCGGTTTTGTGTCCGGCACAAGTCTATACAAGGTGGGGCTCCTTTTCGAGCTGCGAGACTAACTGAATTAATAGGGTGGATTTTACACCACCCTAACTCACCTACGGTGAGGTCATCCGCCCAACGGAGATTAAGGCGGCTGAGAATAAGAGTGAAACTGGTTGTTCTTCATGAGCACCTCCGTACTGCTGGTTGAAGATAAGGGTGTCAGTCACCGACTTTGGTCTATAGCTGGTATGTACTTACCAGTTGAGCCGTCCAGGCGTTTACAGGAACCTTCGAAATTCCCAACCGTCGTCAGCGTCTTCGATAGTCCCTAACCGTCGTACATCTACGAACGCGTTAGACTGAAGACTTGGTATGCTTTGGTTGGATGTGAGCGCTGTCTCTACCGGCTGGTCTTTGCTAGGCACTGAAGCCTTGCCAGTTCCTCCAACACGGTTGCTCTAACTTCCTTCCCCTGATCGTGGAGCACTCAGGCTCAGAGATTTTACACTCTCCATTCACGGCATGCCGATCAGTCGATGCAAGCGCTACGGTTGACGGCCGTTGCTTACTAGCCTTATCCATAGAGGGTTGCTCAATTCTCCGGATGTACCCGCTCAAGTGTAAGCACCGTTCACCACGGCACCGGGGGTATGGACGTACTCATCCTACAGGTTTGCCTCCTTACGATGTACGGATGCTGTATTATCGCCTCCGACCTATACAGCTGGCAAACAGCCTCTCAACGCTTCAAGGCGTGTCTTGAGTTAGGGACTTATTCCAGGGCTCATGTATACGGTCCATCATCAAAGCCCTTGAGGCAGTTAGCCTCTGATGGGTTCTAGGCGCTGAGAGCGCCATCCCGGTTGAGATTTCTCTCTGAGCCGTTCTAGGATACTAGGCTCTTAGCACGATCTTATAATATCCTGCTGCTTCTCTCCGAAACTACCTTCAATCTACTACGTCCGTTACTTACCTAGCCATCTGCTACCCAAGCTCTAGAGGCATCGAACCTCAACTTGCTCGGCTTTCTGGGACGCTTGTTTCTTTCTCAATGCTTACCTACCTAGGTTTACAGCAGACTCGAACTGCAGTCAATGAGATGGCGACAACAAGAGGATTGTTTCTTTGCTTGACAAGCTTTGACGATCATCCACCGTCAGGATATATGGCATTTCATTCTGTCTAGCCAAGGACTCGCGCTCTGGTTTTCAGGTTCCTCCTAAGGAGGTCAGTGCCCACCGAGTCCACATCTCAGCGCACAACCTTACACACTCTCATATTTGAATATCCGGGCTATACCCGGTGCTCTTGCTCCAGCCTCAGCTTCCATCACCAGGGTATCTTACCTCTCCACCAATGTAGATATCCGGACTCTCACCGGCGCACCTGGATCAGCGGCAGTTTTTACGTTGTTGCCTAGCAACATGCATTGAGCTTACGCGTAGAGGAATAGAGCTTGCCTCTGTTTTAGCCTCCGTCGAGGAGACGGGCCTAGCAAGTTTGGACCTTGCTTATGCACATTGATCTTCCTGAAGGATCGTCAGCGCTACGATTACGCTTCAGCCCGGTCGCTGTCCACAGCTTCTACCTTATTAGGTTTGGCAAATGTGCAAATGAAAAGATCGGAGGCCATGTATGTGGTGTTTTCAGAGCCGGTACACCTTACGGGATCCTTAGCACGTCCTGAATACGTGTTGGAGGGAAGGTAATCAACCTTCCATGGTGGTTCGTCTGATTTTTATAATCCACCAACCTGCGTTATCCTACTCTAGATGGCGTTTCACGCCCGCAGTGCTTTAGGCTCGACTAAGCCTTATTCAGCCACTCCCTGTGAGTTCATGACACCCACAGTGTTCGAATTGAAGTCTCGCGTTGCAGCAGCGGCGAGACACGCTGGATACTCCACTACCGAACCTGTATCTAGGCTGTAGCTTCGAGTGTACACTCAGCTACATCTTATGTGGATCTGCTAAGGGCCTATGGTTGACTAATCCATACGTTATGCTTTAAGTCCAGCCCCTTTAGAATAGTGGTTCGATAGACTTCATATCTGCAGTCTTCTCACCACCGTCTTCATAACTATCTTGGTTGTAAGGTACTAAATTATCAATTCTCAAAGCTTCCCACCTGAGGTTCTTGCCTGGAAAATTCTTGCTACCCCAGAGGATACACTTCGCAGTCCCTGTACTACCGTTGCCAACCATGACTGTAACGGGAACTTCTTTCTCACCTTCGACAGTGAAGACACGAGGTGGTTCACGACCGACTTTCTTTCCTCGCATGTCGAAAGAACACTTTCGACTGAGGGTGATATACCAACCATCGTCGTCTTTCTTGATGGTGTTTTTAATTCCGGTAGCTTGCAGCTCTCTGGCTTTGTCAAGCTCTTCTCCTTCTAGATACAACACCATACTCCATTTGCCATCTAGCTCAAACTTGAAGTCTGGTTGTAGGTGTTTAACCCACTTACAAATTCCTTTTAAATAAACAGCCTCTTCAGGTCTGCTCTTAACATTAACTGGCACAGCCATTACTTCTTCAATTCCTTAATGAACTCGATCTCAACATCTATGTACTCAGGATACAGATCGAGTATCTGTTCGTGAGCGAACTCTTCTGCTTGCTCGGCATTGTCTGCTTCAAGCTCGACGTTACCCCACTCCTGGAGCTTACCTGTAAATCCTACGTCATATGAAACCATTTTCAAAATCCTTTAATTAAAAGTATTAAAACCAAACATGATTGCTCTAAGCACAAGGGCTCCGCCAGGGGGAATGATTACGGATAATGTAATTGCGAAACTTGTGGCAAGTATAAAGAAAGATGTCATTGCCAAGTCTTCCATAAAGCTTGTTATTCTGTAGTCCATCTTAAACTCCTAATGTGTTTGGTACCAATTTCTTCCGATGGTGTAATCACCATGCTTACTCTTAAAACTTCCTGCTAATGGACAATTCAATTTCAAGGATACTCCTGCGTTCTTAATCTCTTGAGCTACAATCTCTGCGCAACGCAGAGCTATCTTGAAGTCGTTCGGCGTCTCCATCTGGACTTCATCGTGAATGATGTTGACGAAGAAGCTATCTAAATCTTCTATCTGAAGAACACTTTCTACAGCAACAGTCTCCATGATCACAGCTTCTCCGTTTTGGAGATAGCCCGACATAGCGAGGTGTCGCCTTTCTCCAGAGGTATCTCCGGGAATCCTAACTCTACGGCCGTCAAGTCCAGTGAACCATCCGCGTTTCGCGTCAGCAGGTATGACCTCGGACTTGAGTCTTGCGAAGCCGGGATATCGAGAAAGTAATCTCTCGTAAGCCGCGTTGCCAGCCTCCTCCGAGCAATCGAGAATTTGACGTAACTTGCCTTGTCCTGCACCAAGGAGTAGGGCATAGATGTATCGTTTGGCTGCGTCTCTGGATTTACAGACGTTGCCAAGAATGGATTGGTTGAGGGTGTGGGGGTCACCATTTACCAACTCCTGTGTAAATGCTGGTTCGTTAATGTAATGTGCAAATATCCTAAGCTGAATACCTTCAGCATCGACTCCAACTAGTAAGCGATCTTTTGGTATGATCCAGCACTGACGAAGTTCTTTGCCAAGAAGCTTTATTCTCTTTTGTGTATCAAATTCATTGGCTATGTTAGCCATGTTAGGATTTTGATGCGACATCCTGTGGGTCCAAGTTCCTATGCTTTGGAACTTGCCATGAACTCTACCGTCTTCGCGAACTAGATTATTCCATTCAGTCAGTGTTCGTCTACGGGCTTCATACAGGATGCGCTTAGCTAGTGTGCGGGCAGGAGCGGGAGCGTTAGTTGGAAGTGTCGCGAGATTGTTTTCGTTTACTTTCCAACCAGTCTCTCTCAGCTTCTGAAGATCAGTATACAATGAATTAATCTCTAGCGCAAGCGCCGAAGATCTCTTCCGAGGTCTTGAAAGTTTGTTATACTGTCTTTCCTTGTCGACGTGACTCTGGGTTTTGTCTACAGGCTGCCAACCAGCTTCGCTAAGTACGCTAACAATCTGCCGATGGCTGCTAGGATTAAAGTCAACCCAATGACAATAACAGTAAGGAGCGCCGACAGTAAGGTCAGCAATATCTTCGCGCATACTTTTAGGAATGGAAGAAAGAGAGATAGTACCATACTTCGTCTCCTTCGGAGTAACCTCCCTGATCATCTTCAATCTAGGAGGGAATGCCTCTAAGATATCTTTGTCATAGTCTGCTAAAGAAGCCGTGACTTTAGCCAGCAAAGTGGACACTTTCGTGGTATCCAGCATAAAGCCACGGTCTTCAATGTCATTAACAATGATCTGAAACTTATGAACTAAAGATATGCTCTTCTTGTGCTCAGGTTTATTGATATACTTCTCGTACTTCCTGTATATCTTCTCGGTAATATCTACGTCACGGATACAGTAGTCTTCCATCTCTTGGGAGTACTTACTCCAATCAGAGAAGTCACCCTTCTGTAGTCCAAACTCTATCCCGTAGTCTTCGACGGAATGGTGCTCGCGAGGGTAATCGACGAGCTTTGAGACGAGTAATGTATCGATACAAGATAGCACAACAGACTGTAAATTGCGAAATGCCTCTGGGTCTGCAAGTCTTCTGATAACACCCAAGTCATAGCCGAGAAAATTGTGGCCAATAACCAAATCCACGCCAGTAAGGAATTGTGCGAACTTCTTAGCTTCATCCAAATCATCTGTAATCTTTCTAAATATATGATACTCACCTGTGTCGATGTCTTTGCAAACTACGACCCAGATCTTGGTAGGTTTCAGTCCATTAGCTTCTACGTCAAGAACTATTCTCATGGTTTAATGATGAGACATAACCGTTATAAAACTAAACCATATTGTAAAACTTTGTATCAGAAATCCGTAGAAAATACTCCTACCTAAGAAAGCTACTTGTCTATCCGTCATCTAAAACTCACTACGCAATAATGCATTTGAGGGACACAAACGAGATTAACATAGTTCACGTAAAGATACAACCCTAAAAAGATGGTAGTGATTGCCAACAGCGTATCTATTCTGTTCATGGCTTTCATCCTTAATGAATTAATGGCCCCGGTAATTCTCACCGTGTACGGGTTCCGGGGCCAAAGTCTTACTTGAGTGGGCAGAATGAAATGACATCCTGCAGCGTGTCGGTACAGCCACCGGCGATGTGAGTGCCCGTCCAGAACAGCAGGACACCGAAGACGACGATGCCTGCCACCGGCAGGTACAACTTCTTCCGCGGAATTGCCTTCTCGGTTTCGAGAGTCCTCAATCGCACAGTCTCGTTGGACATATCGTTCTCCATTTATGCAGCCACAGCGACTGCATCTTCCACATCGGGAAGCTCTGTACGGTAGTCTTCGTGACGCATGAAGTGACGAAGTACAGACCGTTGTTTCGTCAACGCGATGTCGAAGACACCGCCGTCGTTATTTGTCTTCATGTAGGCCAGACTGCTCTTCAGCATCTTCATGGCCAACCAGTCGTTCTGACTGTATTGATTGATCACCACCATCGAATTTAACAACCTCCAGTATACACTTTAATTTCCAGTTCTTTACGAACAATTGTGGATCGTGCCATTCAAAGACACCATCTCTGCCTTTAATATTCCTTGCTAGCAATACCGCTTCTAGAGAGGTTGGCGGCGTCGTGATGACGAAGTCGTCGAGTTCTGATCCAGGTCTTCCTGTTTCCTTTGCAAGGAAGCGAGTGCCGTTTGGTAGGTCGGTAAGCCAGTTGCTTCCGCCTTCAGGAGGCCTGCCTCCGCCAGTAGCTTGGCGTATCCTGCGCCGTTCCTCGAGGTCAATGATGTTATCCTCGGCTTCAAAGACTTGCTCATTCATGCCTCACCACCTGATTTAAAAGGGTGCTGTAGAGCCATTAGAAGCTCACTGGTGCGTTATTTACATACCCCTGGTAGGGTACTACCGGGGAAAGGGTCTATAGTTAAAATATACTTAATTATCGTCTTTATCGTACTCGTTTGTCAGGCCTAAGAAGAGGGGGAACATCTTCTTGACATCAGTCATTCTTTGTCTGACTAATCCGACTTCGTGAGCTACTTCTTTGGGAGTTTTGCCTTCGAGAAGTTTGGAAAGGGCTTCCGTTGCTTTCCCAAAGGCTACTGTTGGGGTCTTCATGGGTTTGTCCCATTGTTAATTCTTTGACGATATACCACACTTGCCCGTGGTATTCAACTCTTACGAGTACTTCCTTGAGGTTCTTGTTCATGAAGCCTCCAGTCAATAGGCTCAAGAGCTAGATCGTTGAGTCTATCGTTTATCGTGCTAAAGATCCTGCTACCGATGAACGGTGTTCTACTGGCCATAGACCCTCGTGGCGAAGGGTGGGACGTGACAACGATAGCATTGTTAGCAGGACTGATAAGGTTAAGACTACGACGTGCCACTTGTCCAAGTAACGCAAAGGTTATTCCTCTCTTGGCAAGGATGGTTACTATTTCCCGTGTGAGATATCCCCAAGAATCGTCTCGCCAGTCGTGAGATAGCGACTGACCTGCGCTGCAACTTGGGATGGCGTTCCACAGAAGTACGCCTCGTGAACTCCATTCTTCGAGGTTACCGTGATGTGGACTAGGGAGTCCGAGGTCAGAGGAATACTCGGATAGAAAGGTTTTAAGTGTAGGAGGCCATTCCTCGGTGGGGATATCGACAGGTACGGAAAATGCAAACCCTGTCGCATACCTGGGTGAGGGGTAGGGATCTTGCCCAATAATGCAGCAACGGACTTCTCCCGCCGGTATAGCTCGTAGAGCCGCAAAGAGTTTGTCCCTGCCAGGCGAGTAACCCGGATATCCAGCCCCAAGAGGACGATTAATCTTCTCAATGTCTTTGAGACGTTCATCGCATACCTGCCATTCGCCAGAGGAGAAGAAGGATAAGTCCCAGCCTTTGATTTTCATTTCACTTCCTCGTCTTTCGCGAGTTTGAATATCTGTGTCTTATCGATGACGAGGATATAGAAAGAACCATTATCGGAGATGTTATAGCTCGGATGATCTGATAAATTGAAATCAGTAAACTCACCATCTTCCCAAATGTCATTGGGATCATGGTAGACATACCCTGTGATATAAGTTTTCTCACGCCGCCAGCGTCGAAGCTCGGCTATCTGATGCGTTGTCATTTGCCGCCTCGCTGAGTGTGTATGTCTCGGGATCGAAGATCAGATCACAAATCGGACCAGTCTTCCAAGCAAACCTATTCTTGAACAAGGAGACGTTTGTCGTTCGAACCAACCTGTCATCCGAGGCCTTTAGGTCTCTCGAAAGATGGATCCAAGTATTCCCTACCTTCGATATGTTCCTGCTTCCTCGGGTGAGGAGTTCATCATTGACATGAGACACAAGAATTAACGCGAAGTCTAACTCCATCAACATCATTTGGAGGCGCGTCGAGAGGTAGTCGAGGGCTTGGGTTGCATCGCGCGATTTAAGGCCGCTAACAACCATAGAGATATGATCCAGAATAATATACCGACAAGAACGAGCAGCCACGAGAAATCGGATAGTGTCGAGAATAACATCCGGATCGTCTGAGCCAAAATGGCTATACAGATATAGTCTGTCGTCCTTCCCAACAACCTTTCGAAATGCCTCAAAGACTTGGTCATCTGTAGCAAGGCGATCAGGTAGATGTACAGGTTGCCTGAGTTCAAGTCCAGCGAGAGCTTCGAGATGCCTTTTCTCAGGTTCTTCAATGTAGATAGCACCGACGTTGCTTTCGGTCTTCTTGAGGAGAACATGTTCAATCGCATGGCAGACCTCTGTCTTACCTACACCTTCGAGAGCTGTAATCAGTACACTCTCTTTGGTTCGTATACCATAAGTGGCTGCTGTCAAAGCAGGCCAAGGGTACTCAATACCATAAACAGGCTTCGCTGAAAGTATCTGCCTGAAAGTTTCAAGATCACTCTTGATATTGTCAGGCTGATACCTCCTAGCGTTCGACCAGATATTCCTTAAGGCGTCTGACTCTCCGGCACGGACGTAATCGTTGGCGTCTTTTCGGTCGCCTCCGGGGAACTTGACGTGGTAAACCTTGTTGAAATCGAAGAGCTTAGCGACTTCAGCAGCCGCTTCTCTGCCTGGGCCATCGCCGTCAAAGCAGAGGTACACTCGTTCAAACGACGCAAGCCAGGATCGATCGTTTGTACAGTCCAGCTTAGCAGAACTGCTGCTTCGCACGCTAACAACAGGGCTGCGGAGTACTTGATAAAGGGATAGAGCATCCAACTCTCCTTCAGTTATCGTCACATACTTGTGACTGCCAGGGCCGAACTTGTTACGCCCAAATAAACCTGCTTTGGAGATATCGCCTATCGAATGAAATGCTTTCTCACGTAACGAACGAACTTTATACGAAAGATTAGGATACTTAAAACCAATGGATACAGGAGCACCTTCAGCATCAATCTTAGTCTTGACGTCAAAGAAGGCAAATGTTTCTTTGGATACCCCTCGCCACGGTAAATACTCATAAGTAAAGCTCTCTGTGTTGGCAATGATATTTAACTCCTTAGACTTAGAATAATGTTTGCATGAAAAACAATAACTGTGGCCATCAGCGTACACACACTTGGCATCTGATGAGCCACAACTTTCGCAAGGGATATGTTGTTCGATTATTTCTTGCCCGGTCGACGGACGTGGTAGAACTGCTGACACCATTCACGATCTGATTTGAAAAGACTACCAGCTTCATAGTCGAATGCAGTCAGATGCGGATCCCAGAAACTGGACCGCCCGATGTACATCCAAGGTTTGAAGATGTAGACAAGTTCATCACCGAGCTTAATCGGTGGGCGATAGCCTGATAATGTATTCTCAGGATCTTTGTAAGGATCCTTCAGCCACACCAGAGGCCGATGAGGTAGGAGAACCTCGACACGTTTACGGCGGAATTCTACCGTATTCTGCTTGTACGTGTCAAGCACTAAAAACTGCTGAGGCCTAATAATCCAGACCTCTCCCTTGATTCTAGCCGGCGGAGGGAAGTAGCGAACGAAACCGTTCTCTTCTTTCTGCGCCTTCATTGGGATTGGGGAAGCGGTAGGATCAGAGCGTTTCTCCCACAGACGAAACGTCATCCGTGTGAACGCGGGTCCAGCGTAATGGAGTTCATCACCGAGCAGGTTGTGCTTCAGGTGGTTCTTCTTGAGTTCGTCGCAGACGAACACAGGCATCCAAGCGTATTCTTCGATCTTGGAGATATCCGGAGTATACTTCGTTTTGGCCAACTCTGCAAGGAATTCCTCACGAGTAGGCACAGTATATCCGAAGGTAGGCACGATCTTCCGTATCGTATTCGTGAGCATGAATTCCTCCATTGAAGTGGAGACCAGGAGGGCGGCTCCTGATCTCCATCCACAATACCTAGTAACGGGACATAGACTAGGCGTTGTTCATGCCCAGCGCGAGACCTTCTTGGGCTCGACGACTGGCTCAACCGGCGAGGGAATCAAAGGTTCCTCGACCGGAGGTGTCGTAACGATCGGTGCTTCCGTGTTCGTCAGCTCCCCCAACGTCTTATCGCCGGAGAGTTCGAGATCACGGACGCGGTTGACGAGTTGGATCAGCGCCAGGGCAGCGAGTTCAGGATGCTGCTTGACAAAGATGAACTTGAATGCCGACGTCCACTTCTGGAGGTCGTTCAAGTTCTTCATACCGGAGCCAGCCATGAGTTCGGCGAACACTGGAAGTTTGCTTTCCATAGCAGCCGAAGCGACAGGATCCTTGATGATCGCAGATCCATCGCCGATGTACTTCTTGACGAACTCGTTGGCAGCCTTCTGCTTATCGCCGGAGACGATTGGCATACTGTTGGCGACGATCTCCTTGTCGTTCTTCTGCGCCTGTGCCGCCTTCATGGCGTCAGCGACAGCGGTATCGGTCTTGGGTACGCTGGCCTTTGGCGTCGTAGCTTCGAGCACGACATCAGGACGTTCAGCCCAGTTCTTCGGGAGATCGCCGGAGATGTTGCGGTACCAAGCCTTCAACGGCTTGCCGTGCAAGTTGGCAGGCGGCGTGAAGGTACGCTGCTTCGGAAGTTCAGCAGCCACCTTCTCGACCGGAGTTTCAGGAGCCTTCTCGGGAACCTTCGGGGGTGTGACCTCCTTGACTGGTTCGTCGTCGTCAGCCCACCGCGACTTCTTCACCGGCGGAACAACGGGAGCTTCCACCTTCTCGACCACAGCAGGCGTAGCTGCCTGAATGACCGGCTCGGTATACCCGTAGGCGAACGAGGCCTGACCCCAATCGCCGCTGACGCCGGCATCGTTCTTCTCCTGGGCGAATTGCTCGCCGATGTTAAGCATGAAAGACAGTGAACCGCGATGTCCGACTTGTTCGTTGAAGTCCTTGGCGAACTGCTCAGCGCGGAGGTATTCATAAATCTTCTGCGGATTGTTTCCGATGAGCTTGTACATGTCGACGACTTTGTCGCCAAGCCAAGTATCCATGAGCTTGTAAGCTTCGGAGAAACCGTCGGCCGAAGTATCAACGTACTTGGGAAAGTCGCCTTCGATGGCGACGACAGCGAGAGGATTCTTCTTGCTGTCTCGGAGCAGGACGAAAGGCTGAAGCTCGGCCTCGTCGTCGTACTCGGCAGGAAAGGAATGGAAGCAGTACATCCGAGAGAAGTTCTTGGTGTTGCTCTCGACCTGCTTCATGAACTTGATGGTGCCGGCGACGTCGTGCTCGATCTTGTGCTTCTCGATATCGATCGCTGCCTTCGTTCGAACGACGATGCTGATCGCTGTTCGATTCTCGGTGACGAGTTTGTGCAGGAGTGTCTCCGGAACTGTGAAGCCGGGCTTCACCTGGACGTTTGAACTCGAATAGGCTGGTTTGTGGTAAGACATCTTCTTCTCCGTTTTGAGATGGTTGACGTATTTAGACTCAGACAATTGTCTTACCGGGACATGACCGGTAACTCTCCGATGAAGTAGCAGATCATTAGTCCATCTGCCGCAGACGTCGCAGCGAGAACGTGGACGATTGTTGCCCATGCCTCACCATTTAGGCGAGAGGAACTTCGAAAGGGCTAGGCCCTTCTTCTCCTTGGGTTGGTACGTTTCGTCGACGGTGACTTCTGGTGGTCCGCCGGGAATATGTACAGGTAATAAACCGAAGCGTTGTTTGAACTTCAGACGTTCAGAGATTGAACGCTTGACGTTCTTCTGCGGCCTCAGCCCCATCATTCCCAGCTTCTCACTGAAGAAAATAAACCAAGCCCGTTCCTGAGCTTCAGTCATGTCGCCGGTGTGCACCATTTCCATAGCCGCATCGACGATACTGTCTTCGAACCGCATCAACTGGAACTTCTCACGATCCTTTCGTTTCATAAGCATTCCCCAGAACAGTCGGTGAAGTCGCCGTCGCTTCACACGCTGTTCCTTGTATAGGAGAGCTATGATCCCGATGACGGTGACTACTACGACGACGTCGAGTTCGACTTCATTCCTGAAGCTCCACTCGGCGAATGTGCCGTAGAGATTTCCAAGCATACTAGGCAGTTCATTCCATCGCATAGCCTCCTCCTTGGTGATAAACAAAAGGCCCCTTCGTCCTGCATCGTATGCTGCAAGGGAAGGGGCCAATCGGTAGGTTGGGGAAGTTACCTACCGTCTCGTCTCGGGAGGACGAGCTCTAGGCTGGTGATTGGAAGAACTTCCACCCAGCGAATGAAACCTGTATTGAAATGACTGAAATTAAATATCTGATTATCGCGTTCTCCATATTCTTTCGAGATACGGAGGAAGCTTGCTTCTTCGGCATACCATACTTCGACGAAGAAGAAACGAGTCTTCTTGCGATTGAAGATATACGTCAGCCTCGTCTGAAGCTTCGGTGTATCCTTCAGAGTTACGAAATCGCAGAAGTCATCCTGCGACAGTCGGTCGATTAGCTTCTCTTCATCTGCCCGTGTCAGTGCGAACTTACGTTCAACACTCGTAGACTTCACCCCCGGGAAGATGGCGTTAAGAAACGGATCGAACGCTGTAGTATTACCACGATCACGGTAATTGAATAACGCCTGTGCGTCATCAGGAATGTCAGATTTGCCCACACTTCTAGGTACATGTACCGCTCCCCCGTAATCCTTGAACCAAGCACGCCTGCCTTGACGCTTCTGCTTGCGTACCTTCAATACGTTAGGATGAAGTCTTCCCATATTCTTCTCCTTTCTGCATTTTCCCTCTTGACACGGTGTTTTTTACACTGTACGGTATTCCTTTCTTTTTTCTCCACTTGTTTTCTTTGTTCTTTCACTATACACAGTCTAGCATAGATAAGAACTAGCGCAACTACAGGAACTGTATTGGATGGTGTAGATCACCACACGTCGTCTCCAGAGACTGGATCGTCATCGTTGTCAAACAGGTGATTGCACCTGTCACGCCAGGCCAGACAGCACGCATAAACCACAAACCCTCCGGCCAATAGCAGGAGAATACTAACACCATCGAGGAACTGCGCACCCTCGATGGTACGCGGTACTACCTGCGCTTGTTGGGTTTGTCGCGTTCCTTGATGTGCTGTGCTAGCACTCCGAGAGAGAGAAGCACAGCAAGGAGCATGATTAGATACTCCGAAAGCGTCATCAGATTGTTCATTGTAGTCTCTCATGATAAGCCCCTAACGAACCTTCGTCGTATGCTTGACGACGTGATGGATTCTGAATTCTTTTCGTGTAACAAATGTCAACTTCGGATTGCAGTACTTACATGTACGTTTCCTGCCTTCCTCCCAATGCATGAGCTTGATAGTCTCACGTGCTTCGAGTGCCAGTCTGATGTCTTCTGCTGTTACGTCAGTCATGATAAAGACTCCTAAAGCGGGCTGATAACCCATTGGTTGAGACGATCATCCCAGTTACCTAGGAGATCATCGAAGTCGTATTCACCTCTGCCGTTGTCATAGTGATTGACAAAGACAGTCTTGTCTCGATAGTCGATACCATCGATGATACCGTTCTTCTTCTCGATAGTCCACAATGTCTGACCGACACGGATATCTTTCATGACCATCGAGATTTCTCCTTAACGATAGTCATAGGACGTTGTAGTGCGAGGAAGTCTTCGAGTTCCATGAAGACATCACATGCACGACGGAGTTCATCTGCAATCATCGAAGGCTGTGTCTTGATGGATGATACAACCGTAACCTTTGCACCTAGACGCTTCAACGACTGAACCAGATACGTGAAATCACCATCACCAGTGAATAGCCAGATATCTTTGCAGTGACTGGCAGCTTCACGGGCATCAACGGCCATCTCGATGTCCATGTTCCCCTTCACCTTGCGTCTCCCCGTCGCCGAATCAAAGAACTCCTTGGCATCCTTCTTGACGATAGTATACCCGTTGTACTCCATCCAGTCTAACATCGGCTTGATGGAGCTATACTGTCCGTCAGGAAGAATAGCAGTATAGTAATTGATACGGAGAAGATCTTTGCCGAAGATCTCCTTCACAGTCTTGAAGTCTATCTCAAGGCCAAGAGCCTTAGACGTGGAGTACAGGTTCGCCCCATCGACGAATACAGAAATCATCTGAACTCTCCATGATTGTGAAGTATGACTCAGCCTGCGAACGTTCGTATGGATCAGTGAGCAACCAGTACTCACCAGTCTGATACACACGACGCAGTAACAATTGATGAGCACGGCCACGCTTAGCCTTAGCTACGCGCTGGTTGTCATCGTTCAGCTGAATGCCTTTCAGCTTGGCGAGATACCAATGCAGACAATTAGGCCTGTTCAGTATCTCGGAGATGGAGTGCAAGCGTGCACGTTCACGATATCGCTTCGTCATCTGCTGCCTCCACTGCTACTGAAGTCATTTCAGGGAACAGCACTTGACATGCTGTGACGATCTCTCCGAAGTCACCTGTGCAGGTGCAGACGTATGTATACCCGTCATTGCCGGGGACGATAACCCAGACGTGATATCTCATAGGAATTTCCCTTTATAGCAAGTCAGCTCAGCTTTCAGCTCTTTAGGGCCATGGCAGATAGCCCATGCTAGCGCTGCAGCGTGTGCACCGGCGTAGGTATCGAAGCCTGTGGTATCTTCGGATACGTGTTTGTATCCATCAGCCCACAAGAAATGCCAGCCATGTTCATGGCACTGAAGAACAGTCAAAGAATATTCATGCATGTTATCCTCCGTTGATAGACGTATGCTCGGTCATGCCCACGCTTTCCCCTCAGCTAAGGGTCGTTCACGCGTCGATGACATAAGACTTATCAGTTTACAGTCCTGATCAGGAACTAGGTTATAGGAGGTCCTAGCAACCCCGTCCACTCAAAACGTGAACGTGACGCAACCGTATTTATCTTACGGTCGGTAAGTCTTCAAAGATAATGTACACGGAGGCCAGTATCCCTCCGATAAATGAAGGGTATAGATAGCTGATTGTAAATGATCCGCTCTAACCCACAAAGCAGGATGATCTCGCCAATCGATGGGTAATCCTCCTGAACAGAGGCGACGATACCATTGCTTCAGTGCACGCCCAACAAACTTCTCCGGTGGTCTGATTCGATAGTACATCGCAGCCTCCTATTCAGGAACGTACAAGACGTTGCAACGACGGGGGTGGATTTCCCAACGGGCATGTTCTTCTTCTTCGAAGTGCGGGTATACTTCGGCATAGAAGCCACACGCACAGCAGACGCCAAGGACGTTACCTTGGGTAGACTTCAGATGAATCTCCTCGAAGTCACGCAATTCACGAAGCGTGCTGCCTTCGGCAACACAAATGAACGTCTTCTTGAACTTGACACCGTCATGTTCGGTGAGCCGTTCGCCTTGCAATCTGATGTTCATTCTTCCCTCCATGTGATGTACAAATCGCACGTCGCAGTCGAGTCACGACCGACGACGGCACTGCTCCACTTGAACACAGTAAACAAACCAAGCTCTGAGGCTTTGGTTCGCCAGCTCCTGTGATGGGCATTGAACACCAATAGACAACCATCATCTGGAATGGTGTCCATCAGTGCACCTACACTTGGATGCCCGTTCTGCCTGTACTTGTGTAAACAAGAGACCATATTCATTCCCCTTCCATCTGCTGAAGATCTATCTCCAGTATCCTAAGTCTAGCATGCCTAGAACTTACCGCAACTGTAGGCACTGCCTTGCATGATGCAGCTCAAGAAATCACTGTGTAGATGATGGATGTTGCTGTCGGCTGGTGTGTGCTATGCCGTGCGCTAGTCCATTCATACGAATGGACGTCACGCGTCGCGGCTCTGCCGCGCGCTATCGTCGCGACCTATCATACGAGGCGTATGGTGCAGTGCAGCATGCATGTGCATGCATCTATGCTGCGGTGCAACACACGTGATGTGCACATGCGAATAGAACATAACGGCAACGCACCATGACGCAGACAAAGAAAAGCCCCGGACACCTTGCGATGGCCGGGGCTGTTGTCAGTGTTCCATCTTGTCGGCTATCTCTTCTAGTTCCCGTATCAGTGCCAGCAACTCCGACTTAGATATGCTAGGCAATGGCTTGATTGTCATGCCTACCATGTCCGGCCGTCTGCCTCTGTTAGGGGCAGGGTCAACATGCGAAGGATAGATGGTATAAGAAACAAACTGCATTACGTTCCCCTAATCGTGCGGTATTGCACGCCATGACGGGGCAACGTGCCCCGCCCTAGCTTACAATCCAGATTAGGCCGCAGTCTTGACGTTCAGCTTCGCAGCCTTGGCTTGCTTGATGGAGTTATATCGTTTGTCGATGGTTGACCATATCGCGTCGATAGCCAAGGCGAAGTCGCCGATGCTCTCGACTACATCGTCACCCTTTGCGCCCGGTGTTGCGCATGCCGCCATCAGTGCGGCATTCAACTTATTGCCTTGCTCCGTCTCGGTATCGATGGCAGTGCCCCCGATGTTGAAGAGATTGAGCAATCCCTCAACCGTGGTTGGTACCACGATATCGTTCTTCCCCTTGCCCTTCGTCTTGTCGGTCTTAGGTGCCCGCGCCTTGGTTGCGGCCACCGTCTTGATTGTCTGCACCGCCTTCGGTCCGACCAGCTTGCTCAAGTCCAAGCGCAGGAATTCAGAGACGGTAAAGATTTCATCCTCGAATTCCCCGGTCGGATCCTGCAACCGGATCGTATTCGCGTAGATGTTGCGCTTACCGTCTACCGACTTCCAAGGCATCTTGACCTTGATGGCCGCAGGATTGAGCGCGCTGATTTCATCAGCATGCAGGAACAAGCCGGCACCTCGAACGAGAGCAGCACGCATGTCCCGGATACGATCACCAAGCCTTTTCTTTTCCATCGCCCTTTCACCGGGCGACATATCGTTGATATCTTGGGGCGATCCTTCGCCTCCGCCGCATAGCTCAAGGCGTTCATAGATTGCCTTAGCTTCCGCCGTGTTCTTGACTACATCAGTGTACCATGAACCGGGTACTTGCTTGGTACCGTCGGTAGTCTTGACGGTTGTCGAGTACTTATCGTATGGGCTGTTACCAGCCGTTTCTTTCTTGCTGCCGGGAACCGGGATAGAGTGGACGCCTTCGTCGTCGACGAAATGAGTAACGAGAAACAACGCCACTTCAATCGGGCCACGTCGTTCGCCTTCCTTGCGGGTGGCAATCGACGCCAGCATGTCGGATAGTTCAGCACCTCCGACCGCAACAAACTTCAGTGCCTGCGCATGACCACGAATAGCAGAGATTGAGTTTACTTCAGTCATAGTAATTCTCCGTTGGAATAGCTTCGCACCATCCCGCGCATGATTGCCGGGTATTGGTTGCGCCTAGGGTGTCCCGTGCTATTGAACCTCCCGGCTATCCGGTCAGTCAACTCGCCGTGGGCCTAGTCGGTCGCGAACGACCTTGAGAGCAGCATAACATATTTTCGGCCTACCGCAATCACGGTTGCGTGATAATCGATCACGGATTAGTGATTAGTCAGGAGTGACACCTTGCGAACGACTTGCAACAGGGTGATTGTTCAACGATATCAATGGGTTAAGCAGTTTTTAGAAAACGCCTTAAGCTATTGATATCTATAAGATATACGTTATCCCATTGATATTGCTTATGTATTCCTAATGAATACCGTACAATACCTATATAGAATACCTTATGTACCTAATGTATTAGAATACATAACTAACTAATAGAATTCTATTAGGTACCTATAGGTGAGGCGTCGCGCTATCGAAGTCTTAGCCTCTGCACATGCCTCCCATTCGCATGTAGAAACGCTAATGCGAGTCATTCGCAACCCCTCCAAGGGGGTACGGGGGTACCCTTAAGCGCGCATGAAGTACATGAAATAAATATCTCGGAGAAAAATGTAGGCAGAAAGGGGAAAGCACGATCGCTTCACATAAGTTCACACTGCTTCTACCTACACGCAATAAATATCTCGACAGATTTTAGATATGTACAAAAAATTTTATTCTTCCTCTGTTTTATTAATCTTACTCTTGCAAGACTTGCATAACCATTTACCCTTGTATTGGACTATCTGTCGTAACAGTCCACACCATTCACAGAATCCTAACATCGTCTTCCTACTGTAATAAATAACACGATCATTACCACAGACAATACAAATCCAATTCCTATAAATATATCTTCAATCATCTATTTCCTTACCCGAGCCTCTAGGAAGCCCCAGGAGATCGATTTGTCTCAACAAGCTACCACCCTACCTGGGGGTGTATTTAAACGCACCAGTGAGCTTCTAATTGAATCCTAGGGCCTATCTACGGGCAATGGTTGGTCATTATATTCCAACAATCAATAAAACCTCGCTCATACTCACTTTTTGTATCCAAAGTACTCAGCTTTCCATCCGTAAGGTATCTATCTCTAAACCCTTCTGGTAAGAGTTCTTTCATATCTTTCCACTCTTTCAAAATTCTCAGTTGTTTCTCTAATTTCTTAGGCCCCATATTCCGATACATCATTTTACTTGACAACTCCTGTAACTTACTGTAATATTATGCACGTCTAACATATACCTATAAGATCTTATAGTCAATAGGTATTTATAATAACTGTATCAGTTCTGTTAGTCTGTAGTATATTTATTATGTCTTCTCTATGAACAACGTATCCTATAGGTATCTTATGGTAGGTCTTCCTAATCCTTTTGTATATATCTTAATCCTTCTATACAGGATCTTTAAGTATGCCCGCTCAGTATGAAGCAATCCGGGATGCCTTCATCAAGAAGGGCTATAGCGTGAAGCAGGCTAAGACTTCTGCTGCCAAGATCTATAACAGTAAACACAAGAAATCACCAGTAACGAGGAGTAGCTAATGGCTATGTCTATTGCCAAGAAGGCCGATATGGCCCGAGATAAGAAACTTGGAATCAAGGAAGGTTCTAAGAAGGATAAGAAACGCGATAAGAAAGTCAAAGGTTACTAGACTGTGAAACAGGAAAAGATAAACCTACCAGCTCCTATGAAGCAGGCTATTGAGAGGTTAACCCTTCCTCAATGTCTACTCTTGCAGGGGATTCTATTAGATCATAGTATGAAGCTTATAGGTCTATCTTTGAAAGAACCTGAATCAAATATCATCAAGCCTACCTCCAATGACGTTATTTGAACAATTGACACAACCTGGTACAGGTCCTATAGTCGGAGCTGTAATCACTTCATTGATTTCTATCCAAACACTCTTCCTCAAATGGCTATTGTCTAGTTTTTCTAATCTACGGGAAGATCTTAAACACGTAACAGGGACTACACAGATTTGGTTAAAAGAACATGAAACCAAAGATCAAGTCCGACATGAAGAAAATCTTCATCGATTCGAAACAATTTCAGTAGCATTAGCTAGAATAGGAAATATCCGACGTGGCAAATAAACAATTTCTAAATGCTTTACAAGCACCTGATGGAAGCGACTACATGACGCTTACAGATGGATCCAATACACTGGTTAATGTTTCTCCCTTTGGAGAAATCTCAGTCACCCCTACACCTACCAATCTCTTTCACGACACCTTCGATGTCTCTTTGGATACGACTAACCTCTGGAATACTCCTGTATTCTCAGGTACAGGCGCTACAGCAGCTGTAGTCAGTCCAGGTCAGATGACACTCCTTGGAGGTACAGTCGCTAGTACGTATTCTTATATTTCTTCTAAACCAACTTTCCCTGTAGCCGAACCAGGCTTTGTCGAAGTCGGTATGGCTGTGAAGATTACTCTTCCGATTGCAACCAATACGTACATGGCTTGGGGTTTGATGACTCCTCAGTCAGTACCTACTGCAGCCAATCCAATCTCTGAAGGCATTGTCTTCGAGATCCAACCTGGCGGTAAGATGTATGCTGCGACTTATGCAGGCAGTACACGTACACAGATTGCCGATCTATCGAGTACAGGTCTCAATAAACAACCTACAGATGGTGTTACGCATACATACTACATCTTCCAACGTGGAGATGAATTGGCCTGGGCTATAGACGGTGTTGCTTCGAATAACTTTGTCAACGTCCAGATGAATGGTGCTAACGGACCTAACGTCAACACACAAGCTGTGTCGTATATGGTAGTTACAGGATTGAGTGCTCCTTCGGCAGCTACCAACTTCTTCACCGCTGCTTGTTGGGTTTCATTGACAGCTCAATCTAACTACATCACAGACGGTGTCTATCCTTTCCGACGCGTAACAGTCAAACCTGCAGGATCTTCTCCAGGTATTACTGATCTTCCAGTAGTCGTAGCTCAAGCCCCGATCGTTAATGTCGGAGGTAATGCTACAGGTACTACAGGCGCAGTCGTAGGTACTCTCGCTGCAGTCGCAGCTAAGACTACCTTCATCAATGGGTTTGCTGTATCAGGAACAGGAACAACAGCTACTGTGATTACGGTAGCAGGTCTAGCAGGTGGTTCTCAAGTCTATCAATTGACTCTTCCCGGAACATTAAACATAAACTTCGTACCTGCCATAGGTGGAAGTGCTGTCAATACAGCAATCACAGTCACAGCAGCTGCTAATGCCTCGGCTACAGCAGTTGATGTCAACAGTTGGGGTTACCAGCAGTAATACATGGCACTTAAGCGCGGGCGACCACCCAAGACTGAAGTAGAACAGGTTAAAGATGACCGCCGCAAGCTCGCGTTAAGCGATCCTGTGGAGTTCATCCGTCTTGTACAGCCTAAGCGCTGGCTAGGAAACATCCACCGAGAGATTCTGCGGTGGTGGGATTCTTCAGAAGCGAGTAGACATCTCTTGCTTCTTCTCCCTAGAGATCACATGAAGTCTGCTATCGTAGCCCTCATGGTTGTTCTGGAGCTTACAAGAGACCCTACACAGCGTATTCTGTATATTTCTTCTACAAGTAACCTAGCTACTAAACAATTGAAGTTTATGAAAGACATCATGACTTCAGACGTCTATCGCCAATATTGGCCTGATATGGTCTTCAAAGAAGAGGCTAAACGTGAAAAGTGGACCGAACGAGAAATCTCAGTCGATCATCCATTACGTCGCGAAGCATATATTCGAGATCCTTCTATTTTTACCGCTGGTCTTACTACGAATATTGTTGGTATGCATGCTGACATATGCGTCATGGACGATGTCGTTGTCTACACTAACGCTAACACTGAACAAGGACGCGAAAAGACTCTACAACAGTATAACCACCTTTCTTCGGTAGAAAGTACTGGCGCTAGAGAATGGATTGTAGGTACCCGATATCATCCTAATGATTTATATTCTACATTGTTAAATATGGAGATATCTGATTATGATCCCTTGGGCAATCCAATCAATACTAGGCCTCTCTTCGATTATCGGGAATGGCCCGTCGAGAACGTCGGCGATGGCACAGGTGAGTTCATCTGGCCTCGAAGCAAAGCTCCTGATGGAAGATACTACGGCTTCGACCCCCAAGTCTTGGCGGTCAAGAGAGCGCAGTACTCTAGCAACATGGTCCAATTCAGGGCGCAATACTACAACGATCCGAACGACGTCGACTCCACGCCAATCAAACGAGACTACTTCCAATACTACAACCAAGACCACATCTCCCGAAGAGACTACACCTGGTATTACCAACGTGAGCCTCTTAACGTCGTTGCAGCGGTAGACTTCGCCTTCTCTGTAGGCAAGAAGTCAGACTACACAGCCATTGTCATCGTAGGCGTAGATGGCAAAGGTAATTACTACGTCCTAGATATAGATCGTTTCAGGTCAGATACACCCTCTGAATATTTCAAGCGTATTATCAAGCTTTATGAGAAGTGGGGCTTCAGAAAGATCAGAGCGGAGGTAAACGTTGCTCAAGTTGCTCTCATTAGAGACTTTCAGGAAAATTATATCAGGAAGTATGGCCTTTCTCTCTCTGTCGATGAATTCCGTCCAGTTCGTTGGCAAGGCGTTAAAGAAGAAAGAATCCTCGCCGTACTCGAGCCTAAGTATCAGAACAGACAAATCTGGCACTACACTGGAGGTAACTGTCAAATCCTCGAAGAAGAACTTGTCTTCACAAACCCTGCGCACGATGACGTCAAAGATGCTCTCGCTGCAGCCATAGATTTCGCAGTTGCACCATTGAACTTATACAGGATACAAAAAGAAAAGACTCATGCATTTCAATATAACTCTAGATTTGGTGGCGTAGCTTGACCGGGAAGACTCTTGAACTCGTTGGAGATGTTATCACACCAGATCGTCTAGCCTCTGAAATGGCTAGAATGTATCTTGACTGGAATAACTGGCGTATGCCTTGGAAGAAGCTGATGGAGGAAGTCAATCGTTACGTCTATGCGACAGATACGACTGGAACTTCTAACGCAACACTTCCTTGGAAAAACAAGACAACTATTCCGAAGCTTTGTCAGATAAGCAATAATCTTCTTTCTAATTACATTCTCACCCTGGCTCCTAAAGACAAATACGTCTTTTACGTCGGTGGTGATCAGTCTGATGACTCAGTCCAGACACGGAAGACTATATCTAACTTCGCCAAGTACATGATGAGGCATCCTTCGTTTAAGCAAGGTATGTATCGCAGTCTTGAGGACTATGTCCACAAAGGTAATGCTATTGCAATGCCTGCATGGTTAGACCAACGCGTCAATCAAAAGGACAAGACCCAAGTCGGTTATGTAGGTCCTATATGGAAACGCGTGTCTCCTCTAGATATCGTTGTCAATCCTACAGCTGATGAATGGACGTCTTCACCTAAGTTCTATCGCACCATCATGAGTATGGGCGAACTCAAGGACTATCTCGAAGCTAATTCTAATGATGAAAATAGAGAGGCGTTCCAAAATCTTTATGACTACCTCAAAGAAATCAGAATGCGCGCCCGAGGTCTCTACGGAGATTGGGTCGAGCGCGACGCCATCTACCAAATGGACGGATTTGGGAGCTTTCAGCAATATCTTCTTTCGAACACAGTTGAAGTCGTTACATTCTACGGAGACTGGTACAACGCCGAACACGACATCTTTGAAAAGAATAGAATAATCACTTTCGTTGATCGTCATAAGATTATGAACAATCAACCCAATCCTTCTTTCTTCGGTTATCCTCCTATATTCCAAGCCGCATGGCTTAGACGTGTCGACAATTTGTGGGGTATGGGACCTCTTGAGAATCTAATAGGCATGCAATATCGTCTCGATCATCTCGAGAACCTTAAAGCAGATCTTATGGATTTGTCTACCTTCCCAGTCCAGAAGATCAAGGGCTTCGTCGAAGACTTTAATTGGGAACCTGGAGCAAAGATATTCACTTCTGAAGACGGTGACGTCGAACTCCTTCAACCTCAGATTACTATTCAAGCACTTGTAGAAGACATACAGATGCTGATGAATCTGATGGAGGAGATGGCAGGCGCTCCAAAGGAAGCTATGGGATTTAGGTCTCCTGGCGAGAAGACTAAATACGAAGTTCAGAGGTTGGAAAGTGCAGCTTCCCGGATTTTCCAACAGAAGATAAACCAATTCGAAGAGTTCATCCTAGAGCCTATGCTTAACGCTATGCTTGAGATGGCTCGAAGGAACATGACTTCAACAATCACCATTCCCGTCTTTGATGATGAATTTGGGACACAACAGTTTCAGCAACTGTCTGTCGCTGACATCACCGGCACGGGTAAAATCGTTGTTCGCGGTGCCAGACACTTTGCTGAACAAGCAGAGATGGTACAGAACCTCGGTGGATTGTTTAACAGTCCTGGATGGCAGTTTGTATCTCCTCACTTCTCAAGTGTCAAGATGGCCAACATGTACTCAGAAGTCTTCGGCTTAGAAGATTACGATATCGTCTCGCCTTACGTCAACATCTCTGAACAAGCAGATGCTCAACGTCAGGCACAGGCGCTACAAGAACAACTACATCAAGAAATGGGTACAGCTACAGGTCTTGGAGATGATCACGACATGTCTATGCAACAGCAACACGGAGCTCCAGCGATGGGACTTCAGCGTAATCCGCCTATGTCAGCCACACCAGCAGGAACATTAGGTACTCAATGATTGGTTTTATAACAATTAAGATCTTATGCGAACTTTGGGTTAAGTATGCAACCAAAGTGGACTAGTCATCTTCGAGACAAAGAAGAAAAAGATCGTTTCGCTAAGTATTTACTCTCATCTAGAGGCGTCATTGATCGTCTTCTAGTTATTACCAAAGATATGGAACTGGAATTAGATGGAAAAGAACTGTCTCCAGAAGCATACGACAGCCCTTCATGGGCCTCTAAACAGGCAGACAATAACGGCTACCGCCGTTGTCTTCGCCGAATACAAACGTTACTTACCCTAGACCCAAAGGAAACCAATGGCTGACAGCCTATTTCAAGATGACGACGACAACAATTTAGACTTTCTTAAGGAACTCACCAAACCAGGTGGTAAGTTCGACCGTAGTAAATATCAATCTGATGATGAAATGCATCAAGCTATTGCTAAGGGAAAATACCACGCAGATAAAGCCCTTGCTTTGCAACTTCAGAACAATGACCAACTTCGAGAAGACTTTCTAAAATCGAAAGAAGCACAGCTGAATATGACTGATTCTGCCACAACAGAGGCTAAACTACAGGAACTCTTGACCAGAATAGAGAGCCGTAGACCAGATCCAGCGAACACCGATGCTGGCGACAATAAACAGCCCCAAATCGACCTAAAAAAGATTGAAGATATGGTTTCTCAAAGAACTCTCGCTACTCTCAAAGAGTATGAAGATTCTAAGAAAGCTACCGACAATCTCGCTGTGGTCGAGTCCCGTCTCCGGGAAAGGTTTGGCGAAAGTGCTAAATCTATCCTCAGGGATAAAATGAATTCACTAGGATTAACTGCTGAAGACATACAGCTTCTTGCTAAGAAATCTCCCGAAGTAGCTATCAACGCTCTCGGGTTAAATCAACCGCAACAGCCGTATTCAAATCCTCCGATGTCGAACACCAGAAGTGACAGCTTCAAACCAAGTGTGGATATTCGTGACGCAGTCTACTACGAGAAACTTCGTAGAGATAATCCTAAAGAATATTTCAGCGAAAGAACATCAGTCCAACGATTGAAAGATATGGACCACCCAGATTTTCTGAAGAGGTACAATTCTCAAGATCAGAGGGCTTTCTATTAACACTAATCATTACTAGGAGACCTCATGGCTTCGTTTATGGACGCCACGAATCAGAATATGATTAGGACGCAAGTATTTTCTTCGGATATTACTTCGCTCCTTCTCGCTGATTTAAATGCCATGTCGTTTGTCCGCACTCTCAATGATTTCCCCGACGGTTTCAACTTCAATCTCCCGATTGTTGGTGAATCTGAGGTAGCAACCTTCAATGAAGGCCAGGCCCTTAAATATCAGCAGATGGATACAGGTACGTTTACCTTTAACTTCACTGATTATGTCTATTCGGCGAACTCAATGACTGAGAAGTTTAAGCGAGATTCTTGGCTTTCGCCACAGATTCTTGCACTCTTCCCCGTCCGTCAACACCGTGCAATCATGGAATACTATGAAACACGTGTGTTTGCTGTCGGCAATGCTGGTCAAACTGCAAGCTCATTAAATACAATTAACGGTGCTTCCCATCGCTGGGTAGCTTCCGGTACAACCCCCGCCATCTCGTTTACGGACTTCTCTAAAGCTCGTTATGCTCTCACAAAAGCTAATGTTCCTATGCGAAATCTTGTCGCGATTGTGGATCCCTCAACCGCCTTCACTCTTGAAACGCAAGCTAACGTCACTAACCTGATGTCGCCTGTGGGTTCTTGGACAGACATCACTCATAGTGGTTTGACGTCTGGCTTCAAGTATCGCTTCAATGTCTACGGATTTGACGTCTACGAGTCAAACTTCCTGCCGACAGTGGCCAACGAAACGATTAACTCGATTTCGTCTGGTACTACAGGCGTTGCAAACTTCTTCTTCGATGCTACCCCCGGCGATACGTTGCCTTGGGTTGGTGCGTGGCGGCAGATGCCTACTGTTCAAAGCAAGTTCGATATGGACCTGCAACAGTGGGATTATGTCACCATTTGCGAATTCGGTCTCGGTTTCTTCCGTGAACAGAATTTCTGCACAGTGTTGACTTCGAAGTCTGCGGTTCCGGCGTAAGGAGGTATAAATGGCTATTATCACCAATACTAACTCCTTCAAAACTAACTCAGGCCTTTACCTTAAATTTAACACAGCCAAAACAGCTACTTCCCCTTGGGGCGATTATGTTGCGTTTGGTTCCAATCGTGTTATCGAAGGTGTGGTTGATCTTACCCAGGTTACGTCTGGTAATACACTCATCGTCTCCGATGTCTTGTTTTACCCCGTCCTTGCTACAGGTCAGCTCTTCGTCGAAAAGGTAGAAGCTGTTTGTGAAACTGCCCTTACAGGTGGTACTACATTCAGTTTCGGTCTCGTTGATAGCGATCGTGCTACAGTTCCAACGAACTATGGTACAGCGTTCATCAATGCCGAAGTAACAGCTACGTTCGCTGCTGCCGGTAATGCTGTCACTTATATCACAGGCACTGCAAAGGCCGGTGGTTTGATTGGCACTGCACCTGCGGTTCAAACACCTGTTGCCCCTGACTTGGTCAACTCTTACTATCTCACTGTCACAGCGGCTGGTACTTACACTGCAGGCAAAATGCGCCTTCGTGTTTACTACCATGCTCTGGATGTTGCGATCACCCAGTAAATGATTTAGGAGCCCTTCGGGGCTCCATAATCAGAAAGGATAACAAATGAGTGTTACTCTAGATCTTACTGGAAATGATATCAAAGTTGGAGCAGGGGTTTTTGTTCCTGCTTACGAGTACGTTGTCGATATTCAAAATCAAGTAGCTGCTGCAACTTATGCAGTCAGCCATCCGATTTTCGTCAACGATACCCTCAGCGGTACATATCAAGTCGCGGCTGTTTCGGTAACTTTCGGCACTACGAGTACAAGTGGTACACTTCAAGTTGAAGTCGCTACAGGTACCCAAGCTGTTGCTTCCGGAACAAATCAACTAACAGGCACAATGTCTTTGTCAGGAACAGCTAATACTACCGTCAATGGTACTATTATCGCTTCTCCTACAACGCTTACTGCAGGTAGTAGAATTAACTTAATCTTTGCTGGTACTGTTACAGGTCTGCTTAACGCTTGCGTTAATGTCGTCCTCAAAAGAATCAGCTAATTAGATAGGGGCTTCGGCCCCTTTCTTAAGGAAACAAATGACAAAAGTTACGTTAACCGATCTCGTTAATCTGCAGAATGAAACGACTGCGGTTAATGCTTTGAAAAATAATAATGCAGTGTTAACAACTGCTATTGAAAATACTTTATCTCGAGATGGTACTTCTCCTAACACGATGAGTGCTTCTCTTGATATGAATAGTAATCAAATCATAAATCTGCCCAATCCTGCTACGGCTAATTCGCCAGTGCGTTTACAGGATTTATCTACTGTTACCGGTGGAGGTACAGTCAGCAGTCTTCCTGTAGGAGGTACTACAGGTCAAGTACTCGCTAAGACAAGCAATACTAATTATGCAGTAGCATGGACTTCAGAGTCTGCAGAACTCAATGCCGGAAATAATATAGTTCTTACGGGAACTACTCCGACTACTATCGCTACTTCACTTACGCCTGCTTTCACTAATGTGAATAAAGTAGTCCTTACTACACCTGCAACAGGCTCAACATTAACCATTCTAGATGGAAAGACGTTGACGGCTAATAATAGTCTTACGTTATCTGGTACAGATGGCAAAGCTCTTGCGGTCAATAATAATCTGACTCTAAACGGTACTGATGGAACAACACTAACCTTTCAAGGTACGGATACGTACGTAGGCAGAACTACTACGGATACTCTTACTAATAAGACGTTAACAACTCCTGTAATATCTAGTATAGTCAATACAGGGACTTTGACGCTTCCTACGAGTACAGATACTCTTATAGGCCGAGCTACTACAGATACATTAACCAATAAGACGTTAACTTCCCCGACGATTAATACTCCAACAGTTTCTTCTGGAAGTTTTTCTTCACCTTCCATCATCACTCCAGTTATAACCACATCTCTAGCTTTCACACCTACTACAGGTGGAATCATAGGCACAACTACAAACGATAGTACTACTACAGGCAATGTCGGTGAACATATATCCGCAACACTTGCAGCAGGTTCTGCCATATCGTTGTCAACGAATGTCGCAGCGAATGTCACTAGTATATCTTTAACAGCTGGTGATTGGGATATTTCAGGAACTGTTTATTTTACATCAGCTGCTACAACTAATCTTGTTTTTACAGCTGCAGGTTCATCTGCTACATCAGCTACATTTGACGGCACTATTGGTAAATATTGTCAAAGTCTTTGGGGTTATGTCCCAGGATCAGGTGTCGCTTGTGAACATGTTCCTTTATTTAGAACAAGTCTAAGTACAACGACTACTATATTCATAGTAGTTCTGTGTCAATTTACAGTCAGTACGTTGACTGCTCATGGTTATTTACGTGCAAGAAGGATTCGTTGATGTCAAAGATTACGTTAAATAACGTGTCTAGTTTTATAGATAATACTACAGCAGTAAGCACTGTTAACGGTAATAATGCGATTATACAAAATGCTTTAGATAATACACTGTCTCTAAACGGCTTGCAGCCTAATCAAATGCTAGCAAACCTAGACATGAATAGTAATCACATTATCAATCTTCCTGCTCCGGCAAGTTTACTTGAACCTGTTCGATTATCAGATGTTAATCTTTTGAACGGTGGCGGTACTATAACTATCCAAGGTGTTCCCGTCGGGGGCACAACTGGTCAAGTGTTGACCAAAACAAGCAACGTCGATTATCAGACTAATTGGAATTCTTTACCAACGTTGTTCTCTAACGCCAGTACATTAGAACACTGCGCCTTAGGAGCTTCAGTATCTTCTAATGCTCTGACCATCTCTCTTAAAATTCAAGATGGTACAACAGATCCTTCTACAAGTAATCCCGCTACTATTTCTTTCAGAGACTCGACAATAACTTCAGGTGCTTTTTCGCCGATAGTTTTGACATCTCCTACTTCTCTCGTAATTTCTTCAGGCTCAACTCTAGGTACTGCAAATGCCACTGCCTTTCGTATTTGGGTAGTTGCTTTTAATGATGCAGGAACTGTTCGTCTAGGGGCCATTAATTGTAGATCCTCTACACAAATCTTCTCTTTGAATGAAGATATTTTGTATTCAAGTTCTTCTGAAGGTGGAATAGGAGCTGCGGACTCTTCAGGTATCTTTTATACACCTACAGGTATTTCTACAAAAGCTATACGTATCCTAGGTTATCTTGAATGGGCTAATGGTTTAACTACAGCTGGGACTTGGAATGCTCTTCCAACTAAAATTCAAACTTACAGTATAGGTGTTCGTCGACCTGGTGAGATTGTTCAGTCTTTTACCAACACCTTTGCGGCGGGATCTGGTGGTTCTACTGCAAGTACAACTCTTGTTGATACCAATCTTACCGGAGGTATGACTCTTACAAGTGCAGCCAATTCAGTATCCTGGTCTTTCTCTATGAGTACAACGATTAACATAACAGGCTCTGCTATCTATGGAAATTTTGCCAGAGGAGGTGTTAATGTTTCACCACAATTTATAGGAGCTTATGGAACTGCCCCTGCTAATTCTTCAAATGTTTCTATGGTTCATTTCGAAGGCGGAGACTTTCCAGGGAGTTTAGGACCACATACTTATACAGTACGTGTCAAGAATGCTGGAACAGCTGCAACAGTTTTCTGGTGCGATACTAATGGTGGAGGTTCATTGTCTCTTGCTGAGATTATGTGCTGATGTTAAATCCAGCAACAGCTCCTCCTAATTTATATGCTTTTTCTAATCTTGCATCAGGTGGATATAATGTTTTAACAGGACTGACTCAAGTATCTCCTGCTCTAGTAGCAGGACAACGTACGGCTATCTTCATCTGTGAAGGACAATCTGTAGCAGGTGATCATTGTCAAGGTCTTTACAATGTCCAATCTTTGAATGTACACCAAGTAGGTGTAATGGCTGATAACAATCTCTATCGTCTTGTAGAACCTATGCTTGGTCCTACTTTCACCATCAATGGCTATGTCGGTTGGAATAGTGGTTATGGTTCGATGTGGGGTCAGGTTGGCGATCTTCTTATCAGTGCCGGTTCTTATGATCGTGTAATATTCTGCAATGTAAGTGTTGGAGGTACTACTGTCTTCGATCAATCTCCTGCAGGAGGTTTTGGACATCGTTTACCGTTAGCCTTTAATACTCTGAATAAATTAGGATATTATCCTTCTCAAGTCACTGCCATTCTTACACATATAGGTGAAAGTGATGGTATAAACGGAACGAGTTCAGCTACTTATCAATTATACAGAAATCAAAGTATGTCTGTAGCTAGAAACTTCGGTTTCACTGGTCCATGGTTTATGGCAAACAGTACTTGGGCTTATGATGTTTCCAGTTCTACTATCCAAGGAGCCATCGCTGCTTTGGTAGCTAATGGTACTGGTTTTAAAGCTGGAGCTAATAGTGATAACTTCGTAGGCGCTACTTACCGTTATGCAGAGATAGCAGGCCCAGGAAGTATGAGAGTTCATCCAAATGCCACTGGACGTGATGTAATCGCAAATGATTGGTTAACTAAAATTAAAACAGGTTTAGGTGTATGAAGAATAACTATAATGATTGTCTAACACGTCTTCTTAAAGATGAAGGAGGTTATACAAATGATCCTTCAGATAGTGGAGGTGCAACGAACTTTGGAATCACTATTAAAGATTATCGATTATATATTAATAAAAACGGAACTCCGCTTGATGTCAAAAATATGACGGTAGATCAAGCTAAGACTATTTACAAATCTAAGTACTGGGATGCATTAAATTGTGACACACTTAAATCTGGGGTTGATTATACTTGCTTTGACTATGGTGTTAATAGTGGTTTGGGACGTCCACGTAAAGCGCTAGCTAAGTTCAATTCTCTTTCAGGGCCAGATCTTATCAAGGCTATCAATGATGAACGTAGAGCTTTTTTGAAACAGTTAGAAATCGATCGTCCGAAAGACAAGAAGTATGATGCCGGTTGGATGGCTCGTGTTTCTAGAGTGAACGATTACAGTCTTCAATTAGCTAAAAAGAACAATACTTCAGGACCTATTATCGGAACTGTTGTTGCTACAGGTACTGTCGCAGCTTCTACACATCCGACATTCTGGAGCCATATTACTTCTCATCCATATCTCTCAGTAATGGCAGTAAGTGCCCTCGCAATTGGCGTAGGAATGCTGGTCCACTACTTCGTCAACAAAGGAAAATAAATGTTAAATACAATTAAAACTTGGGCTCAGAATGTCTGGTATAAGTCTTGGACACAAGTTGTCGCTTGGGCTACAGTAGCTTTCTCAGCTGTTCAAGGATCTCTTGCAGGTCTTTATGGTTGGGTGACTGATCCTACTCTTCAAGGCTTTATGGATAAGATGCAGGTTCCACATTCAGTGACCGTCTCTCTTGGTATCCTCGGTATAATCACCTGGGTTGCTCATGGACGTGAGACAGCCTAATGCTTGGATGGATACCTCTGCTTGGACCTATTCTTCAGGGATTGTTCAACACAGTCTCAGGTATCTATAGCAAGTTTAAAGATACTCAACTAGGTATGCGTGTCCAAGATACTGAAGAAGCTAAGGTATCTGCGCAGATTATCCACGATACTAACGACGACATCATCTTACGTTTTCTTCGAGATGCTCTTTGTCTTCCTGTGGTAGCTTGGATGGGTATTATTGGTTGGGATACTATTGTAGTCCATCATAATCCTGAGTGGGTATACATTGTTGAAAAATATCCGGACTCAGTAGCTTATATGCCTTATGCTGTGATTACATTCTTGCTTGGTAATATCGGTATCAATGCTTGGAAACGTAGATGAAACTAACACTCTTAGATTATACACAAAACATTCTCTCTGCCTTATCTTCTGATGAAGTCAATAGTATCTCGGACTCATCTGAAAGTCTTCAGGTAGCTGAGATTGTACGTACTACGTTCTTTAATATTATTGCAAGAGCAGGTTTACCTGAACAGAAGAAGTTGTTTCAACTTGAAAGTTCAGGGAGTGTTATTCAACCCAACCTGATGTTAGTTCCAGAAGGTATTAGATCTATTGAATGGTTGAAGTACTTCGATGCTTCATCTCAAACATTGATGTATAAGTATGTGACTATTCTTCCTATTCAACAGTTCGTAGATTATGTCAATGGGTATAACACTGCTGATGCGAATGTAGATGTCCTCAACTTCACTACAGATTCCAAGACATTTCTATTCAATTACAGAGATGATAAAACACCACAATTCTGCACAATCATTAGTGATTTCTATGTAATCTTTGATTCTTTTGATCAAACATTAGACTCGACTTTACAAGCTAGTAAGACGGAGTGTTTTGGTTCAGCCGCACCTATATGGTTGATGGAAGATTCTTTCATTCCAAACATAGATGAAGAACAAGTTCCTCTTCTTCTTAATGAAGCTAAGTCATTAGCTTACTTCGAATTGAAGCAAACTCCACACGTGAAAGCAGAACAAGAAGCTAAACGTCAATGGAGTTCTTTGCAGAGAGATAAATCTATCGATAATAAACCGAGTTACTTCGATCAACTTCCTAACTACGGACGTGTTTCCGCTTACCGTAATCGAGGTCCTTTCTTTAGATGGCGCTAAGAAATACAGATCGTATCTTAGTTCTTGAAAGATATGATCCTAAGAATAAGAATGTTGGTTTAATAGATCCACAAGTCTTTGAAGGTAAGAATAATCTCCATCTGGTCATGGACCCTGCTACACTTATATGGACGTTTAGATATGAACATGGTGTAGTTCCTCCAACGCTAAAAGCTAGATTTACAAGTTTCAAACTAGCTAAAGAACATGCAGAGATATATCTCAAATCTAAGAATATTAAGATAGTAGAAGTTAAAGATTGATGGCAACTCAAGTCGTATCTAATGTAGAAAACAATTTTACTAAAGGTTTGATTACTGAATTCACTGGGTTTAATTTTCCAGAGAATGCAGCAACTGATACTGACAACAGTACGTATACTTTAGTTGGAGATGTCCTTCGTCGAGAGGGTATAGACTACGAAGAGAATTTTACGTTGATTTCACTCGACAGAACAAACGCAGCTGTTTCTTCATTTAAATGGGATAATGCAGGCGGAGATGGACTGACTCAAATTGTTGTTCAACAAGTCGGGACTTTTTTATACTTCTACCTTGCATCTGCCGCTACTGTAACAGCCCCATTATCTGGGCAGGTTCTTGTGTCTAAGGTTAATATCGCAAGCTTTCTAGCTTTAGGAGGCACTCTAGATATATCTAAGGAATGCCAGTATGCTTCAGGTAATGGTTATCTTATAGTCTACCATCAAAACTGTGATCCTTTCTTTTGTACATATTCAGCAAATGTCGTCACAGCTGTTGCAGTTTCTCTTCAAACAAGAGATTTTGCAGGTATTGTAGAAACAACAGCAGTTGATGTACGTCCTGCTGGATTATCTAATGAACATCTTTACAATCTTATCAACCAAGGTTGGAAAAAAGGATCCCAGTGGTTCTCTACTTCAATCACTTCGATAACAGCAGGTAATGGTTTACATACTTTTGCAATTTCTACAGGACTTCCAGTTTCGGTTGGAGATCAAGTCAATATAGCTGATGCGCACTCTGCAACTATTGGTGGAGTTTTTTATCCAGCCGATACAATTGTTATGAGCGGTGTTGTTACTGGTTATACTACAGGAACAGGTGCTTTAATTGTTAATGTCACCTCTACGTATGGTCCTTTCATAGGATTTACTGATAATGGTTGGCACATTGCCCCATTCAATACAGGCTACATAAATACATGGCTATCGGCCACAGGTGTGTATCCTAGTAACGCCGACGTGTGGTGGTACTATAAGAACGCATCTAATGTCTTCGATCCGGCTACAACTCTTTCTAATACGACTTGGAATGCAGGTGCTGCTCCTAAAGGTCATTTCATCTTAAATGCTTTTAATCAGGATCGAGGTTTGATTTCAAGTGTGGCTTCGATTACTCCTGTAGTCACGTCATCAAGACCCAAAACTGGTTGTTGGTTTCAAGGTAGAGTTTGGTATACAGGTGTAGATGCACAGCAACAAGCTACCGGTGATGTATCTTACTATACTTGGACAGAGAACATTTACTTCTCTAAAGTCGTCGAGTCTACAGAAGACTTTGGAAAGTGTTATCAAACAAACGATCCTACTTCAGAAACGTTGTTCAGTCTTCTTCCGACAGATGGCGGTGTAATTAAGATCCAAGGAAGTGGCAGCATCTATAAGCTCTTTCCTATTCAAAATGCTCTTCTTGTCTTTGCTACAAACGGTGTATGGTATATCACAGGCAGTCAAGGAATTGGTTTCACAGCTAACGATTATACGATTGTTAAGCTCTCTGCTGTGAGAAGTATCTCAAGTACTTCTTTTGTAGATATCAACGGACTTCCTATGTTCTGGAATGAAGAAGGTATCTATTCAGTAGAACCTGCTAAGCAAGGTGGAGGTCTTCAAGGAAATCCCTTGCACGTCAATCCTCTGGAAGTTAATCCACTTACAGTTGGAACCATCTTAAGCTTCTATAATAACATTCCTCTCCAGAGTAAGAAGTATGCCAAGGGAGCATACAATCCAATTGATTATACAGTCCAGTGGATTTACAAATCAACTAATGAGTTCAGTGTTACCGATAGATATGCTTATGATCGTATCTTAAATTTCAATGTTTCCAATAAAGCATTCTTTCCTTATTCATTAGATCCATCTACTCCTAATCCTAATATCAATGGAATAATCTACATAAACAGTGTAGGAGGAGCAGGTGTACCTGATTCTATTATTAAGTACATTGTATCTAAGCCGAATGGTTTGGGCAGTTATTTGTTCACATTTGCAGCTGAATCGGATCCTGATCTATTAGATTGGAAATCCACAGGAACGCCTGTAGATTATGAGAGTTTCTTCGTCACAGGTTATAAACTTCACGGTCAAGGACAGCATCGTTTTCAGATACCTTACATATACGTCTATTCCAGATCAGATGATAATTCTGCATACAATATCCAAGGATTGTGGGATTATGCTACAACAGGAGATTCTGGAAGATGGTCTGTAAAACAATTAATAAATAGTTGGACTCCTAACTTCGGAGTCATTGCTAGACGACATAAGATTAGAGGTAGAGGTTTGGTTTTACAATTAAAGTTTTCATCTAAGTCGGGACATCCTTTCGATATCATAGGATGGTCTGCTTATGAAAATGTGAATACAGGTGTTTGATGGATCCAGTTAGTCTCGGTATCTCTGCTATTGGTTTAGGGATTAAGCTCTTCGGAGGCGCTTCCCAAGCGGACCATACATCTCAGTATGCTCAACAGAATAATCAATACGAACAACAGAAGTTTGGTTTAGAAAAGCAAGTCAATGAACAACGTCGACAAGCTATGGAACTGTCTGCACGAAGACAAAATCTTGAAACATTCAGACGCACACAACAGGCACAATCGATGGGACTAGCTGCAGCGACTAACCAAGGCGCTCAATTCGGTTCTGGATACGCAGGAGGTCAAGGATCTACTGTCTCTCAAGGATTGTTTAATGCCTCAGGTGTCAATCAAAACTTAGAAGTAGGTAGAAATATCTTTGGATTGAATAACCAGGTAACTGGTATCAATGCTCAAGAGTCTACTCTTAAAGCTAATTTCCAAGGACAGCAAGCGCAAGATCAAGCTTGGCAAAGTCTCGGAGGATCATTACTTCAATCTTCAGGAACTATCGCGAACATAGGCGGAGCTGCTTACAGTGGCTTCGGTCAAATGTCAAACCTCTTCAGTGGAGGTTCACTCTCAGGTGGATTTGGTAGAACTTAATGGAACCTATTGAAGACACTGGCGTTTCTCTAGCTGCTCCTGAACAACCTCAGGATACTGGAGTTTCACTAGCCGCTCCTGTACAAGCTCCTATTTCCCTTCCCGATGATGTAGCTCAAGTACGTGCTATCAAGACACAGCAAGGTATTGGTCAGCATTTAGACAAGACTACGGAAGAGATTAAATCAGAGATCCAAGCAGGTCGTGAAGACAATATGCGTAAGATCGCTGCGAGTAATCTCAATGTTCAGAAGTCACAAGCTAAGCTGCAAGAACTCACAAGGTTGTCTACTGTCAAAGGCGGACCTCTTGATGAGAATGAAGTCGCGCGTGTTCTCGATCCTTTCAATCCTAATAACAAACAAGTCGATCCAGATAGCGTAACTGAAACTCAGTATGCTAAACAATTCGTTCAGTCTATCCCAGAAGCTGCTGCTTTATCCAAGAGTATGCTTGAGAAGGCTCCAGACGATATTCCGGATCAGTACGCCAGCACTCTTGATAAGAGTTCTGAACTCACAGCTAGGATGGAATTCTACCGTAAGCTTCGTGAGAATGCTGAAGAGACTGTATCCAAGCAGAGTTGGCCAGGCTACTTAGCTGATACTGTGAAGAGTATGTTTCAACCATACGTCGAATACAAGATGCGTGGTAATACTCCTGATGTAGGTACATTTAGCGGAGGTCTGTTACTCGGCACTAATATGCAAGAGCAAGCAGATCATGTCTATGGTCTTCCTATGGAAGAATCCTTCAGACAAGCTAAAGCTATTGTAGATTCTATAGCTAAAGACGATCCTCAGTTAGCTGTGAAGTTTGCTGAATATCTTGAAGGTGTTCCTAGTTCTGATCGTATATTAGATAATGCTTTCTCTGTTCTCTCTCCATTTGATTATGCAGCTGTTGGTAAGACTGGCCTTAATCTAGCCAAGAATATACATCTAGCTAATACTGCGCGTATGGCTGCTCGACAGTTAGTCGAGAAAGCTGCTGCAGTTGAAGGAAGTACTGCTGCCAAAGCAGAAGTCCTCGGAGATATGAATACTGCCGCATCTGAGAAGATGCAGCGTATCGTCCTCGGTGATCTAGATGGTAAACGTAATCCTATTGAATTATCCAAAGAACCTCTTCTTACCTTTATGAACCAAGATAAAGATAAGATATCTACGGATGTAGGTAATCTCTCTGGTGAACAAACACGTCGTATACAAGATGCATACGAAGCTTCAGGTAAATCTTTCATTCAGAAGCTGACTGATGCTGTACGCATCAATCGTATTCCTATGCCTTTGGCAGTCAAGAATGGATTGAATATTTTAAAAGATGCTGCTGCAGATTACTATCCTGGTATACGTAATGCTATCCTAGACATCTCTAATCCTCTCTATGAACCTAAGAGCAATACGTATTGGCATGAAGTAACCTTCGGTAACTTCGATGGTACGTTGTTTTCTAATCCTAAGACTGCGGAGAACTTCGCTTTACTACATGGTATGGATGATGTCCGTGTCATTGAAGGCAATGGACCAATTACTAACGCAAGAGTTCAGAAGCTTTTAGATCAGCGGACCTCGCTGCAGAAGAACATGAACGCTGCAGAAGACGGCATCGAGGCCAACCGGCTTCGTATGAACGACAACAAGCTTGCGGAAGCAGACCGTGCTAAAGCTAAGGAACAATATGAAGGTCTTTCGGACTTCAAAAAGAAATTTCAAAAGAATATCGACGAAGTTGATCTTCGTCTTAAGAGTGATGAAACTTACAATCGTGTTGCAAGTCTACAAGCGGAAATCGACAAAACCAAGGTCGAGACGAAAGCAACCAGAGACCGCTTAAAAGCCAGTAAAGATATTTCAGAGAATGATCGTGCTGCAGTCAATGCCATGATGAAGTCTGATGCTCTTCGTGTCAGCCAGATGGCTCAAGAGATGCAAGCACTGAAAGCTAATAAAGCAGCGGTTATCTCTCGTGGAGCTACTACTGTTGAACAACATGGAGTAGGCTTTAAGATTGTAACTAGACGTCCTCTCGTAGAGACTGACCGGGCAGTCCGAGATCTTATGATCAGAGATGCCAATGGTAATCTCATACCTGAAGCTGTCTCAACTAATTCACAACGTGGCTTAGGAGCTATGTTTAATGCCGCTCTGTGGAGACTACGTTCTTCAGAAGATACATTGTCTTTAAATGAAAGCATTCAACGAAGCATAGGCACGTATACACAATCTCTTTTTAAAGAATGGGCCTACCAAGAAGCTAATTATATTCGTCAGATAGCCTCAGGTACAATACGTCAAGATCCTGTCACGGGTCAGACAATACCGTATTGGAAAGCTAAACCGGTATCGATTTATAACAAGGTAACTGGAGCTACACACAAATCTTTCAATGAATTCTCACGTACTCTTGAGTACGCAAGAGATGCCAAGGATCGTGTAACAGGACAACCTGGATATTTCTTTTCTACTCCAGGTGAGTTGACTAATCATTACTTGACTAACTTCGATAGACTTCCTTCCTTCGCCGAACATCAAGCTTACTTCGCTTTCACCAGAATGGTAGAAGGCGATAGAATGCTGCGTGAGATAGCGGAGTTCCGTAATCGTGCACGCCTAGGTGTTGAACAGTTCAGTCTGTCTACACGAGATGCTAAAGGCCAACCTATATCCTCCGAGTTCTTCGATGGTCGTAGACTGAAGAAGTTTCCTGGTGGTGACGATGTCATGATGATCATGGGTAATCGTCAAGGTCAGGAAAGACTTGTCAACCTCGGTGGCGCTAGTATTCCAGTCTCTCGTATCGATGAACTACGCAAAGCTGTTGAAGAAGGACGTATGTCAGTCATTGAGCTATATGCTCCTGAGTATAAACCTCTTCGTGGTTTCTCTGATGTAGCTGGTAATGATCATGTACGTTATGTTTTGACGGATAGAGCTGTATCTAAACCTATTGAATTCAATCACGTCAATAGACGGGGTGGTGGTCACTTCGAACACGACTACGATAACTTCCTTAAACAAGCAGATATGTATCATCAGTATGAGAACATGGCTGGAGTCAAAGGAAGATACAAGTCTGTTTACACAGGTGACAAAACGTTTATGCCCTTGCTCAATCGAGCTATGGGCAGTGATATTGCAGATAAACTCCATGAAGTCCAAGCGCTAGTTAAGCTTGGTAAGATCGATGAAGCTAAAGACTTCATCAGACGTACCATGCCTATTGAACCGCATACTCTTCTGGATATGTTTAAACCTGGCAGAGATGCAGGAGGTAAACAATTACCTCCGCAGTTCTCTCTAGAAGAACCTTTCGTAGTCGTACCTAAAGGCAGATCAGTTATCGATATGGATGCTCAGCGCATGCATACGAAGTATGGTTCTGCATTTAAAGACAGCGGTAAGTCAGGTTCATTAAACAAACAATTCCAAGTCGCTTATAATACAGAACGTGAGAGTTCTGGTATAACTCACTGGGAAGATGTAGGTAGCCAAGGTAATCCTGTCTATAAGTATGCTCCATCAGGTAAGATGGTTGATCCTATTACGACTATGAATAAGTCTTTGAATAGGATAGTTAACTCTGCTTTCATGGATGATTATAAGATATACGCAGTCGAACACTGGCTTCGGGAAGCTGAACCTTTCCTTGAACCTGTTCGTCTTAAACTTGCTAGGAGTGCTCCTAATTGGGTGTTCACGTCAAGTATAGATAAGTCTGCGTTCACAGCAGCTACGCCTCCAGAGGTAGTTAGAAATCTGTTAAGCAATAGGTTTAAAGTCAACCAATTCATTGGTGTTCCTAATACGATGGACACTGCTATTCATACAGCCAAACAATGGCTTGTAGATACAAGTTATAATAAATACGGACCTGAAGCTAATAGGACCTTGCTTCAGAAAGCTATAACGATCGCTCCTAATTGGATGCTTTCTCACTTGAAGGATCCGGTAACCTTTCTTAGGAGTATGACATTTCATGAAAAACTCGGACTGTTCAATCCCGCCCAGCTTCTCGTCCAAGCACAGACCTATGCAACGATACTCTCTGTTTCTCCTCTCCATGGGATTTCTGGTACTTATGCTGCTCTCTTACACGGCTGGAGCCGTCTCAACCATAATCCAGAAGTGCTTGCAGCCTTAGATGGATACGCTTCTAAACTATCAGTCTTTGGACAAAGTCGCTGGAGACCTGGGGAGTTTAAAGAAGCCATGGAAACTCTCGAACGAACAGGGTTTGAGAACGTTGCAGGCGAGTACAGCAATCTCAACACCGCTCTTAAGACAGATTTCGTCGGCAATGATTTCAAGTCTATCTTGAACGCAGGTACAGTCTTCTTCAAGAAAGGCGAGGCTTCAACACGCATAGGAGCTTGGTATACAGCCTTCCGTGAATTCAGAGAAGCTAATCCTACAGGTGCTCTAGGTCAAGCCGATATAGGTAAGATACTGAAGCGTGCTGATCTTCTGACATCTAATATGTCTAGAGCCAGCAATAGCTTTGTCAATCAAGGTGTCTTCAGTCTTACAAGTCAGTTCCTGACCTACCAACTACGTCTGGCAGAACTCTTCCTAGGCAAACGTCTAGGAGATACTCCTTTCGAACGAGCTATGGCACGTACACGCTTGATTACTTTCTATTCACTTTTATACGGTGCACCTTCAGCGATAGGCCTTACAGGTCTACCTATGCAGAATGCTATCAAGAGTGAGGCGATGCAACGCGGGTATACGATGGGAGACAACTGGCTGAGCACAGCTATCGATCAAGGTCTGCCTGCTATGGCAGCTGCCTTCATCACAGGTAAAGGCGATTGGACTAAAGGTAATAACTATAACATCGGTGCTCGCTTCGGCTCACCGGGCTTTACACAATTCACAGATGCAATGAAGTCAGACCACGCTTGGTATCAACTTCTAGCTGGTGCTTCAGGTTCTACTCTGCTTAATACATTGACTTCAACTAATAACTTCTTCCATTCAATGGCAGATGTATTCAGAGATAATAAAGAAAAGAAGTTTCCGCTTAAACTGGATGACTTCGTTGATCTCTTCAAAGAAGTGTCTTCAGTCAATCAGGCTTGGAAGCTATATGCTGCTGTCAATACTGGCAAGTGGATGTCCAAGAACGAAGGATACGAAGGAGACGTCACTAAAGCTAATGCAGCTTTCATGGCTGTCTTTGGATTGAATCCAGCCCAGCAAGACAATCAGTACATCAAAGCTGGTATTATGAAATCTGATAAAGAATATCAGCAGTACATCATGCGTGAGAGTATTAAAGAATTCCGTAGATACTATCAAGATCAAAGAGATAAGAACTGGGACTCGGCTAAAGATCATTTTAAACGCGGTGATGGTTTGCTCGAAATCGGAGGTTTTCCTGTTGAACGCAAAGGAAGTGTTCTTTCAATGGCAGCTAAAGGCTTTGAGTCTATAATCGATCAAGGTGATTATAAGTTCGCTACAGATAATGTACCGAGATCCAGATCAGACATCATGGGTATTCCAATGCCATTCACAACACAAAGTAATATCCCGGCTACACGTCAGGAACAGTTCAAAACTCAATTGAACATTAATAAGAACAAAGGACAATAGTTTTGGCATCATTCGATCCATCTCCGGGACAACCTAACGATCCTAATTATCTCAACTATTCAAGATCTGTAGAAGGTCCTAAGCTTGAAGGCAATACTTCTGGTGCTCAGCTTACTAAGATGGCTGGAGATACGATTACAGACGTCGCTGGTGCTGTTGATACTTCTATTAAACGAGGTATTCAGAACACTGTCGAAGATAGAGTTGATAAAGAAAGAGATCAGTTTACAGCAGGACTGCAAAAGGTTAAGAGCCAATTAGATAATGGACAGATAGCTCCTCCAATACGCGGAGGTGTGGCTACACCAGGTCAGACAGGCAGCCTAGTACTCGATGCTTCGCAAGATGCTCCTGAAGTCCCTGCAGGCCTGGAAGCAGGATTGAGTCGTATTCAACAACTATCTCTCGCTAAAGCTTCAGGCAGTGCTAAGATCAATGACACGCAGTACGCAGGTAATGTCCTCTCTATTGCCAAACAACTACGCTCTCAATACGGCAGCGGTTATCGCGAGTACATCGATGATACTATCTCCAAAGCTAGTGGTCTCCCTGTAGCTAATAGTTACTACCAGAATCTGATGCTTGATATCAATCGTCAGATGATGCAGCTTGGTAAATCCAAAGATGACGTAGGCCAACAGATGATCTGGGGCATGCATGAAGGTGTGCCTAATATGGCGACGTTCATGAACCAGAGAGCTACACAGGATCCTAAGTACCCAGGCGATGCTGCGATGCTCAAGAAGATCAATGATTTTACAACACTAAAGGCTAACCTAGGTATCCAAGCTCAGCAGAGAGCTGAGAGTAAAGATGATCGTGGTACACAAATAGATGCAGAGAATAAGAATCTTACAAAGAATTTGAATGATCTTGTAGCACATCACATCGAAGATAATCTCCATCTATCAGGTATGAAAGACTTCAGAAGTGTCTTGAACACTTTCTCAGATGCTCAAGCTAATCCTGGTAAGTATTCTAGTACTGAAATGCAGGCATTGATTCCGCAGTTGACTGCTTATAGAAATTACATCTACCAACAAGCACATCAACAGAATCTTGGTTCAGCTCCTATTGTAGGTGGTAAAGCTTATGAAGACGCTATTAATACAGCATTAGCGCCGATAGATACATATATCAAACTAGCTTCAGATAAAGAGACTGGTCCTGCTTTCTATGCTCTCCGTCAAGCTGCGGCTATTAAAGAAGATGATACGCGTGATTGGTTAATCTCTAAAGATAAGGGAGCAGCTTCACGACAACTAATGACGGCACGAGGGATCTTAGGGGAACAAGGATTTCAATTCTATCTTCCTAATATGGTAGCACAAGGTGCTGATAAACCATTTGCAGGATTATTCGAACAAGAAGCTCTAGCAGCTGTAGCTCCTGTCTATGATGAAAAAGGACAGATTCATTCACGTTCGATGGTAGATGCTGTTCAGCACGCCAAGACCAAGAAAGATATTCCTCCTGAATACTATGGCAAGATGACTGGTTGGCTTGAGCAGATGGCTAATCCGGATATGCCAGCTATTGCCAAAGATAACATGGTGAAGTGGGCTTTTGCTAAGCCAGGTCTAACAGATGAACTGAACATGGAATATCGTGACCCTAATACGCATCAGATAGTTCCGGGTAAGTATCGTGGTTTCAATCTTATGACTTCAGATAGTATTGTTAAATCGGTAGCTGAAACAGCCAAAGCACATCCTGAGAATTACAAGATGATGCAGAATTGGACAGAGACTGAGTTCGGTAAACTCTATCGTACTGATATTCAAAATCTAAATAAGACATTCCAAAATCCTGAGTTGAAGTTCCATATGTCTTACGACGATACGACTAAGCAGTTTGGTCTCGTCGATAGTAAGAATGTACCTATAACAAGAGACTCTAGGTTCAACGTCATCAATCCTAATCCTGCCTTCCATACACCTGAGTATAAGAGTTACGTCAATGATACGCTAGATGTTCTAGATCGAATGAATGAAGGCACACAACATCTTCGTAAGGTCTATGAACACAATCCTCAAGGTGCGCCTAATACAGATAAATACATTCTGCAGACACTTCAGACAGCAGGATTACGTCCAGGTGAAACTATGGTTGGTGCTTCCGCTGAGATGGCTAAGGCATTGATTAAAACTGTCAAACCTGAAGCTACTCCTGAAGAAATCAACAAGTTGTTGCTGGCACATTAATGGCAATCGGTACCTCACTAGGAGCTTACTACGACACTGATTTACACCACCAAGCTGGTGTAGAGAATAACGTCATTGACCCTGATACTACACCTGATTTAGGTACTAGAGATCAGAATGTTCAGACTCCTAAGAATACTACTAAAACACAGTCCTCCACTGCTTCTACGATGCCTGTAGGAGGCTCTACGGAGCCCGCTGGTGCGTTTAAATCAGAAACAGGTACTACCCTACCTGCCGACCCCTCTATAGCTAAATCTGACTACGATTATGACTCTTGGCAGAAGGCTAATCCTGGAGTTGAAATGCTTCCTGGCCAGCACTATCCAGACACTTATAAACTACCTAATCACATGACTTTCAGCGATGAAAGTATGTACCATGGTGGCGATAATAGAGGTGGACATTGGGGTACTGATGAACAAGGTAAAGATACATTTACTCCTGGGCCTACCAACCTAGAACATCATTCGATGGGAGAACTCAGAGATTACTTCAAAAGAGTAGAACCTGATGCTAAACTTCTTCCTCCAGATATCTCAGATGTCCCTCATCATGATTGGGTAGAGAGTTTATTCTCTCATGCCAAGGAAGCATTCAAGCTTCCAGGCGAAGTCTTCGGAGGTAAAGTAGATCCTACTTCAGTTCAAGGTATTGAGAAAGCTGCTGATCTAGCTGGATTGATGGTAACTGGACCTGCGCCTGTAGCTGCTAAGATGGCTGACGGTACGCTAGGTTCTTTCATGGGAGTGCGATCTAAAACATTTGATAGAGCTGCTCTGAATGAAGCTCAAGAGATGAAAGCTAAAGCTTTACATTCAGATGATATCTGGGTTAAAACACACACTTTCGAAGGAGCTGAAGGTAGATGGCGTCAGGAGATTCCGGATGACAAAGCTACGCTAAGAGACTCTGCATTTGATAAGACTATAACTCCAGGCAAGCCTGATACTTCTGGAGGTGGATGGACTGGCACAGGAGGTACTGAAGACTTAGAAACAGTAAGTCTTAAACGTCGTTCAATACCTTCCTTAAGTGATATGCTCTTGGGTAAATATGATTCGATGGTGAAACCTTTGGATCTAGAACGTACATTAGATCATCCTGAACTCTTTAAAGCATATCCAGAGTTACGTGGTATAAAAGTAGAACCATTTCCTTACAAGACCTCTAATTATGGAATGTATTCCCCAGGTAATAGAACGATGTATCTAGCAGATAATCTTCATCCTGAGATGGCTAAATCAGTTCTTCTTCATGAGACACAGCATGCTATTCAAGATATAGAAGGATTTGCTAGAGGCGGAAGTAAACAAGAGTTTATGTCTCCTGAGTTTGTAAAACAAGATAAGATGTTGAATCAAGAAATAGATAAGCATCTTGATAAGATTGGATTATCTTCTGAAGCTAAAGAATCAATCTTAGATAGAATTAATACAACTCCTGAAGAGTTAAAGAATGAACTATCTAAAGTCATCCAGAAGACAGATAATCCCAGTTATATAAAGTTAAATAAGATCCTAGATGCTAAGATAGCTGTCAATAAAGTACATGAACAAGCTTTTGAACAATACCAAAGACTGATGGGAGAAGTAGAATCCAGGAATGTCCAAGCTAGGATGAATATGGAAAACTTTAGGAGACAATATACTCCTCCACAGATGACTGAAGATAGACCTAGGTTCTCTCAGATTAATGCAGATAATGTCAGATCAGGATATTCAGCTTCTGAAAGATCTATAATTCCTTTTAGACAACGTACAGCTAATGATAATATGAAAGACTTTCCTGTATATGGTGGAATAAGTGATGTAGAACAGCTAGCAAGAAAGTTCGCTGAATCTGATAATGGCAAAGGTTCTTGGGATCGTATCGGAGGTGGAGGACAAGAACATTATTGGAGAGATGCTGAAAGAGCTTTAAAGAAACCTAGGCCAAAAGATTGGGATAAATAATCCTATCACGATCGGCCAGGCATACTCATTGAGTCGCTAACCGTATAGTCCAGACAAGAAAAAACCCCAGAGAGCCCGAAAGCTCTGCTGGGGTTTAGTTTTGTCTCAGCCCTGGACTGGTAGAAATAGCTGAGCTGTAGTTATTGAGGTGCGCTTATCTCACCCGAGCGCTTGAGTCAGTTCGGCTTGCCGGTGGGAGTCCAAGCTTCGAGAGCCTGGAGAGCAGCCAGACCAGCAGCAGCATCGCCGGTCATGATCGTGTCGCGAGTAGCCTGCGCAGCAGACTCCCAAGATGCGATGGCAGCATCGAAGCCCTTCCGATCAGCCTTGGGAAGATCGGTGAACTTGAAGAAGCCGAGAACGAACTCATCGTCCCAAGCATCGTAGCCACTCTCGTCTTCGTCATACTCTTCCTGACGAGCGTTGATCTTGTCAATCCGCTTCTGATCGAGGGTGAACTTGCCCTTCGTGATGGCGTCGATCAGGTCCTGAGGCTTCCGAGGAAAGCCAGGAGCATCGAGATTGAACAGCTCACGCAAGGTCACGCAAAGCTTCGGAGGAACGCTGTCGTAACGAGACTTCAACCCATCGAGACGGGACAGAAGATACTCACGCTGAGTCTGCGTATCCGACTTCGGGGCAGTCGCGGCGACAGTCATCGACACGTTGGCAGTGGTAGGCGAGTTATTGTAGGCCATGGGATTATTCCCTTTTGTTTTTGCAGCACCGGATTGATCTTGAAGATAGTTGTACCAGTACTGGCACCTTTCCTGAAGCTTAGGATCAGGATTAGAAGGTACTAAGTCATCCATGATGATGAAATCATTTCTAGGAACACTTGCAGCTTCTAAAGCTCGTTTAGCTTTGTTAAAGTCTTTGGTTGTTAACTTCATTTCAGACCATTCTTGTTTTGTCATTGGCAGCATCTTCATAGTCTACTCCAATAGAAAAAGGAGAGGATCTCTCCCCTCCCTTATCTGGCCGTTCGAACACGGCGGCTAGTTACATCGGCAACGGGTTGGCCGTACCTTCGGTCGGCTCTTCGTCATCGGTGGTTACGGCGAAAGCTTCACCTTCGGGCTTCTCAGCCAGAAGCTTCATCAGCTCGTCGATGGACTGGGGCTCGCCCTTCTCAATTCCAGTATTCGTCATGGTATCCATGATCTTCTCCTTTTGGGATCGTAAAGATCCTAAGTTAATGTCTCTTTGGTTGACGTATTCTGTTGGCATGTCTTGAAACGACTTTGACAGCAACATGATCTAAAGAACCAGTTCGGTGAAACCCGACATGGTCCAATTCTTTCATATCTCCTTTGTGGACCTTCCCTGCACGTAAAGCTTTAGCTCGGGCGTTGTTACGCGCTTCGCGTCGCTGGACTTGTGCAGGAGAGTTCTCCCACTTGGTCTCTTTGGCATAGTTTCTAGCCAGAGGACTTACCTCCCTTCTTTCTGGATTGCATATGTCAGTGGGATCATTCCGTCAACGACATCACCAAAGATAACTCTAGTGATCTGTTGATTAGGTGCAATGAACGGGGTTAGCAGGTCAGCTAACAATCCTTCAGAGATTGTCGTCTCGTGCCACGGATTTGCTTCTTTGGGTTCAGACTTGGTCTTGTCCACCCATTTCGATTTCGAGAGACTCATGTTCGAGCCTTTCTCGCTCAAGCCTTTCGAGGCGAGCGGTTTCTTTCTTACCAAATTCTTTAACCTTTTTAATACGAAGACGTTCGTATCTATTTTGTGGATGCTTGATCATCGGGGGAATAAGCTTGAAATCTAAGATCGAATGTATTTACATTTTGAATGTGTTGTTCCATAGCCTCAGTGAGAGTTCCATAGAAACGCGATGTCTCGGTTAGGATAAATCCTGTTTCGATATCAGGATAACTGTCTGTTATCAACCAAGTGTTCTTTCGTTTTCTGTTTCTCATTCGAATTCCAACTCTTGTGGTTCAGGTAGTTTAATCAACCGTGAATGAACTAAATGCTCTAAAGCTTCTTCAGGAGTGACGTCGTTAATCTCAAGTATTTCTTCTAGAGTATATAGATCTAGTACGGCTTCGTAAGTCATTCGCCTTTATAAGGTACACACAATACTTGACCTACTTCGGTCTTGACTAGAAAGCTCTTTGTCAAAGCGGCGGTTAACATCGTGAAGATAAGACCTGCTCCGAGAAGGAATGCCAGCGTATGTGTTACCAAAGAAGTAACAACGCCAGTCCAAGACTTAATATTAAACATGTGAAACTCCAACCTTTGATTGCTTCTATACG
>Ga0307508_10000433_pt1 | contig 49827 bp, 64 predicted proteins | sample 9_EM_MG_FD_203089 | JGI IMG/M metagenome (GOLD analysis project Ga0307508, IMG submission 203089) | Populus trichocarpa ectomycorrhiza microbial communities from riparian zone in the Pacific Northwest, United States - 9_EM | ecosystem: Host-associated > Plants > Roots > Unclassified | place... | reverse complement strand
AACTCAACAAACACCCCCCCCAACAAAAAAAGAACCCCCCCCCCCCCCCCCCCCCCCCCCCCCCCAGCCATCCGTAGATCCGTCAACCAAGATAAGTACGCTTCATAGCGGCCGCACGGGACTGCAGCTCCACTCGTGGCAGTGCGAGACATTCCTGATGCCCTGTACGGACTCGTACTGGGGCGGATGTCCGAGCAACGCCGCGAGCGCGTCGTAGTCGACGATGTAGTCCGAGGCCGGGCGCAGCGTCGGGAACTCGTACAGGCGCACGGGGAGCTAGCCGTCGGCCCCCGCCACCGCCGCGAACATGTACAGACACTGCTTGACCAGCGCGAAGTCCTGGAATGTGGCGTAGTTTGCGCGCTACGGCCTGGGTTTCCGGCATCGGCGTCGTCGTCGCGTCTGCGTCGGAAGTGCCAGCCCAGTCGAAGATCGCTAGTCGTTTCCGGTTCCGCGCTTACTCTCTTGCTCTATCCGTCTATCTGCCGCCAGATGGATCCTGAACACAGTATCGAGCAAACACGATGGACAGTGCGGTAGCTCTGAGGTCGCGTCGGGCTGCGATGGATACCGGACCAACTATGAGATCGCGCGTGAACTCCCCGCCGGATTATATGGGGCTCGCTTTGCCCCGCACGTGCCGGGTCCCGGTAGTTCCCAGGGCACGGCTGGCGAAAGCGGTGGCTGAGCTGCGGGGTTTGCCCGGGAATCTGCAGGGGAATTGGCGCGAGAAGCGCCCGAGTTCTGGCGATGCGTGGCAAGTTGTGCGCGCCTGGCGGTCACTTCGCCGGCGCTTGACTGCCAAAGTGGTACCCAGTCTTCGCTTTCACCGAATATTTCGCGCTTATCCCTGGTATAAGGAGCTCCGGCCGCACAGTGTCGCGGATCAACATCTTCCAACCGCAACACCTGTATGTTGCTGACTACCGCTTCGGAGTATATCTTACGGGTGCATTGCTCATATCGCTGTCATCCATCCGGGGGCGCTCCAGACGAACAGAAACGGCGGTCCGCCCACCAGAAGCTATCCCGCTGCAGGCAGCCATCATCATTGGTGATGAAGCGACCACTGCGCGCCTCTCCGGTCAGTACCTTAATTAAGCGGACAAAGAGCCGGCCGCCGCCAGGTGCTGGCGGTGCCCGTTCAGGAGCCAGACACGGGGGCATCTCTTCAAGAATTCCCCGCAATGGAAGCGGAAGATCCTGTAGGCGGGACATTAAGGGGAGACGGGGCAAGGATCGCTTCAAGATCCGTGGCCTCTTCGCCGACGAGTGGTGCAGCCGGGCGGTTCTGGACTTCCTCGCCTGCACTGACGTGGGGCTGCGGATACCGGATACGGCTGAGGATAATGCGGAGCGAGGCATCAGAGTGGGAGCTCAGATCGGGAGGAGAAAAGGCCGGAGGTCGGGGGAGGAGAAAAGGCCGGAGGCCGGGGGAGCTGGGGGTTGAGGCTGAAGAATGCTCGCAGTTCCTCCAAACGCCCTCCTTCATGGCCTCGGTAGAAGAAGATTAAGGAAGTGTTTTCTTTTGTCCTTCATTTGTTATATCCTTATTGCGTCCTTATTGCGTTCCACTTTCTTGGAACAGGCCATGGAGGGCAGGGGAGCCATGGCGAGCCGTATGGCAGTGGACAGAAACCGGAAAAAGTTTGTACATACATTGCCATCTAGATAGATCGCATGCAATTAATGAATAAACAAAAGCACGAATGTATTCGGAAATGTCAACCGGTGCGAGTATTTTCCCCATAATTCACTGATATTGCGGTTGCGGGATCCGGTCGCGCGGTGCTCACAATGCACATAGTTAGATAGTTCGCGAACCACATCATTGGCCGTTACCCGCCAGGATTTTTTTCCCGCGCGAGGAGGAGTGCGACTCTTACAAAGACCCCACCCCCCCACACCATACTGCGACAAACCATTATTCCGACGAAACCACCCACCTACCACGGGCAAGGGGGGCAACGAACCACTGCGCTTTCCAGTACGGAACAACCAAAAGGAAACTGCGACGATCCCCCGCCACAGAAAGGGGAACCTGATTCCCCCCCCAGTGCCAGCGACAACTCTTCCGAACCCGGGAGCTGGGGCATCCCAGTTTTGCAGCAAAAGAAGGGGAGCGCGATACATGTACCTATGCGATTATTGCGATTGCTCTTCAGTACGGCTTTGTAGTGGGATTGCCGCGGGTTCGTCACCCACCCGCGATCGTTCATTTCCTCACCGGCGCGTGCGTTGTCAGCTGCAGGATTTCCACCCCCATTCCGCCTCCACCTCTCGGGATGACCACCTAGCTGATCAGAGCAGGATCGATCTAGCCGGCGAGAAAGCACACTGATCCCACCTGCCAGCAGCCAGGTAGCGGACGACATATGCAACAATCTCTAGTGCGGACGCTTCGGACATCCACGGTTACCCGATCTTCGTCTTCGACCGGCGACAAACCTGATCCTCCTAATCCGGCACCGCTATCGCCATCCCTGACCGTGGCGGAGCGCAAGCGCGACGAGCGGGGAAGTATATAATCCTACAGATCCCACGCGTAATCTCCCCCTCCCCCCCCACACACACCACTCTTGCTCGCCATGAACGTGATTCACCTCTGCGACCCGTGCGGCCTCAGCTTCCCCCGCGGCGCGCTCGAAGTGCACTGCAAGGCTGCGCTGCATCCGCCCTGCCACATATGTGGCGAGTACTTCGTCGACCACGCGCAGCTGTCGTTACATATTCAGCTCTCGCACGCCGTGAACGTGATCCACCTCTGCGACCCGTGCGGCCTCAGCTTCCCCCGCGGCGCGCTAGAAGTGCACTGCAAGGCTGCGCTGCATCCGCCCTGCCACATATGTGGCGAGTACTTCGTCGACCGCGCGCAGCTGACGTTGCATTCCCAGCTCTCGCACACTAAACCGTCGCGGAACTACTGCGACGAGTGCCAACAGGAGTTTCCCGACGCTAGAAAGCTCAGTTGGCACCGCCAATGGAGTGCGCAACATCGCTGGCCAAGGCTACAGCACATGGGCGTGTCGACAACACGCGCGGAGCAGGCGGAGGACGGTGGGGAGGAGGAGGGGGAGGAAGATGAGGACGATGATGAAGCGGAGGAAGAGGAAGAGGAAGAGGACGAGGGGGAGGACGAGGAAGAGGAAGAGGAAGAGGAAGAGGAAGAGGAAGAGGAGGAAGAGGAAGAGGAAGAGGAAGAGGAAGAGGAAGAGGAAGAGGAGGAGGAGGAAGAGAAATACTACTGCGCTACGTGTCGGCGCTGCTTCGTCAGTGCACAGGCGCTGAACTCGCATCTTTCGGAGAGTTCGCGGCACCGGTTGCGCGTTCAGGAGAGCCCCGCGCCGGCAGCGAAAGACGCACAGTCCGGCCAGAACGTCAGTTGTCCCCTCTGCATGAGGCAGTTCGTCGGTCAACTGCAGCTATCGCAGCATCTGGAGCTTTTGCACCGAGGATACTGCGTCGAGTGCGACTGGGACTTTGGCAGCACAGAGATTTTGAGCCTCCACGTAGGCGGGGATTTGCGATATCAGCTGCCAGGCAATCCGCAAGCCCACACCAACGCACCACCGACGCCGGAGACCGGGGGGGCGCATTGCGATGTCTGCGATCTCTCCTTCGAGTCCCTGCACCAGCTGCAGCTACATATCGACTTCTCGGGCACGCATGGTCTCAATCGACTCCGTGAGATGATTGCCGCACGCCAGATCTCCGCGCCGACTACGGCTGCGATACCAGCCGTAAGTGCACCGACTACGGCTGCGATACCAGCCGTAAGTGCACCGACACCGGCTGCGACACCGGCTGCAAATGCCCCGCCTCCGTCGGCGGCGGCTACAGCCGCGGTGCCCGCAAACAACTCGTACTGTGCCGATTGCGCCAGACAATTCAGTACCGCGGCCGACTTGCGCCAACACCAATCGTCAACCAAGCACAGAGCGCGCGCGCGCCAGCAGAAAACGGAAATCACCACCACCGCCGCTACCACCGCACCCGTCCCCGCGTCTACGGCGGCATTGAATCCGGTCGAACGGTTCTTCGCATCGTTTGCCTTCCAACTCGATCCGAACCGTACTTACGAAGCCGAGTTCCTGCGTCTCAGAAGTGTCCGCGGCTGGCCGTCGGGCGGAACTCAGATGATGGCGGCGAGAAGGCAGTTCCGCGCGGCGTGTCAGGCACACGGACTACGGTTGGATGGCGCCGCCGACTCGGTGGCCGTTGAGGCCGCTCCGGCTCCAGCCCCAGCCTCTGCTCCAACGCCCACCGATCCCGCCTCGTACTGCTTCGATTGCGCCAGGCAATGCCGCAGCGTGGAAGGCCTAGCGCAGCACAAGTCCACGAGTTCGCACCAGCAGCAAGTTCAACAAGCGCAGGCAACGGGCAGGACCAGCGCGCTTCCGACGGCGGCACTTGGGCGGCCGGTCGAGGAATTCTTCGCATCGTACAACTTCACGCTGGACCGCAGTAGCGGCTACGGAGCCGAATTCCAGCGTCTGTGCACGGTACGGGGGTGGGCTCGGGGCAGCGCTCAGATGGCAGTGGCGCGAGAGGGGTTCCGCGCAGCGTGTCAGGCACAGGGACAGCTGGCGAACGGCGCCCCCAACGCGGCGGCTGTTTCTGCTTCTCCCGCTCCAGCTCCAGTTCCGGCTCTGACTCCAGCATCTGCTCCAACGCCCACCGACCCCGCCTCGTACTGCTTCGATTGCGACAAGCAATGCCGCACCGTGGAAGGCCTGGTCCAGCACAAGTCCACGAGCTCGCACCAGCAGCGGGTTCGACAGGCGCGGACAACGGGCAGGACCAGCGCGCTTCCGACGGCGGCACTCGGGCGGCCGGTCGAGGAATTCTTCGCATCGTATAACTTCGCGCTGGACCGCAGTAGCGGCTACGGAGCCGAATTTCAGCGTCTGTGCACGGTGCGGGGGTGGGCTCGGGGCAGTGCTCAGATGGCAGTGGCGCGAGGGAAGTTCCACGCAGCGTGTCAGGCGCAGGGACAGCTGGCGGTCGGCGCCCCTGACTCGGCGGCTGTTTCTGTTTCTCCAGTTCCCGCTCCAGTTCCAGTTCCGGCTCTGGCTCCAGCCTCTGCTTTGGCGCCCACCGACCCCGCCTCATACTGCTTCGATTGCGACAAGCAATGCCGCAATGTGGAAGGCCTGGTCCAGCACAAGTCCACGAGCTCGCACCAGCAGCGGGTTCGACAGACGCGGACAACGGGCAGGACCAGCGCGCTTCCGACGGCGGCACTTGGGCGGCCGGTCGAGGAATTCTTCGCATCGTATAACTTCGCGCTGGACCGCAGTAGCGGCTACGGAACCGAATTCCAGCGTCTGTGCACGGTGCGGGGGTGGGCTCGGGGCAGTGCTCAGATGGCAGTGGCGCGAGAGAAGTTCCACGCAGCGTGTCAGGCGCAGGGACAACTGGCGGTCGGCGCCCCTGGCTCGGCGGCTGTTTCTGTTTCTCCAGTTCCCGCTCCAGTTCCAGTTCCGGCTCTGGCTCCAGCCTCTGCTTTGGCGCCCACCGACCCCGCCTCGTACTGCTTCGATTGCGACAAGCAATGCCGCACTGTGGAAGGCCTGGTCCAGCACAAGTCCACGAGCTCGCACCAGCAGCGGGTTCGGCAGGCGCAGGCAACGGGCGGGACCAGCGCTCTTCCGACGGCGGCATTCGGGCGGCCGGTCGAGGAATTCTTCGCATCGTATAACTTCGCGCTGAACCGCAGTAGCGGCTACGGAGCCGAATTCCAGCGTCTGTGCATGGCGCGGGGGTGGGCTCAGGGCAGTGCTCAGATGGCAGTGGCGCGAGAGGAGTTCCGCGCCGCATGTCAGGCGCAGGGACAGCTGGCGGTCGGCGCCCCTGACTCGGCGGCTGTTTCTGTTTCTCCAGCTCCCGCTCCAGTTCCATTTCCGGCTCTGGCTCCAGCCTCTGCTTTAACGCCCACCGACCCAGCCTCGTACTGCTTCGGTTGCGACAAGCAATGCCGCAATGTGGAAGGCCTGGTCCAGCACAAGTCCACGAGCTCGCACCAGCAGCGGGCTCAGCAGGCACAGGCAACGGGCTGGACCAGTGCGCTTCCGACGGCGGCACTCGGGCGGCCGGTCGAGGAATTCTTCGCATCGTACAACTTCGTGCTGGACCGCAGTAGCGGCTATGGAGCCGAATTCCAGCGTCTGTGCACGGTGCGAGGGTGGGCTCGGGGCAGCGCTCAGATAGCAGTAGCGCAAGAGGAGTTCCGCGCGGCGTGTCAGGCGCAGGGACAGCTGGCGGTCGGCGCCCCCGACTCGGCGGCTGTTTCTGTTTCTCCAGTTCCCGCTCCAGTTCCAGTTCCGGCTCTGGCTCCAGCCTCTGCTTTGGCGCCCACCGACCCCACCTCGTACTGCTTCGATTGCGACAAGCAATGCCGCACTGTGGAAGGCCTGGTCCAGCACAAGTCCACGAGCTCGCACCAGCAGCGGGCTCAGCAGGCACAGGCAACGGGCTGGACCAGCGCGCATTCGACGGCGGCACTCGGGCGACCGGTCGAAGACTTTTTCGCCTCGTACAACTTCACGCTGGACCACAGCACCAACTACGAAGCCGAGTTTCAGACTCTTTGCGCTGTTCAGGGGTGGGCTCGGGGCAGCGCACAAATGGTAGCGGCGCGGAAGCAGTTCCGCGCGGCGCAGGTGAAGGCCTTCGGCAGCGCGGCGGTGTTCGATGCTGTGCGCGCGCGACGGGCGGCGGTGGACGACGCGATCCGCCAGTTCTTCGAGGACCACGACTTCGCCTACGATCCGGCGAAGCACTACCGCGACGAGTTTGAGCGGCTCTGCCGGCTGCGCGGATGGTGCCGGCACGAGGACGGCAATTGCATACGGGCGGGCACAGCCTGGGCCGCGTACGCGAAGCTCAGGGAAGCGGAAGTGGTGGACTTCGGCGCGCAGTTTGGCAAAGACCCCAACGATCCAGAAGTGTGGCGGCTGCTCTGCGAGACCGCGGGCATCTCGCCGGTTCCCGCGACGCTCGATGCAAGGCGTCAGGCGCGTCACTCCCCATAGCTAGTCTTTATCTCCAGCCATCACTGACATTGCAAACAGAGTATCCTGGGGTCACACATCAACCTCGTGGACATGCTCGCGGCCCGGCGGAGGGACATGACGGTGGTCGCCTACGCCACCGAGCAGGAGCTGGCGGAATACACGAGGAAGAGCGGGAAGTTCGTCAACAAGGAAGCGGCCTACAGCAACGGCCTGCTGATGTATCTGCTGCGCGAGATCGTCGACGATTACTACGGAGATAGGCCCGGCGGTGTCGGCAGCAAGCGTGGCGTCGGCGGGGTCCGCGTGGACCTGAACCGAGACCAGAGGACGGAGGATAGCTAGTCGGCTCCCGATCGAGGCGGGCGGGCGGCGCGAGGAGCGAGGAAACGCGAATGCTTGATATACGGAGTGAGGGAGGGGGGAGAAGAGGACTTGATATACGGGAGAGAGAGAGAGAAGAGTGCCTGATATACTGGAAATATTGCCATGTCAACCAACCCGTCCCGAACGAGCAGCAGTGAACCTCGCACGTGACCCAGCACCAGACGTAGATAGAATCCAGCGCGCGCTCTACTCACACCACCAGGTTTCTCCACGGTCCCAGGGCCTAGATTCCTCTCCCGCCCTGCACTATTCTGTACACAAGTATCTCTGCTGACCGTCCACAACCGGTATCCGTGCGATCCGGGCTGCGGACTATCGCTTGGGGGTAGTCGCCCCCCTGTCCAGCCCTGTCCAGCCCTGTCCTCGCAACTTTTTTTTTGTTTATTCATACTCGCATACATACAGCCTATCTAGACTATGGCGGCATACATATTATCCGCTTTTCCCCTCTGCTGTCCGCGCAGTGGCGGCGAGACCCTGTCCCTGCAACAAACACCCATATATACACTTCTTCCAAATATCTACCCTTGAAGGAATCCGATCGTAGGCAAAAGACCGCTGATACCCCGCTCCCCTCTCCATCCCACCCTGCATTGCACGGACGGCTGGAAGAATTATTCGCCTTTTTTTGTGAGGGACAGGAAACTCGCGCAGATCGCCGCACTACATCGTACCTACGAAGCAGCGGAGGGGTGTGCCTCGGATAGCCATGTAGATGCGCCTAAGTAGCTAGGAGGAAGGGCAAAGACAGTCAACACAAAGCCATCTGCTCGCCGTGCAAAGGAAGGAAAAGAATCCGCCCGCCAAGTGGCGATCGACAGGAGCGAAGGCTTAGACTCCGATACATGGCGCAGTATGTCACTTTTCTCAGCGCGTACCGAAGATCATCCACCACCCATTCCCGCAAAAATCCAATCATCGGAACAACTCTGTCGGAAAAACTTTCCCTCTGCCTGCCGGCCCCAGCCTCAGCTAACTGGCAAATCAACAGGCAGAAACGAACGAGAAGAAAAACGCCCTTGCCGCAAAGCTTGTTCCCCCCACCAACTGCTCGGCTGTCAGCGAAGAGCCGGCAGGGCTGAAATATTTTTGTCTACTCGTACATAACGAGGTGCCCAACACCATGTTCCGCTTCTCGCGAACCCCGCACACGGAGAAAAAACGGCGAAGTCGCCTCGGTCTGAGTACGATGTGCACCCCCAGTCCCATTCGCTTCGCCTTCGTCCTCCCCAACCCTGAGCATACTCAAGCTGGGAGCCAAGTCGGGCATTTCACCAGACCTGCCGGACGGTACCGTGGGCCCACCCCGCTTGTGTACGTGCCAACCTGCGCAAGGAAGGGCAGCGTGGGTACCGGTCCCCCGAGCTGGGCGTGCGGGGGCTTGCTCTCGCGCCAATATTGTGGAGAGAGGTGGCCCCGACTTCGGGGCTTCTCTGCCGTAGCTGGAGGAGGACGGCTCCGTCACGCATGCGAAGAGGGGAGGGAATGTGACGCGGGATCCAGTCTATGTCAGGTCAGACCACAACCAGGACGCACGAGAAGAAGAGAAAAGAGTGCGAGAATTCACGGTTGTTCGACGTGGGGGGAAGAAGAAGGTAAACAGTTGTTGGAATGTTCGGCAACTTGGCACCTTCCACAGAGTTGTCCCGTGAATGAAGAGACTGAGCGGACCGCCCAGCCGACAAGCTCAAGATCTCCGGCAGCAGAGGCACGGGTAAAGGATCACGAGAAGCGTGGGTGAAAAGTATCTGTTGATGTCTAACGAAGAAAGAACGGCCGCTCCCCGACAGCAACCATCATCCTGAGCCAAGTCGCCGAGCCGCCTAGATCTCAAGCCCCAGGTCTTGGCTTTCCTCCTGACAATGAACATATGTAGTCGGGATCGCAGGCTGCGTTGCATCCCACTAGTCGAATTAGGAAATAGCTGCGCCACGGCATGAAGAATTAGAGCTACCTTGGCGCTCAGTGTGCTCTAACTACACTAGAGTAGAGTATATATCGGCACGTAGTTTTCCTATTGGTAACCAGCTGACCGCGTCGCCGTCAAGTACCCATACCTGGCACCACCACCAACAATCGCGTCGCCGACAAGAACCATTTACCCCTTTATCAACACAGCCTCACCACCATCCAACCCATCACAATGACTACTGCGTTGATTCCTATCCCCGAGAATGCTACAATTTGGTCGAATCTTTTGTGTAAGCTCGAGAAGCCGGTAGTAATGACGGCGGAAGAGTTTGATACATTGACGCAAGGAATCATGGTAAATCTACCTACTCGCATCCGCTTTTTTTTTCTTAATAGTTATTAGTATTAATAGTTTTTTGATAGAAATCTACGGCATGATTCTTCCCCTCATGCAGCAAGCAGATAACCGCGATGCGAAAGCACGCAAGGCGTACAATGACTTTCGTGTCAACCACCTATCAATCGTCTATCGCCAATACCCGGAGGTTGGGCTACTCCCATGCCCTGTGCAAAAACTACTTGGCCGGAAATCGGTGCTGTTGCAGACCGACTTGCAGAAGGAAAGAGTACGCCAGTGTTTGATACAGTCTTGGTCTGTCATTGCAAGTAGGAGACCTAATCATGTGAAAAAGTTCAAAAGCTTACATACACAATAGATAGATTTGCCCGTCAATATCTCATTCCCTGCCGTCATATTTTTCAATTTTCTACCAAAGTTATCACTCCGGAGAGCAGCTGTACGCAGTTCAAGAGACGGCGAAGGAGTAGATAGGTAGATATATAAGAACACTCCGCATGGATGGGCTTGGCAACGGGGGGGGCGATCGACGGGCACACATGGCCCGATGCGGACGGTGATCCCTGGCGGAGGATGTGGTGGCGAGGAAAATGAAACCGCGGAGGGATACATAGTTTTGTTTTTTGTTTAATCATACTCGCATTCGACCTATATAGATCATGGCGGCGTACATTTTGCCCAGTTTTCCTGTCCGCAGTCCGCGCAGTGGCGGCTCGTTGCAAGCTCCCCTTTGCCCTCCGCCCAGGCCTGTCCCAAGAAAAAATAGACGCGCCCAAGGAACTTGACAAAGGGAAAGAAACAAAGGAAAGCGCACCCCGTCCCCCTACTCCTCGCCTGCCGATGCCATGAAGAAGGGCCTGGGTAAGAACAGCGGTAGTTCCTCTCCGGTGCCCGGGCCTTCCGCAGCACCCAGCTCCTCCACCTCCACCTCCTGTTCCTCTTCCCGCTCCCGGCGCTCTCGGAGCTCCCATTCTGACGTCTGGCTCCCGGCGCCGTCTTCTTCCACAGGTGGCACCAGCCTTCCCACATCCGTTGCGGTGAGGAAGTCCAGCGCTGCCTTTCCGCACCTTTTGTCGGCAAGTAGGTCCCGGATCTTCCACCGGCTCTTCCACCTTCCCGTCTCCTTCTGCACCTCCGCCCACAGCACCTTTTGCTGCACCTTCCATTCCGGGCACACCTTGAAGAGGTGGAAGGGATACATAGAGTGCGGCGATGGCATGTCGGATCCTAGCGAAGATGTGGTGGACAGTAGCAATGCTACATACTACGCAGTACTGTGTAGATAGTGCCGCTGTCGGGTCAGATTTCGATGCGGTGAAGTCAAGTACCGTGACCAAAAATTGTGGTGAATTTTCTCTTTTGAATTTCCTCCGTGCCTTACGTGGGTACTGATAATACTTTACACTACTTCGCCGTTCAGCTACTTTGATAATTGAGCGAGTTGCAAAGCACTTTTGTTGCCTAAGTATACTGTACAATTGGGCATGCGGATATAAAATTTGGGAAATTATCCGCACGGCATTGGAATACCACATACAGCGCATTTCCATTTTGTACACACTTTTACTAATTCTTCACAGTCGGATGATATATTCTTTCTGGATCTTGCTTTTTGCTTTGACCCTTGCTCTTCCTTCGACCCCGACTACACAATATTATCTATCTGCACCGGCGCGGCAACTTCTCACATCCCCACCACACAAGACACCACCTGTTCGGTGACACAGTGGCACTACAATGTCACCCAGCAAGTCCCGAGAACTTTCCTGAGTCGCCATCACTTCCACCACCTATTCGTACACTGCCCCATTCGGTGGAAGATCACCGTCATCTTCTCCCGATACTACCCGATACGTCCCAGCCTCTCCACCGCATCTCGACCCCGACCCCGACGCCGGCCCCGACGACACTACACGGTGGCCAAAAAGGCCGGAGGATATGCGGAACGCCAGCTCGCCTCAGCCTTCCAGGATGTCTTGCCTGCCGTTGTCTCCTGCTATGGATCGCCTGTTGTCTGCTATTGTGCAAGACCAAAAGTGTACCTACTCGGTCGCTACATCCGCCCATGAGGCCACCGACCCGTGTGGCATGGACGCAGTTGATGGGGAGGACTCGCAGGTTGGTAACAATGTGGAGTGGGCCAATTGTGATGAGGAGCAGGCTGAGAATCAAGTCACCCCCAAATACCATCCGCGGTATAGTCAACTTCAGTGAATGGTCATTGTAAGTAAAGCAATATTCAGAACCGATTGGAAGGGATGAGTATCAACAGATACCAAGCGCGATTACTTCCACAATGGAATGATCTTCTCTGATAATAAGGATACGCGGGACGATATTGCTTTGGTGGTGCGGACGACCCGACTTTCAAAGAAAGGGGTGGTTCGTGCAATGGGCAATGAACGCCGGTGGTTGAAATAAATTGGATGGACAGCGACGAACCTGCATGCTCTTGCCGAGATCCCCGTCACCAAAAAACAGCTGCATAAGGAGTGCGAGTTGCTCGGAGGTACCCAACTCGGGAGCTGTTCGCGAAAATCTCTCCGACAAGCTTCACGAAACAAAGAAACTGCTGGTTGGTGCATTCCTGATGACGATGAGCATTCCTGATCCATTCTACAGGATCTCACATGCAGTCTTCCTTTGAAAGTTTACCCAGGAATTTGGTACTTCTCTACGCCGGGCATGGTGGTGCAGGTAGAACTGCGGACAGTGGCCTCGACTGCTACGTCTCCCGCGGCAGCAAACAATTTTTCCCTTGGAAGGTAGTAATGGAGAGGGTCGCACCCCCAGTAATCAAGCTCGACCAAGTTTTCCTTGCTCACACGGATGTCCTCGTTGTTCCGGACTACTACTACGCAGGGGCGTCCACGAGGGGAAACTTGGTCTCGTCAAGGGCCGTTGGGTTGATCACCGCTTCCGACGCCCATAAGACCGCGGACTGCAGAACCCAGAGAACCTCGTTTAGCAAGACCTTTGCAGTGTGGTGATGCAGATGTGGCGCGAGAACGATTTCTTGCGTAAACGAGATTTTCTGGGTTCTAGTCCGCGGTCGTATGGGCGTCAGAAGCGGTGATCAACTCAGCGGTCCTTGACGAGCCCAAGTTTCCCCTCGTGGATGCCCCTGCGTAGCAGCAGTCTAGAACAACGAGGACATCCGTGTGAGCAAAGAAAACCTGGTCGAGCTTGATTACTGGGGGTGCGACCCTCTCCATTACTACCTTCCAAGGGAAAAATTGTTTGCTGCCGCGGGAGACGTAGCAGTCGAGGCCACTGTCCGCAGTTCTACCTGCACCACCATGCCCGGCGTAGAGAAGTACCAAATTCCTGGGTAAACTTTCAAAGGAAGACTGCATGTGAGATCCTGTAGAATGGATCAGGAATGCTCATCGTCATCAGGAATGCACCAACCAGCAGTTTCTTTGTTTCGTGAAGCTTGTCGGAGAGATTTTCAGGAACAGCTCCCGAGTTGGGTAGCCCTCCCAGCAACTCGCAAACCTTATGCAGCTGTTTTTTGGTGACGGGGATCTCGGCGAGAGCATGCAGGTTCTTCGCTATCCATCCCACCACCTTGGAAGGGAATTTGCAGAGCGCCGCCACATCTAATTGGATGGAGAATGTGCCCCCCCCCATATAGGTGGCCACGGCAGGCTATGCAGCGATAAGGTCCAACCATCGATGCTCTGGGACGGGGCTCCCTAAGGCTTGATGTTTTCGGTAGTATGTCTGATGAGCTTCCGCTCGATGGCGATGCCAAAGCCACGGCGGTATATGGTTGATGTAGTGTGGTGGCAGTGGTGGCAGTGGTGGTGGTGGTGGTGGGACTGTAACTAGTTGGGACGATGAGAAGGAGACGGAAGAGAAGAGAAGAGAATGGAAAGGAGAGGGAGAGAGCGATCCAAGGCCTTAAGCTACACAATCGACGACCCCGTGGGGCAGTATACTACCCCGGCGCGTGGCCCGCCCTGGTGGGACGGGATCAATTTCTTCGTCCTCGTCTAGCACAGCGTCACGAGTGCCTCTAGTGATCTCAGGAAATCGGCATCCACGGATTACTTCAGCTCATACGCAATACGGGTCTTAGTCAAGAGACTTACGGCACAGTTCGTCTGTCTTTCGTTCCTCACGTTCTTCTCCTCCCCGCATCGACCCACCGAGTGTATCACGAACGAGGCATTCCCCATCCCGATGGCCCGTTTTCCCCTGTCTCGCCACTAATCGTATACAGGCTGTCTTTTCCGGTTCGCATCCACTCGGACGACCCGTTCATCATCCCTCGGGCCGACTACAATACCACTGAGCGAGTGAGAGCTTGGAATACTCTCGCAGATATGTTGATACGCACCGTGCCACGTGGTGGTGATTATTAATAGAGGGGGAGATGGTTGCTGGGAATGCGCGAGAACAAGGGCCAATCTCTGCAGGTGTATAGTACATACTATCTGCATAGTGACGCTGTGGCGCTGTGGCGCTCTCCGGTTCCACCAAGAGAGAAGATCGTTGCTGCGTGCCACTCTGAGGAGGATGTTGTCTTCACCCTGAGGAGCGGGGTTCGTGCAGCGAGACCAAACGGTACACTCTGTACCACATGCGTGTCCGTCCACATCTGCAGCTCCTCGCATCCTGTTGGCTGCCACCCGTTCGCGCAGCTTGGAGAGGTGGCTACCGTGGTGTGGGCGGGGAAGGGAGGGGAAGCTGCGAAAGCCATCGAGTCGAACTCTCTCTTGCGCCGCCGGCTACAGTCGCCACCTTCAGCTTCCTGCCCCGGGTTCCAGCTCCAGCTTCTGCCGACACGCGAACGAAGACGACGTTGAACAACACGCTGCGGACATTCGACCGCATAGACGAACGCACAGAGATCCACACCAACGCCGCCTGCGGTGTTTCACGCCAACGGGACCGCACCAGCTGCCAGAACAACCGCCCAGTCGGCGATGGAGCAGCAACCGATAACAAGCCCACGGAAGAAAGAGAACCAGCCACCACCCGTCGAAAGCGTCGCATTTAGGGCGGCTAGTAGAGAGGGAACGGGTTTGGCGGTCGGGAAATCTGAGAAAGCGTCACAGGGAGGAGGAGGAGGAGGAGGAGGAGGAGGAGGAGGAGGAGGAGCTCAGCGGCTTTCACGTGGAGACCCTGCGCGTGAACAGACATCATCTCTACGCGGCAGGCAGACCGGTGCATCACGGACACCCCGGAGCCCGGCGATAGCGCCGGCGCCGCGCCATCCCCTCCGCGTTCCGCAGCTTCATTTCGCTTTCCCTCTGACCGCGCCATGTGACCAGGCTGATATGCTTCGAGGCCCGCTAAGGCCGGGCGGCTTCGAGCAGTGGTTATGTAACCATCCTGATATCGCCTACAAGAATACTCTGATCGATATCATCCGCTTCGGAGCCAAAATTGGCTACACTGGTCCTCCGCAACGCATCATATGCCCGAATGCGGTCTCGACGCTCAAGGATCCCGATTCTCTGACGAAGGACATCCAGAAACGTGCCTATCTGAACCAGCTCCAAGAGATCCCGGCCAAAAAGCTCCCCAAGAATTTCATCTCGTCGCCGCTCAAGCTCGCTCCGAAGTCGGATGGAACCTGGCGCCGGATCCACAATCTATCCTTGCCGCCCGGAAAATCGGTCAACGACCACATCCCCCAGCCATGGGCCGTGCTCAAGTACATCCATTTTGATGATGCCGTCAACGCCATCCGACATGCAGGCCCCGGCGCGACGTTGGTCAAGCGCGACCTCGCCGATGCTTACCGGCACATTCCCGTCCACCCGGACGACTGGTGGCTCCTTGGCTTCCAATGGCAAGAACGCTACTGGTGCGACCAGTACCTGCCTTTCGGACTGCGCACTGCCCCGATCATATTTGACCAGTTCTCGTCGGCACTCGAATGGATACTGCGGCACGAGAAGGGCTGGGAGAAGACGTTGCATTATCTCGACGATTTCCTCTGCGTCATACCCTCGCATTGCAAGGTCGCCACCTTCGTCCGAGACTTCGACCGCATCTGCATCGACCTCGGTTTCAAGATCAACCAGAAAAAGAACCAGCATGGCACGCGCGTGACGTTCCTCGGCATAGAGGTGGACACCATCAAGATGGAGGCTCGTCTACCGCCGGGAAAGCGCGACAAGATCCGGACCGAACTCAAAGCCATTCTGCGGGAGCCGAAAGTCCACCTCGCCGAATTGGAGACACTAGTCGGCCGTCTGGCATACGCCGCCTGCATCATTCCCGACAGCCGCGCTTTCCTTCAGAGGCTGTACGAGATTCAGAACACGGTTGTACCGAACCGCGGTAAGCCAGTGGCCATCACGGGAGACGCGAAGGAGGATCTTATCTGGTGGGAATCGTTCATGAAAACATGGTCGGGCGTATCCCTCCTAGCGGTGCCCACAAAACGATCTCGGATCTGGATCCACGCCACGTCCGGCGAGGGCATCGGTGGGCATTTTCTGCGGGAGGGACAGTTGGACACCAACTGCTACTCCGACCGGAGCCAGATGTTCAGCGAACGGATCCCGGAGAGCGAGCGGAAGGAGGGGATCGTTTACGCGAAGCTCTCGGCGGTACTGCATGCGCTGCGCACCTGGCAGAGCGAAGTGGGTGGCCTCAAGGTGGTAGTGTACTGCGACAACGCCACCATCACAGACGCCCTGCGAAAATACAACATCGCGGGCCCCGCCCTCTCACTGATACGCTCGATAGCGAAAATCGCCGTCGTCAACAACATCACCCTCGAGGTAGTCTGCATACCTACAGACGAAAATGCGCTCGCTGACGCGCTCTCGAGATCGGACGACGCCAGAGTTGCCAAGATATGCCCCCAGCTCCTCGGCAACTCGGGGGGAAAGGCGGGGAAGGAGGCGGGGAAGGCAGCAACGGCGCCGCCGAAAGCGGCCGCGACGAAGCCGACGTGGAAGAACTCCGCGAAGGAACCCGCGAAGGAGCCCGCGAAGGAGCCGCCCAAGAGTCCGCGGAGGACGGTGATGAATGATACGCCGAAGGACAAGCCGAAGGACACCGAGAAGCCCGCACGGCACAAGCCGCCACAGGACACCGAGAAGTCCGCACGGCACAAGCCGCCACAGGACACCGAGAAGTCCGCACGGCACAAGCCGCCACAGGACACCGAGAAGTCCGCACGGCACAAGCCGCCACAGGACACCGAGAAGTCCGCACGGCACAAGCCGCCACAGGACACCTCGACGGAAAAGTCGAACAAGACAGCGTCGGTGGAGACCACGCGAAGACAACGGGCGAGGCCTGTGTCCAAGGACACGGAGAAGCCGGTGTGGACGAAAAAGTCAACGGACTCGCCAACGACGGATACAAGCATCCCGGCAAAAGCGACGGCCGAGAGCACGCTGGAGGAGACGGAGACGCCGCGTCGGCGGAAGAAGTCGCAGAATATGGAGAAGAAAGAGGCAGCGGCGCCGACAGATGAGACGAGTGGCTCTCCACCGAAGGCTACTGTGGAGATTACGCCAAAACAGCAGGGGAAGGGCGCGTCCAAGGCGGTGGCGAAGGTCACGGAGGCGGCGGCGAAGGTCACGGAGGCGGCGGCGAAGGCCACGGAGGCTGCGCACGAGGACACGGAGAAGCCACGTTGGAAGAGAAAGCCGAAGCCCAAGACGGGCGAGAACCAGCTGGCGGCCAAGCACTAGCCCACCGCAAATCCGGTATGTGGATTGGCACGCTCTCTTCCGGCGCTGCCTGCTAACTACGGACTGTCAGACACAGCATAAGCCACACTGCGGGGCTCAAGCATCAAGGAGAGAATCGCAGTACTGAGTAGTGCTTAGATATAGCTTTTGGACAGAATCTTTAACCTTACGATTCCATATTTCACTGGCCCATAGTGAGTCGCTTATACTGGGATGCGCCCCAATGTGGTGACTACGTCCAGTTCATATTTATGTAGACACGCGCAAGCACCAAGCTGTATACATAGCCTACAGCAAGGCGAGTGAGTGATACATAATGAGGTATTTGTAGCGCGGAATAAATTGGTAACCCGTCTCCATCTGATATGTATCGGGTTGCCTCCAGCATCAATGCCTGGCGCTCGTTCCCAAATCTCCCCCAACTCTGTCTCTACGATCCCCCACACCATCTCAAAAGGGTTTAGATCCGGTGACTGCGTTGGCCAGTCCAGAATATCCATCCCATCCAGCTCCCTATACGCAATAGCGTGCTGTTTGTGCCCGGAGCGTTGTCTTCCTGAGAAATTGCCCACCCGTACTCGTCGCAACATTGATGTCAAAAGGGAGCCATTTCAGGTTCTAGGGCAGTCCGCACGTATGTTAGGAGTCGATCTTCGCTTTTCCGGGGATGCACACAGATAAGATCGGACTTCATGGTACTACAAAATGCCCTCGGATCACCTTGGAGTTGCGGCCGGAGTGAAAAGTCTTGTCGATGCAGTCGAGACGATACTCCTCACCCTCTCTACGGACGACCAAAGGCCGGTGCCCAAAGCCGACTATCGAGAAGGAAGATTCGAGTGTCCAGTTCGCTATCTTCTGCTCTTCCTTTGTCCAGTGTAGATGTGCTTGACACCAGACCACCCGCCTCCCCTTGCCCCCGTGACTGACACGGAACTTCTTCCTAGGCACCCTCTTGTTGCACCAGGCAGCCGGGCCAGTCCTGACCTCGGCCTGGACTGGTCTGTGAGAAGCATTCCACGCTGATCTACGGCCCGCGGACCCACGGGTTTTTTTTGGAGCCGGCCTGGTCTGGACAGGGTCGAATGGCGGGCTGCGCGAACGAGGGAGACCTCATGATCCACTAGCGTCTTACTAATATCTTGGGCGGGGAGTGTTTCCAGGTTTTGGATGCAACTCGGAGCTTTCGGCCACCACCACAGCAGAGAGAAAACTGCACAGGCCCGGAAAAGCACCGGAAAGGTGATGCGAACAAGATTATCCAAAAATTCTGTTAATCGGAGAAGAGATGCTGGAGCTGTACTAAGTGAAATCCGGTTGGCATTTCTTGGGTTTCCGGGTTTTGGGGAACTTTGGGCCACCACCACAACAGACAGAAAATCGTATACGCCCGGAAAAGCACCGAGGAGATAAGGCCTAAGCTCCTCTTTGTCCTCACCCCAGGCTGATGCCCTTTGTATGTGGGCAGAATGGGCTGCCTACGACTATGTATCTCTAATCGAATCAACCACCTTCATCTCTACGGATCCCTATATTCCAACACCGATCTCATTCCGGTGTCCGCTTCAACGCTCTACGGGCGGTTGGCTTGCGGTTCCCCGCGGCGACGCTTGACTAGGTATATTTTTGAGAGTACTAGGCTACTAGCGTTGGCCTGCGGGCGCCCGCCGGCCGGCCTGGGTCAAGGCAGTCCGGCCACTGGGACCATCCAGCCGGACTGCGTCATCAGAAAGCCCGGCCCGGACTGGACCGTCCCAAAAGCCCGCGGGCTGGCCGCGGGCTGGCCGGACTATTGAGACCCCTGTGTTGCACTCCATCCTTTGCATTGTATGCTTCACCGTACGAGCCGGACACGCACGGACACGCACAGGCCATCTCTAGAACGATAGTTTCCCTGCTGAGGCGTCGGGTGCGGGTATCGCGGGCAACAGAGGCTTCGAGTCGGGCTATTTCTTAGCCGTCGGAGATCACAGGTCTGCCGAGGGGGGGGGGGCGGTGGAAGGTCCGGGACCTCCTTGCCGACGGGAGGTAGCCAGGCGGTGCGAGACTTCCTCTCCGCAACGGATGTGGGGAGACCGATCCGGCTGAGGAAGACACGGGAGCGAAGTGTCGGAATAAGAGCGCAGGGAGCGGAAGGAGGAGAGGAGGGCGGAGGCGGAGGAGCTGAGGTCGAGGAAGAGCAACCGCTTTTCCTTCCCACGCCCTCCTTCATGGCATCTGCGGGAGAGTGCTAGGGGACGGGTCCCTTTTTCCTTTGCTCTTTCTTTGGCACGGACTCATTTCCTTTCCGGTTTCTTTGGTGCGCAGCCATTATCTCGGGACAGGCCCGGGCGGAGGGCAAAGGGAGCATGCGACGAGCCGCCACGCGCAGACTACAGACTGGAAACGGACTGTGCATATCTTCGCCATGATCTACCTAGGTCGCATGCGAACAACAATTAAACAAAAAAAAATAGCTGCAGCTGTAAAATCCGCGACCGCGGATCACAAAGGGTCGACGCCGGCGGCGTGGAAGTTGTTGGACGTTGTGAGGGCTTCGATGCAGGCGGTAATACGAAGGCGGGAACAGGGAGGTACCTTACATATGGTTGGGGGCACCTTTAATTTTCAACCCCGGTTTTCCTCCTCAACCACAACATCTAGATTAAAAAGAAGATTGGTCCGCGATAGAGCAGCACGGAAAGCAGGTCGGGCGAATGCTCAAAAAAAAAATAGAGGCATGGTGAATGAGAATGTGGCAGGCAAAGATACTGTTTGTGTGGCAAGGGTCCGAAATGATACTCCTAGCGTCTGCACTAGGCTGCGCACCAGCCATTAAGCGACGCTATACTGGTTTAGGTAATTCGAGTGCTCTTGCATGAATTAAAAATAGAATGACTAAGTATATAGACTACGCAATGTGTGAATTGTGTATCCTCAGATTGCCTTGGTACGCGGATTGCAGTGGTGCGCATCGGCAGCCCCCAGTCTAAGAGTGCCACATATATTGGGCTATCGGCGTAAATGCAAATGATGACTGTTAGCAACACTGAGATGCGCATTGCGATCGCCTCGCCGATGCCGATGCGCTACATAAATCATCACTCGAATGACAGTGCCAGAGCGCAATGCATACCCTACCTTCCACCGTTCGCTATTCCCACCTTTCACCGGTCCGGGCCCGTGTAGGTACTCAAAACACGACATATCTCCAAACGGAACCTGATCCCGCGGCCATCGGAAGAAAGGAAGAAACAAACGACAACCACCACCCTGACGAACCCGATTCAGTTTTTTCTTCATTATCGTATGCGACCTAGGTCATAGCGACGTATACACAGGTTTTCCCGAATTCCAACGATTCACTGATCGTTTCCGACTTCAACTTGACAAATAGATGCGAGTGACCGCGAATGATTTCAGCGAGACGTATGAAACCGATTGGCTGGTTGAATCGGCGGATCACATGAGAGCACTCGGTGACGACCCTTCTCAAGGGAAAAGAGCGGGGGTGGCCTTGGGCGAGTCGAGTAGCAGGTGAAGAAATTGCCAGGTCTCATAATCTTTTGGGTTTTCTTCGTCTTTCCTTGGTGCTAGCAAATGGGGTCAATTCGCAACTGTCCAGCCTTGTCCGGAGCAAGTTAGAGAAAGCGTGTACCTGCAGCCATAATCTATATAGGTCGAAATGCTATGATGAATCAAAAAAAAAAGATGGATGGGCGAGTGCGCGTGCAAGTCGAGGCACTCGATGAGGCACCTCCGTTTTGATGGCGGAGTTCCGTAGCGCTGCTGCTTGGCTGTGACAGCCTAACAGGCAGGTTGTCTTTGATGGACTACGCAGTCAACATAGCACATGAGTAGTTTGTGAGATACAATCCGGACGTAGCACTAGTCGGCGCTCGGACGCTGTACAGCACGAGTATGCGTGCAGTATCCATACATATTTTCTAAACTGTGTATTCAGTGCAGTGCTGCATTGAAACTACAGCCATGCCTTATCAAAGTCAAATTTTCGCGAGTGCGTATTCAGAGTCTTACCGGCTTTTTCCGCATGCCAGTAGAAGTGAAGCTCAATGCAGCATTCCTACCACTGCGAACTAGTGGGTAATATGGTACCCATATGGGTGCACGATGACATCCATGTCGCATTTGGATTAAATACCTCATTTAGAGGCTCCTACTGTTCTATCCTTATATCGTCGCATGCTTCATATAGTAGCTACCAAATTACTTACCATCACCGTACATCCTCCTTCGAGTGAGCTGGACCCTAGGAGCCAGTAGCGAGAAAATAGGTCCATGATATTCGCAGGATCGGTGACTGTCGATAGAAACTATGAGCGTCGCGTACAGCAATACAGTCAGCAAATTGTAGAGAAAAGCAGAGAGTGCGAGTGCGAGGCTTACGGTAAGTCGCCATTCCGGGAATCAGAGATAGCCGAATGAAACTGAGTGCCGTGTACAACAACTCAGTCAGTAATTGCAGAGGAAAGCAGACAGAGCGAGCGGCAAGTGTAACGTGACTGGGCTGACAGGACTCCAGGTAGAGGACAGGAAACTAGGAGAAGGCAAAACAGCTAAACGCACGAGCGGACAGCTGGACACGCAAGTGAACGGATAATTGTGCAAGCGGGCAAGCGGGCGGTGACCGACGTACGACGAGCGGACGGCTGTGGGAGCGGGCGGTAACCAGCACGCAGCGAGAACCGAGCGAGAGGTGATGGACAAGGACAAAAAGTCACGAGTAAGACAAACAAGATAAGACCCAAGATAAGCCCAGACGAGGCAGACAAATTGTGAGGAGAGAAAACAAGAAGTTGAAAAAGACGAAGAAGTGTGAGCAATAGCTCCGTTTTAGGGAAACCCCATGCTTCATACGCTACGCCCCACACCCTTCTTCCCTGTGGTGCTGCGATATCACGTGACAATATCGCGCCGCGCGATTGTCACGTGGTTAGATCAATCTCGACACCTTTCATCGGCATCAACACTTGAATACAGCGAAGATGGGTAGACCTTACCGGAAGAAAAAGCGCCGGACTCCTCCAATGTCTATTGGTATGTAACTACGGCTATGGAGAGAACAGTTGATACGGAAGTGAATGTTGCTCCTTATGGGGTTTACAAACGTGCTATGTATTCTTCTCCAGTCGTATTGGGGCTTCATGGTCTACATTTTGTGATCAAAAATGCAGATGGCTAGTCGTGGAGCTGCTTTGTCGTGTGCTTCAATTAAATAGCAACCTACCTTGAATGCAATATTTGTAGATATCTAACGGCAGGGGTAGATGACGCGTCCGCTCTGTCTCGGCGCTTGCCCGTCCTCGGAATTCGCAGTAGTTACAAGACGCATCCTGTAGCCCATTCCTTATCGATGCTAGATCCATAAACCGTGCTTCGCACTCAGAGAGTGGCAATATTTGTCTGCTACAGTAGCCATTACTGCATTGAGTACTCGGCTCATTGGGATTGAGTATGGTACGACTACTCGATGCATATTTATAACATTACTAGAGTAATACATTCTAGTATAATACTTTTGGGATACTGCACTCAAGGCAATGCTGAGTGAACCCCCTCTATACATACCTTTCGAACTAGGTATCTGATAAAATTCCAGTTTACGTGCTTATTTCTTTTGAATGCGCATTTGCGATATGACGACAGCGCTGGTTCAACTGCTTTACTAATTTACATACTATCGAGTAATCTACGGAGTTGCGTAGAATACAGTACCAATCACAATTGAATAACACCCATAACACCCCCTCTCCCGCTACCGTAAGTACTATCGGTGATTCGCCCGGCTGCCTACCCCATGGATGGTGATGACGGTTATGATTCATTAATCGCATGCGGCCTTATCAGATCATGGCGATATTGTGCCTCGCTGGCGGCGCGCTGATGCTGCCGTATGTAGTGACGTTATGTGCGAAGATTGGACTGTGGAAAAAAGAAGTTATTAGGTTTTTCATGTCGAACAGTCGCTAACCACACCAGCTAAGCCCGGGCGGGACGTCGACCTTGCGCGGGGTGTCGCGATAGCTTATCTCTGTGGAACAGAGCGCCCAACGACGTACGGATCGCTGCTGGCTTGGCCGTGATCCCCCGCCGCTTCAGGAAACGGCGCAGAGTGCCCGCCGAGTAGCGATGCGAGGCGCGCGGACCGGAGGAGCACAAATAAAAGGCCGCATCTGCCCCCTCGCAGTCCTGCTCCTCATCCACTCTCCCGTCCACACTGCCGCGCTCATGCGGAGTCCCTCCCCCACGATCGTCCGGAACCTCTCCGTCGCCGCGTTGCTACTGGCCGCGCGCGCCGGCGCCGACCTGACCCCCGGGGTCAACGAAATGTGCGACGGCTACGCTGCGTCGAACGTCGACCGTCGCGTCGACGGATTGAGCGCCGACCTGGAGCTGATCGGCGCCGGTTGCGCCGTCTTTGGGCGCGACCTTCCGCTGCTGAAGCTGACCGTCAACTACGACACCAGTGAGTCGTGACGCCTCGCTCGCAAGCCCGCGGGGGGGACGGTGCTGACGGAACATGTGGCCAGAGGAGCGTCTGCACATCAGGATATCTGATCCAAAGGTCAGGCGCTACGAAGTCCCGGAGTCGATCCTGCCGCGGCCGGCGGCGGCTAGCGTCACGGCGGCAGCGTCGGATCTCGTGTTCGCGCTCGTGGAGACGCCGTTCTCGTTCACGGTGTCGCGGCGGTCCAGCGGCGAGAAGCTGTTCGACACGACGGGCAACGCGCTGGTCTTCGAGGAGCAGTACCTCCACGTCGCAACGAACCTCGGCCGGGACCCGAACATCTACGGGCTCGGCGAGCACACCGAGGCGTTCCGGCTGCCGCACAACGTCAACCGCACGCTGTTCGCGCGCGACGTCTACGGCGTGCCCAACAACACCGATCTCTACGGCGTGCACCCGGTCTACTTCGAGCACCGCGCCGGAGGCACCCACGGCGTGCTGCTGACCAACTCCAACGGCATGGACGTCAGGATGGGCACCGACCCCAAGGGCGTCCTCAAGCTGCAGTACAACATCATCGGAGGCATCGTCGACTTCTCGTTCATCTCCGGGCCCACGCCCACCGCCGTCGCTGAGCAGTACGCCGAGATCGTCGGGCGGCCCGCGATGCCCGCGTTCTGGGGCCTCGGAAGCCACCAGTGCCGTTGGGGTTACCGCGATTGGATCGATGTTGCCCAGGTTCGCCTGCATCGCGGCCACGTCGTGCGGGTCCCGCTGACACCCTTCGCAGGTGATTGGCAACTACAGTGCCGCTAAGATTCCGCTCGAGACTATGTGGACCGACATCGGTGCGCGCTTCCTAGGCGGCCCCTCCCCGTCCGCCGAGAGCTAGTTAACGCCGAGGACCAGACTACATGAACAAGCGCTGGATCTTTACCGTGGATCCCGACCGGTTCCCACTGGAGAAGATGCAGACGATCGTCCGCGCTCTCCACGCCAACAAGCAGCACTACATCATGATGATCGATCCCGCGGTCGCCTACCAGCCGTACCCCAGCTTCCAGCGCGCGGCGGACATGGGCGTCCTCCTCAAGCATCCTCGCGGCGGCATCTACAAGGGCGTCGTCTGGCCCGGTGTCAGCGCGTACCCCGACTGTGAGTCCGTCCGCCACCGCCGGCTAGTTGGGCGACTCTGACTCCGAGCGCAGGGCAACACCCCAACACCTCCGCATGGTACGCCGGCGAGTTCAAGATCTTCTTCGATCCCGAGACCGGCGTCGATATCGACGGGTCGTGGATCGACATGAACGGTTCGCGCCGTCCCGTCCGCGATCTCTCGAGGGGGTGGAAAGGCTGATCCTCCGCAGAGCCCGCCAACTTCTGCTCCCACCCGTGCGACGACCCCGAGGCCGAGGCCGCCAGACAGGGGATGCCGCCGACTCCTCCTCCTGTTCGGCAGCCTAGCGGTCCAGTCTGGGGCTTCCCCGAGCCCGGTGCCCGTCGGAAGAGATCCGTCGCGGCGCGCGGCAGCCAGTCCGGCTTCACCTTGGCGCAAGCGGCGTCCAACCCGCGGCAGGCTCGGGTGCGGACGCGGGGAGGGCAGATGCCAGCCGAGGTCGACTACCTCTACCCGCCGTACAGCATCCAGCACAGCGACCCCGCCGGCATCGCGGGGCACACCGTGCGCACCGACCTCGTGCACGCTGACGGCCACGTCGAGTATGACGTGCACAGCCTCTTCGGCACGGCGATGAGCTTCGCGACGTACGATGCGATGCTCGCGCGCCGGCCGGGCAAGCGGCCGTTCATCATCACGCGTAGCACGTTTGCAGGCGCCGGCCGCAAGGTCGGCAAGTGGCTCGGCGACAACCTGTCGACATGGCACCACTACCGCAACTCGATCAGCGGCGTGCTGCAGTTCGCGGCCATCTACCAGATGCCGCTCGTCGGCGCCGACGTCTGCGGCTTCGGTGGCAACACGACCGAGACGCTGTGCGCGCGCTGGACCGCGCTTGGCGCGTTCGCGCCGTTCTACCGCAACCACAACGCCGAGGCGAGCACCAGCCAGGAGCCCTACCGCTGGGAGATTGTCGCCTCCGCCGCGCGCAAGGCCATCGACATCCGCTACTCGCTGCTCGACTACATCTACACGGCCATGTGGCGGCAGCATACGACGGGCACGCCGTCGGTGTCGCCGCTGTGGTTCGCCTACCCGAAAGACCCGGCGACGTGGTCGCTGGACCTGCAGTACCTGTACGGGCCGTCGCTGCTAGTGTCGCCCGTGACGGCGGAGAACGCGACCAGCGTGGCTGTCTACCTCCCGAACGACGTCTGGTACGACTACCACACGCTGAAACGCGCCGCTCCCGGCGCCACAACGCTGCACGGTGTCGCTTTCGACGAGATTCCGCTGTTCCTGAAGGGCGGCAGCATCGTGCCGCGCCGCCGGTCGGCCGGCTGCATGACCGTCGCCGCCGTGCGCGAGCGCGACTTCGAGCTCGTCGTCGTCCCCGCCCGCGACGGCGCCGCTGCCGGAGAACTCTACCTCGACGATGGCGAGAGCCTCCAACAGCCCGCCATCACCCACGTTGTCTTCCGCTACACCAGGGGCCTACTCGCCGCCACGGGCACGTTCGAGTACCCGACATCGCTCAGCGTCGTGGCCATCACCGTCCTGACTGAAGACGGGCCCCGGACGGAGAAGGTGAGGCTCGGACTCGACGGCGCGTTCGAGGTCAAGGTTTGATCCGAAGCGCGGCGGGTGAGATGTCGCGCGGTGTTTGAAGTTCGGTGTTTTCTGTGTTTGTCGCTGCGAGTCGGAGCTGCGGGGGGGGCAGTCCGTGGGCGTACAGATATCACTCGAGCTCGAGAGTTAGCGTAAGGAATAAATGCAAAGTCTGATGGTGGCTGCGTGCCGTATGTACTGCTGCGAAGTGTCACCGTGATCGCGATCATCGAAATGGCTCGGTTTTTTGCTCCAGCCACGGTGCGGCCGAGACTCCACTGGCGCCAACAGGTGGCGTCGCTGCCATACACCGTCCGACTAGCGTGCCCCAGGCCACTGCTATGCTGCGGATCTTTGCTTATCGCCGGTGGCCGTTGAACTGTGCGGCGTCTCTGTGCCCGCTTGTCCGTACGTACGCAAGGAGTCCAGAATGCAAATAGCTATAAATACTGACCGATCCGCACACGCTGCTACTCGAGTGCGGCGCTACCTACCCATCTCCTACGCCTAGTTCCTCGGCGAGACGGCCACCACAGCAAACCGCCTCCTCTCGCGCCAGACCCGCCACGGCGTGGGAACCGCCGGCACGGACGGTAGCCTAGACCGCCGCACGTTGCCCAGGCTGTCGATGTGGACGCCGAACGTCCTTGCGTCATGATGTCGGTGACTGGTGCGGACGGGCGGATTCGCATGCAATTAGGGCGTGCACGGGCCAACAGTTACATAAGCACTCTAGATATCCAGTATCTAGATTAGGGACATATACATACAGCCGGCTAGTCGTTGAGAGGTGTCTCGCTGTCTCGGGGATATTCACCAAGGGGCTCAATTGTTTAAGCATCGTGCGTGCGCGCATGTACAAGTCGGTGGTAGAGTGCTTATACACAGTACATGAAGCGACGGTGGCACACGTGTCACCTTCCGTGTTGTCGACTCCGCTAACGCCGTATCCAGCGGCCCGTGGCGACAAGCTCGTTTACTCGGAACGGTGGAGACGGCTCCATTGCTCGCTTAAGGCTATTCTGCTACTACATATGTAGACGAAAAAAAAAAAGAAGCCACATATCTGGCTCTTGTCAGGGTGTGTCCACGGAGACAGTCATCTGCGCGGCTCTTCACCTCGCCTCCAGACACCGAGCTTTCTGCTCTCCGACGTCCGCCAATCGTTGCGCTGGACCTGTTGCCGGCCGTGCCGTTTCGTGACGGTCCACAGTCCCCCAGATCTGTTTGCCCTTCGTTCTGCATGCATCGCGCGGCCGCTGCGGAACACGCTAGACGGAGGATGAGTACCGTAGGCGTATTTCTCGGCTCCTCGAGTGCGTCCTAATCGTGATTCTTCGATGTAACTACTCTACGCACGGTACGACCTGAGCGCATAGATAGATAGATAGATTTGCATACGGCCCGTCGGACACATCTACTCTAGCTAGCCAAACCAGGTAGCTAGTAGTTGGCGGTTGGGCAGGATAGGCATGTGCCGGTCATGTAGAGCATGGACGGACGGTTGGCCGCGCCAATATAAACGTCGCCCGACGCGTCTCGGCTTCTGTTCTGGAAGCATGAAAGTCTCGCACCCTTGTCTCCCTCCCTCATCACCTCAATCCTCCTGCCCGTCGGAACAACGTAAGCTCCTCTCATCAATCCGACACTCCGCCGGTCCAATCGACACCCCGCAAAATGCAGTTGAGCAGCACTCCTCGCGGCCCTGCTCCCGCTGGCGCCGGCTGCTCTACCTTCCCCTGGCCCTCCAGCGGAGTGTGCAGGGGATGAGGGCTCCATCGGCTGCGCTCCGCAGTGCAAGGAGCAGGAGCCCGTTGCTGCCTCTGCAGCGCTACTAGGCTAGCTAGCCCCCGCGGAGGGGCAGGAGGCGACGCCGGCCGGGTGTGCGGCATAGTGGATGGGTGCGGCGATGGTGCGGGCATCTATGGCGGCTAACGGCATGTCGATGTTGGGGAAATATGTGTCAGCAGTTAGCGGGGAAAAAAAAAAGAGCACACTCGACGAGACGAGACTCAGTGGCCTCATCGAAGGGCAGTGCCGATATCGAATCCCTCGCGCCCGTAGCCAACACCGTCGTGCGCGACAGGTTCAAGCAGCTGCGCGATGGAGTATCGTCCACGATCTCGAAGCGGTCTTCGACGCTTGGATGTTCGTTCATTGAGCCAGATGACGTGCTCGGAGGCCAAAACGGGTGGATATCAGTTAAAAGACTGGTGGCGGCGAAACACCGCTCTTCGCCGACGCTGGGCGCAGAGTAGTGCTTCTTGCCGCCATCCAGGACACGAGATGGTGGCAAAGGCGTTGCTGGAAGGCCAGGCCAAGCGCAATGCGAGCCTCAATACGAAGACGAACTATAGAATACCCTGTTGATTACCCCCTCCCCGTTTCAAAACTACATTTTACAGCTCCCCCTCTCGTATTCCCCCGGTTCCATCCATCCATCCATCCCCCCCCCGGCTGCCCCCCCCGAACTCACACTTCTTCTAGCGGTAGCGGTCACATCGCTCTTGTTCTAGCACTTCACGCCAGCAGGCTCGCCCAAACATTTGGTCGACGTCATCCCGCCGGTGACGGAGACACCGGACCAATTGAAGTCGGAGCAAGACGCGCAAAGGACGAAGACGTTGGTGCCCGAGGATTTCACGGAGCCCTTGACGTTCTTGATGGTGACGTCGGTGATGGGAACGCCTGCAGTCGGCTTCCCCGTGGGCGAGCCGTTCTCGTAGTCCTGCCTGATCACGATGCCGTAATTGGCGATGTTCTGGAGCGTGATGCCGCTGTACGTGATGCCGGACACGGAGCCGGTCGCGTTGTACACCGTCTTGATGCGCACGCCTAACCAGGGTGGTTAGTACGGATGGGCAAGAGCTGGAGGGGAGACTTGCCGTTATCGGAGTTGACGATCTTCGTGTTGGTGATGGTGACGCCTTTCACAACGTTGTTGGATCGTCCCCCGACAGAGCCGATGGAGACACCGTGTCCGCCCTGCTGACGTTAGCTGCCATGGTGAGATGCGGGGGAAAGGATACTCACAGAGCAGTATCCGTTGGAGAAGACGATGTTCTCGCCGCTGTTGACAGCAAGACAGTCGTCCTGGTTGTACACGGTGGCATTGTTGATGATGATGTTCGAGGACGAGCCGACGCCGAAGGCATCGGTGTTGTGGCCGCCTTTTGTGTCGCCGAGGCTGTTGTCGATGGTGACGGAGTCGATCGTCAGGCCCCGGGAGTTGTTGATGCTGAAGCAGTGCACGGGCGCGTTCTTGATGAAGAGATCCTTGATGGTGGAGTCGTACATCTTGCGGGCAAAGAAGAACTTGGGCTGGGGGGAAAGTGTGAGCTCGTGTGCGGGAGAACGTATGCTGGCCTACTACATACCTTGACCTTGCCGCCGTTGCCGCCCTTACCGTCCCACCACGACTCGCCGTGGCCGTCGAGGCAGTGGCCGGGCTTGCCGGTGACGCTGATCTGCGTGCCGCTGACGGACACGAGCGGGCCCACCCACTCCTTGTAGCCGAACGTGACGGTGCCGGCGAAGACGACCTTGGTGCCAGTGGGAAGATCGGTTAGGTCGAGCGTCTTGCCGGCGGGGACGGTGAGGGTGCCGATGGTGATGGTGGTGCAGCTGGCCTTGACCGCGGCGAGGTCGTTGAAGCTGGTGAGCGTGCAGGAAATGCGCTTTTCAATAGCGGTAGGGGCGGCCATAACGGCGGCCAACTGCGCGACTGCAGTGACGATGGCGGTGAAACGCATGGCGGTTGATTTATTAAAGAGAGGATGGAAGTTGTTTCTTTGACTGGTTGAAGGGAAACGTGTGTTGTTGTTGTTTTTGACCGGCAAAAAAAGGACGTTGTTTTCTTGACTGTCAAAAAAAGGAACGAGTGTGGTTGACGAAGGAATGTGAAGGCGCGAAGGAATGGCTGGAACACGAGCAAGCTGAAGAAACGGATGTCCATCGCGGAGAACTTGTCGCTATATACCACCACAGTGACTATCGACAATGGCGGCAAGGGTCGCTTGAATCCTAGCCGAAATACTCTACATACCAACAACCAGGTCAGCCTGATTTCTCTCTCTCTCCCGTACCAAGAACCTGGTCAAAGAGGTCCTGCACCGCTAGCACGGGCACAGAGCCTCGGGTAAAACATCATCCGGCGAGATCTCCGCGATAGGACTTGACGCCAGCAAGCGAGCAACCTAGATAGAGCAGCACAGTACCGCATGCCTCCCGGTACTGCGCAAATTCGTTTCAAACCCGGTACCAGATATATTGTTGCTACTGCAAGCCCGCGTACTTCATCACCGGTTTACTGTTGTGACCCACATTACCGTACCGAGTATACCGCCTGGATGCACCGGCAAGTACGACGTCCAGCGCACTGGCCTGGAAAGCCCCCTACGATTTTCCCGCGCCTTGCCCCTCACTGCTCTTGAGGACTACTCCGTGTGCGTCGCCGAGTATCAGTCAGATGCATTTCCCTCAAGTATACCCATATGCACGTCTCCGGCGAGGCAGCTGCGGGCGGTGAAGCACTCTGTCGGCGGCGGCCCTGCAGAGTGAACCCATGGTATTTTCCTGGCATTTTAGCCCAAACCGCAGCGCTCAGGACTGCTGTCTCCAGAAGAACATCAGCGGCCCCCCCGTGGAAGCAAGTCCTTGCGGTTCTGGAGGTATTTTGAAAGACACGGGGGGGTTTTTTTTTCTGTGCGTGGGGAAGGGTGCGTTTCGGTTGTATGAGATCAGCCATTCTTGCTGCAAAACGGCTTCGGGGCAGATGAGCTTTTGGCCCAGCGCACACTTTATCCAGGCAGTTACGGCGGTGCTGTTCCGGATCACAGGCGATCTTTGGGGGGAGAGACGGCGGGCTGCCGGAGTTCAGACAGATGGGCCTTCATCGTCGCTCGCGGCCGTCGCTGTACAAACGATCCCCAGGCCCAGCGCCAATCATCTAGCCAGCAAAGATGTGCGTCGGGGGCTGGGGTATCCGTTCCGTTTTACTGCAGTTCTTTCCGTTCGCTTTGATGGTGAATCCCTGTGCTCGGCAGCCTTCTGGGGAGGACCATAGTTGGCGGATGGGTTGGCCCCTTGGCCGACTGGCTGGACGCATACACGAGTAGGCCGGGCTGGGGGAACGTCCTATGATCGGCGGCCTGACCTCCCAGGGAACCCGCAGGCGGGCTGGTCCGGTGGCAAACGCTAGCAACCTGTGCCTGGAAAGGCCAGTCTCCTCGCCATGTGATAGCACCGAGGAAAGATTGCGGACTGAAAGCTCTCGGCGTTCCGGATGGACCGACCTCCCGACGTATCCGGCCGCCACGGGAAAGGAAACGTGACCCTCTCCTCGCCCCCGAGTGATGCATTGTGGCGGAGCTGGGCAGGAGAACCCGCCGGCTGCAGCGCCCCGCCAGTGCGTCATTCTGGCGGTGAGAGACAGCAGAGCCATCCGTATGCCTCGCACACACACTTCCTTTCGGCTGGTTTCCGATTCTCTCCTTCCCGGTCTGTCACCCTTCTCTCCGCCGGTTGCATTCAATCCGCCAAGCAGCAAGCCGGGGGGACTGTATCCGGGCATCTTGTCAACCCTGACACGCGCTTTCGGTGATATTTCCGACGCCCATTGCGCCTCCGGGGCCACTGTCGACTCCATGCACGCCAATGTGCGTACTGCTTCCGAGCGAACCCTTCACTCTCCTGCAGTCACACGATATCACCCGGTGCAATTTCCAAAAAGAGAGGTGCTCGAGTGATAGCCCATGAGTTTGAACGTGGCCTACCACCAAGCAATGTTTATGCAACTCTATCGCCATTGACTACGCATGTGGCTGCGTGTCTAGCTTTCCCGCACACTAGACAGGGGGGGGGGTCAGTCAGGTACATGGAGTAATAACATTAAAGAAAAACTGGGGCCTCGAAACAAAAAACCTGTCTTCGTACAGAACAGTACTCTACCTCACGATGCGATCACATCTATCCACCGCGTCCGGCAAACCGGATAGAGCACAACCCCGAAATGGCTCCGCTGCTCCCTTCCGTCCGACGGCCACTGCCAGCAGTCTCCATCCGCTCCTCTGATGTCGGGGATGTATTCGAGCTGGCCAGTGTGGACCTCCTACTATTGATCGCGCGCTCTGCTACGAGGAAGGTACTTTGTTGACGGCTCCACTGCACTCCCGTGGTGATGACGTAGTCGGTGTGCTACTTCTCAGTCATTCCTGGCCATAGCTGCTCGAGCTGCTGTATCAGCTCGGCGGGAGTTTCGGAAACCTAAGAGAGTGGACTTGGTGATATCGACGAACCGCCCTTCTACCGTCCCGGAGAGCGACGGAAAGAATGATGCCTGTTACTGCTCTCCCAGCTGCGAGCCGCCCAGCGTTCCTTCGCCGGGCGGACGGCCTCTGCGAGCTTGACGTCACTACCGGGCTCCATGTGACTATTCACGTGCCGGCATGCTGCACGTTACGTGGGAAAGCGACGGAGGACTGCGGATGGACGGACGAACTGCCAGTCCTGCTCTGTCTCTTCTTTCGAGCGTTAGCACTTCCCTCCTCGAGACGTTAGATGAGCACGACACTATGCCGTCCGTCGATGGCGGCATTTCGCTCCATGCTGCAAAGTCAGTCCAAACTCGAGGTAGTTCCGGGACGGGGAGTCTGCATCGTCGACTTGCAACTGCAAGGATCGATCATCGGCCGGCGAGAGGATATCACACTTGGACTGACAACGGAGCACTTTACGGTCGGCTGCGCAAACAATGTCGCTTCCGCCGTTTACTGATTTCTGCTATTTTTATTCCTCTTTCCTGCAGTAAATACATACATAAGCACTAGGACAAAAAGGATTGGACGATTGGCGTTATCGCCGCGTCACAATCTCTTACAGCACGATTGGATCCCTGTCCGACTTGGCAGAGGGGTCAGATGATCACAAAAGTTTTCGCTATCTCAAATACCCCGGGAGATACGTAGACCGCCAGAAATCCCCTGCGCATGGCCAGGTCGAGCAGGCAATTGTAAGACGACGGCCTCTTTGAGAGTTGGCCAGCAGAGTTGCTTCCTACGCATCCGTGAGAGCCATCCAGCATGCTCCTGCCGAAGAGGACATTAAGAGGTGGAGGGCCGGGAAGCATGAGTCTCGGGCAGACTGGGGAAAGGCCTCCTCCAGTGACGAGTGCTCCGTCGAGAAGAGGAAGGCCTTGTTCGCTTCGCCAACCAGCGGCCGACTCGTCGGCGTTCGCCATAGTCTGGTTGGGCTGCGTGCGGGATGCATTGGGGTTCTCTCTGCATCTCGTCACGAGCTGTTTGCCACCATCGCATTCTGCATTCCTCAACTTCCAGACTCCTCAAAAGAATGGATCGCGATATTGCTCTATGTACAAGTGATGGGAACATCAATCGACTCTGTCCTTGGAAATAATCGGACTCTCCTTACTAAAATGGGCGCGAAGCCATCACTGGCACCATAAATACAGCCAACAAAAAACAAAACAGAAAAGAACGGTTTCCTTTCCTTTCCCTTCCGCATTCGATAGCGTTTATTTTCCCCCATGTGGCTCACTTCTCGTTTTCGCATTCCCTTGAGCCGAGAACTCAGGGGCGATCCGAATACATACCTGCTCAGTATATCCAAACCGACGCTAACTAGAGTATCTATCTCAAATATGCTCGAAACGAACAGGGCCTAAGGAATTTGGGTCTTTCGTACGCCGCCTGAAAAGTACCGCGAGAACTGTGTCTACGGGGTCACAAAAGGTCCTGAGGTGAAGTTGATGGTCTGGGGGCCGGAGCACGGGGCGTCTTATTCTCATTTCTAAGAAGCGGTCAATCGATGGTGTTTGTACCTTCGGTATTCCTGAGGACGGCCTTGAGGACATGTACGTACAAGGCATGTTTGGCGCCCCTGTCTTTCAGCTGGATAACGCAAGATAGATACATACACACCGCCCAACATGCACCGGCTTGGTCCGAGGGCCGCATCAGGACAGAAATAGCCTGCGAACACGCCGGACATGATCCCGATCGAGCACGTATCTACGGAAGCGGCTGAAGGAGAGGATGCATAAGAGGTTCGAGATTCGCATGACACCTGGCGGTCCGGCTGGAGCCGGAAGGATGCGGTGGGAGCCCTGAACTTGACCGGGGGAGGAGATTGAAAGGGGGTTTCTCGAGGCTTTGTTGGAAGCGAAGGGTTTCGTCAGGGAATTATCAGTGTGGCGTCTGTTGGCCATCCCCCTGTCCGTCTGCCTTCTTTTGTCCCCCATACCCAAACCCCAATCCAGCTCGAAAATCCCAACCCACAGTGGCGTTACATAATCAAGTCCCCGCACAACTCCGCATGTTAGCGCAGCAAAAGCAGAGCCTGATTTCTGGAACCTTTTCGGGCGGCCATGACACTATGCCCCCAAAAAATTAGGTGTGTTGCTTCGACAAGTACGCACGTGCTTCTAGCAAAGAAAGGTAACGGTTCCTATCTGAGTTTCGCATCAGTACTGTACCAACAATTCCTATCATCACCCATCATATATCCAAATAACTTCGACCAAATGTCTTTCAGTTGATTCCCCTCCCAAAGGATACGAACTATTCGAAGGAGCTGCTCTTTCAGTTAGAAAAACACGTTGTTTTGCCGGTGGATCAGTTCGACGAAGTTTGGCCATTGGTGTGCAATGTCTACACGTTTCGAAATAAACAGTGTACGGCAGAACGGAGCTGTACAAGTTGAGCACGGGGAATGCTGTTTGAAAAAAAAAGCCGGAGATCTAGCGGTAGCCAACCACGAGTCAATGATAATCCGATCAAACGCAGAACCAGCAGCATTCGCGATAAAGATCAGTGTTCGTCTACTGTCAAACTGACGCGTCAACTTACCGATCCTCGAACGCAAGACTGAACGTTGCCACAGTCACGATTTTGAAACCAGTTGCATGGTGAAAAAAGTCAATGCTTGTACAGGAGCTGACCGCGACGGAAGCCGAGAAGAACGTATCGAAGAAGGAAAAGAGATTCATCAATTTGATGAAACTTTGCCGGTATTCGATCCCTTGTTAGATAAATGCATAAAAATTTACTAATTAAATAGGTTTGCCCGTCATTATTATCTTCCATGCCGACACATTTTTCACTTTGACACCGAGAAGAAGGTATTAACACCTGATGTTTGGCCACGGTATATTCATATGTACGGCGAGCTTGGAATAGCTGTGTACGAGACGATTGGGTCGGTAGTGGTGGAAGGTGCTGGAGAAGCACCAGCGCAGGATAATAGACGGATCGAGGGCAATTCTGGATCACCGAAGACATATCACATATGGCACGCATGAGTTGATGGAGAAAAACTAATAGGAGGGTTATTGGCAGCAAGAAGTTACTCGAGCTTGGATGGAGGAGGTTAGGGAAGCTGTTGTACCATTGGTAAATTCACGGCAGCAGGAAATTTTAGCAGGTGAGAGTTGTAAATATTTCTCTTTTTTTTTTTGAAAATTTATAATTATACAAAGGCAGACTAAGGAGTTGTAAATAAGTAAGCATTTTCGTAAAATAAAATAAAAAATTGTACTATGTGACGAGTTATCACTGTGAATATCTGAATTTCGGCGACAAGGTTTCGACAGGCGGCAGCCACACGCTAAATTTTAGCGTCACGGCCGCTTGAAAAGGATCCCGATTTCCCCGAGAGGCAATAGGCTGGCCGGCACCCCGCACGAGAGACGCTTGGACGAGCATGCACGTTCCACTGCAGGTGATGAGACACTATGCACTCATCGGCGCTGGGCGACTGCGGACTGCAGGTGGCCGGCACAGAGACGCCGCCAACCGGCTCAAGACGTGGCGGCAGGCGCCGGGCACCAACGCCATTCTGTCCTCCGCTCCGCCGGTTGGTGGACGGCTGAGTGTCGATGTGTCCGTGCAAGTACCCGGGTGTAAGGATAAGTGTTGCTTCGCCATTAGGGGCGCTTGGTGGTGGGTCCGGCGAGGAGCTGTGAATAGGGGGCTGGCATTGAACTTTCATCAACATCAACAACCACTCGCCGCCCGTCGCCCCGTCCGCCGTCAAAAGCCATCGTTAAGTTACGCGGAGTCATCGTTGCACGAAATATTCGGCCATGAAGCAGAAGGAGTCCGTGATCTGGCAGTCGGAGTGAGGCGCCGAGAAACCACCCGGGACGAACGGATGCGTGAACAATGCCAGATGGAGCTGGAGGCAAATAGGAAGAGAACTCTAGATCGATCCTCGAACGGCCTCGGGAATATATCACCGCTATAGCCAGCATGGCACTCCTTCGAACCGGAAACGCTCCGGCAGACCTCCGATATTCGACGACGAAGAGAAAGCGCGTCTCGTTGCCTTTATTACCCGCGACTCCCGTACTCGACGTCTGAGCGGGAGGCAATCTGCATGGAGATGGACTCCGTCTGCGATCCGAAGACTGTGCGGAATGTCATATTTCGCTGGGATATCACAAACGTGTACCAAGAACGAAGTTCAACGTAAAACCGGACAACAAACTGAAACGGGGTTGCTTGGTGTCAAGCCAGACTGCATTGGACCAAGGAGGAGTGCAAGAGAGTTATCTGGACGGATGAATCCTCCTTTTCGACGGCAGGCTTCGGCCATCGTCCATGGGTCGTCCGGAAAGCAAATGGAGAATGTCACCCCGACTGCGCCGATTTAAAGTTTCGCTCGGGACGGGAAGAGTAAGATGGTTTGGGGAGCCTTCTGCGGTACAACAAATGTCTGATCTTATCTTCGTTCCCGGCAGAGCGAAGCTTGCTCCGCGGCCTGTATACGGGTGGTCCTTGAGCCTGCTCTTATGCCGTTTTGGCATCAGTGTTGCAAGGAATATGGATGGGCTATTGTGCAAGAAGATATAACGCTCCAGGGCATAACGGGTATGCCAAAGCCTACGGAGAGTTGAACGGGATGGAGACTTTGGAATGGCCGACTGTGTCTCCAATATTGGTGGGGAGATGTAGAGACGGAGTTGGGCGGGGTGTGGGGACGGGCAGCGCGTATTGAAGCATTACAATTGTATTTAGCTGTGTGTTGGGCTCGGGTTATTACGGAGGAGAGGCTAGATGCATTGGTAGAGAGCATGCCTGCGAGATTGCAAGCTGCCACCGATGCTGGAGAAGCGGCGACGACTGAGCACGGGGGTGGACTGTGGGTGAGGCACGACATTTTCCCTCCATACAACTTAGTCATAACCACTCACTCATTTAATGTATCTGGCTTAGTACACTCCTAATCTAGACTAGTGTTTATCTGCGCCTGGTACTACATACATATCTGTGCCTGCAGAGTGTGTACCTGAAGCAAGTGGTGGATAGAGTATGTAATCTATGTTGGTAGTGTCCAGTGCCGGGAGGGGCGGGATATCTACGGCTTTTCTTGTTATTTCTTCGGTTCCCGATCGCGACTTTCATTTGTCCTCTCTTTGGCCAGAATTCGTTTCCTTTGTGATTTCATTGGTGCGCATCACATGTTCTTGGGGCAGGCCTGGGCGGAGGGCAAAGGGGAGCTTGCAAAGTGCCGCCACCGCACGGACAGCAGACGGGAAACCCAGACAAAAAGTGCGCCGCCATGGTCTAGAAAGGCTGTATCAACCAAAAAAATAAGATCAAGTGTCAAGTTTGGGCACAGCTGGGTCCGGCTGACGCGAGAGGGCTTGGCGATGTCCGTTCTCGGGAATGCGTGGCTTGGCGTACACTGTCTCCCACATGTAAGTAGTTACTATGAATGGTACTCGCGTACTAGATAGTTCACGCGGGGCCAAGTCGGTCGGCGTGGATATCTGGGAATCTTTTCAAGCGGCCACCACGCTAAGCCTAAAAAAATAAGCGTGTGGCTGCGACAACTCAGCTGGCATTAGTAACCGGAAAAAAGGGGGATTAAAAAAGGGGATTCCCAAAAAGGGGATACTTCTCATCCCACCTACGCGAATAGTTCATTGTATGATACCGTGACAGCTACCAATCCCTACCATTTCATTCAACAGAATGTCTCCTAGTATGTTTCCCCCCCCCAAAGACGCGTCACATTGGAAGACGTAACCCTTTCAGTTAGAAAAGCCTGTTATTCTCCCAATTGTGGAGCTCAACGATATCTGGCCGTTAGTAACGTTTATAGGTTTCGAAACAAAAAGTTACAGCAGAAAGGGGCTGACGAGGTTGAACATGGGCCAAACATGCAGCACCGCCAAACCACAAGCCGAAGAGAATCCGATCAAACGAAGAACCAGCTGTATCCGCGAGAAAGATCAGTGTTCGGTTACAGTCAAGCTAACATGTCACCTCGGACCAAATCCTACTGTCACTCTCGAACGGAAAACCGAACACCATTACGGCCATGCTTGGAACAGTTGTACGGTGAGAAGGTCTGTACAACCGTTGATTTTTTGACGGAAACCGAGAACATTATGCAACACCATAAATTTTCAGTGCATTACGCGGTGCCATTCGGAGGAAGGAACATCGGTATGACGAAAATTAAAGTGTTCTTGCCGGTATTTATTTTCCTTCAAATTAATACGTGAATTTTACTGATTAGTAGATTTCTCGTCGCTATTATCTTACATGTCGACATATTTTTCACTTCGATACTGTGACAAAGCGCTTACGTCTGACGTCTACAACTGGTATATCCATGTTCGATGAACTCGGATCGCAAGTGTATCAAATGACTGGATCTGTGCCAGTCGAGACTGCTGAAGAAGCACCAATACGGGATAGTGAACGGACGGAGGCAATTCTAAATCTTCGTTATCGCGGAGCAGTTACAGTGGGTGCGAGTTGATGGGGGAGAATTATTGGGAAAATCACGAGCAACAGATAATCACGGACATGGATGAGGAAGCTGTCGCGCTATTGGTAAATTCACGATCGGAGATTTTAGAAAGACATAGACCTTGGGAGTTGCAATTATTTGTTTTATAAAAATATAGTAGCCGGTCTCTTCGACGTGCAATAGCAACAAGCAAAAATTGGAAGTAGCAAAAAAATTGGAGAACCGTGTTGTAACGAGACTGGCTGGCAGGGCTCCAGGTAGTGAACAGAAAGGTTGACGTGCCGCGAGCAACAGGTACGTGAGCGACGGGGCTCCGAGCAGAGCGCACGAGCGGACACGAGCGAGTAGGCGGGCACCGAATGCGCGAGCAATGAGCAAAGTGTTGTAGTTGAAGTGATAGTTGGTCGACGAGGGATCGTTTGCGTGGGAACGTTGTGTGGATGGGGGGTGGTGTGTTTTTTAGGAATAAAAATAAAAAATAAAAAATAAAAAAGGGAGCGACACCAAATTCGACCAGCTGGCAGCCACACCCAGTCATTGCGCCACACGCTAAAATTTAGCGTCATGGCCGCTTGAAAAGGACCCGGATATCTGCATATACTATGGTCCAAGCTTCCTCGATCTCGGAGTACTGTCCGCACTACTTGGTGTGCCGAGAACGGAGCAGCTGCGCTGGATAGGTGTTTTTGTTTTTTTTGTGTTATTCATACAGCCTATGTTTCTAGACTATGGCGGCGCTCGTTTTGTCCAGTTTCCTGTCGCGCTGGACAGATGTATGGAGGAATGGACGACAAGCTTGTCCCGATCGAGCCTCATCTCCCTTGCGGTCTGCTGCATCCCATCGCATCCACCCTTCCACTTGGATTTTTTCCGCGGTCCTCTTCCATATAACCTCATCGCCAGCCCCGCACGCAGGTCGGTTCGTCGCTGGCGGGAGTCGTGCGCGGGAGGGAATAGTGGACACTGTCCAGAGCACTCGGCAGAGTCGGTCGAACACGCGCGGCAGCTCACTGTCTACCGTCGATTCGTCCGCCGCGTGAGCGAGGGCATCGTCAGGTAGCCCGAGGCGCGTGCTGCGATAGCCGTCGATGGCGCTTCATCGCTTCTCCGCCGTTGGTTGCCGCGAGACTGAGACTCCGGTGGTGGCCGGTATGTAATTCATATTGCTGACTATCATACCAGCAGCAGCCGTATCGGCCCTGCCCGGCCTTCTGCATGTTTCGCAGCAGGGAAGTCGCCGCCGACGGTCATGTGCGTGGACGGAGGAACCCGCAGAGCTTCCCTTTTCACTGCATTGCGTTCCGCTTAGGCATTACGTACTCCCGCCACCTTCTCGATTCCGCCGGCAAGGATGCGCTGCTGCGACAGCGTCGGCGGATGCGCAAACGGCGCATGCACGTTCTGCAGGCAGGCAGCAGGCTGACACTGCATTGCAGACGCAGAAAACAGCAGACGTGGCAGTGGCGGGGTGAGAGTTCCGCCTCGGACAGTCTAGCCGCCGTATAACTACAACCCACGGCCGCGCCGCCAGCGTCGACCAACCGCACGGCCCGCGCTCGCGACGACGACGAAACATAGAAAACATGGCCGACTCAGAGATCGAGGTCGATCCGGGCGTGAGTGTGCCCTCGCGCTCGCGCAAAGCCAGCCGCCGAATGCTGACCGGGAGCAGTTGGGGAGCGATAGCGACAGCTTCTACTCGTCGGGCGACCTGTCCAGCACGCAGAGCCTGTCGTCGTCCATCAACGAGCACATCTTCGAGAACGGTGGGCTGTCCACCGGGAGCGGGCTGACCGGCCGTGGCTGACGCTGTACTGGACTGACGGCGACCAGGCCGCAGGTACCATACCTACTACGGCCCGGAGAAGAACATGATGCCGACGGACGAGGTGGGCGGACGCGCTTCCCTGGCATCCTCGCGGCGACTGACTGGCGCGGTGGCTGGCAGAAAGAGCAGGACCGGTGCGTTCTCGTGTGCTCCCGCTCTCTTGCCTGCGGGGAGTTGCTGACCAGCGCGCAGCCTGGACATGCACCACGAGATCTTCCTGCGCATACAGAACGGCCGCCTCCACGACGCGCCGATCGGAAAGCGGCCGCACAAGATCCTCGACGTCGGCACCGGCACCGGCATCTGGGCCATCGACATGGCCGACGCGTATCCCAGCGCCGAGGTCATCGGCACCGATCTGACGTAAGCCACTCCCTCGCGTCTCCGAGACTTTGGCCTCCGGCTTACGTGAACACAGCCACATCCAGCCGGGATGGTAGGTCCCCGCCCGCTCCACTCACCGTCGGCAGCAGCGAGTAACGCCACGGTGCCTACAGGGTCCCGCCGAACTGGTATGCCCTCTCTCCGCCTTTCCGGCAAGTGGACCGCGTCTGATCCCTCCAGCCGCTTCGAAATCGACGACGCGGAGGCGCCATGGACGTTCGCAGAGGTAATTCCCCCGCCCCCTCCGCGTCACAGAGCTGAGCAAGCCGTCCTTAGGGAACCTTCGACTTCATCCACGCGCGCAATATCGCGGGCAGCATCTCAGACTGGCCGAAGCTGCTGGGCGAAGCGCACCGCTGCCTGAAGCCGGGGGGCTGGTTCGAGACGGCGGAGCTAGGCTCTCATGGTCTGTCGCCGCCCGCCCGCCCGCCCGCCCGTGTGGCCGATGTCCTCTCCGACGCTGACGCTGCGGGACAGGCTTCAGTGACGACGGCAGCATGAAGGACGACAACGCTATGAAGGTCGCTTTCGACCTCTGCAATGACGCCATGGCCAAGATCGGCCGGTCCTATCCCGTGCAGGGCACCGGACGCGCGCGGCTGGAGGCCGCCGGCTTCGTCGACGTGCACGAGGTCCTGTACAAGCAACCGCTCGCGCCGTGGCCTCGCGACAAGAAGTAGCCCCCTCCCGCCCTCGCCCCGTCCTCGCGGTCTCCCATCTAACGCGGAATCGCAGCCTCAAGTACGTCGGCGCGATGGCGCTCGTCATGGTACGTTCGCTCCCACCCTCCCTCTGCCACTAGTAGTAATGACGCCCGCAGCTGGAAACCGGCATCGAAGCGTACACCCTCGCGGCGTTCACGCGCATCCTCGGCATGCACCGCGACGAGGCTATGGACCGCATCCGCGCCGCCCTGGCCGCCGTCAAGGATAGGCGCAATCACATCTACAATCACTTGTTCGTTCCCCTCGTTCTGTTACCCGCCGGGGGCTGTTGCTGACTGGCGGTTGGCGGCGGGATAGTTATGTCGCTTACGGCAGGAAGCCGGAGAAGGAGGAGCCGGGGGCGGAGGGGGTGTAGCGTGCCTTGGGGCGCCATAGTCCAATCTGATCCAATTCGACATGCGTAATCCCTTGGATACATAGTACACCCTTCCCCCTCCCTCCAGTGGGGAAGCGGGGATAACCACATCGTTATATATGCGCGGCGAGTGATGAACACTCGGTGCCACGTCCACCGGCATATTCCCCTTTCTCTTTCGCGATCAATGAGACATCATCTTCAAATGGCATATCCCCAACACCCACACGAACCAAAAGAAAAGTACACTGTTTCCCGCGGTCGACTGAAAGCGCGGCAACGGTCCGCAGCCAAGTCAAACCCGAGACGGGCAGTTTGGGCGTAAAGACAGCATCACTCACCAGGTGTCGAAGTATCGTAATTGAGCGAGCGCTGTTGGGGAGACGGTAGATCTGCTCGACCGACTGTGTGCTCGAGGCCATTCTCTCTGCCACTACCCCAGCGCAGGCCGTGGGAAGCATTCAACAATGACAGCAATCAAAAAGTGTACCTCGTGCGGCGACGAGCAGGGCCTCAACAGTCCGGCCGGGCCAGTCCTGGCCTCGGACCAGACTGGTCTGCGAGAGGTAGTCCACGCTAGCCCACGGCCCTCGGACCAACGGGCTTTTTTGGAGTCCGGCTGGTCTGGACTGGGTCGGGTGAGACCCTATGTTTCCCTTAGCGTCCTAGCACATCTTGGGTGGTGAGTGCGTTTCTGGGTTTGGACTACAGCCAGGTCACCGCCACAACAGACAGAAAATCGTACACCCCCAGGAGAGCACCGGAAAAGAGTAGGGGAAGAAGATTACCTAAGAATTCTGTTTATCGGAGAAGAGATGGCGGAACTGTAAGCGAAATCCGGTGGCCATTTCTTGGTTTCCGGGTTTTGGTAAGTGGAATCGGGTGGCGCGTGGGGATCATAGCTGGTATTGCTGTCTCGCATCATGGACACGCAGCCGACTGCTTGGCGTGTGTAAGCAGGCTCGATGCTTGGCCGCTGTGCGGGGCGGTTGACTTGCGGTTCTCTTTGGAGTCGCTCGACGAAATCTTACTTCACTAGCACTGTACTAGGGTTGGCCCGCGGGCGCCCGCCGCCAGCCGGCCGAACTATTGAGACCGAGTCCTTCCCAGGATCGCACGGGGGCGCCGGCCACTGCTGTCGTCCGGGTCGTCGGTCACGAAAGGATGACATCCCGATGCGAGGAACTCACGCGTTGGGCGGCTGGCCGCGAGTCTGGAGGTCGCCACTCTGCCGGCGGCCCGCAGTGGGGGGGGGACAACCGCTGTTCCTACCTACGCCCTCCTTCATGGCGTCCGCAGACGAGGAGTAGGGGGCGATGGGGTCTCTTTTGCTCTTTCTTTCTGTTTACGATATCTGTTCTTTTCCTTTGTGATTTCCTTTGTGCGCATCTATTCTCTCTCGGGATATGTCGGGCAAAGGGCAAAGGGGAGCTTGCAACGTGCCACCGTCGCGCGGACAGCGGACGGGAAACTTGGACAAAATGTGTGCCGCCAGAGTCTACACAAGCTGTATACGAGTACGATTAAACAAAAAAAATCTGCCGACGGCCCAACGCGGGTGGACGAGTCACATCTGCGTAGACGAAGTCCTTGTGCTTCCCGTGCGATCGCCGCCGCAGTGCAACCAGCAGGCCTTCCCGGTGTTGGTGCTCCCGTTATAGTCGCCGTCGGCACAGACGCCCACGGGTGAGATGCACGAATGAGACGGGAGGGAGGAGGATGGGTATGCCGCTTGCGGTCTTTCCGGGCCTTTTCCGAATCCGAGTAGGTACACAGCTCGGGAACCGCGCGGTCTCGATCGAGTGGCAGCTCGCATGGGGCAGTGGCAGGAGACGATCCGGCGCTGGGAGTCGATGCTTCCCATATTCACCGAGGAGACACGTGCCGTTGAGGCACCAAAGAAATTATCCCGGATCGTTGTAAAACATGCGGGCGACCTCGGGTAACCTCTTTTCTGACTGATCCAACAGCGCCTGGACATTGGGCTCGGAAAGTTCGAGCATTCGGGTGTCCCTGGGAATCTGAAGTTTCTCAGGCCGTAGGTTAACGGCTCGTCTTGTGGTTGGGCTCTTGTCGTGTAAGGAGTAGAGATAAACCTCATCAAAACGAATTGAACGAACCCCTACGGTATGTACAAAGTTTGCATAAGTACAAGTTGCGTATGTTGGGCATGGCTTCACCGGGGGTTTATCCTTCTTTTGTATAAATCACCGCGTGTATATGTTATCACTCTATTCGGACTTGCATACATACATACACCAATGCTTAATTATGCAAAAAAATCCGAAGGACTACGCATTAGAATTGCGTACATTAAACATGGACGAGTGACGATCTATGGATGGCTCTGGCCAAATATCGTGACATTTCTCGCTTGGTGTTGAGCTTTTCGGCCACGACTATCTTGACGAGTGTATGACATTGCCGAAAGAAATCGAATACGAACAGGAAATCGGCGCTCTCATGGGTGTGTTGATGATTGTCGAGGGGAATCTCCAAGTCCGAAAATCGCTGCTGCTCCCACCATGTCATCGCTTAGGGACGATCTGGCGGCTCTTTATGGGGTCAGTTCACGACATGTTTGCTTTCTGAAGCCGAGGATTGCCGAAGCGCCTATTTTGAAGCCAGACACAGAGCAAATACTGCGCATGATAGATGACAGTTCCACCAGCACAGGTAACTACCGTGGCGGTATGGCCATGGGTACACTTGATAACCAAATCATACGAAATTGTGAATATCGGAGCAGCAGACATGGACTAAAGGATATAAAATCTATGTAGCGGAACAGCATCAGGTAAGCTGATGCTGAACTGGTTCATGGAGTCTCAGTTCTTTTACCCTCTGACCTCGTGCAACAGTCACTCGCTCCGTCGCGGTGTCAAGGAGAGGTGCTCAGAATCCGTCTCGCCAGACCCACATTTTCTGGGCGGATCAGCGTCAGAGTCTCGGGGGGCGGCGCAGGCTGCCTTCTCTCGGCGCACTCCGACCCCAGCTGTGGCGTCTTCCGCAACCTGTGCCAGTTCGCGCTCGTCGGCCAATAGTTGAAATACGGCCTTACAGCCGCGCAGCGTGGCGGTGTCTGATGGTGTTTCTCCATTGCGGTTGGTTGTCTTGACATCGGCGCCGTGTTTGAGGAGAAGTCTTATGATTTCCTGCCCCGGCGTTGCGGTGTGTCGCCAGAGGCAACTGTACGCATTCACATGCGTATCCGACGTGGCTAAGTGGAGCGAGACGGCGGAGTGGAGCGGTGACAAACCGTGCTTATCCTTGGATTCGATGTTGGCCCCGCTTTCTAGCAGCAGTTGCACGGTCTTCGCCGAGCCGTTGCCTACGGCGTGGTGGAGTGGGGACATGCCATCGACGTCTGTGGCATCTATGAAGGCGCCGAGACTGAGTAGTTTCCGTACGGCATCGTCCTTGCCGTGGCTGGCAGCGTGGTGCAGTGCTGTTTTGCCATGATCATCCGGGGCGTCTGGATGCGCCTTGGTGGTTTCCACCAAAATCCCGATCGCAGCGGAGTCGCCGGTCTTGGCGGAGGTGTGTAATCGCCTGACCCGCACCGACTCCGACTGCAGACACTGAGGCATATTTGTGACAATCTTGGTGCGGAGTGCCTGCATCTTGCTGGGCGGTACGGACACGGCAATGTCCTTCGGGCCGGAGCTCTCGTCGGATATCTGCGAATACATGTGTCCGTTGTGCAGTTCGGCCGTGTAAACTGGCAGGCAGATGACCGATATGTTCGAGATCTGGGCCAAGCTCAGCCCGCTGAACTGTGACCACCGCGAGTCCGTCGTGTCGGCCGTGTGGAAGGAATCAATCGACACATTCCGTGTTGCGTTTTTGTATACCCGCGTCCGGACCAGAGTTCGTTCGAATGCACGACGCAGCGGACCGGATGACCGGTGGGATGATGTAAAGGTGGAGGCGTTGCCGATGGTCGCGGCGGTGGGGGCAATCGGCACGCCGTGCGCAGGTGTCTTCGTCGGGGCGGGCGCTGCGTCGGAGGTGACCGCGATGGAAGCGAAGGATGCCATGCGCTGTGCAAGATCAGGATCGGATAATAAATCCGCCACACGGGACTTCAATTCATCCTTGTCGCCACGAGCTTGTACTCCAGTGGGCGAGCCACCATCGGCCGTGACCCTATACCAAGGCATTAGCAGGATGCAAAACCCATTCGAATACGATGGTGAACCGACATCGAGAGCAATACAGCCAGTGGGCTTTTCTCGCTGTTCAGGTTTCTTGAGATCCTGGCGAGTCCGGGATCCGCCACCGCACCTCGCGCACGATTTCCGGGGCCATTACACCCGCGTTGGTCGGAGAGCTCTAGCACGGTGCCGAGCTCCGAGAAGGTGCACACGCAGCCGGTCAGGATGGCAATGAGGTCGTCGACGTCGACCAGGGAAGTGCGATCCTTCTGGTGGTCGTCACATGTGCGCAGGAACATCTCGAGCTGGCCAAAGGCGGTACGCATGTCCCGAACCTCCGTGAGCAGGTCGCGCACAACCGGCGGGGCGTTCGTAACGTTGGAAAGGTCTTCGATGATTTTGTCGCTGATCCGGAGTAAACCCGCAACCGATGCTGCAACCGAGAGGCCTTCCATTTTCTGCTGAAGATCCGTCGCGACGGAATGTGGTGAGGTTGATGGGTCTACAGGGCGTTGTCATGGCCTCGGACCCCGCTGTTGGGCCGCGTGTGTGCGGCTGACCAGCTGATGCTCGTGGTGGTTCGTCATTCGCTCCACCGAATGATCACGTGAAAAGTTCGTAGCGCCAGCTGCCAAGTTTGATGACGCCACACTGTCGTGTGCGCCACACCACAACTGGTGGCACACGCGCGTGCTCCGCCATCGGAGGCCCAGCGCTTTTGTACACCGATATAAAAACATCGTCGACTACGTACCTTCAACCTGTAGGTTCACCGCGGGATCCTCTTATACGTGGGGCATTTTGATTCTTTCTCCATCAATCATATGCAGCCTATTTAGACGATGGCGATATTCGCTAAACGCGCTTTCATCTGCCTGCGGTGCAGCTCACGGTCGGCCTTGATGTAATTCCGGCATGCATTTGCATCCTCCGCCCCCCTTAGATGGATTTTCCAGCGCACCGTAGAAGTGGATCGGCCTGAGGAGCTGTTATGTGCCAGTAGGGGCTGTCTGCGTGTCTGCTTCACTCCTTCTCCTCCCACTCGCGATCCAACCCGAGGTCCTCCCAAGCCTTCCTTTCTCTTTTGTTTCCGATCTTCAACGAGGCACTCTTCACCTGCATTTCCCACAGGCTTCTCTTTTGCACTGGTTTATTTACTGCTTGCATGCGGCCTATCTACGAGTGGATCGTGGCAATATGGACTTGCATACACGAAGCACACCCTTCCTGCTCGATCGGCATTAGGTGCTCCCGCGCCCTGCGTCCCACGCCGATTTGTGCAGCTCAATATAAATTCTTGACATACAACTTCATTCCGCTTTTACCCCATCCCCTCCTTCTCTCCAATAGAAGTTGAGCCTCGCATCCTGCTCCCGGCCTGCCCGATTAACATTTGCTCTGGCGTCCAAAGCCGTTGTCGGGGTCATTCCTTAATCACCAAGACTCGGGGAGGTACTTACTCAAACCCTACCCCTTCCCCCACCCAAGTCCTAATATTTTCCCTCTAACTCCATCTAAGAGCTGGTACGATGCAACATCTCCGCCGGAAAAGCCCCTCTGGGTGATTATAGCATCCCAAACTCTTGAGCTAGGGGACTGCCGAGTCGAATCACCGATCCTTGCAAAACAGGTGCCCTCGCCCTCAGTGTGAGTTTTTGTCATTCTAGGAACTGCCCTGTGGGGCAGTGACCTGTCTTCAGCTGGTAAAACCTTGAGGCGAGCCTTTTGAAGCTGTCAGCGGCCGTGACATCTGGCTTCTGCTGGCTGCGCATCCTGTATTTCTTCCTAGAGGTCCGGCTTTCCGCCCATTGCTGGGCCTTCATCCACTACTTCTCCGAGATCTCCCGCCCGAGGTGTGTGAGGGATCTAGGGAGCGGCATCGCGCGCGCTTCTACCTGGCTCAAGTACTCTAGCTATTCCACTCCACGGGCGTCTGGCTCTTCCGCCGCGAGCTTGGCCCATTCATCAGCCTTCTCATTTCCTGGGACCATCTTGTGCGCCGGGCACCACCGGATCTCAATGGTGGTGTCCGGTCTGGCCCTCCGCAGCACTGCGATGTGCTTTCTTGCCTGGAGCGCGTACATCTGGCCAGGGCCAGATTCTTCTGAGGCCATCCGTCTGACGGCGGCCTGGGCATCGGTAAAGATCGTGATCCATCCGGGAGCCGTCTCTCCTCGAAGCGGTTTCCAGTGACCTGGCGAGGGCGGCGCACTCCGCATCGTAGGCTTCCTGGTTGTAGCCCGTGTGGGTTTTGACAACCACCCAGGATTGCCCGTTCTTCCATTCCACTGAGTATCCGGCAGCTCCATCCTCCAGTCGTTGCCCGTCCGTGAACATCGTTAGTGCAGGCCACGTCTTCTCTGCCTCCGCCTTGGCTTCTACCTCCTCCTCCTGCAGCAGTTCCGCATCGAGTGTCTCTGGTTCTTCCAGCAAGACTGTGCTCTCCATCCTGCCCGAGTATGTCGGAAATGCTTCTCGAGTACGTACGTATTGGTGTCGTTTTTTGGATTTGGCGCTTGTGCCTTAGAGTTTGTTGAGGACACAATTGCGTAAGACGCAAGAGTGGGGAAGTGCGAGAGAAGGATCTTTGTTCTGCGGGTTCTTTCCTTTTTCCTCTTGTTCTCTCATCTCATTTTACAACGAAGTTGAGAGCTGCTCGACCGCCCAGTACCCATTCGCCCAGTGTCTACTGACCTCGCACAACATTAATCACACGGCATCTAGAGCGCACTCTAAACCTGATCAAACTGCTATTAGTGATCTGTATGCGAGGGCATTTGTGAGTCTCCGTCCGATCACAGTTGGGTTACCGTGATAATACTCGTTGCTGTGTACCTAGTAGTTCCACTTCTGTGCATCTAGCCTTTATTCTTCTGCGTGCTAACCTTTAGTCTTCCCAGCTACCTAAATACACACATGTAAAGAAGAAAAAAACATTCGCGATTATATTTTTTTTGGATATCATTGAAAAAAAAACAGTACAGGAGGGGAGAGGGGATACATGAGGCGGAAAATCGAACTTTTGGGGTGGGGGGGGGGGGGGGGGGGGGGGGGGGAGGTAAAAAAAAAAAAAAAAAAAATATAGA
>Ga0307508_10000432_pt1 | contig 49944 bp, 44 predicted proteins | sample 9_EM_MG_FD_203089 | JGI IMG/M metagenome (GOLD analysis project Ga0307508, IMG submission 203089) | Populus trichocarpa ectomycorrhiza microbial communities from riparian zone in the Pacific Northwest, United States - 9_EM | ecosystem: Host-associated > Plants > Roots > Unclassified | place... | reverse complement strand
TGGACATCCTGGACATCCGGCGGGGTGACGAGGCGATCGAGGTCGACATCGACGTCGCGTGCTCGTCGGGCACGTACATCCGGGCGATCGCGCGCGACCTCGGCGCGGCGCTGGCCGTCGGCGGCCACCTGAGCGCGCTGCGCCGCACCGCGGTCGGCGACCTCACCCTGGCCGACGCCCTCACCCTGGAGCAGTTGGAGCAGCGGGCCCCCGACGTGGTCGGCCTGCCGATGGCCGCGGCGGCGCGACAGGCGTTTCCGCAGCGCACGGCGACTCCCGAGGAAGCCCGGGTGCTCAGCCACGGCGGCACGCTGGCGCCCGCCGGCATCGACGGACCATATGCCGTCTTCGACCCGGCTGGCGAGGTGCTGGCCATCGTCTCCGAGCGGGAGGGCCGGGCCCGAGCCGAGATCGTCCTCGCGCCGGCCTAGCTGATCTCTGTCAGAGGTCGTACGCGGTGAGGGAACGCATGACGGGTTGGCCGGTGCCAGTTGTGCCAGATCGCCACTGCTCGGTAACTCACAGGTCAGCGTGGATGCACGTAGGGTGACAGTGCCGGAAGACAGTAGTTCGATTTTTCTTCACAACTGGCGGGATGTGCCCACACCTGTCTGGTTGTGGGGTCCCAGCGAAGACTGTTTCTCGGGCAGGCGGCAGATTCATCATGAATCCTTGGAGCGCCTTGCGGAGCGGACAGTCGCCGACAGGCGGCGGCTCAGGCCCGGGCGTCAGCCTCTCGATCGCGAGCCATCCGTTGGAACAGATCCTCTAGCTGTCAGTGTGGGAGGTGGCGGGCGACGGTCGCCACCAGGTCGACGTCCTCGTCGCCCAGACGCTCACGGGCCTTGGCCAGGCTGGCCGCGTCGAGCACGGCGGCCTCCCGCACGGCGGACACGTCGGCACGCGCGAGCACGGCCTTGACCAGGGCGCGGTTCAGCGACCTCGGCCGCGAGCACGACGAGGGAGCTCCGCTCAATGTGCATATCGGTCCAAATCGTAGCGTTTCGGTCGCGCGGGGCGGCCGATACGCTGTGCGAGAACCTGAGGCAGAAGGCGGCGCGAGATGCAGCGGTGGCGGGGCTACGAGTCGGTGCCCGGCGGGTGGGGCCGATCGGTCGTCACGATCGGCGTCTTCGACGGCGTGCACCGCGGCCACCAGGCGATCATCGGGCACGCCGTGAAGCGCGCACACGACCTGGGCCTGCAGTCGGTGGTGATGACCTTCGACCCGCACCCGGCCGAGGTGGTGCGGCCGGGCTCGCACCCGGCGGTGCTGACCGAGCCGGTGCGCAAGGCCGAGCTGATTGAGCAACTGGGCGTCGACGCGCTCTGCGTGCAGCCGTTCACCCCGGCGTTCTCCCAGCTCAGTCCCGAGGCGTTCATTCACGACGTGCTGGTCGAGGCGCTGCACGCGGCGGTCGTGGTGGTCGGCGACAACTTCCGTTTCGGGCATCGCGCGGTGGGGGACCTCCCGCTGCTGGAGCGTCTCGGCCGGTCGTTCGGCTTCACCGTCGAGGACGCTCCGCTGATCTCCGAGAACGGGCTGGTGTTCTCCTCGACGTACATCCGTAGTTGTGTCGACGCCGGGGACGTGCGCGCCGCGGCGGCCGCGCTCGGCCGCCCGCACCAGGTGGGTGGCGTGGTCGTCCGCGGCGACCAGCGCGGGCGCGAGATCGGCTTCCCCACCGCCAACCTGATGGTCCACCGCTACGCCGCCGTCCCCGCCGATGGGGTGTACGCGGCCTGGCTGATCCGCGGCGGCGAACACGCCGGGCGCCTGCCGGCCAGCGTCTCGATCGGCACCAACCCCACCTTCAGCGGGCGGGAGCGGCGCGTCGAGGCGTATGTGCTGGATTTCGCGGGCGACCTCTACGGCGAGCGGGTCAGCCTCGATTTCGTGGCCCACCTGCGGGAACAGCGACGCTACGACGGCATCGAACCGCTCGTCGCGCAGATCCGCGAGGACGTGGACGAGACCCGCGCGCTGCTGCGCTGACCCCCTGGTAGGGTTGACGCGACGTTGGCTTATCCAACGACCGGTTTCGGCCTGCCCTCGCGCAGGTGCGGCCTGCCCGACGCCGCGGGTCGCGGATGAACCGATTGACTTCGGCAACACAGAATCACGGAGAACATGGCGCTCGATCAAGAGACCAAGACCACGATCATGGACGAGTACAAGGCGTCCGAGGGCGACACCGGGTCGCCGGAGGTCCAGGTCGCGATGCTCACCAAGCGGATCGCCGACCTGACCGAGCACCTCAAGGTGCACAAGCACGACCACCACAGCCGGCGTGGCCTGCTGCTGCTGGTCGGCCGCCGTCGCCGCCTGCTCAACTACGTGCAGAAGAAGGACATCGCGCGCTACCGGTCGCTGATCGAGCGGCTCGGCCTGCGCCGATGACCTGACGGGGGAGTGGCCACCGGGCCGCTCCCCCGTGCTATACCCACGGACCCGCGCGGTTCGCAGGCCAACAGACACCGGTCCTCGGTAGTGGTTCCCAGGCTTTGTCTCCTGGGCACTTCGATCGAAGACCGGCCAGCCTGATCACCGCGTAGACCGCCGGGTCCTCGACGAAGGAGTACCGCACCACCATGACAGAGCAGAACGCTCTCGGCACCGAGTCTCGCACCGCCGTCATCGACAACGGGTCGTTCGGCACCCGCGAGATCACCTTCTCCACCGGTCGGCTGGCCAAGCAGGCCGCCGGCTCCGCAGTCGTCCAGCTCGGCGAGACCGTCGTCCTCTCCGCGACCACGGCCAGCAAGCAGCCGAAGGAGCACTTCGACTTCTTCCCGCTGACCGTCGACGTCGAGGAGCGGATGTACGCCGCCGGCCGCATCCCCGGCTCGTTCTTCCGCCGCGAGGGCCGCCCGAGCGAGGACGCGATCCTCACCTGCCGGCTGATCGACCGTCCGCTGCGGCCGTCCTTCACCAAGGGCCTGCGCAACGAGGTCCAGGTCGTCGAGACCATCCTCGCGCTCGACCCGCAACACCCCTACGACGTCGTCGCCATGAACGGCGCCTCGATGTCGACGAAGCTCTCCGGCCTGCCGTTCAGCGGCCCGGTCGGCTCGACCCGCGTCGCGCACATCGACGGCCAGTGGGTCGCCTTCCCGACGCTTGAGGAGCTCGAGCGGGCCACCTTCGACATGGTGGTCGCCGGCCGGGTCCTCGCCGACGGCGATGTCGCGATCATGATGGTCGAGGCCGAGGCCACGCCGCACGCGGTCAAGCTGATCGCCGCCGGCTCCGCCGCGCCGACCGAGGAGGTCGTCGCCGGCGGTCTCGAGGCCGCCAAGCCGGCCATCCGCGAGCTCTGCCGGGCGCAGAGCGAGCTGGCCGAGATCGCCGCGAAGCCGGTCGTCGAGTTCCCGGTCTTCCTGGACTACCAGGAGGACGTGCTGCAGGCCGTCGCGAGCGCCGTCCGCGAGGAGGTCGCCGAGGCGCTCAAGATCGCTGCCAAGCAGGAGCGCGAGGAGGCCCTCGACCTGGTCAAGGCCAAGGCGCACGAGCTGCTCGACGGGCAGTTCGAGGGCCGGGAGAAGGAGATCAGCGCGGCCTTCCGCGGTGTCACCAAGTCCGAGGTCCGCCAGCGTGTGCTGCGCGAGCAGGTGCGCATCGACGGCCGCGGCCCGCGCGACATCCGCCCGCTGAGCGCCCAGGTCGGCGTGCTGCCCCGGGTGCACGGCTCGGCGCTCTTCGAGCGCGGCGAGACCCAGATCCTGGGTGTCACCACGCTGAACATGCTGCGCATGGAGCAGACGCTGGACACCCTCGCGCCGGAGAAGTCCAAGCGCTACATGCACAACTACAACTTCCCGCCGTTCTCGACCGGTGAGACGGGCCGGGTCGGCTCGCCCAAGCGGCGCGAGATCGGCCATGGCGCGCTGGCAGAGCGGGCGCTGGTCCCGGTGCTGCCGTCGCGCGAGGAGTTCCCGTACGCGATCCGCCAGGTCTCCGAGGCGCTCAGCTCGAACGGCTCGACGTCGATGGGCTCGGTCTGCGCCTCGACGCTGGGCCTGCTCTCCGCCGGCGTGCCGCTGAAGGCGCCGGTCGCGGGCATCGCGATGGGCCTGATCTCCGACGAGGTCGACGGCAAGACGCAGTACGTCGCGCTCACCGACATCCTCGGCGCCGAGGACGCGTTCGGCGACATGGACTTCAAGGTCGCCGGCACCAGCGACTTCGTCACCGCCCTGCAGCTGGACACCAAGCTCGACGGCATCCCGTCGGACGTGCTGGCCGGCGCGCTGCAGCAGGCGCACGAAGCCCGCATCACCATCCTCGGCGTGATGGAGGCGGCCATCTCCGCACCGGCCGAGATGAGCGACTACGCCCCGCGGGTCACCACCGTGAAGATCCCGGTCGACAAGATCGGCATGGTGATCGGCCCGAAGGGCCAGACGATCAACGCGATCCAGGACGAGACCGGCGCCGACATCTCGATCGAGGACGATGGCACGATCTACGTCGGCGCGACCAACGGCCCGTCGGCCGAGGCCGCCGTCGAGCGGATCAACGCGATCGCCAACCCGACGCTGCCCAAGATGGGCGACAAGTTCCTCGGCACGGTGGTGAAGACGGCCGCGTTCGGCGCGTTCATCTCGCTGCTGCCCGGCCGCGACGGCCTGCTACACATCTCCAAGGTGGGCGACGGCAAGCGGGTCGACAAGGTCGAGGACTTCCTCAACGTCGGCGACAAGGTCGAGGTCTCGATCGCGGACATCGACGCCCGCGGCAAGATCTACCTCGACAAGGTCCGCCCCGAGGGCGAGGAGGCGCCGCCCGCGCCCGCCGGTTCTTCGGGCGACGCAGGCGAGGGTGGCAGCCGGGCCCCGCGCGAGGACCGCGGTCCGCGCAACGAGGGCAGCGGCGAGCCGCGCCGCCGGCGCCAGCGGGCCCCTGGCGACCGCCGCGACTAGCGACATCGTGACATCGAGTTCCCGCGGGCCGGTCGCGAGGCCGGCCCGCGTTCCATCCGACCGCCCCACCCACCACCTCTGAGCGGATGAGAACTCAAACAAAGACCTTGCAGGACGGCGTACGCAGAACCGTCCTGCCCAGCGGCCTGCGCATCGTCACCGAGGCGATCCCGACGACCCGCAGCGCCTCGCTCGGCGTCTGGGTCGGCATCGGGTCGCGGGACGAGACCCCGGCCATGTCCGGCGCCTCGCACTTCCTGGAGCACCTGCTCTTCAAGGGCACGCACAAGCGCACCGCCCTCGACATCTCGGCCGACATCGAGGCGGTCGGCGGGGAGACCAACGCCTTCACCACGAAGGAATACACCTGCTACTACGCGCGGGTGCTCGACGCCGACCTGCCGCTCGCGGTCGACGTGCTCTGCGACGCCGTGGCGGACTCGATCGTCGACCCCGCCGACGTGGAGACCGAGCGCGGCGTCATCCTCGAAGAGATCGCCATGCACGAGGACGAGCCCGGCGACGAGGTGCACGACATCTTCACCGAGGCCGTCTTCGGCGACCACCCGTTGGGCCGGCTGATCTCGGGCACCGAGGAATCCATCACCCCGATGACCCGCGCCCAGATCAACCGCTTCTACCGCCGCCGTTACACGGCGCCGAACATCGTGATCGCGGCGGCGGGCAACCTCGAGCACGCCACGGTCGTACGCCTGGTGCGCAAGGCGCTCGCCGGCACCGCGCTGGACTCGCCGCCCGCGCCCCCGGCCGATCCGCGGGCCGGTGACCGGCGGGTCCGCACCCAGAAACCGCACACGGTGATCCGCAATCGGGACACCGAGCAGGCTCACGTGGTGCTCGGCGGGCCCGGCATCGGTCGCCGCGACGAGCGCCGCTTCGCCCTGGGCGTGCTCAACAACGTGCTCGGCGGCGGCATGTCCAGCCGGCTCTTCCAGGAGATCCGGGAGAAGCGCGGCCTGGCCTACTCCGTCTACTCGTACGCCAGTCACTACGCCGACGCGGGCGTCTTCGGGATCTACGCCGGCTGCGCGCCCGGCAAGGTGGAGGAGGTCCTCGACCTGGCCCGCGGCGAGCTCGAACGGGTGGCGACCAAGGGTGTGACGCCCGAGGAGATCGCCCGGGGCAAGGGGATGGTCAAGGGCGCGTACGTGCTCGGGCTCGAGGACACCGGCTCGCGGATGAGCCGGCTCGCGAAGTCCGAGCTGCTGCACGGCGACCTGTTGACCGTGGACGAGCTGCTGAGACAGGTCGACGGGGTCACCGCCGGCCAGGTCAACGGGATCGCCGCCGAGATCCTGGCGCAGCCGATGTCCTTGGCCGTCGTCGGCCCGTTCGACGAGGGCGCTTTCCCCGCCGTTAGCCGCTGAGACGGCCCCGGTTAATCTTGGGTCCCGTGACAACGCTGGAGCAGGCGCCCGAAACACCGATGACGCCGGCCGACGCCGACCGGCGCCGGCGCCGGATCGTCGGCATGGCGATCTGGGCGGTGGCCTTCGTCGTCTTCGTCGCGACCGTCGGGGTGCCGACCAGCGACCCGCTGACCGCTTTCGGTTGGTTGTGGCTGGCCACCATCGCCTGGCGCAACTACCTGCCCTGGCGCCAGCACCTGCTCTTCCTGCGCGACTGGCTGCCGGTCGTGCTGTTGCTGGTGTTCTACAACCTGTCCCGGGGCTCGGCAGACGACCTCTTCGAGCCGCACGTCACGCCCATGATCCATCTCGACGAGGGCCTGTTCGGGTGGCTCACCGGCGGCCGCATCCCGACGATCTGGCTGCAGCAGCACCTCTACCACCCGGGCGTGGTGCAGTGGTGGGAAGTCGTCGTCACGCTGGTCTACACGTCACACTTCCTGACCGTCCCGACCGTCGCGGTGGTGCTGTGGGTGCGCAACCGCCGGGTCTCCTACCGGTTCATGCGGCGCTGGATCGCGCTGAGCGTGGCCGGCCTGGTCACCTACTTCCTCTACCCGGCCGCGCCGCCGTGGTGGGCGTGGGAGAACGGCGACCTGACCGAGCCGGTCGCCCGCCTCTCCACGAACGGGTGGAGCGCGCTCGGGCTGCACTCCGCCGGCAACACGCTCAACGCGCTGCAGGCCGACCAGTCCAACCCGGTCGCCGCGATGCCGTCGCTGCACACCGCGTACGCCTTGATGGCCGTCGCCTTCTTCCTGCCGGTGGTCCGTCGGCGGTGGTGGCCGCTGCTGCTGGCCTATCCGCTGGCGATGACCTTCACGCTGGTCTACAGCGGCGAGCACTACGTGGCCGACGTGCTGGTCGGCTGGCTGTACGTGGCGGTCACGTTCTTCGTCGTGGGCCGCGCCGAGCGCTGGTGGGCGGCCCGGGCCGAACGTCGCTACGGCGAGCCACGCGATACGAAGGCGCCGAGCCGGGTGGGTTAAGTTGTCCGGCGTGACTGACAAGTCTGAACCGATCCGTGTCGGCGTCCTCGGCGCCCGGGGCCGCATGGGCCTCGAGGTCTGCAAGGCGGTCGACGCCGCCGACGACCTCGAGCTGGTGGCCCTGGTCAACCGGGGCGACGGGTTGTCCAACGCCTCCGACGCCGGCGTTCAGGTGCTCGTCGACTTCACCACCCCCGACGTGGTGATGGACAACCTGCGCTGGGCGGTCGAGCAGGGCATCAACGTCGTCGTCGGCACCACCGGCTTCACGGCCCAGCGGCTCGACCGGGTGCGCGGCTGGCTGTCGCACAAGCCCGAGGTGGGCGTGCTGATCGCGCCGAACTTCGGGATCGGCGCCGTGCTGATGATGCAGTTCGCCGCCCGGGCGGCCCGGTTCTTCGACTCGGTCGAGATCATCGAGCAGCACCACCCCCGCAAGCTGGACGCGCCGAGCGGCACGGCTACACACACCGCGCACCTGGTCGCCGCGGCGCGCGCCGCGGCTGGCCGGGGCCCGATGCCCGACGCCACCAAGGAAGAGCTGGCCGGGGCTCGCGGCGCCGACATCGACGGCGTGCGGGTGCACTCGGTGCGGGCGGCCGGGCTGGTCGCCCACCAGGAGATCCTCTTCGGCACGCAGGGCGAGACGCTGACGATCCGGCACGATTCGCTCGACCGTTCCTCGTTCATGCCGGGCGTGCTGCTGGCCGTCCGCGGCGTCGTCGACCGCCCGGGCCTGACGGTCGGCCTGGACGCCCTGCTCGACTAACCGACCGGGCGCCGCCGCCGGGTCACGCCGTGCTCCGGGTGGGTCAGGAGCCGGCTCCGTAGAGCAGGTCACGCTGGGCCTGGGGGAGCGAGCAGGCGGCGGTGCCGCCGGGCAGCAGGTGGCGGTGCTCGGCGACCCAGCGGTACGCGGGCCAGGCCGCGAACCGTGCCGGACCGGCCTGCAACGCCCCACCGGCCACCTGCCAGAGCCGTCCCGCGTCGCGCAGCAGCAACGCGATCGCGTCGGGACCGGCCGAGGTCGCGCCGTCAGCGGCCACCCACTGCACCGAGGCCTCGCACTGCTCGACCGTGAGCCCGAGCGCCTCCAGGTCGGCGAACTGCCACGGAATCACCCGGGCGTGTGTCGGTATCCGGCGCTCGATGAACTGGGCACAGGTGGTGCAGAACGAGCAGTCGCCGTCGTAGACGAAGGTCGGCGTGGTCACCCCGTCATTCTGCGCCGAGCGACACGTGGAAACGCACCTGGGGGACGAGCATGTCGTCCACGTCCAGCGCGCGTCCCGCCCCGTCGGGCTCCCAACCGGCCGAGGCGAGGAACTTCTGCATCACCTCGTCCTGCGCGTACGTCCAGGCGACCGCGGTGGCGAACCCGTCCTCGCGCCACCGGTCGACCGTCGCCGCGAGCAGCCGGCTGCCGTGGCCACGCCGACCCCACCGGGGCTCGATCAGCAGGTCGGTGATCGCCGCGACCTGGGGGCCCAGCGGCGGCTCCTCGGGGGCGAGCGCCTGGTCGTCGGCCGGGCCGGCCGCGGCGAAGCCGACCACCTGCGTCGACGAGTCGCCCTGCTCGACCGCGATGAGCACCCGGTGGCGCTCGCTCGGCGCCGACTCGATCGCGTCGGACCAGCCGCGCGCCAGGTAGGCCTCGTCGAGGTCGGCCAGGATGTGTGCCGGGAACATCCGGCGATATGCGGTCCGCCACGTGGAAAGCTGGATGCGGGCGATCTCCGCGGCGTCACCGGGACGCGCGGCGCGGACGAAGCCGAGAGCCATGCCGCGAGCCTACAGATCCGCTGTGTGGCGTAGTTCGGGCAGTTCGACGGCGCTCGGGCCGACCCTGCCGTTTCCACATTTGCGAACGTCCAAGTTCTCCCGGCTCCCGATTTTGTCGTACCCCTGCTCTAACGTGCTCGTCGATGGCACTCCCCGATTCACTCAGCGTCGCGCAGGCCCGCCGCGTCACCCTGGCGGCGCAGGGCTTCGCCGATCCACCGCCCGGCGGCGCCGCCGACATGCGCCACCTGCGCCGCGTCCTGCGCCGGCTGCACCTGATCCAGATGGATTCGGTCAACGTGCTGCAGAGGGCCCATTTCATGCCGCTTTTCAGCCGCCTGGGGCCCTACCCGGTGCAGTTGCTGGAGCGGGCCGCCTACGGCAGGCCCCGCGAGCTCTTCGAGTTCTGGGGCCACGAGGCCTCGCTGATCACGACCGACCTGCAGCCGCTGTTCCGCTGGCGGATGGCCCGGGCGGCCGACCTGGCCTGGGGCAACCTGCGGCGCATCGTCGTCGAGCAGCCCGAGCTGGTCGCCTGGGTCCTCGACGAGGTGCGTGCCCGCGGCCCGATCACCGCCGCCGAGATCGAGCACGACGTGCCCCGCCGCAAGGACAACTGGGGGTGGAACTGGTCGGTGGTCAAGGAGGCGCTGGAGTGGCTCTTCTACACCGGCCAGGTCACCGCGGCCGAGCGGACCACGTCGTTCGCCCGGCGGTACGACCTGCCCGAGCGGGTGCTGCCCCGGGCCGTGCTCGACGCGCCGACCCCGGCGCCCGAGGACGCTTTTCGTGCGCTCGTCGAGCTCTCCGCGCGGGCGCTGGGCGTGGCCGCCGAGGCCGAGCTGCGCGACTATTTCCGGCTGCCGGTCGACGGGTTCAAGCGGGCCGTCGCCGAGCTGGTCGAGGACAAGGTGCTCCTCCCGGTCTCGGTGGACGGCTGGCGCCCGGCCACCTATTTGCACCACGAGGCCCGGCTGCCGCGCCGGGTGCGGGCGGCCACGCTGGTCAGCCCGTTCGACCCGCTGATCTGGGAGCGGGCGCGCACCGAGCGGCTCTTCGACATGGCGTACCGGATCGAGATCTACGTCCCCGCGCCGCGGCGTCTCTACGGCTACTACGTCCTGCCGTTCCTGCTGGGCGACCGTTTCGTCGCCCGGGTCGACCTCAAGGCCGAGCGCAGGACGGGCGTGCTGCAGATCCCGGCCGCCTGGCTCGAGCCCGCCGCCGAGCAGGAGGAGACCGCGGTCGCGCTCGCCGCCGAGCTGCACCGGCTGGCCGGCTGGCTGGGCCTGCACACGGTCGCACCGCCCGACCGCGGCGACTTCGCCGGCCCGCTCGCGGCCGCCCTCAAGACCCACGCCGCGAGGTGATTTCGGGTGCTCCTTCGCTCGTGTCACGCGGGTGTACCGTGGCGCCCATGAGCAGCGCGACCTCGTCGGCTTCGATACCGCAGCAGCCGGGCGCGCTCCCGTCGTGGCTGGCTGACCAGCCGGTGCAGGGGCCACCGGTCCCGCCCGAGTGGCTGGCCTATTACGCGCCCCAGCAGCCCGACCGGGTCACCCGTCTCTTCCAGCGGCTGTCGGCCGCGTCACCGGTCTGGGCCGCGCCGGTGGCCATGCTGGTCTGCATGGGCGGCGCGGTGGGCTACACACTGGCCAGCCACCCGGCGCAGGCCGATGCGGGCGCGGCGCCCACCTGCCTGCTCAAGCTGACCACCGGCTTCTGCTGCCCGGGCTGCGGCGGCACCCGCGCGGCGTGGTACCTGTTGCACGGCGACATCCCAGCCGCCGCCCGACACCACGCGATCTTCACCTTCGCGGTGCCCTTCCTGCTGTACATGTACGTGGCCTGGGCCGCCAAACGGCTCTTGCGCTGGAACCTGCCCCAGCTGACGATCAGCCCGCGGGTCATGGTCGCCTTCCTCGCGGTCTGGGGCGTCTGGAGCGTCCTGCGTAACCTGCCCTGGGCCCCGTTCACCGCTTTCTACGTCTGAGCGGGGCGTCCGATAGGTTGTCAGGTATGACGCACGACCCGCGACCCTTCGGACGGCTGTTGACCGCCATGGTCACGCCGTTCGCTCCGGACGGCTCCCTCGACGTCGAGGGCGCGGCGAAACTGGCTACCTATCTCGTCGACGAGATGCGCAACGACGCGCTCGTGGTCAGCGGGACCACCGGTGAGTCCCCCACCACCACCGACGGGGAAAAGGAGTTGCTGCTGCGTGTCGTGCTCGACGCGGTCGGCGACCGGGCCCGGATCGTCGCCGGCGTCGGCACCAACAACACCGCCCACACGATCGAGTTGGCCAACGCCGCGGAGAAGGCGGGCGCTCACGGCCTGCTGGTAGTGACGCCGTATTACAACAAGCCCCCGCAGGCCGGCGTGGAGCGCCACTTCCGGGCGGTCGCCGACGCGGTCGGGCTGCCGATCATCGTCTACGACATCCCGCACCGGGCGGGCACGGCGATCGCGACCGAGACGATGTGCCGGCTGGCCGAGCACGAGCGCATCGTCGCGGTCAAGGACGCCAAGGGCGATCTCATCGCGAGCTCGTGGGTGCTCTGCCGAACAGACCTGGCGTACTACGCCGGCGACGACGCCGCGACCCTGCCGCTGCTCTCCATCGGCGCGGTCGGCCTGGTCGGTACCTCGACCCACTTCACCGGGCCGATCGCCAAGGAGATGATCGAGGCATACGAGCGGGGCGACACGGGCGGCGCGCTCGAGCTTCACCGCCGGGCTTTGCCGCTTTTCACCGGCATTTTCCGGGCTCCGGGGACCATGCTGGTAAAGGCCGGCCTGCGCGCCCGGGGACTGCCCGCCGGCCCGGTCCGGTCGCCGCTGGTCGACGCGAGCGCCGAGGAGCTGGACCAGCTCCGGCTGGACGCCGCCGCGGCGGGCCTCACCCTCTGACGTACGGGCCGCTCGCCGTGAGGCGGGTAAGCCACCTGACACAGACAGAAAGACGCGAATGAGTCAAGCGCACGTTGAGCTCGATCCACCCCCGCCGCTGCCCGAGGGCGCCCTGCGCGTCACACCGCTCGGCGGCCTCGGCGCCATCGGCCGCAACATGACGGTCCTGGAGTACGACGGCAAGCTGTTGATCATCGACTGCGGGGTTCTCTTCCCCGACGTGGAGCAGCCGGGCGTCGACCTGATCCTGCCCGACTTCACCCCGATCCTCGGCCGGCTCGACGACGTCCAGGCGATCGTGTTGACCCACGGTCATGAGGATCACATCGGCGCCGTTCCCTACCTGCTGGCGCACAAGGCCGACATCCCCCTGGTCGGTTCCGAGTTCACGCTCGCCCTCGTCGAGGCCAAGCTCGCCGAGCGCCGCCTGGACCCGTACACGTTGACCGTCAAGGAGGGCCAGACCGAGCGGCTCGGACCGTTCGAGTGCGAGTTCTTCGCGGTCAACCACTCCATCCCCGACGCACTGGCGGTCGCCGTGCGTACGCCCGCGGGCCTCGTGCTGCACACGGGCGACTTCAAGATGGACCAGGTGCCGCTGGACGGCCGCATCACCGACCTGGCCGGCTTCGCCCGGCTCGGCGCCGAGGGCGTCGACCTGCTGCTCTCCGACTCGACCAACGCCGAGGTGCCCGGCTTCGTCACGCCGGAGCGTGACATCGGCCCGGTGCTCAGCGCGATCTTCGGCAAGGCCAGGGGTCGGATCATCGTGGCCAGCTTCGCCTCCCACGTGCACCGCGTCCAGCAGGTGATGGACGCCGCGTGGGAGTACGACCGCAAGGTCGCCCTGATCGGCCGCTCGATGGTCCGCAACATGGGCATCGCCCGCGACCTGGGCCTGCTCAACATCCCCGAGGGGCTGCTGGTCAGCCTCGACGAGGCGACGAGCCTGCCGGCCGACGAGATCGTCTTCATGTCGACCGGGTCGCAGGGCGAGCCGATGAGCGCGCTCGGCCGGATGGCGACCGGCGACCACCGGCACATCACCATCACGGCCGGTGACACGGTCGTGCTGGCCAGCTCGCTGGTGCCGGGCAACGAGACCTCGGTCTACCGGGTGATCAACCGGTTGTCCCGGGCCGGCGCCACGGTCGTGCACAAGGAGACCGCCAAGGTGCACGTCTCCGGCCATGCCCCGGCCGGCGAGCTGCTGTTCCTGCTCAACGTCGTCCGCCCGAGCAACCTCATGCCGGTGCACGGCGAGTGGCGACACCTGCGCGCCCACGCCCAGCTGGGCATCGAGTCGGGCGTCGCGCCCGACCGGGTCGTGCTCTGCGAGGACGGCGACGTGGTCGATCTCGTCGAGGGGCACGCCCGGCACGTCGGCCGCGTCCAGAACAGGTACGTGTACGTGGACGGTCTTGCAGTCGGCGACGTCAGCGAGTCGTTGCTCACCGAGCGCCGGATCCTCGGCGACGGCGGCTTCATCTCGGCGACCGTGGTGATCGACTCGGTGACCGGCAAAGTGGTCGGGGAGCCGAGCATCTCGGCGAAGGGCTTCTCCGAGGACCCCGACGCGTTCAGCCCGGTGATTCCGTTGCTCACCGCCGCGCTGCACCGGTCGGCCGAGGACGGCATCACGGACCCGCACCAGTTGCAGCAGGTCGTACGGCGGACGGTGGGCCGCTGGGTCAACGACGCGTACCGCCGGCGGCCGATGATCGTGCCGACGGTCGTCGAAGTCTGAGGTCTTTTTAAACTTTTCGAAGCCCTCGCCCGTACCTCTGGGCACGGCGCCGCCCCCACGGCGCCTGTGGCGACGGGAGATCCTCAGATGCAGCGCAGACACATCGCTGTGGCGGCGGCGGTCGTGGTCGCGGCCGGAGCGGCAGTGGCCTTCACTCTGCCCTCCATGGCCGAGACCACGTCGGCCGCCGGCACGGCGCCGGCCACCGGCGGCGTGGCCGCGCCGATCCTGGCGGCGATGCGCCGGGACCTCGGCCTGAACGCCGCCCAGGCGACCGCCCGGCTCAAACGGGCGAAGTGGGCGAGCGGGGTCATCTCGACGCTGTCCGCGCAGACTGGGAGCACCTACGGCGGAGCGTGGCTGGCCCCGGACGGCGCCACGCTGAAGGTCGCGGTCACCGACGCGGCCGCCGCGGCGACGGTCAAGGCCGCCGGGGCCGTGCCGGTCCTGGTCACGCGCAGCCAGAAGACCCTGAACACGGCGAAGGTCAAGCTCGACGCGGCCGCCGGCGCCACCGCCGGCCTCACCGGCTGGTACGTCGACGTGACCACGAACAAGCTGGTCGTGGTGGCCAAGACCGGCGCGACCGCGAAAGCGGCGGCCTTTGCGAAGTCGGCCGGCCTGGCAAGCGACGCGGTGCGGATCGCCACCAGCACCGCCACGCCGAAGACCCTCGCCGACATCCGCGGCGCCGACCCCTACTTCATCGCGCTCGCCGACGGCACCGCACGGTGCTCGATCGGGTTCTCGGTCGAGGGCGGCTTCGTGACCGCCGGGCACTGCGGGACGCCTGGCGACACGACCACCGACGCCAACCAGCAGCCGCTGGGCTCGGTAAAGGCATCGATCTTCCCGGGCGACGCCGACGAGGGCTTCGTCGCGGTCAACGGCAACTTCACGCCGCAGCCGGTGGTCAACGACTTCCAGGGCAACCTGCTGCCGGTGGCCGGCAGCACCGCGGCGCCGGTCGGCGCGGCCGTCTGCCGTTCCGGCTCGACCACCGGCACACACTGCGGAACGATCGAGGCCTTGAATCAGACGGTGGTCTATCCGGAAGGCGCGGTCACCGGCCTGACCCAGACCAACGCCTGTGCCGAGGCCGGCGACTCGGGCGGCCCGTGGCTCTCCGGAGACCAGGCGCAGGGTGTCACCTCGGGCGGCTCCGGCGACTGCACGGTCGGCGGCGAGACCTTCTTCCAGCCGATCAACGAGATCCTGCAGCGCAACAGCCTGACGCTGGTGACCACCGGCAACAGCGGCGGGGCGACCAGCGCGCCGCCGGCCACCGACCCGACCGGCGCGGCGACCACCGACCCGACCGGCGCCGCGACGACCGACCCGACCACCGCGCCGGCCGACCCGGCGCCGAGCGATGCGGCCGGCGCCTGCGCCAACCAGAACGTCACCCAGCAGGGCTCGCTGACCGCCGGCACCGCGCAGGCGCAGCCCTCGGCGGGCGCCTTCCGCGCCAAGGGCGGGCAGCAGACGGCCTGCCTGGCCGCGCCGGCGGGGGCGGCCTTCGACCTGGTCCTGCAGCGTCTGTCCGGAAACGACCGCTTCAAGACGGTCGCCAAGGCGGCCACCGACGACACCGGCGTCGCGACGCTCGCCTTCACCGGTCGCTCAGGCATCTACCGGTACGTAGTCGTTGCTTCCTCCGGCAGCGGCTCGTACACCCTGGGGTTCACTACCCCGTAGCGGATACGGCGCGGCGCCACCGACCCTGCCTCAGGTGGCGCCGCGCCGTACCGTGGTATCCGTGGTCTTCCGAGCCGTCGTCTACGCCGTCGTGGCCGCGCACTTCGCGTTCCTGGCCCTTGGCGTGCTCGGCGGCTTCGCCGCGTGGCGCTGGCCGCGCCTGATCTGGGCGCAGGTCGCCGCGGCGACCTGGCTGGTCCTGGTCGTGGCCGCGAGCCTGCCCTGCCCGCTTACCTATCTCGAGGACCGGGCCCGCGGGCGCGCCGGGATGCGCCCACTGACCGGCGGCTTTCTCGACAACCACGTGGCCGGCGTCTTCTATCCGGTCGGCCACGAGCGCGCGGCCCAGGTCGTCGCGGCGCTGGTCGTGCTCAGCTCGTGGGCCGGTCTTCTCGTAGTTCGGCGACGGCGTCGGCCAACTGGCAGCCCGTCGCGACCCCGCAGATCAGCACCTGATCGAGCTGCTCGAAGGTGACGCCCCGCTCCCAGTCGGCCATCACCTCGCCGATGACGTTCACCGTGCCGTCGTCGTTGACGTGCACGTACGCCTTGGGCCAGAGCCGGTCGTGGTTCCAGGCGTTGCAGAACTCGTAGAGCCGCAGCACGTCCTCGATCCCGAAGACGTGCTGGACCATCGCGCGGACCTGCAGCATCTCGTGGTGCTCGCCGAGGCGGAAGAAATAGACGAGATTGCCCTGGAAGTTACCGGCGATGTCACCGTCGGCGTCGATGAAGTAGGAGAAGCCGCGGGCGTCCAGCGCGGCCGTGATCATCTCGTGGGTCAAGGGCTGCACCCATCGATCCTAGATCGGGGAAAAGCGAGAATCGGTCACGGTGCGCCTCCCCGATCCCCGTGACCGGTGGCACTAGCGTGGTCGACTATGGCGGGCCGCACTCCTCCGGCGAGTCGGGGTCGCGCCGCGTCCACGTCGCGCGGCGCCGGGTCGGGCCGTGCCCGCCAACCGGCACGCCAGCCCGCCCGCAAGACCACCGGCCGCCCGGCCGCCCGCACCCGCCCACGCACCCGTACGGTCCGCCGGCCCAGCGTCGGCGCGGTGATCGGCGCCGGCCTCGTCCGCGGTTTCGGCGTGCTCTGGATGGGCCTGGCGCACGGCGTCGGCTGGGCGGCGCGCGGGGTGGGCCGGCAGGCCGCGACCGCGAAGGACATCGATCCGGAGCACCGCCGCGACGGCGCCGGCCTGCTCCTGCTCGGCCTCGCCATCCTGGTCGGCGTCGCCGTCTGGGTCGGCGGGGCGGGCCCGGTCGGCAGCTGGCTCGCCGACTCGGTGCGCCTCTTCCTCGGCAGCCTCGCCGTTCTGCTGCCGCTGCTCCTGCTCTACGGCGCGCTCCGGCTGATGCGCCAGCCGGCCGACCCGGAGCACCGCGGCCGCACGCTGGTCGGCTGGACCGCGATCATCGTGGCCACGGCGGCCCTGCTGCACCTCGCGCAGCACCCCCGCGACGACGTCGCCCTCGACAAGGCCGGCGGGCTGCTCGGCTACGGCGTCGGCAGCCTGCTCGAGCGCGCGGTCACGGCCTGGGTCGCCGTACCCCTGCTGGTTCTGCTCTTCGTCTTCGGCCTGCTGGTGACCACGGCGACGCCGATCTCCAAGATCCCGCAGCGCCTGTTGCTCCTGGTCGACATGCTGCTCGGCCGGTCGACCGGCCGCGAGCCGATGTCCGAGCCGTCGCTCGACGACGAGCCGGACGTTGACGAGGTCCCGGCGAAGACCAGGCGGCCGGCCCGGCGACGGCAGGGCTCGCTGGCCGATCTCGGACTGGCGCCCGCCGCGGGCTCGGACGAGGACGATCTCGTCGTGCACGACACGGTCGCCGTGCCTAAGGCGCCGGCGACCCGCAAGAGGCCGCCGGAGCCGCCCGAGCACAGCCAGCCGCTGCCCACCCGCGCCGAGCAGTTGGAGATCTCCTCGCTGGCCGGCGACTACCGGCTGCCGCCGCCCAGCCTGCTCGGCCAGGGCACACCGCCGAAGAGCCGCAGCCGCGCCAACGACGAGATCATGGCGGCGCTGACCGGGGTGTTCGACCAGTTCAACGTCGACGCGGTGGTCACCGGATTCACCCGCGGGCCGACGGTCACCCGCTACGAGGTCGAGGTCGGCTCGGGTGTGAAGGTCGAGCGGATCACCCAGCTCTCGCGCAACATCGCGTACTCGGTGAAGTCGGCGGACGTGCGCATTCTCAGCCCGATCCCGGGCAAGAGCGCGGTCGGCGTCGAGATCCCGAACACGGACCCGGAGAACGTCTCGCTCGGCGACGTGCTCCGCTCGCGGGCCGCGACCGCCGACCACCACCCGATGCTGGCGGCGCTGGGCAAGGACATCGAGGGCGGCTTCGTCGTGGCCAACCTCGCCAAGATGCCGCACATCCTGATCGCGGGCGCGACCGGGGCGGGCAAGAGCTCCTGCCTCAACTCACTGCTGGTCTCGATCCTGACCCGGGCGACACCCGACGAGGTACGGCTGCTGCTGGTCGACCCCAAGCGGGTGGAGATGACCGCGTACGAGGGGATCCCGCACCTCGTGACGCCGATCGTCACCAACCCGAAGAAGGCGGCCGACGCGCTGGATTGGGTCGTCCGCGAGATGGACATGCGCTACGACGATCTCGCGGCCAACGGCGTACGCCACATCGACGACTTCAACCGCAAGGTGCGCAGTGGCGAGATCACCGCGCCGCCGGGCAGCGAGCGGGTGATGAAGCCGTACCCGTACCTGCTGGTGATCGTCGACGAGCTGGCCGACCTGATGATGGTCGCCCCGCGCGACGTCGAGGACTCGGTCGTGCGGATCACCCAGCTGGCCCGGGCCGCCGGCATCCACCTCGTGCTGGCCACCCAGCGGCCCTCGGTCGACGTGGTCACCGGCCTGATCAAGGCGAACGTGCCGTCCCGCCTCGCGTTCGCGACCTCGTCGCTGGCCGACAGCCGGGTCATCCTCGACCAGCCGGGCGCCGAGAAGCTGCTCGGCCGCGGCGACGGCCTCTTCCTGCCGATGGGCGCCTCGAAGCCGGTCCGGATCCAGGGCGCGTGGGTCGAGGAGAAGGAGATCCACGACGTCGTCAAGTTCTGCAAAGAGCAGCGCGAGCCCGAGTTCCGCGAGGACGTGACCGCGCCGCCGGTGGACAAGAAGAAGCAGGTCGACGAGGAGATCGGCGACGACCTGGGCGTGCTCATCCAGGCCATCGAGCTGGTCGTGACCAGCCAGTTCGGCTCCACCTCGATGCTGCAGCGCAAGCTGCGGGTGGGCTTCGCCAAGGCCGGCCGCCTGATGGACCTCATGGAGACCCGGGGCATCGTCGGCCCGTCCGAGGGTTCCAAGGCCCGCGACGTGCTCATCAAGCCGGACGAGCTGGAAGAGGCCCTGGCGGGGCTCCGCGTGGACGGCGACTGATCCGCGCCTGACCTGCCGGTCAGGGCGCCGCGGCGGTGGCGACGGCCTCGCCGTGGGCGACGGTGACCGGCTTCTTCCCGTTCGGGGCGTGCTTCGCCGCGATCGTGACCGGCGCTGTCATCGTGACCGGCGCCGCGATCGTGGCCGGCGCTTCGACCGGGACGCTCGTGGCCGGCGGCGTGGTGTCGCCGGCGGCGGGCAGCGCGGCGTCCCGCAGCAGGAAGTAGCCGACGGTGATCAGCGCGGCGAGCATGAGCGTCGCCGGCACGACCATCGGCAGCATCAGCGTGCTGTGCCCGAAAAGATAGGTCTCGTACGACATCAGCGAGGCCGCCTCCACGAGCATCGGCACGAACCACAGCCGGGGCCGGAAGAAGACCAGCACCACGGACAGCACGTCGGCCAGGAAGAAGTACCGCTCGTGCATGCCGGGCAGGGTGAAGGGCAGGAGGATCGCGAAGAGCGTCGCCGCGGTGACGATCCGTTCCCGGGTGAGGGCGACGCCGCGTACCACGAGGACGTAGCAGATGCCGAGGACCAGCGTGGCGGCGAAGATGTAGCCGAGCATGCGGACCGATTCCACCCGGTTGCCCGCGGTCGGGATGAACGCGTACACCGAGGGCGCGTGCTGGCTCAGCATCGGCACGTGGCTGCCCTGCCGGCCGAGGGAGTAGATCGTGAGCAGTTCGAGCGGGTGGCGGCCCAGCGCGATCGCGGGCAGGTCGAGCCCCACAAAGACCGCGGGCGCGGCCAGCAGCGACCGCCACGGTATGCGCCCGGCCAGGACCAGCAGCAGCACCAGCGGGAAGATGAAGATGCCCTGCGGCTTGATCGCCAGCGCCACCGTGCACAGCGAGACGCCCCACCAGGGCCGGTCGCGCAGCAGGAAATAGAGGCCGCCGAGCGCGAACGACGCCCACATGGCGTCCATCTGCCCGTAGAACGAGGCGTTGATCACAACGGTGGGCAGCATGAGCATGACCAGGGCGGCCACCGTCGCCACCCGCCGGCCGGGCCAGCGCCACGCCACGATCTTGTACGTGAAGAACGCCAGCAGGACGTCGAAGATCAGCCAGACCGCCTTGATCTTGACGATCAGCGGGCCTGGCAGATAGATGGTCACCGCCAGTATGTACAGGAATGGCGCGTTGTAGTTGCCGATGTTGTCCCCGAGGCCTCGCCAGCCCCCGGCGGCCGCCAGGTGCTGGTACCAGGTCTCGAAGATCACCATGTCGCCGGTTCTCTCGTGCAGGCCGACCACGCGGGCGAGAGCCGCGAGGCTCACCAGGGCGGCAACGAGCATCCAGTCGGCGCGGGCTGCTGGCTTCACGGCAATAGGCACGTAGACGAGACCATTTCAGTTCAGAGTCAATCACGATCGGCTTCCGGGGATGGCGCCATCTGGGGGACCGGCGCCGGGCCGGCGCCCGGTAACGTGGACCGGGTGTCGGTAACCCCTTCCTCCCGCCGTGTCGCCCTTCTCACCCTCGGCTGTGCCCGCAACGAGGTCGATTCGGAGGAGCTCGCGGCCCGGCTCGACGCGGGCGGCTGGCAGGTCAGCACCGACGCCGAGGGCGCCGACGTCGTCCTGGTCAACACGTGCGGCTTCGTGGAGAAGGCGAAACAGGACTCGATCGAGACGCTGCTCGCCGCCGCCGACACCGGCGCCAAGGTCGTCGCCGCGGGCTGCATGGCCGAGCGGTACGGCAAGGAGCTCGCCGAAAGCCTGCCCGAGGCGCAGGCCGTGCTCGGCTTCGACGACTACCCCGACATCGCCGCCCGGCTCGACGGCGTGCTGGCCGGCGAGCGGTTCGACGCGCACACCCCGCGCGATCGGCGCGAGCTGCTGCCGCTGACCCCGGTGCAGCGCCAGGGGAGCAAGGTCGTCGTGCCCGGCCACTCCACGGTCGACGAGCACACCCCGGCCCACCTGCGCACGATCCTGCGACGCCGGCTCGACTCCGGACCGGTCGCCAGCCTCAAGCTGGCCAGCGGCTGCGATCGCCGGTGTGCGTTCTGCGCCATCCCGGCCTTCCGCGGCGCCTTCGTCTCCCGCGACCCGCAGGACCTGCTCGCCGAGGCCGAGTGGCTGGCCGCCGCGGGCGTCCGCGAGCTCGTGCTGGTCAGCGAGAACAGCACGTCGTACGGCAAGGATCTGGGCGACCCCCGGCTGCTGGAAAAGCTGCTGCCCCAACTCGCCGCCATCGACGGCATCGTCCGCGTGCGCGCCAGCTACCTGCAGCCCGCCGAGACCCGGCCCGGCCTGGTCGAGACGATCGCGACCACGCCCGGCGTCGCCGCCTACTACGACCTGTCGTTCCAGCACTCCAGCGAGCCCGTGCTGCGCCGGATGCGCCGTTTCGGCTCGACCGAGCGGTTCCTCGAGCTGCTCGGCTCAGCCCGCGCCCTGGCGCCCTCGGCGGGGGCCCGCAGCAACTTCATCGTCGGCTTCCCCGGCGAGACCCGGCAGGACGTGGAGGAACTGGTCCGCTTCCTCACCGAGGCCCGGCTCGACGCCATCGGCGTCTTCGACTACAGCGACGAGGACGGCACCGAGGCGGCCGGCATGCCCGGCAAGGTCGGCGAAGAGAAGATCAAGCGACGGTACGACCGGATCACCGCGCTCGCCGAGGAACTCTGCGCGCAGCGTGCCGAGGACCGGTTGGGCTCGACCGTCGAGGTCCTAGTCGACGCGGTCGACGAGGGCGAGATCGAGGGCCGGGCCGAGCACCAGGCGCCCGAGGTCGACGGCTCCACCACGCTGGTGGCCGGCGCCGAGGCGAGTGTCGACCTCGCCGCGCTGCGCCCCGGCGACCTGGTCCGTGCCCGGGTGACCGCGACCGAGGGCGTCGACCTGATCGCCGTGCCGGTCGAGATGATCTCCGCAGCGCCGGTGTCACCACGGTGACCGACGACCCGGTTCCGGTCACCGCGCCGCGGGTGGTGCCGCTCTACAACCCCGCGAACGTCCTCACCGCGATCCGGATCGTCCTCGTCCCGGTCTTCCTCGGCCTGGTCGTCGCCTCGGGCCTGGCCGGCGCCGGCCCGCGGATCGCCGCGTGCGTGGTCTTCTGCGTCGCCTCGGCGACCGACTTCGTGGACGGCTGGATCGCCCGCCGGTGGTCGCTGGTCACCTCGTTCGGCAAGGTCGCCGACCCGATCGCCGACAAGGCGCTGACCGGCACGGCGCTGGTCCTGCTCTCGGTCTACGACCGGCTGCCCTGGTGGGTGACGGTGCTCATCCTGGCACGCGAGTGGGGCGTGACCGCCCTGCGCTTCTGGGTCATCCGCTACGGGATCATTCCGGCCAGCCGCGGCGGCAAGCTCAAGACCGTCCTGCAGATCGCCGCCATCGCCTGGTACCTGTGGCCCGTCCCGCACCCGGCCGACGTCGTCGGTCCCGTGCTGATGGCCGCCGCGTTGGTCGTCACCGTGGTGACCGGCGCCGACTACCTGATCCAGGCGCTGCGCCTGCGCCGCGAAGCCCGAGCCGGCTGACGGCCGTGTCGAGCGACGATCTCGGGCCGGCCCGCGCGGCCGCGGTGGACGCGGTGCGCCGGCTGGCCGACCGCGGTGAGACGTTGGCCACGGCCGAGTCGCTGACCGGCGGCCTGGTGGCGGCAACGATCGTGGAGATTCCGGGGGTGAGCGCCGTCTACCGCGGCGGCCTGGTGGTGTACGCCACCGAGCTCAAGCACGAGCTTGCCGGCGTACCGCGGGAGCTCCTCGCCGCACGCGGCCCGGTGGATCCGGACGTGGCCCTCGCCCTCGCCGAGGGCGCCCGGCGGCGCTGCGCCGCGAGTTGGGGCCTCTCCACGACCGGCGTCGCGGGGCCCGACCCGCAGGACGGCAAGGCCGTCGGCACCGTCTTCGTGGCCGTCGCGGGCCCGTTCGGGGCCACGGTGCGGGGACTGAAACTCGACGGAAACCGCGCGGTCATTCGTGCCGGAACTGTGACCGGCGTCCTGCGGCTGCTCGTCGAGCAGCTGCCCAGCGCACCTACCCCGGCCTGAGCAGGGGAATGTTCCGTCGATCATCGTTGCTGTGCCGGGGACCCGCCCCGGACAGGCCCGGAATTCGGCGGGCCGGGATGTCGGCGTGGCCCGCACCGGGTACGGTTGCGGGAAGCCTCCGGCGTGTTGCCGGCGGCCCCGCCGCAGGAGGAGGTGCCATGGTCCTGCTACGCCGGGTTATCGGCGACGCACTTCGGGCGCGCCGGCAGGGGCAGCACCGCACGCTGCGCGAGGTGTCAACCGCCGCGAATGTCAGCCTGGGCTACCTGTCCGAGATCGAGCGCGGTCAAAAGGAAGCGTCCAGCGAGTTGCTCGCGGCCATCTGCGACGCGCTCGGCGCACGCCTCTCCGAGGTGCTCGGCGAGGTCAGCGACACGCTGTCGCTCGCTGAGGGCATGGAAGGTGTGCTGGTGCCGGTCGAGGAGAAACCCGTTCCGGTCCGGTCCGCGCCGGTGAAGAAGGTCGCCACCGACGGGAACGTCTCCGTCTCGGTGCGCCAGGATTCGCCGCTCAAGGCGACGCTCCACACGACCCGCAAGCCGCAGCGCGACGTCGTGTACGCCGCCTGATCATTTCAGCAGTCGCCGCAGGCCGGATCGCCGATCAGGGCGGTTCGGCCTGACTGATCTTGGTCGTGTTCCGGACGGCTCCGGGGATCGCACCCGGCCGCGACAGCGCGTAGCCTCGGAAGCCTGGAGGAGACCAGGTCTGAGGAGACCCTGAGATCCCCCGGAGGTCACGTGACGTCGGTGGCGTCGAGCTGACACGATGGTCTGACTACACAAGAACCAAAGCCATCGCGTCAGCTCCTCGATCTGCGTCGGTGGCGGGTCCGACTGAGCGACATTGAGGGGATACCGCGATATGGCGAATCCGTTCGTCAAGGGCTGGCGCTACATGATGGCGCTCTTCGGCGCCAAGATCGATGAGTATGCCGACCCGAAGGTCCAGATCCAGCAGGCCATCGAGGACGCGCAGCGACAGCACCAGGCTCTCGTTCAGCAGGCCGCGGCGGTCATCGGCAACCAGCGGCAGCTGGAGATGAAGCTGTCTCGCCAGATGTCCGAGGTCGAGAAACTGCAGGGCATGGCCCGCCAGGCGCTCGTGCTGGCCGACCGGGCCCGGGCCGGAGGTGACGAGGCCGAGGCGCAGAAATACGAGTCGACCGCCACGACCCTCGCCACCCAGTTGGTCTCCGGCGAGCAGTCGATGGAAGACCTTAAGACCCTGCACGACCAGGCTCTCTCCGCGGCCGGCCAGGCCCGCAAGGCGGTGGAGAACAACGCGATGGTGCTGCAGCAGCGCATCGCCGAGCGCTCCCGGCTGCTCAGCCAGCTCGAGCAGGCCAAGATGCAGGAGACCGTCGCCAAGTCGCTCGAGTCGATGTCATCGCTCGCCGCGCCGGGCAACACCCCGTCGCTCGACGAGGTTCGCGACAAGATCGAGCAGCGGTACGCCAACGCGATGGGTCGCGCCGAGCTGGCCTCCAACTCGGTCGAGGGCCGCATGCTCGAGGTGCAGAAATCCAGCCTCGACATCGCCGGCTCGTCCCGCCTCGAGCAGATCCGCGCCAGCATGGCGGGGGAAAAGCTCGGCAGCGCGCCGACCCAGCCGGCGGTCGAGCAGGGGAGCGCCCCGGCCTCCGACCCGGCGAGCGTCGCCCGGCTCGACGAGATCCGGGCCAGCATGAACCAGAAGCGGGGCGACACGAGCGCGGCCGGCTGACCGGCCCTGGCCGGCGGACGAAACGGGGAGGCGGACGGTGGACGAGCGGACGAGGTACTTCCGCCGGCTCAGGCGGCTGCGCAACTCTGCGCGCCGGTGGAGCGTGGTGGGCGGAGGCCTGACCGCGGCCACCGTCGTCCTCACGCCCTACCACGGCATCGGCATCGGCGACGCGGTGTGGGCCGCGTCGGCCGGCGCCTCGGTCGCGCTGGCCTGGTGGCGTTGGAGCGACCAGCGCGCGCTGGCGGCGACGCCCGCACCGCCCCCGCCCGACCCGTCCCTCACCGGCCAGCGGCTCGCGGCCGCCATCGAGCGCTTCCCCGCCGGCCGCACGGTGCTCAACGAGGTGCGCCGGCAGCGCGGCAGGTACGCGCTGCGCGGCTCGGCCATCACCGACGCGTGGGACAGGCTCGACCGTGCGTCGTCGGCGATGGCCGGCCTGTCCGGGCGGCTCACCGGTCCCGGCGAGGCCGCCATGCTGGAGGCGGCGGTCGCCGAGCAGTGGCTGCGCGACCTCGGCCAGCGGGTGGCGAGCGTGGAGCGGGCCGTCCCGTTGAGCCCGCACGACCAGCGACCTGGCCTCGAGCAGTCGCACGCGAGCCTCGCCCAGCAGTTCGTCGAGGGCGTCGAAGCGTATGAGCGGCTGGTCGCCGCGGCCGCCGGCTACGTGGCCGAGGACGGGCACCCGATGGCCGACGCCAAACACCCGGCGTTTTCCAGCCTGATCGACGCGACCGACCGGCTGCGCGGGCTCGCCGAGGGCCTGTCCGAGCTCAAACGCCCGCCCGCAACCTCGATCTAGTTAGTCGTCTGTGGCTGGCACCGCGGGCACCAGAAGGTAATCCGCTCGTCCTGGTCGGCCTTCTGGATCGCGGTGCCACACCGGCGGCACGGCAACGCCCTGCGGCCGTAGACGTAGTTGGTCTCGCCGCGCCGCAGCAGGCCGGTGGTGCTCTGCGTCCAGCGGCCCCGGTTCGAGGCGACGAGCTTCTGCGCGAGCTCGACCAGACCGACGAGATCCTTCACCTCGGAGACCGGCGTCCACGGCCACAGTCCACTCAGGAACAGCGTCTCGGACTTGTAGAGGTTGCCGACCCCGGCGAGGTTCCGCTGATCGAGCAGGGCCTCGGCGATGCTCGCGTCGGGGTGGGCGGCGATGCGTCGGGCGGCCTCCTCCGGGTCCCAGTCGGCGCCCAGCAGGTCGGGACCGAGGTAACCGAGCAGCTGCCCCTCGTCGGCGGTCGGGATCAGCGCGATCTCGTGCAGGTGGTAACCGACCGCCACCGACCGCGCGGTACGGATGACGAGGCGGATCAGGTGGGACGGGCGCCCGCTCCAACGCTCGCCGGGCGCGTACGCCCGCCACGCCCCGTCCATCCGCAGGTGCGAGTGGAGCGTGCGCGGCGTCTCGCCCGACCGGGTCAGGCGAAGCAGTAGGTGCTTGCCGCGGCTGCCGGACCCGGCGACGGTCCAGCCGGCGAGCCTCGTGGTCGCCAGCTGCGGAATGCGGAAGTCGGAGCCGGTCAGTGTGTCCCCGACGAGCGCGCGTTCGAGCACGCGCGCGGTGTTCCAGACGGTGTCCCCCTCGGGCATGCGTCAATCCTGCCCTTTCCGGCCGCCGACCGCCTCGCCGTCCCGCGCCGGATCGCCGTGCCCGGGTTGCGCCCGGGTGGGATCGCCGCGTCCGGGTCGGGTCCGCGCCGGATCGCCGTGCCCGCGTTGGATCCGTGCGGGACCGCTGTGCGCGGGTTGGATCCGTGTGGGACCGCTGTGCGCGGGTTGGGACCGCGGCGGGTCAGGGACGGCGCTCGGCCAGCCGGATCATGTCGCCCGGGCGGACGGAGAGGACGACGACAGCGCGGCCGCTGTTGACGGCGATCGCGACCCGGCCCGCCGAATCCTCGAAGACGAGCAGGTCGCCCTTGTCGACCTCGTTGAAGGTCGCGCCGCGGCGGGCCCGCACGTTGCCGTTGACGAGAAGGTCGGGACCGAGGCCGGCGAGCATGGAACCGCCCGCGGCCAGCTGTACGTTGCCGAAGCGGTCGATCGTCATGACCTCGGCCTCGATCCAGCCGTCGCCGACCGTCACGACCGGGTCGGGAAGGCGTACCAGAGTGCCCGGGTCGATCGGCGGCCCGGCGTCGCCCACCGCGGCGCCCGCCGCGATGCGTGCGGCGGCCGGCGCGAAGACGTCACGCCCGTGGAAGGTGCGCGAAATGTCGCCGAGGAACCAATCCTTGTTGGAGAGCTCGTACGCGGACTCGATGCCGCCCAGCGCCTCGGCCGCCCAGATCAGCAGGCCGTTGTCCGGGCCGACGAGCACGCCGTTGGGTGTGCCGAGAGCGACGCCGCGCCGCGCCGTGCCGACGCCCGGGTCGACCACCGCGACGTGCACCGAGGTCGGCAGGTGCGGCGCGGTCTGGGCGAGCACGGCGGCGCCGCGCGTCACGTCGGCCGGCGGCACGTGATGGGTCACGTCGATGACCCGCACCTCCGGGGCTATTCGTGCGATCGAGCCGTGGCACGCCGCGACGAATCCGTCGAAGGTGCCGTAGTCGGTGGTGAGACTGATCCATCCATACCCGCGCATGGTGGCCTACGTTACTGCCCCGACACGGATTGTGTGGGGTATGGCACACCGGGCACGCCGGACGATGTCCGCGAGGGCCGTCGTCATGCGTCTCCTGACCCCTCCACACGGCTCGCGCGGGTCGGCTCTGTTCGTCCCCCGGCCGGCGCGGATGTCGGCGACCCAGGCGAACGTGTCGGACGCCAACGTGGTCGGGCGCAGGACCGTCCACGCCAGGCCGCTGTCTTAAGGTTCGGGTCCCGGTTGCCGAAACCGAAGTCGGAAGGAGGTGGGCGGTGGTGAGCATCTACGTCATGCGGGACGACACCATTACGGTGGTCTCTCGGCATCGCCCCCGGCCACTGGGCGTCCCGCTCCGCATCCGCCTGTTCGGCGCCGAGCCGGTCCGGCGATCCTGGCGAGGACTGGCCGAACTTCCCTGCCGGTTCGGATCCGGGCGCGGTGAGACGGCACTCGTCTTCGCTCCGCCGGCGGCGATCGGCGTCCTCGCGGCGGCGTTCGCCCCGGTCGAGGTCGGCGTCGCGGCCGGCGGTGTCGCACGCGTGGCATCGACCTACTTCACTCCGCGACGCGTTGTGGGGAGATCGCCGGGGCGCTTGCCCACCGCCAGGAACTAGACAGGGTGCTGGGCGAACTCGGCCGCCCCGACTTCGCGGCAGCGTCCGACGAGATCGCGGGCGAGGCGCGATACCAGTTGGGTGCCGCGAGGGCAGCCCACGCCGAGATCGAGGCCGAGCTCGTACGCCGTGAGGCAAGCCTGCGCCGAGCCGAGGAGGCGGGCCGCGACTTCATCCGCGAACAGGACATGCGTCGCGCCATCCGAGCGGCCGAGCGCTCGCTGCGCGTGGCGCCGCCGCTCGGCTTGCCGCCGGCGCCACCGGTCCAGGACGCGGGAGCCGATCTGGCCGAGCACACTCGCTCGGTCCTCGACGCCTACCGCGAACTAACCGCCGTCCTTCGCCCCGCCTGACCGCCGTTCCGCCACCGTCCGGCCTCTGTCGTTGTGGCCGGCCGGGTCAATCCACGGAGCTGGCGCGATCGCCGCAGGGCACGGCCCGCTGGGGCACGTGGGCCAGTGGCGCCAACTGCACGGTCCACGTTCGCGCGGCCCCGACCGCCGCGATGGCCTGACAGAGGAGGTCACAGCCCAGTCGCGGGCTGCCCTCTGCGAAGCCGCGATTGATGAAGCTGATCGCTCGCGGATGGTCTCCCGCTTCGAGAGCACTCGTGAGCCCTGCGGTCAGCACCGCGGCAAGAGCTGCTTGAAATCCGTCCGCCTGCTTCTCGCGCGGAGTCTTGGTGGGCTCGGGCGCGGGCGGCCGGGCAGCTTTGGGCGGGGCGAACACAAAGGTCACGTCGTACTCCTGTGGTGTCGGTGTTGCTCCGAAGCCGGCCCGCCACGGCCAGCCGGAGCTGCGTCGGGACGGCTTCATCGGGTCTGCTGTCGGTATGTCTCGGTGTGCCGCGGCCGTCGGAGGTCGAACCCGATCACGGCGTTGGCCGGGTCGAACCGCCGGTGTCCGACCGTCGGTATCCGACCGGAACGGCGAGCGGGCGTCGACGACCAGGAGCGCCTACCGTTCCCGGATCGTTGCGGATCCAGGTGGGTCCGCGCGTTGGACGACTCGATGGTGCGGTCGCGGTGGTTCGCCCTCCGCCGGCAACAGTCGTCGCCCGGTCTGGACTCGGCCGACGCCAGTCACCCTCGTGGTGAGATCGATGGCGATCGACCGATAGGACTGTCTGCCAGCGCTCGGCTCCTCAACCTGGACGTGGTCCTGTGGGGCTGCCGAGGGGCTGGGCAGCGCGCCCGGTAGGCGCTGGCCCGTCAACGACCGTGACGAACTGATCCGCTGCTGAGTCTACCCGCAATCGGCCTGGCCGCGTATCTGGCCGATGAGGGGTAATAACATGAATCATACTGAGATATGCATCCTTTCGTATCTTGGGAGTCCTTTGGGCTACGGGCAGAACCTCTGGCGACGTCCTAGCCGCGTAGTCGCAGGCCCCGAGGCGTGGCTCGGAAGCCGGCCCGGGTGAGCGCGTCGCGCAGTGGTGAGGAGTGCACCGACTCGCCGTCGGCCCGCTCGACGGACATGGCGCCGAGGGCGCCGGAGCGGACCGAGGCGGCCAAGGCCTGACCGGCGGCGATCAGGGACTCGGGATCGTCGGTGAAGGAGAGCAGGGTGCGGCCGCCGCGCTCGACGTACAGGACCAGATCGCCGGCGACGAGAACGACCAGCGCGCCCGCCTTGCGGCCCGCGCGGTGACCCGCCCTCGCCACCGGCTCGCCGTCGCCGCTGTCGACGACCCGCTCGGGCCACGGCAGCGCCGCGCCGTAGGGGTTGGCGGGGTCGGTGGCGGCGAGCACGACCGCGGCGCTGCCCGTGCGTTTGGCGAGTTCGGCGGGTTCGGCCAGGGCCCGCAGCCGGTCCACGGCGCCGGGCACCGCAAACTGCGCCGCACCCAGCCCCTCGACGAAATAGCCGCGCCGGGCCGCGCCGCGCTCCTCGAGCGCCCCGAGCACCGGATAGACCGCCGCGAACCCGCCGGTCACACCCTCCGCCATGACCGCGCCACGGGTGATCACGCCGTGGCGCTCCAGCAGCAGGTCGGCGAGCGCGGCCGCGCGGCGGGTCGGATCGAGGTCGCGATCGGGCAGCCGGGACCAGCGACCGGCCATCATCAGCGGGCCGCTGCGCGCGGGCATAGCCGGCCGCCCGGGCCGGCGAAAACGCGTGCGCGCCGGAGCCGCCTTGGCCCGATGCGCCCCGCTGCCGCCGAGCAGGGCGCGCAACGGCGCGAACGTGTCGTTGGTGAGGTGGCCGGCCCAGACCAGGTCCCACACCGCGGCCGCGAGCGCGGTGTCGTCCGTTGAGCCCACCCGGTCGGCGAGCGACCGGAAGAACATGGCCTGGCCGTCCTCGAGGGCGGCCAGCACCGACTGGTGTAGTGGCGCGAGGGCGAGTTCGTCGTCGGGCGGGGGCAGCAGGAGCGGGGCGCTGTCCGCGTATGCCAGCGTCACCCACCCGTCGTTGCCGGAGATCGACCCCGAGCCCGCCCACAGCACCTCGCCGCTGCCGCACAGCTCGTCCAGTTGCGGCGACGCGTAGTCGGCGACCCGGACCGGGAGAACCAGCCGTTCCCAGGCCGAGGCGGGCACCGCGACGCCCTGCAGCTGCTCGATCGAGGCGGCCAGCGCGTCCACGCCTCGGGCGTTGCCGCCGATCTGGTGCCAGCGAGGCAGGAACGCCGCCAGCACCCGCGGCGGCACCGGCTCGATCTCTCGGCGCAGCGCTGCCAGCGACCGACGCCGCAGCATGCGCAGCACCTCTGCGTCGCACCATTCGGTGCCCGCGCCGCCGGGGGTGAACTCGCCGGAGCCGACCCGGCCGGTCGCGCTGAGCCGCTTGAGCGCCTGCTCCACCACGAAGACGCCGAGCCCGAAGCGGGCCGCGCAGGTCATCGCGGCGAACGGGCCGTGCGTGCGGGCATATCGCGCCACGAGGTCGCCGAGCGGGTCGCTGACCGGCTCGAGATACGCCTCGGGGAGGCCCACCGGCAGCGCGGCGCCAAGCGCGTCCCGGTAGCGGCCCGCGTCGTCGATGCCGATCCAACGCTCCTCGCCGGCCACCCGGATCTGGATCGCCCGGCGGGCGGACTCCAGGGCCGAGACCCACTCGGGGTCGACGCCGCGGTCGGCCAAGTCCCCGGTGGAGAGGTCGCCGAGCAGCCGGAGCAGCTCGGCCACGTCCTCGGCGTCCCGCGGGCGGCGCTGGGCGGTCAGCCACTGCAGCTGCGCCTCGGTCTCGGTCACCACCGCGGGATCAAGCAACTCGCGCAGGTCGATCCGGCCGAGCAACTCGCCCAACAGGGTCGAGTCGAGGGCCAGGGCGGCAGCCCGGCGCTCGGCCAGCGGCGCGTCGCCCTCATAGAGGAACGCGCCGACGTAGCCGAAGAGCAGCGACCGGGCGAACGGCGACGGGCGCGGCGTCTCCACCTCGACGAGGCGTACCTTGCGGCCGGAGATCTCGCGCATCAGCCCGACCAGGCCGGGCACGTCGAAGACGTCCTGCAGGCACTCTCGGGCCGCCTCCAGCGTGACCGGGAAGTCGGCGAACTCGCGAGCCACGTCGAGCAGCTGGGCGGAGCGCTGCCGCTGCTGCCAGAGCGGCTGGCGGCGGCGCGGGTCGCGGCGGGGCAACAGCAGCGACCGCGCTGCACACTCCCGGAACCGGGCGGCGAACAGCGCCGAGGCGCCGACCGACTCCTCGACCAGCTGGGCGATCTCCTCGGGGTCGAACGACACCAGCTCGGCGCCGGGCGGCTCGTCGGCAGTGTCGGGCAGCCGCACGACGATGCCGTCGTCGGAGGGCATGACCTGGCCGTCGACGCCGTAGCGCTCGCTGAGCCGGCGTGCGATCGCCAGCGCCCAGGGCGCGTTGACCCGGGCGCCGAGCACACAGTGGACGGTCATCCGCCAGTCGCCGAGCTCGTCGCGGAAACGCTCCACCAGCACGGTACGGTCGTCGGGCAGGTTGCGGGTCGCCTCACGCTGCTCCCGCAGGTACGCCATTAGGTTGCCGGCGGCCCACTCGTCCAGGCCCGACTCGCGCAGCGTGGCCGTCGCCTTCTCGTCGCCGGCCCGGGTGAGCGAGCGGAGCTGAGCCCCGATCGCCCGGCCCAGCTCAACCGGTCGCCCGAGCGTGTCGCCCTTCCAGAAGGGCATCCGGGCCGGAGCGCCCGGCGCGGGGGAGACGAGCACCCGGTCGGGCGTGATGTCCTCGATCCGCCAGGACGTCGAGCCGAGCAGGAAGACGTCGCCCACCCGGGACTCGTAAACCATCTCCTCGTCGAGCTCACCGACCCGGGACGCGCGCTCGGAGCCCGCCAGGAAGACGCCGAACATGCCACGGTCGGGAATCGTGCCGCCGCTGGTGACCGCGAGACGCTGCGCGCCCGGGCGGCCGGTCAGCAGATCGGTTCCGCGGTCCCAGACAAGCCGCGGGCGCAGCTCGGCGAAGGCCGTCGACGGATAGCGCCCGGAGAGCATGTCGAGCACCGCGTGCAGCGCGGAGTCGGGCAGCTCGGCGAAGGGCGCGGCACGCCGGACCAGCGCGGCCAACTCGTCGACCGTCCAGGCGTCGAGCGCGACCATCGCCACGATCTGCTGGGCCAGCACGTCGAGCGGATTGCGCGGATAGCGCAGCTCCTCGATCGCGCCGACGGCCATCCGGCCGGCGACCACCGCGCAGGAGACCAGGTCGCCGCGGTGCTTGGGGAACACGACGCCGCGCGACACGGCGCCGACCTGGTGGCCGGCCCGGCCGATGCGCTGCAGGCCGGCCGCGACCGACGGCGGCGCCTCGATCTGCACGACCAGGTCGACCGCGCCCATGTCGATGCCGAGCTCGAGACTCGAGGTGGCGACCACGGCCGGCAACTGGCCGGATTTCAGCGCTTCCTCGATCTGTTTGCGCTCCTCGCGCGAGACGCTGCCGTGGTGCGCGCGGGCGACCACCGGTGGAGCCCCACCGGCCTGCCCGGACTGGGCCATGATCTCGGCCGGCGAGCGGGCCGGAACGGGGAGCACGTCGCCGGCCCGCTCGGCGGCGAGCTCGTTGATGCGGGCGCAGAGCCGCTCGGCGCCGCGCCGCGAATTGGTGAAGACGATCGTCGACCGGTGCGCCTGGATCAGGTCGAGGACCCGCTCCTCCACGGCCGGCCAGATCGACGGCGAATGGCGGCCGGCGCCGGGGTCGTCGGCATCGAGATCGGGCACCTCGTCGAGGCGTGTCATGTCCTCGACCGGCACCTCGACCGAGACCTCGATGGTCTTGGCGCTCGGCGGCTGGACGATCTCGACGGCGTGCGCGCCGCCGAGGAAGCGCGCGGTCTCGTCGATCGGCCGGACCGTGGCGGAAAGCCCGATCCGCTGCGCCGGCCGGCCGATCAACGCGTCCAGCCGCTCCAGGGACAGCGCCAGGTGGGCGCCGCGCTTGGTGGCCGCGACCGCGTGCACCTCGTCGATGATCACCGTCTCCACGCCGCGCAGCGACTCGCGGGCGGCCGACGTGAGCAGCAGATAGAGCGACTCGGGGGTGGTAATGAGGATGTCCGGCGGCGTCCGCGCGAAGCTCCTGCGCTCGTCCGCGGGCGTGTCGCCCGTACGCATGCCGACCGTGATCTCCGGCGGCGGGACGCCGAGTCGGCCGGACGCCTGCCGGATGCCCGTCAGTGGCGCCCGCAGGTTGCGCTCGACGTCGACCGCGAGCGCCTTGAGCGGGCTGACGTAGAGCACCCGGCAGCGGTGGCGCACCTGTTCGGGGACCGGCTCGCGAGCCAGCCGGTCGAGCGACCAGAGGAACGCGGCCAACGTCTTGCCGGAGCCCGTGGGCGCGACCACCAACGCGTTGCGGCCGGCGCCGATCGCCCGCCACGCGCCCGCCTGGGCCGCCGTGGGCGCGGCGAAGGCCGCCTTGAACCACTCCCTGGTCGCCAGGCCGAACTGCTCCAGCACTTCTTGCACGCGACCATCGTCCCTCGGGGGTACGACAAGAATCGCGGCCCCCGAACGTGAAGGTTGTGTAACGGAAAGAGACGACGTATCGGGCGCCTGGCCATCGAAGGGACTCCCTACCAGCGGTTTCGCTTGACCCTGCCGGTGGCGATGCGGTCTGGTGGCTGATGTGTAGGTCTGTCCGTCAGGAGAGGGCGTAAAGGTCCCCACAACGACAGGAGGGCTCCGTGTCGTTCCTTTGCGACACCGGCCGTCGGCGCCTCGGCAGCGCCGTCGCGGCCCTCGCCGCGCTCGCGGCGGTCACTCTCTTCGCGTCGCCCGCCCAGGCGGCTGCCGGCGACGGATACGTCCGTCTAGCGCACCTTTCTCCGGACACTCCCGCCGTCGACGTCTATCTGAAATCGCAGTCGAACTCGGTCGCGCCGCAGACCTTCCACGGCGTCGCCTACGGTGCCATGTCCCAATATCTACGCCTGCCGGTCGGCACCTACCAGGTGGCGATGCGCAAGGCGGGCGCGGCGGCCAGCACCAAGCCGGTGATCACCACCGAGGTCGCCGTCGAGAACGGCGCGGCCTACACGGTGGCCGGCGTCGGCCGCTTCGCCGACCTCGGCCTGCGGGTGCTCAAGGACGATCTACAACTGCCCGACCCGGGGAAGTCGAAGGTCAGGATCATCCAGGCGTCGGTGAGGGCGCCGGTCCTCAACGTCGCCGGCAAGAACGGCAAGACCATCGCCGACGGCGTCCAATTCGCCACCACGACCGCGTACCGGGAGGTCAACCCCGGGAAGTGGAGCGTCCAGGTCGTGCCGACCGGGGGTGGCAAGACCAGCGTGCTGCCCTGCACGCTCGGCGCGGGCAGCGTCTATTCGCTCGTCGTGCTCGACGGCAAGAACGGCGGCCTGAAACCCGAGTTGCACGTCGACGCCGAGCGCCAGGGCACGGTGCCTCTGGGTGGCGTGGCGACCGGCGAGGGCGGCGGCCAGCCGGTGTCACACCTGCCCACGGCGTTGCTGCTCGCCGGCCTCGCGGCGGCGCTGGCCGCGGCGTTCGTCGTCGCCGTCCGGCGCAGGCTGCGGGTGGCCTGAGCGCGGCCCGGCGTGACGGCCGAACCAGGGATCCGCGCGGCGCCTCGCCCCGCACACGAGGCGCCGGCGGTCCCCACAGGCGAGGAGGCGTTGGCGGACGCCTCCTCCCGCGGCACGGCCCCGGCGGAAGCCTCCGAGCAACCCGGGGCTTCAACGGGTGTCTCCGAGCGAGGCGGGGTCTTGCCGGACGGCTCCGAGCGAGGCGGGGTCTTGGCGGACGGCTCCGAGCGAGGCGGGGTCTTGGCGGACGGCTCCGAGCCTACGGCGACGTCGGGGGGCGTCTCCGAGCCTACGGCGACGTCGGGGGGCGTCTCCGAGCACGCGGCGGCGCCAGGGGAGGTCCCCGCCTGGGACCTACCTCCACTGGCGGGCGGTCGGCCGCCGGCTGGGCCGGTGGTCCGGGCGACAGGGCGCGTACGTCCCATGCCCGCGTCCGTGGTCCGGGCGATCGGCCGGGCCGAACCGCATAACCCGAGCTCCGTGTGGTCCGTGCCGGTCCCGCCGGTCGTCCGGGCCGTGGTCAAGGTGCCGGGCGCGTTGAAGGCGCCGCACCGGCCTCCGCCGCCGTGGCCGCCGATTCCCGAGGCGCCACCGCGGTTCCGCGAACTGCCCGCGGCAGAGATGCCGTTCACGCTGCCGACTCGTTCGCCGAACGGCATATCGCACAATCCGGACCTCGGTTCGGCCGGTGAGCCCGAGGTGGCCGGTACAGCGGCGGCTTCCCGGGCCGGGGCGGGGCCGCCTCGGGAACGGCCGGTCGAGGCGATGCTGGAGGCTCCCGTCCTGCGGGCGCCCGTGCCCGAGCCGGATGCGGAACGGCCCCCGCCCGGGCGAAGAGGCAGGGCGGTCGAGCGGGGACGGAAGGCAGCAGCCCCCGTACGGAACAGGGGTTTTGCGAACAGTCTCGGTGGCCGCGTCGCGTTGCCCGCAGCAACGGCGGCGGTGGCCGCGTTCGTGGCCGGCACCGGCTACCTCGCCGTCACAGACCCGCACAGCCGAGTGTCCGAGGTCGGCCGCTGGGGCGCCTATGCCGTCACCGCACCATCTGTGAGCGGCGCGAACGTCGGCGCGGGACCGTCCGTCAATCCGTTCGGCGCGGCCGCTGCCACGGTGACCGGCGCGCCGAGCCGGCTGCGGGTAAAGGCCATCGGCTTGGACGTCGCGCTGGAGACGCTGCATCTCGGAGCGGATGGCGTCCTGGTTCCGCCGCGTGGCTACGCGCGCGCCGGGTGGTACGCGGACGGCACGGCGCCCGGCGACCCCGGCCCGGCGGTGATCGCCGGCCACGTCGACTCGACGTCGGGACCGGCCGTCTTCTACCGGCTGCGCGAGCTCACCGCCGGCGACCGTATCGAGGTCGTCCGTGGAGGCACGGTCGTGCGGTTCACCGTCACTCGGACGGCGTGGTATCCGAAGACGCAATTCCCCACCTCGCTGGTCTACGGGCCGACCCCGGACCGGCAACTCCGTTTGATCACCTGCGGCGGCGTTTTCGATCATCGCCTGCGGTCGTACAAGGACAACCTGGTGGTCTACGCAGTGGCCGGGTGATGTAGTTCCGCTGCCGAGTAGGCATTGACTATTCTGAGATGAGTCGACGGGTGGGGGCTTGATGGCGGCCAGACGCATGCTCGTCGCCGGACGGTATCGCCTCCGCGAGCCGGTCGGCACCGGAGGCATGGGCCGGGTGTGGCTGGCGCGCGACGAGATGTTGGACCGCGACGTCGCTGTCAAGGAGTTCGTGCCGCCCGACTGGATGACCGACGAGGAGAAGTCCAGGCTCAAGGACCGTACGCTGCGTGAGGCGCGCAGCGCCGCCCGGCTCAACCACCCGCACGTAGTGCAGATCTACGATGTCGTGCACGCCGAGGGCCTGCCGTGGATCGTGATGGAGTACGTCCCATCCCGCTCCCTGCACCAGGTGATCAGCGAGGACGGCCCGTTGTCTCCGACGGCCACGGCACGGATCGGCCTGGAGGTGCTCGACGCGCTGACCGCCGCGCACCGCGCCGGCGTGCTGCACCGCGACATCAAGCCGCACAACGTGCTGATCGGCACGGACGGACGGGTGGTGCTGACCGATTTCGGCCTGGCCACCTTCGTCGACGACGGCTCGGTCACCGGCCCCGGCCTGGTCGTCGGCTCCCCGCAGTACGTGTCGCCGGAGCGCGCCCGCGACGGCGCCTCCACGGTTGAGTCCGACCTTTGGTCGCTCGGCGCGACCCTGTACGCCGCGGTCGAGGGCCGCTCGCCCTATGCGCGAGAGAGCGCGATGGCCACCCTGATGGCGCTCGCGACCGAGCCGCCCGACCCGCCCATGCAGGCCGGGCTGATGGGTCCGGTGTTGACGGGCCTGCTCCGGCACGAGCCGGCTACCCGGCTGACCGGAACCGAGGTGGAGCGCCGTCTCCGGATGATCGTCGCGGCTGCGAAGGAGACAGCCGTCACCGTGCCGTCGCCCCGCCGCCCCTCGAGCAGCCGGGGCCGGCCAACGAGCAGCAGCGGCCGGGCCGAGGTGGCCGTCGTCTCCGAAGTTGAGGTCGGGGAGGCGCCTCTGTTCGCTCCGGCGCTGATCCGTCCGCTGCCGGCCCAGCGCGTCCCTGCCGGCCCGTTTACTCCCGCGCCGGTCCGGACAGAGTCGTCGGCCGCCGAGCCGTCGCCCGTGCTGCAGCTCTCCCGATCGACCGGGGCGGTTGCCGGGCTGACGCTGGTCGCAGTGCTCGGCGCCGGCGGCATCCTGGCCGGCTATTTGATCCAGCGGAGCGACGACCGTTCCGCCGCACTGACAGCGCCGGCCGTGACCACTTCCGTCGGTCCTTCGGCCCCGCCCAGCGTCACCACCGCCGGCCTGGCCGCCGCGGGAGGCTTTTCTCCGGTCGTGTGCAGCGGTCCCGCCCCTAGGAGCGCGCCGACCGCCCCGCAGAAGAACGCGGCCCGCGGTTACGACGGCTTTGACCTGTTCGGGGGCTGGTCCTACTTCACCGACGGCACCGGATTCCACATGCCGGTCCCGGACGGCTGGAGTTACCAGAAGATCGGCACGACTTACTGCTTCCGCGACCCGCACGGCGAACGGGTGCTGAGCCTGGACACGGGCCGTAACCCGACCGGCGACCCGGTGAAGGCCTGCCGCGCCGAGGCGGCGCGGCTGATCCGCGCCGGCGTGCTCCCGAATTACCAGCAGATCAGCATCGCACCGAGGGAACTGGTCAACGATGCGGCGGACTGGGAATACACCTACAACGACGCCAACGGCGTTCCGTTGCACGCGCAGACCGTGTGGCTCGCCAAGGGCGGGAAGGCGTACGCGATCAGCTGGGCCACTCGAGAGATCGACTGGAGCGGCGACCTCGCCAAGGTCAACATGGTGTTGACCACCTTCTACGTGGGTCAGTCGGGCTAGTTTCACGGGTTGTCTCCGGGAGAGTCGCCGAAGGCTAGGCGCTCGCGCAGGCGCTTAGCCGCGGTCGGCCACTCGTCGGCCGTCATCGCGAACACCACAGTGTCCCGCCACGAACCGTCGGGGCGGGGTCGCTGCCGCCGGATGAGGCCGTCGCGGCTGGCGCCCAGCCTGGCGATCGCGGTCTGTGATCGCTCGTTGCGAATGTCGGTATACCAGAACACCTTCTCGGCCCCGAGCACGTCGAACGCGCGCTCCAGCAGCATCAGCTTGGCCTCGGTGTTCACCCCCGTCCGCCACCAGCGCCGGCCGATGAGAGTGTGCCCGATGCCCAGCGCGCGGAAGTCGGGGTCGATGTCGTGGTAGCTGGTAACGCCGATCACCGCGCCGGTGGCCGGTTCCAGTTGCGCCCACGCGACCTGGCTGCCCTGCCACTGCCGGCGTAACAGGCCGTCGACGTGCGCGGCCATCTGCTCACGGGTCGCGGGACGAGGGGTCGGCAGGTAGCGCCAGACCTCGTCGTCGGCAAGCGCCTCGACCAGCCCGTCCACGTGCGCAGGCGCGAGCGGCTCGAGCCGGACGTGGCCGCCGTGCAGGGGCGCCGCCGTGTGCCAGGGTGAGCGCGGCGCGCCTGGCAGATACGCCGGCGGCGCGACCGTGACTCCGGGATCCGTCTCGGGCGGTCCGGCCAGCCGGCGCAGCGGCAGCACACCGGCCCAGTGTGGCAGCGTGAGGTCGGCCTCGTCGTCCTTGACGCCGGTGGTGCGGCTGCGCACCGAGACCTCGTCGAGCGGGAGCGCGAGAACGCTGGTCTGCGCGAACTCCTGCCTGGTCGGCGGCCTGCTGTCCGCCGCTCGGCCCGCGGCCACCTTGTCGACCAGCGCGCTCATCGCGGCCTGCTTCTCCGCCGGATCGGTGACCAGGCGTGCGACGCCCATCGCGACCACGGACCGATAGTTGGCGCTGTGGTGGAACTGCGAGCGGCCGAACACCAGCGCGTCGAGCAGAGTGACGCTGACACAGACCGGCACCCCGCGGTCGCGCGCCGCCAGGCCGAACCGCCCACCGCTGGAGCCGTGGAAATAGAGCGTGTCGCCGACTCTGACCTGCAAGGTCGGCAGCACGCGGGGCTCGCCGTCGACGACAAAGCCCACCGAACAGTCGTACGCCTCGTCGAGAATGGCGTGCGCCGCGCCGCGGTCGTAGCTCATCCGATCGCGGTAGCGGGTGGCGGTGGTGCGCTCCGTCGGGGAATAGAGGTCGGACATCAGGCCTCCTTGCTTGCTCTTCAGCTGGACTGCTCTTCAGCTGGACTGCGCCTTCAGCTGGACTTGCCCACCAACTTGTACTAGTACAGACTGTGTCTTGTGTCAGCACAATATCAGGTCAGCGGCGACAGCGCCGCCTCGATTTCCGCCAGCATCGAGTCCGGCGTTGTGAGCGGCGACTGGGTCTCCGGCGCCGCTCTACCCCCGGTGCGGGTGCTCGCCGACGCCCTGCACGTCAGTCCGGCCACCGTCGCCAAGGCCTATCAGGAGTTGCGGCAACGCGGCGTCGTCGAGACTGAGGGCCGGCGCGGCACCCGGATCCGTTCGCGACCGGCGCTCGCCGGCTCGCGTTCCGCGTTGCGCCTGCCGGTGCCGGCCGGCGTGCTCGATCTCTCCGACGGAGAGCCCGACGTCCGCCTGCTGCCGCGGCTCGGCCCGGCGCTGCATGCGGTCGCCGACCTGGCCGGCCCGCCGCAGGGCTACGCCTCTGCCTTCGCCATGCCTGAGCTCGTCGACGCAGCCCGGCCCCGTTTGGCCGCCGACGGCGTTCCGGTCGACGATGCCGCGATAACCGCGGCCTCGGGCACGCTGGACGCCATGGAGCGCCTGCTCACGGTCCATCTGCGGCCGGGCGACGCGGTCGCGGTCGAGGACCCCGGCTGGGCCAATCTCCTCGACCTGCTGGCCGCGCTCGGCCTGCGTCCAGTGCCCTTCGCCCTCGACGAGCAGGGCCCCGATCCGGCCGGGCTCGCCGCGGCGCTGCGGGCCGGCGCGCGCGCCGTCATCATCACGGTCCGGGCGCAAAATCCCACCGGCGCCGCCGTTACGCCAGGCCGGGCGGCGGAGCTCCGCGCCGTGCTCGCGGGCCATCCCGGCGTGCTGCTGGTCGAGGACGATCACGCCGCCGAGTTGGCCGGCCGGCCGCTGCACTGCGTCGGCCCGGTCACCGAGGCATGGGCCTTCGTCCGCTCGGCGTCCAAACCGTTCGGGCCCGACCTGCGCATCGCCGTCCTCGCCGGCGACGAGACCACGATCGCCCGGGTGGTCGGCCGCATGCGCATCGGCACCGGGTGGGTCTCCACGGTGCTTCAACGCGTGCTGCTGCATCTATGGCGCGACGAGGAGGTGGCCGCGACGGTGACTGCCGCGGCGCACGCTTACGCGCGTCGGCGCCAGGGGCTGCGCGACGCGCTCTCGGCGCGCGGCCTTCCGGCCGAGGGCATCACCGGCATCAACGTCTGGGTCCCGGTTCCCGACGAGACGCGTACGGTCGGCGCCCTGCGCGAGGCGGGTTACGCGGTGGCGCCCGGCTCGCTCTTCCGCGTGGCCGCGCCGCCCGGCATCCGCATCACGATCAGCACGCTCGACGAGTCGGGCATCCCCGCGCTGGCCGACGCCGTGGCGGCTGCCGTCCATCCGTCGAGCGCCGGAGCGCCGTCCCGGTGAGCCGGCGTCCTCCGCGAGGGGGTCCGCGGTGCGTGGACGCGGCCCGGTCGGGTAAAACGGGGGCATGCCAACGACCGATGCGCCGGTCGGCGCGCAGCAGTGGGTGCCGCCGCAGCCGGGGAGTATCGACGAGCTCAAGTCCGCCGCGGCCGGCTGCCAGGGCTGTGAGCTCTACGCGCAAGCCACACAGACCGTCTTCGGCCGCGGCGCGTCACACGCGGGGTTGGTCTTCGTCGGCGAGCAGCCCGGCGACGTCGAGGACCAGAGGGGCCTGCCCTTCGTGGGACCGGCCGGGCGCTTGCTGCGCGAGGCCGTCGACGATGCTGGCATCGACCCCGCCGACGTCTACATCACCAACGCGGTGAAGCACTTCAGGCACGTTTTAAGGGGAAGCCGTCGCATCCACGAGACTCCGGGGCCGGCCCACATCACTGCCTGCCGGCCATGGCTGCTCGCCGAGTTCTCGCTGCTCAAGCCCAAGCTGGTCGTCGCGTTGGGCGCCACGGCGGCGAAAGCGCTGTTCGGGCCGATGTTCCGGGTGACCCGGTCGCGGGGTCGGCTCATGCCGTGGCCCGCCTCGGCCGAGCGCCCCGGCGACTTTCCCGTTGCCGAGATTCAGGCGATGGCAACGATTCACCCGTCCGCCGTGCTGCGCGCCGACAACCGCGACATCGCGTACACCGGGTTGGTCGACGACCTGAAGGCCGCTGCGGCCGCGCTGGCTTAGGCGATGCTGCTCGCCGATTGTCGCGCGGGCGAGCTTCGCAGGTGAGCTTCCGCGGTCCCGGAGGTGTCCGGCGGGGGACGGTAGGCTCGGCGGGTGCGGTTGACGGATTTCTGGGCGCGGCTCGAGCAGACGTTCGGCCCCGCCTACTCGCGCAGCATCGCGGCAGATTATTCCTTTGCGGAGCTCGGCGGCCGGACGATCGATCAGGCCATTGCTCAGGGTGTCGAAACCATCACGATCTGGCGTGCGGTGGTCGCCGCATACCCCGATCGGGTGCCCTCTCGCCTGCACTGACAGCTTTCGTACGCGTGTTCTGGCGTGTCACTCGATCGTCGTACACGTGTTCGGCTATTGTCCACAGCGGCTCGGTCATCCACAGCTCGGGGCAGGGCGGCGGATTTTTGTCATACCCACCGCTTACCTTGATGCGCGTGGTGAACAAGAGCTCTTCGGCGAAGACGCCCGCGAAATCGAGTACAGGGGTGGCGGACATGGTGGCAGGACCTGACCGAGACAAGGCGCTCGATCTGGCGTTGGCACAGATCGACAAGCAGTTCGGCAAGGGCTCGGTGATGCGTCTCGGTGAGCGGCCGGTCATGATGATCGGCGTGATCCCGACCGGCTCCATCGCGCTGGATGTGGCGCTCGGCGTCGGCGGTCTGCCGCGCGGCCGGGTCGTCGAGGTCTTCGGGCCCGAGTCCAGCGGCAAGACGACGGTCGCGCTGCACGCGGTGGCCAACGCGCAGCGGGCCGGCGGCATCGCGGCGTTCATCGACGCCGAGCACGCGCTCGACCCCGACTACGCGCAGGCCCTCGGCGTCGATACCGACGCGCTGCTCGTGTCGCAGCCCGACACGGGTGAGCAGGCGCTGGAGATCGCCGACATGCTGATCCGCTCCGGCGCGATCGACGTCATCGTCATCGACTCGGTGGCCGCGCTCGTGCCGCGCGCGGAGATCGAGGGTGAGATGGGCGACAGCCACGTCGGTCTGCAGGCTCGCCTGATGAGCCAGGCGCTGCGCAAGATCACTGGTGTGCTCAACACCACGGGCACCACGGCGATCTTCATCAACCAGCTCCGGGAAAAGATCGGCGTCATGTTCGGCTCGCCCGAGACGACGACCGGTGGACGCGCACTGAAGTTCTACTCATCCGTGCGGCTCGACGTGCGCCGCATCGAGAGCCTGAAGGACGGCACCGACGTCGTCGGCAACCGCACCCGGGTCAAGGTCGTGAAGAACAAGGTCGCCGCGCCGTTCAAGCAGGCCGAGTTCGACATCATGTATGGCAAGGGCATCTCCCGCGAGGGCTCGCTCATCGATGTCGGCGTCGAGCAGAGCATCATCCGCAAGTCCGGCGCGTGGTACACGTACGACGGCGATCAGCTCGGCCAGGGCAAGGAGAAGGCGCGGGAGTTCCTCAAGGAAAACCCCGACGTGGCCGCCGAGATCGAGAAGAAGATCCTGGAGAAGCTCGGCGTCGGCCAGACCACCGGCGACGCCGCGGGCGGTCCCGAGCTGCCTCCGGTCGACTTCTGATTCCCGGTCGGCGTGCTGATCGAGGTAAGGGCCTGATGGTCGGACGACGCGGCGCGCGGTCCGGGCGGGGATGGGATGCCATTCCGCCCCGGCCCGCCGGCCGGACAACCGATGAGCCTGCCACCGAGGGCGGGCTCCTGCGGGATGTGACGGAGCGCGGCAACGCTCCGTCACACCGCCGCCGGGGCCCGTCGGGCAACGCCGTCCGTGGTGCGGGTCGCGGCGACGAGCAAACCGGCGGTGACGGGGGCGCGGGGGACCGGCGACCGGAGGAGAGCGAGTCGGAGCGGGCGCGGGAGATTTGTCTTCGACAACTCGCCCTGCGGCCGCGTACGAGGGCCGAGCTGGCGAAGGCTCTTGCTCGCCAGCAGATCTCCGACGAGGTGATCGGCGAAGTGCTCGACCGCTACGACGAGGTCGGCATCATCGATGATGCCGCGTTCGCGCGGGCCTGGGTGTCCAGCCGGCATCACGGCCGCGGCCTCGCCCGGCGGGCGCTCGCCAACGAGCTTCGCCAACGTGGCGTCGACGACGAGGTGGCCGGTGAAGCCTTGGAGACCGTCGACGACGAGGAGGAAGCTGCCACAGCGCGTGCCCTCGTCGATCGGAAGCTGCGGGCGACCAGCGGTGCACCGGAGGCCGTGTTCCGCCGGCTCGTGAGCATGCTGGCGCGTAAGGGCTACCCGCCCGGCGTGGCGATTCGCGCGGTGAAGGACGCGCTGGCGGCGCGCGATGCCGAGGCTGCCGAGTTCGCCGATCGCATCGACCCGGACGCCTTGGACGACGCGGCGGCCGACACCCAGTTCTGATCTGTCGGGCGCCGGCCGCTGTCCTCATCGAGCTCCAACGGACTCCGGGCCCGGCATGCCCGCCGTGCCGCAAGCCACGGCCGGCGCCTGGGCGCGGGGGCCAGGCGCCATCGATTCGGACCGTAAGCACCTGGGTCGGGCGATCTTCGTCGACATCGGCGTTGGCCACTGGCTGGTACTCTGCTGCGTCGTGACCGAGGACTCGGAGAACCGGGCGAGAGGCTACGGTCCCTTCCAGGAGGGCGCCGACGGTCCGACCTCGCCCGCCGACGCCCCCGATCCCTTTGACTTCACCGCGCCCCCGACCTTCACCGGCCGCCGCATCGAGCCCTCCCCGCCCCCCGACCGCGGCCGCCTGATCGTCGGCATCGTGGCGGGCCTGGTCGCCGGGCTGCTCGTGTTCGGCACCGGCGGCTGGTTCGCCGGGCGCGCGACGGCACCGAAGTCGGCGACCACGGTCGCGTCGAGCTCGGCGCCCCGCCTCGGGGTCTTCGAGCAGAGCCAGGTCGCGCTCAACCGGCCGCACTTCACCTCGACCGGCTTGGCCGCGATCGCCGACGGCTGGCTTCCTTATCTCTCTAGCTGCGGACGCAACGGCGAGCACGGCGGTCCGAGGCTGAACCCGGGGGAGAAGAGCCGCGTCCGCTGCACGCTCGACGGCATGAGCGCGATGTTCGTGGCGTACGGCTCGGTCTCCGACCTGGATGCGGCGCGGGCGAAAACGCTGGGCCAGAACGTGGACGCTCGGACGCTGACGCCCGGTGTGGCCACCGCCACGCAGCGGCCGGCGCCGTCCGGACGGACATCGGGCAACTACGTTGAGTATGCATACAAGGTCACCGAAGGTGGGACGGTCAGACCGGTGGCCGGGCTCTGGTGGGACGACGGTCATACCCTCGCCGCGGCCTACCTCCTGGCGTACTGGAAGGAAGGCCTCGGCGAAAAGTGGCAGCCGATGCGCGATCTCTGGTCCCGGTACGCCTGAATTGCCCGGCACGATCGTGAGCTGGCCGTAAGCGTTCCTGTGCCCTACGTCCCATCCGCTGCCGAATCATGGATCCTTGACCGAAGTGGCACTCGCGACCTAGCCTCGCGTTACACAAGGTTTGTTCGACCATCGCATGCAACACGCACAACATAGATCGCATTACATTACGGCATCACTTACGGCCCTCTCGCGATGACGAAGGGTCGTCGATGTTCCCTCGGCGGTGGACCGCTCCGCCGCGGGCACGACATACCGGACAGCCGACCCCAGCGTGCCTCGGGAGCACTCGTTACCTCTGGGGCCAGTCGCGTTCGCGGTCCACAGCCTTGGTCGGGCATCCCGCAGAAAGCCTGCGCGCGTACGCCGTGCGGGAGGCGAAGGGAGACGCGGCGAGATGACCGCCCTGGACTGGGTGCTGGTGGTGGCGATCGTCGTTCTCGCCGCGTTCGTGCTGGCGGGCCTGGTGCTCGGCGCACGGGCGCTGCGGCAGCTGCAGAGCGACCGGGTCGACGCCCAGGGCCGGCAGAGCCAGGCGGTCGACGACGCCAACGCCAAGGTCGACGACGCAAAGGCCAAAGCGGCTTCCGTACGAGCCGAGGTCGCCGCCGCCAAGGCCGAGGCCGCCGCCGCCCGTGCCGAGGCGCGGCGGGTCCTCGAGGCCGCGCACACCGAGGCCGACACCATCCTCGAGCACGCCCACCGCCAGGCCGAGGCCGACGCCGAGCAGGTGCGCGCCGCCGCCCGCCGCTCCGGCGAGCGGGAGGTCGCGCTGCTCAACGCCACCGCCAAGGAGCAGGCCGCCGAGGTCGAGCGCCGTGCCGCCCGGATCGACGAGCGGGAGCGCCTGCACGCCGACGAGGTGGAGCGCCTGGTCGAGCGGGAGCGCCGGCTGGTGACCATGGACGTCGACCTGGCCGGGCGGGAGTCGGCGCTGACCGCGCGCGAGGCCGGGCTGGCCGGCGCCGATCAGGAGCGCCGCCGCGAGCTGGAGCGGATCGCCAACCTGACCGGCGAGGCGGCCCGGGCCGAGTTGGTGGAGAGCCTCGAGGCCCAGGCCAAGCGCGAGGCCGCGATCCTGATCCGGGACATCGAGACCGAGGCGAAGAACACCGCCGACGCCCGCGCCCGCCACATCGTCGTCGACGCGATCCAGCGGATCGCCAGCGAGCAGACCGCGGAGAGCGTGGTCAGCGTGCTGCATCTGCCCAGTGACGAGATGAAGGGCCGGATCATCGGCCGGGAGGGCCGCAACATCCGGGCGTTCGAGTCGGTGACCGGGGTCAACCTGATCATCGACGACACGCCCGAGGCGGTGCTGCTGTCGTGCTTCGATCCGGTACGCCGTGAGGTCGGCCGGCTGACCCTGGAAAAGCTGGTGCTCGACGGCCGGATCCATCCGCACCGCATCGAGGAGGTCTTCGACGGCGCCAAGAACGAGGTGGACCGGTTGTGCGACCGGGCCGCCGAGGAGGCGCTGGTCGACGTCGGCATCACCGATCTCCATCCCGAGCTGGCAAAACTGCTGGGCCGGCTGCGCTACCGCACGAGCTACGGGCAGAACGTGCTCAAACACCTTATCGAGACCGCGCACATCGCCGGGATCATGGCGGCCGAGCTCGGCCTGGACATTCCCTCGATCAAGCGGGCCGCGTTCCTGCACGACATCGGCAAGGCGCTGACCCACGAGGTCGAGGGCAGCCACGCGCTCATCGGCGCCGACCTGGCCCGCAAGTACGGCGAGTCCGACGATGTGGTGCACGCCATCGAGGCGCACCACAACGAGGTTCCGCCGCAGACGATCGAGGCGGTTCTCACGCAGGCGTCGGACGCCTGCTCCGGCGGCCGGCCGGGGGCACGGCGGGAGAGCCTGGAGGCGTACGTCAAGAGGCTGGAGCGCATCGAGGAGATCGCCGTCGGCAAGGTCGGGGTCGAGAAGGTCTTCGCGATGCAGGCCGGGCGCGAGATCCGCGTCATGGTCCGTCCGGACGACATCGACGACATCGGCGCCGCCGTGCTGGCCCGCGACGTGGCGAAGCAGATCGAGGAAGAGCTGACCTATCCGGGCCAGATCCGGGTCACGGTGGTGCGCGAGTCCCGGGTCACGGAACTCGCCCGCTAGACCGCGGTGGCCTGGCCCATCTCGGCCGCGCCGGCGAGGACCGATTGGCCGGTGGCGCGAGGGGCGCGACCGCCGCGCCGGGTCCAGCGCTCCAGGCGACCGGCGACCGTGGTCAGGGTCGCGTTGACCGTGATGTAGATCGCCGCGGCCACGATCGCGGCCTGGACCACGTTGGCGAAGTTGGCCGAGAGGTTGTTGACGCCGAGCTGCAGCAACTCGTTGTACGAGATGATGTAGCCCAGCGCTGTGTCCTTGACCAGCACGACCAGCTGGCTGACGATCACCGGCAGCATCGCGCGGGCCGCCTGCGGGATCAGGATGCTGGACATGACCTGGCTCTTGCGCAGGCCGATCGCGTAACCCGCCTCGCTCTGCCCTTTCGGCACCGCCCGCACGCCGGCGCGGAAGGCCTCGGCCAGCACCGATCCGTTGTAGAGCGTGAGCGCGATGACCACGGCCCAGAAGTTCGACATGGGCTGCTGGGTCAGGAACGGCAGGCCGAAGAAGATGAAGAACATCAGCAGCAGCAGCGGAACGGCCCGGAAGAACTCGACGACCGCGCCGGACGGCACCCGCAGCCACCAGTGCTCGGAGAGCCGCCCGACCGCGAAGACGATGCCGAAGACGAGCGACAGCACCATGGCGACCGCGGCCGCCGCGAGGGTGTGCCCGAGGCCCGGCAAGATGTAGTCGGTCCAGGTGCTGCCCTGGGCGAACGGCTTCCAGAGCGAGGCCGACCACTGGCCCTTCGCGTCGAACCTGGCGTAGATCCAGCCGAGCAGCCCCAGCAACCCGAGCCCGAACAGAACCGTCAGGATCCGGTTGCGCATCCTCCCGCGCGGGCCCGGGTGGTCGTAGAGGACCTGGTCGGTGCTCACCGCTTCACCGCCAGGCGGTTGGCCAGCCAGCCGAAGCCGTAGCCGGTCGGGATCAGGACCACCGCGAAGGTGCCCGCGAAGACCAGGAAGATCGGCAACACAGCGCTGCCGTTCGCGTTGATCAGGTCCTTCATCGCGTTGGAGGTTTCGGCGAGCCCGATCGTGCCGACGATCGTCGCGTTCTTGGCCAGGGCGATGAAGGTGCTGCCCAGGGGTGCGACGACCGCCCGCCCGGCCTGCGGCAGGACGATCATCGTGAGGGTCTGCCGAAACGACATCCCGATGGCCCGGGCGGCCTCGGCCTGACCGGCGGGGACCGTGTTGATGCCGGAGCGGATCGCCTCGCAGACGAACGCGGCCGTATAGACCGACAGGCCGATCACGCCGAGCCAGTAGTTGTTGGGGTCGATGTCGTCGGACGCCTTGAAACCCAGCGTCGAGTACAGCCCGAAGTAGCAGAAGAAGACGATCAAGGTAAGCGGCGTGTTGCGGAACGTGTTGACCCAGGTCGCACCGAATACGCGCAGCACCGGGACGGGCGAGACCCGCATGGCGGCGAGCAGGGTGCCGAGCACGAGCGCGCCCACGGAGGCGGCCAGCGTGAGTTTGAGGATCCAGAGGAAGCCGGTCACGTACACGTCGACGTTGGCCGGGTCGGAGAAGACGCTCATCGCCACTTTCCGGTAGGAGGGCGGGGCCGCTTGGCGGCCCCGCCCGTGACAAAGACTCTTCAGGCGCAGTTGGTCAGCTTGGAGACGTCGAGCTCGGGCGCCGGCTTGCCGCTCTTGCCCAGCGTGTCGTCCCAGGCCTTCTTGTACGACCCGTCGGTGACCGACGCTTTCAGGATGTCGTTGACCTTGGTGCAGCCCGCGGTGTCGCTCTTCTTCAGGCCGATGCCGTACGGCTCGGTGCTGAACGGCTTGCCGACCACCTTGAACTTGCCCGCGTACTGCTCCTGGGAGGCGTAGCCGGCCAGGATGATGTCGTCGGTCGTAACCGCGTCGACCTGGCCGCCGGCGAGCGCCGTCACGCACTTGGAGTACGAGTCGAACTCCTGCAGCTTGGCGGTGGTGTAGGTGGTCTTGATCCGTTTCGCCGGGGTGGAGCCGGTCACCGAGCAGACCTTCTTGCCGGCCAGAGCGTCGGGCCCGGTGATCGTCGAGTTGGCCGGGACCAGCAGGTCCTGGCCGGCGACGTAGTACGGCCCGGCGAAGTCGACGACCTTCTTGCGGTCGTCGTTGATCGTGTACGTCGCCACCACCAGGTCGACCTGCCCCTGCTGGATGTACGGCTCGCGGTTGGCGGAGACGGTCGTCTTCCAGGTGATGCCGCTCTCCGGAACGCCGAGCCCCTTCGCCACGATCTTGGCGATCTCGATGTCGAAGCCCGAGTAGGTGCTGCCGGTCTGCAGACCCAGGCCGGGCTGATCGGCCTTGACACCGATGGTGAGCGTCTTCTTGCCGATGATGCCCGAGCTCCCGCCGCCGCTGCCGGCTTTGCCGCTGCCCCCGCAGGCGGTCATGGCGAACGCCATGACCAGTGCCCCGAACGTCGCTGCCAATCGGGTGGTGCGCATTTTTACGCTCCTCGAAATAGGTGCTTGCGTGGTACTTCGGAAATTTGGGGTGGGGGCGTCAGTGCGTAAGGATCTTGGAGAGGAAGTCGCGGGCCCGGTCCGATCGCGGGTTGGCGAAGAAGTCGGTGGGCGTGGCCTGCTCGACCAACTGCCCGTCGGCCATGAAGACGACCCGGTCGGCCGCGTGCCGGGCGAAGCCCATCTCGTGGGTGACCACGACCATCGTCATGCCCTCGCGGGCCAGCGAGGTCATCACGTCGAGCACCTCGCCGACCATCTCGGGGTCGAGCGCGCTGGTCGGCTCGTCGAAGAGCAGCGCCTTGGGCTGCATGGCGAGCGCCCGGGCGATCGCGACGCGCTGCTGCTG
>Ga0307508_10000431_pt1 | contig 49950 bp, 66 predicted proteins | sample 9_EM_MG_FD_203089 | JGI IMG/M metagenome (GOLD analysis project Ga0307508, IMG submission 203089) | Populus trichocarpa ectomycorrhiza microbial communities from riparian zone in the Pacific Northwest, United States - 9_EM | ecosystem: Host-associated > Plants > Roots > Unclassified | place... | reverse complement strand
AAACACTGCTGGGGGGGGGGACACCCCCACCCCTCCCCGCCCCCCCCCCCCCTCCCCTCCCCTCCCCTCCCATCAATCGTGTCAGCTGGATGCTATGAAAATGGGAATCGGGGCGCGGGATAAGGTGAGAAGAGGAGAACCGGAGACGTCGTTCACTTCGATGTGGCTTGCGTTGAGCTTGGTCCGGATCGCGGACTCGAGCTGGGAGATCGTCATCCCGGGAGTAGTCATTGTGCACGTTGGGCGTTGGACGGTCGTATCTGATGTGGCGATTATGCGGGGTGGACAGAGTGCGTGGTGAACCGTGGTGGGAACGATGTTGGGTGGGGTGATTAGCGGGGTTACTCTATGTAGTGGGGTAGATAAAGTATGTAGATATCTATGGACATAGATATATATAATCTAGTGCGGGCCAATGACGCGGTCGCCAAGTCTAGTCTCAATTACCAAAAGTACCTATCCGTACAAATCGTATGTGAACGCAAACTCAAGAAAGAAAAACAAAAGACAAGCAGCGCACTTCCCCGTACAACACTAAAACAGCCCCAAGATATCCTGATTTGTCTTCTTACTCGCTGTCTGTGGTGGCGGCGAGGCAGTCCCTCCGATATCCAGACCCTCAAATCCGTTCGACAGCCCGGCTCCTCCACCACCCATCCCGAGACCGAATAGATCATCCAGATTACTGCCCCCGCCCACAACCGGACTCTGCACCTCTGAGGTTCCCATTAGGTCCGCGAGGCCACCTGGCGGCGGGGTAGCGATGGCCGCCGATGCGGGCGCCGCACCGTCAAAATCGATGTCCAACAGGTTTTCAATATTGCTCTTCTGGCCTGCAGCAGCAGTGATCGGGTTCTCGGCGGCGTTCTCGCGCTGCTCCTCGATGGCGCGTTTCATGAGGATTCCAAGACCCTTGCCGCGGCGCGCTTCCATAAACGCTGACGGTGGCTTGTGGTATACACTCGCGAGAGTCGAGAGTTCGGCGAGCAGCTGTTCGAGGAGCCCCTGTGGCAGGTTTTGAATGGTGGAGGTAATCGCAGGCTTGTCGGCCAGGACTACATCCCGGGCGATCACGTTGTCCGGGTTGATGGAAAGGAGTCGCCAGTAGATGTATGCACGGTCACGGATGTCGGGGTTGTCGCATTCCGATGTGGCATTCTTGAGGACTGTCTGCAAAAGCTGTTGCGCTTCGTCCCGTTTGGCGGGTGATTGGGATGTCTTCAGGAATAGCTTGACGATCGCGGTGATGATTTGGAGTTGAACCTGCCAGCCACATATCAGTAGCTGTGAAACAATCTGTGAAACAGGCAAACTTACTTGCGTAGATTCATCCTTGAAACTCTCCACAAAAGACCCCAAAATCTCGCCGGCGTCGTTGATCTTCTCCGCGTACTCTCCCACAATCCAGATCAGCGCACCCCGTGCGTTGGGCTCATCGATTTCGTCAATGTTCTGGCACAGCTTCGGAATGATTCCCTCATATCCCGGGTACTTCCTGAAGATGTCCTACCGGCCATCAGCCTCCTGAGCATCGCTGAAACACCTCACACGACCCACCTTGACCACCACGATAGCCTCCTGCACTACGTAGTTGACCTTAGTGTTGATAAGGTCTAACAGCACGGTAACACATCGTTCCGCCGCAGAATCGATCTTGATAGCGCACTGTCCGATAGCCTTGACTGCGCGCTTGACAAAGTCCATATCGACCTCTAGTGCGTACTCCTTGAGCTCCATCAGGAGCTGGTCGATGTTCTTCTCGTTCGCTATCCGTATCATAATATCCAACTTCTCGAGCTTGACGTATGGCGGGTCGTTGTATTTGCAGAAGAAGACGCGGATCTCTTTGGTCAGGATGTCAGGTTGTGCCTGGAGAAGGAGGTTGATGTTCCGCAAGGCTACGTATTGCACCTCCGGCTGCGAGGATATGAGTGTCACTACGGTAGGTGAGCATCAAGCACTAGCTCCAGAACCAGTAGGGACAGACCTAACGGAGGCGCCATCTTTCGTAGATACTGCTTCATCATGTCCGGTGCGATGCCCTGCATGTGCAAGAACACCACTTTCACGGCCGCCAAAACCACACTGGGGTTTACGTGCTGGAACTGGGGCACTACTCGCTCACATATGTGTTCCCTCTCCTTTACATCTTCAGTCCTGTAGTCCGCGAGTGTAGTGAGTATCGTGACTCGGCCCCATCTGTTCACCCATCAGCCCGGCATCACCTCCAAACTCCAACATGTAGACCCACTCAGTACACTCATTCAACGCCATCAGCAGCTTCTTCAGCGTCGCTGGTGTAACAGTGAGAGCATTAGTGTCGGGATCACTTTCTCCGATCTCGGACAAAGCTTGAACCGAATTCGCCACGACCATCGGATTCGAGTCTCCGATCATCTCCTGTAGAATCTCCAGGAACCCGTTCTCGATGCACACTTTCGGGTTGAGATCGAAGAACTTCGCAACACAAATCGCAGCCGTCTTCCGGACATACGGTGACTCGTCGCGTAGTGTCTTTCGCAATGGCTCTTCCATGTAGTCCACGATCTTATCGACACGGATGCAGCCCATGGTCCGAATTGCCAGTGCACGGATGAGGGGGTTCGGGTCTTCCGAGTCCTGCAAAAGTCAGAACAAGACGACCGGAGAGCATAGGAAGGACATGCCTGCACGAAGGTGTTGACGGCGAGAATACATAGGTCGGGATGGGTCTTTGCATAGTTCCTGTTCGACCTGTATCAGCACATACAGCTCCCTCAATCCTCACAGTATTCGTGGAGACTCTCACATGAGGTAGAGATAAACCAGCTTCTTCTGGTCCAGATCACTCGTCGCCTACCACCGCCACTGTGTATCAGCCCTCCGCCTCCCCCAACACCTTTACGAGGTAGTTATACCATGTTCTTGATGATATCCGGAAACAGGGCGGACACGTCCTTGCCGAGTGTCATGGACGCAATGGTACTTCGAATTGCTTCCTTCCTACGCATGCCCCACCTACATCAGCTCCTCGACTCGTTCACCCCCGAGATCCCCGCACAAACCTCTCATGCGAGTACTGTGAATTCAGTCCGTTCCGTAGCTCAAAAGTCTCGCCCTTCCGCGGCGCCGTAGGGAACATACTGCGTATTCTGTTGGCGGCCATGGTGGATGACGATGTATTTCGTGTTTGGTGGAGGTGGTGGTGAACGAGAGCCTTAAGCTGTGGATGCTGGCAGTTTGGCTGGCTTGGCACCACCTACCTACTAACCCGCAGTTAAGTACTATCTATACTCACTATCCCCACGCAAACGTCCAGCATTCATCACGAAGAAGTGGAAAATGGTATATCCTCTCTGTGTTACTCTCTACAGCCGGAATCTCATCTGATATCTGATGTGATGAAAGGCGAAGTTTGAAATCCCCAACCTACGGAACCTCTTCGCCGCGTCGAGAACGGAGGAAGAGGAAAGGACGTACAGTCGGACAGCTGTGAGAGCCCTCACCCTCCCCGTAGGCATGTACTCACTCGATTTAATAAGCATCTACAGTTCTACAATCTACTGTTGTTTGCGACTTCAATCGCTGCCTATAGTTTTATCGCGCAGCATTTAGGAAAGAGCCGGCAGCTACGGTGACAGACGGAGAGAGAAAGTAATAGCTTCAAGAATCCCTTATTGACTGGAGATGAGAATTGACATCCAAAACTATCCAGTGGCTGGTCAAGCAGAAAGACAAACCTAAACCAAATCATGCAGAGGTATCGTACAAGGGTAGCAAGGTAGGATTGAAAGTGAGGGCCACCCGGAGGGGCAACATTAAAGGTGTACAGCGAGGAGGTGGTGGTGGTGTTTGCTGTGGTTATCATTCCGAGTCGCTCTGGTCATCCAAAAATTCAAGCCCTTCCAATCCGTGTGACTTCTGCACCTGTGAATTCGTCAGGTCTGGTATGCACATGCGGCCAAGCAGTCGGAGGATAACTTACCAGCTTTCGGCCAGTATTCGGAGTGCTGATGGTGTTTCTTCCGGACCGGGTGGTGACCATGCCTTCGTTGGTGTTGTTCCAATCCGCAGCACCTGCTTGCACCCCGGCAACCTCGTCCTCCAGTTCGCGTCTCGCCTTGATCTTGCTAGCTTTCGTGGCAGAGTAAGGGCGCGACATTCCCGCGTCCGACAACATGTCCTTCAAGTGTTGTATCTTATCCTTTGATGTGTCACACTTTGCTAGTTCTCGAGACCACTGCTTGCGGATCTAGGGATTGTTAGCAATCGGTATCGACGATGCATGATAGCATAAGATACGCACACCACACTTGACCAGCCAGCCTTGCAATGCCTTGATTGTCTCCTCCTCGGCGGAGAGATTCTTTCCCTTAACTTATGTCAGCTCCAATTGCATCACGACGAGACATCGACGACGACATACCGCAGCCTTTGTTTTAGTGGCCTTTTTAGGCTTTGCAGCTACAGCCTTGCTTTTCTTCTTTGAGTCCCCACTCGCAGGTTTACGGCCGCGAACCTTCTTCACTGGTGTCACATCCAGCACTTCAGACATCTCACTCTCGTCTCCGGATTCCCCTCCCGCCGTGTCCCCATTCTCTTCCGCTTTCTGTGCAGGCTTTTCGTCGTCCTCGCTGTCGACGAGATCCGTCTTCGCTGGCTTCGGGCTCGTCTTGGTCTTCTTGCTCGACGGGCTCTGCACGATGCTCTGCTTGGCCTTCTTCTTGGGTGGTTCCGACTCGTCGGGGAAGTCGCCTGGCAGGTCCGACAGCGCACTGTCGTCATCTTGATCATTTGACTTCATCTTCGGTATTAGGGCTTTCTTTGTCACTCCCGGTTTCTTCACTTTCTCTGCCTCTGGTTCCTTCTCATTCTCCTCATTTATCCCTTTCTTCGCCTTTGCTCTCGGTTTAATAGCCGACTTCCCCTCCACAGCAGCAGCCTTCGTAGGTCGGCCTCGTTTGCGCGGTTTTGGTGCGATGTCCTCTTCGTCGTCGGCGTTAACGTCCGGTTCTGGCTCCGAGATGTCCTCATTCTTCATTGCAGCCTTCTTCACCGTCGCTTTTTTCGTCGCGGAAGCCTTTGGGACGCGTTTCTTCTTCTCGCGCGATGCCGGTGGAGGAGCCTCGATGTTGGCATTTTGGATATCCTACGACACGCGGACGCGTCAGTCCACAACGCGTAAAACCGTTGAATATACGCCGCACTACATACCCCCTCCTGCAGGACGATCTCCTTAGACTTATCCTTCCAGTACGGGTCCGATTTAAAGAATCCCTCACCAAGTCCCAACTCCGCGGCGACCTCATTGCGGACGGTCCGCAGCGTTACCGATTCAGGGTCTTTACGGAAGGCGTCGGCCACAGCCTTGCGCAAGGCACCGGCAATCTGGGCGTCGCGGGACTCGTCGCGGGACTCATCGCGATCACTCATTGTGTGAGGTAAAGGGAACACCAGGAGTGTTTGGGGAGGTAAGCAGTGAGGGTGACTTGGCACGTTTGGCGGTGTGTTGTGGGGTGGTTTGTGCAGTGTGGTGAGTTGGTATGCAGAGTAAGAAGGCGGAGGGGACTAGATAGTAGCGGCCTAGGGTGGTTTGTATTGGGCGGGTCTTGGTTCCGATCACACAGGCTGTATATATGCGAGTATCTATGATCAAACAAAAATAATAATTGGTTCCGATCACGGAAAGGCCGAAAATTGGAGAAAAGGTACGCAATGCCCGTCCTTTCGTTAAAGTGGTACAAAATACCCTCATCGGTACCACACTAGATAAAATGGAATAACGGCAAAAGTCAAAATGCCCTACTTTTTGGCCACTCAGTCTAATCTAGTCTACCCTACTTTTGCCACTGGTAACTTTTGGTGTGCTGCAGCAACACAGCGTGCAGCACCCTACGCACCACAGCCTCTATTTAACCGTCGATCCACAGCTTCACTGCATATCTATATTTGCACGCGATGTTTAAATCCATAGGAGCAGTGAGCAGTGAAGTAAATTGTTCAGAGTAAATCGCTAGTTGAATGTGCGCATCCGCCCGATCTCATCACAGGTACTGATTGATTATGACCCACATCACCACACTGCATATCTACAGCCGTGTGGAGCATTGCCTGCTGCATCTACTCTACAAGCCCACCAGCCACCGCATTTCTGCTGTCTAATTGTCCTGCATCTCCTTTTCGCAAACTCCTCTCCTTCGATCTCCCTCGGGGCTCTACAGAATGGGTGGATAGTAGTAGATATCCCGGAATATCTGAAAAAGTATTCAATGCATTAGCCCTTTTACATTGATGTGTAGTATGGGGTCCAAAGCTATGTTCGTAGGTGTTGAGTGTCGACCAACAGTTTGTAGTGAAATAGGGGGCATTTTAGACTTTTGCCGATAAAATAATTGTTCCGTTGCCAAGCAGGAATTAAAAGATGGGTGCGGCTGCAACTTACATGTTTTCGGACGCTCCAAAAAGAAAAAACTTCATCGACATCGACTCTCCATCCACCGCCTGCTGACCATCCGCCCAAACATCCAACTTTACTGCTATGCATATTATGTCTCGTTCTCCATTCCCACCATCGCCAAAGGCCAAACCCTTGTTTGTCGGTCAGCAAATTTGAGGACTTTCCCGCCTTCAAGACTGCGACGCGGATGTGGGCTGACTCCGACCCTCAGAATTTCACCTATCACTTCAAAAAAATCCGACAAAATACATACGCAACAATGCTGTTTGCGTCCACGTCGAAAAGGGGCCTCCTTCGAGGCAGGTGCAACGTTTTCCGCGGTGAAGGAATGCGTGGCTGTGATCATCGTCGACGACGATCATACACGAGCCGGTTTAACGGAGCATTGCTTCTACTCATGCCTGCAGTATCAGGTTGATTTGCTACGACACACCTGCGGCTGCGGGCGGGTTCAAATTCCATGTGGCCATGCAGTCGTCGTGATTCGACGGTTGCGGCCTCTTGCCTCTTCACCGCAACGAAACCTTCAAGACAATATAGTTACCCTACAACCTCACCGTTGCTGCGATGGTTGCGGCTTACTCACAGGCTCTACCGCATATGTACCGATGGGGCACCCGTAGGCACCTACTGGGGACCCTGCTCTGCGGGAGTGTCGGCCGCTGCTGTTCAAGAAAGCAAAGGGACGGCCTCAGACTGCTCAACTTACGGCCGGTCCGACGTGCTGCTTGGAGATGGGCTCTACCTAAGGTCCCCAATCTGGATTCTGGTGCCACAGAGGTGTAGCTGGTGGCCATAATGTACTGAATTGAGGGCTCTTCCCGACGACTTGTAGAAGATTTCGGCGTAGGCACGGCGGGAACAGGCGCGGGCGAGGGTGAGGGCACAGTGGATGCAGTGAACGGCGTGTATTCGTGTATAAAATTCCATCTGTCCATAGAAATTCGTTTCTACGGCGACGAACTGTACATCCTCTCCGCGACGCCGAACTTTATGCTGAACTCTATGCCGCCGGATTCCTCAGTCCACCTGCCACTAGAGGCGCCACCAACCACATCTCTGCCCGGCGACAGAAAAATTATTTTGTTTTAGCGTGGTTCAGGCCCTGTACCGATAGGGATCGTGCACCACTTTGGTGGAACGACGGGCATTATTGTGTACCTTCTCTCCCGAAAATTGGACTCTAATTTGTTGTTGCTTCGCCGCGTTTGGCTTAACTGCCTGCTCTATACGGAGATCTGGCGGTCGGGTCCGCATGGACTGGGCAATAGGTATTGGAAACGGCTGTTTTAGAGTGAAATCTCCAGTGAGTAGTTAGATAGCGGAGCACCCCTTGAGATCGAGAATGCTGTCATTCAGGAGTGTGGCCATAAGCTCACGTATGTAACTACTCTATTCCAGGCGCATCTCTTTATTTTTCTACGTATGCAGAGCAAGGCGGACGCAATTCCAGCGTCTCTGCCGACTGGCTCTGCTATGTAGGTCTCACTTGTGGGATACTTTTCCCATATGTAAGATATGGACGATCTGCTGTACCTAAGCCGTTTACTGCTTTAGCCAATCGCGTGGTGGCATGGTTGGGGTTTTTGTTTGATTGTTACCAATAATGACGTAGCGGCGTAGTTTTCGATGCCCACTCCTCTTCCCACCATCTTTTAAAATACCCCCCCATCCCACTACCCATACAGGTGTTGGTTCTACGGCCTTCACTCGTCTTCTATATATTCATCTCCCGCCAAAGAACCCCACCTCTTTTGCTCCCACCAACTACTTCTCATTAGCCCTTCGCTTCCACTCCCGTCCTCCCGCTATCAACTAACTAGTTCGTGTCTCACTCTCAATTGGTGGTCTTGCCCATCACTCCCTCCAGCCAGCTCAAAAAGAGTCACTTCCCCGAGCATCGATCCCGCAGCCACCGAAGTCCTAAACCGTCTTGCCCTCCTCACAGGCACACAACTATCACACCTATGACGACCAAAAAGCAAGAACACAACCTGATCATGGTCAGCAACCGGCTGCCGATCACCATCAAGAAGAAGGACAGCGGCAACTACAACTATAGCATGTCGTCCGGTGGGCTCGTCAGCGGACTTTCGGGGATGACCAAGACGACCACCTTCAGTTGGTTCGGATGGCCAGGGCTTGAGTTGCCCGAGGAGGATGTCGGAAGAGTCGAGGAAGAGCTCAAAGAGCAGTATAATGCTGTACCCATATGGTTGCCCGACGAGATGGCGGATAGGCATTGTGAGTGCTCTACAGGCGGATAGCTGCGGTTGAACGATATTCGGACTAACGGATATACCACTGGACAGATAACGGGTTTTCGAGTAAGAAACAGCGCCCTGACGTCAAATCGTATATCTATGCGTAGCATTGGCCGCTAATACAGCATGTGCGGTGGACAGACTCCATTCTGTGGCCTTTGTTCCATTATCACCCTGGTGAGATCAGCTTCGACGAGAGCGCGTGGGTGGCCTACCGCGACGCAAACCGGATCTTTGCGAGAGAGGTCGCGAAATCTGTCAAGGACAACGACCTAATCTGGGTTCACGATTACCATCTCATGCTTATGCCCGCCATGCTCAGAGAGGAGCTGGGTGACCGAGTAAAGAATGTCAAGATCGGCTTCTTTCTTCATACCCCTTTCCCCAGTAGCGAGATCTATAGGATTTTGCCGGTAAGAGAGGAGATTTTGAAGGGTGTGCTGCACTGTGATCTTCTGGGGTTCCACACCTTTGACTATGCGAGGCACTTCTTGAGCTGTTGCTCGAGGATATTGTAAGTTTACCCGCGTCGTGAATGTATAAGATGGATGGAATGCTTACCGGTTCATTCAGAAGTCTCACAACCACCCCCAATGGCGTCGAGTACGAAGGCAAGCTGCGTACCGTCGGCGCCTTCCCAATTGGAATCGATCCGGAGAAGTTCGCCGAGGGACTGCAAAAGCCCTCTGTCCAAGAGCGAATCGCGCAGCTGGAGAAGAAATTCCAAGGTGTCAAGCTCATCGTCGGAGTCGACCGTTTGGACTACATCAAGGGCGTCCCGCAGAAGCTACACGCCCTCGAGGTGTTCCTAAATGAGCATCCGGAGTGGATCGGAAAGGTCGTGCTCGTCCAAGTCGCTGTGCCGAGTCGTGGCGACGTGGAGGAGTACCAGAACCTGAGGCAGGTGGTAAATGAGCTGGTCGGACGCATAAACGGAAGCTTCGGTGAGCTAGGTTGTCCGGTCCTCGAATGCAGTGATGTTGACAGCAATAACAGGCTCTGTCGAATTCATGCCCATACATTTCATGCACAAATCCGTCGCCTTCGAGGAGCTGATCGCACTCTACGCCGTCTCCGACGTCTGCCTCGTCAGCTCTACCCGCGACGGAATGAATCTGGTATCGTATGAGTACATCGCCACGCAGCAGAAGCGACACGGAGTGATGATCCTCTCGGAGTTCACTGGAGCAGCCCATAGTCTTAACGGCAGCATCGTCGTTAATCCGTGGAACACGGAGGAGCTTGCCAATGCCATTCACGAGGCTATCACCCTTCGTGCGGACCTCAGGAAGGCGAACCACGAGAAGCTGTATGCTTACGTCACGAAGTATACCAGGTAATCCAATCGATTTATTTTCCGCAGGGGAGTGGCTAATAGGTAATATCCAGTGCATTCTGGGGCCAGTCTTTTGTCGGCCAGTTAACGTCGATTGCGGATCAGGCCAAGAAGAAGGAAGATACCGAAGCAAGAGAAGCAGCGGCTGCGAGCCCATAGTAGATGGATTGGGTAGATCTGTAACGAAGTGGCTGGCGCCTAAAAGCCACATGGGAACCTGTGACAATGACTAGTGCGAACTCTCCATCTCAATTCTCTGTTCTCTCATTCTGCAGGTATTTTGTGCTGGCTGGCTTTTGTCTTCGGGATACACAGCAATAGGAGCAATAGGTAGACTTGTGCTCGTTCATGGCCTAGAATGATGCTCCGTGGTACATAGGTGTGTACATAGATTCTTCAGCTTTGTGAAATCAGCGGCTAGATACCATGACAGCGTAAAACCGGGAGTGTTAGAGACTCAGCGCTTTCGCTGGCGCCTGCGTCGGCGGGGGCTGTAGGGGCGAGGCAAAAATAGAGGGAATGCGTACCTTGCCTTACAATCATTCTGCCATGTACGCAGGCTTACGCCACAATCCACCACCTCCGAGATGTCGAAACAAGGACGTCCGCTCCCTCTCCTTGAACCACTCCTCTTCCTATGGATTCATCCTCCCACCACCGCCATTACGCCGAGCCCTGCGATAGCTACGAGTGATACCGTGACAGGCACACAAATTACACAAGCTCTTTGCGCGTCTCGGCAAGAACCGGACGAGAGGACTGCCGACACCACCATCTTACCAACCCCCAGCCGGGCACTGGCGCACATCCCCACTATACACACAAAATGAAATCCCCAACGCCAACAGCGCTGCAGAAATCCCTCGACACGGCCTACCTCAGTTCCTCGACGGCGATCTACTACGAATCCCAGCACCAGCCGAGTCTGGCACTAGAGCAGTGGCAGCGTGTGCTCTCGCTGCTCCCACCGCCGTCGGCCTCCTCCCACAAGCCCCGCAACGATGCCGAAGCGCAATTGCTCGACTCCGTTAAGCGCCTGCGGGAGCAGGCGGAGGATCAAGTTGGGCTGCTAGGGGCACTGATACTGAGTGCGGGAGAGGCGGGGGGGAAGGTGGATGGCGCCGCATTGACTCCGCCGGCACTACCGGAACGGCCGTCCGTCGTGGCCGCCGCGGGAAGGAAGGACAGTTCTGAACCGGAGCGGAAGCTGCGGACTACCCTGAGATCAGCGAAGAAAGATTCAAAGAGGGATTCTTCCACCTCAGCATTGGATACGTTGCGCGGCCACGTTGCGGGTCCACGCACAGCAACACAGGCTGCGACCCTGGCTTGGAGTAGTATCAGGGGCAGAGGACAAAATGGCAGGGTGCCTCTCGAGAGGGCCGTCAGCGCGGAACCTGAGGGGCTGCCAGGTGTGAAGGCGAGGCCGGAGAAGGGGAGGACTGGGAGAAGGTCCCAGAGCTCGGTACTGCCACTTGAGGAAAAGGAGAGGGAGCGGCTAGCACCTCCACCACCGCCACCCCCACCACCGCCGGAGAAGAGTAAAACAGGGAGGAGAACTCAGAGACCTGTGCTTCCGTGGGAGGAGGAGGAGAATGGGACAGCCTTGCCTCCACCACCTCCGCCGCCGCCGCATAGAGTGCCTGTTGTGGGTAGGAAGCCACTGCCGAGGAATAGAAGCTATGAGAAAGGAGAAAGAGGATTCGGAATGGGGATGGATGGAGCTACGCCGCCGCCGTTGCCACCGAAAGAGCCCGCGGAGAGACCCGAGAAGCCGAGGGGGATCCGCACCAATGGGAGCGAAACCATTGGGGTGTGCACCGAGGATGAGGAGTCGCCCTCGGAAACCGACTCACCCCTCGACACGCCCTCCGATGCCGGTGAAGACCCCTCCGAGCGTGAATGGAATGCCCGCGTCGAGGCCGCGATCAAATCCATCGGCAGCCGAGCTGATGCAGGAGCTCTACGACAGGTGGCGTCTGAGATCGTTGTGAAGGGCGATGAAGTGCACTGGGATGATGTGGCCGGGCTCGAGGGCGCGAAGTCGGCTCTTATGGAGGCGGTGGTGTACCCATTCCTACGGCCGGACCTATTCTCCGGATTGAGAGAACCGGCGAAGGGGATGTTGCTTTTTGGACCGCCCGGCACGGGCAAGACGATGTTGGCCAGGGCAGTCGCGACGGAGAGCAAGTGTACGTTCTTTAGTATCTCGGCGAGTAGTCTAACGAGTAAATATGTCTGCCACTCTTCTGGTCCCTTCCTATTTCCCCCATACTAACTCTCGCGCAAACAGCTCGGCGAAAGCGAAAAACTCGTCCGCGCGCTCTTCTTCCTCGCCAAAAAGCTCTCGCCGAGCATAATCTTCGTCGACGAGATCGACTCCCTCTTGTCGTCCCGCAGCAGCGGCGAGAACGAAGCCACGCGCCGCATAAAAACCGAATTCCTGATTCAATGGAGCGATCTCGCGCGCGCCGCCGCAGGCAAAGAATCGACTCCCTCCGCCCTTGGGGACCCTGGTCGCGTCCTGGTCCTCGCGGCCACCAACTTGCCCTGGGCCATCGATGAGGCCGCCAGAAGGCGGTTCGCACGGAGACAGTATATCCCCCTCCCTGAGCCCGCTACGAGATGGAAACACCTCGAGAACCTACTCCGCCGTCAGCGGCATGTCCTTGGCGAGAAAGAGATGACCACCCTCGTCACGTTGACTGAGGGGTTCTCGGGCAGCGATATCACTGCCCTCGCCAAGGACGCGGCCATGGGGCCTTTGAGAAAGCTCGGTGACAGGTTGCTCAGCGTGCCGATCGATGAGATTGCCGAGATCGAACTGGCCGACTTCGAGGAGAGCTTGAAGGCTGTTCGGCCCAGTGTTGGAGCCGACGGGCTCAAGAGGTTTGAGGAGTGGGCAGAGAAATTCGGCGAGAGGGTTTAGGAGGTGTACTATAAACAGTGCCAGTGTTTTTTTTCTCTTTTTTTTTTTTTGAAGCATGGGACGAGGTGTTTTGTTTTTGTTGTTGCTTTTGTTTTGTACTTGTGCCTGTATTTGTACGTGCGCCTGCGGCATTTGGGTTCTTTTTGATGGATGGAATATGTATTATTGATTGGGGAGAGTCTTTTATGGCGTGTGTTTTAACGGTCATTGGTACGGGTCCGCAATTGAGGGAGGGGGTTATGCTTAAGTCAGTTAGATACATACTGTACCTATTGCTTCGGGGTGTTCAGATGACGGCTTATGAGTACTTGTCCAATCCAATGCTGGTGGTTTTTTTTATGTCATTAATCGCATGCGAAGCTATGTTCGTCATGGAGACCTCGATCAGTCAGTCTACAGGTGGCTTGTTGTAGCTCCCCATTGCCCGCTGCTCCAATGCTGGTGGACATTCATCCTGTCATCGTGCTCCACATCTCGGGCCGAGCGATGTACATATATCTTGAGGAACTTCAACCTCCGAGGGATCAGCTGTGCCGTACTACATATCCATGTTATGTAGTAGCACACGATTCCGAATCGAATCGAGTTGACGGTGAGCTCATCGCAAGATCGTAGATACTTTCACCCTCTAGCTCGACGCAAGGGTCTCGTCGGACACAGCTTAGATACGTATGCAGCCGAACACCAATGTATTCCGTGATCCGTTTTTAGTACTCTATATGTACTGTACATATAGTCCGGGAGGGGGGGGGGGGATAAAAATTGTGGTATTACTATCATATCATGGACAAAATGATAGTGATATTATACGAGCACGGCCAAAATACGTGTTTTATGGTCTCCTGGTGCGATGGCAATATACGTCTAGCGAGAAAAAATCGGTTTTTTACCCCCCCCCCTTGAACTATACAGTAGTAGTTGTTCCGTAGACAATTCTATGTATGTATGCTTGCTTCTCCTTCATTCACTTCGCGACCCCACGCCGTCCAGCCTGCACCCGCAAATAAGACAAAATAAGACTAACGTCGCCGCCGCGCTCGGAGTAATAATAACATGACAATGGATCAGAGGAAGAAAAAGAAGGGGGGAGGGGGGGGTACGAAACAACATAAACATGAGTAGGAGAAAGTGAGTACAAAAGGGGGAGAAAAAACCTCCCACCCCGCCGAAATCTACAGCTATTTTACAGATTCTCTATACTATCCTCCCCAAGTAAGTATGTACCTAGCTATTCCCCGTGCTATCTCCCCATTAAGGAAAAAAAAAAATGAAAACGAAAGAGAAAAAAATAAAATATGTATCTATTCTAAAGCAGAGTGTGGAGTGCAGTGACTAGAGTAGAGGGAGTGCGGGGTTCGACCAAACTTCTCGCATACCTGCCTAAAGCGCCGAGTTTTTTATGGACAGAGGGAACAAAGTGCGCCAACCCAAATCCAAGTCCAAACCAGGACCCCCCCCCCCAAAAAAAAAAAAACCAATACAGTAGGCAGAAGGTACCTCTGTCTCTTTTCTTCTCGCTAAACGACTGGATTCTGCGACAACTCGAAGAACTCGGCGATCCTGTGAACCTTCTCGACGAGCGGCATGTAGTCCTCCTTGGCGACAGGAGTGATAGGAACGCCCCCCTTCTTCGACGGGATATTGATAGCCGCAAGGAACTGTCTGGTAGGCGTGTTGCTGCAACTCGGCGAGGCGGGGACGCTGGAGGCTGGCGTCAGCGGACGGACCCGGGTCTCCTGGTAGTACATCGCCAAGTCGCCCTTGTATTTGATCCAGTCGGCGAGGTGGTGGATGTCCTGCGGTTCGCTTACGGCATACCACACCCTTTTGCGGATCTCTGCTTCGTCGTATTCTTCCTGCTCTTGGTCCTCTTCCTCCTGGTCGGCGCCCGGGTCGCTGGAGATGCTCGGAGGAGGCGGGAGGACGCCCGACGGGTGAGGGAGGAATTTGCCCTTTTCGACCACTACCCACGAGCCCCAGTCTTCCTCCCGCGGGTCGCGCTGGATGAATAGGTGGTACGTGTTTCCGAGTACATCGACACCGAGTGGAGTATAGCGAGGAGCAGTCTTGCGGGCCGCGAACCACTCCTTCATCTCGGCACTGCGGATCAATGTCTTGCAGGCGTTCTGAGCTGCATGATATCGGATCTCAAATTCGACTTTGTGTGTGGCCGGAAGTGTGAGACGCTCCTTCTGAAGGATTTGGCGCTGCGCTTCCCATTCTGTCGGACCGCGTTAGTTTTGGCTTCGTCGGGGCGGACTGGGAGAGTCTTACCAGTTTTCAGCCTCTTGATCTCATCCACGCACGACTGTTTATTCTTCTTCTCTGAAGCGGCATCTGCATCCAACCACTGGTGGTACGTGTGAGTTTGAAGGGCCAGACACATGAGTATGCACACAATCCTGAGTTTTGACTCCTCGTTATGCATATCGGAATCGTACGCCGGCATTTTCTTTGCCCCGTACCAGTACCCGATCAAGGTGATCGTGATGGACCAGATCTCGGGGCTATCTGCTGGCGTCAAGTTCAAGGCGTTTGCCGATTCCTCCAGAAGAAGAGTGGTGTCCGACACACTCCTCTTCTCGCTGAGGGTCTTCTTGTCATTGGCGAGAATGTTGACCAGCATGTTGATCAAGTTCTTGTATGTCAGATTGGTCCAGTCGCTATTTGGGTCGTTGATGATACGAGCGTATTTTACGAGCAGTTTAGTATGCTTCTCGAAGCGTAAGTAAAACTCACGGATTTGGCTGGGAAACATTAGCTCGTGCAAGGGAATGCGGTTATCAATGGGGTAGACTTACAGTCTTAGTTCGATCACCGGCTCTTGATGTGATATGGCGATGAACTCGAACTTGGGATTCTCCAGAAGCTTCGGCTTCTGGATCACAGGGGGGGGCATTGGACCGCTTACTGCAACGAGCTTGAGAGTTGAGTCTGGCTTGACGACCACATCGGTGGCCTCATCCTTCTTCTTCCTCTTCTTCGCCGCAGGCTTCTTCTTCGCCTCCTTGGTCTCTGTCTTAGCCTTGGACTCCTCCTTAGTTTCCATCGTCTTCTCCTTCTTCTTAGGCGCTTCCTTCTTGGGAAGCTCCTTCTCCTTCGCTTTCTCGTCGGCTTTCCCCTTATTCCTAAGGGGCGTATCGTTCACCGTCCCAGCGACCTCAGAGGGCTTTGCACCAGCCTCCGCGTTCTCATTCTCCTCCGTATTGTCCTTGGGCCGGTGGTTGGAGCACTGACACTTCTTCTCGCAGACGGGACAGCGGAAGTAGTAGTTTTCGCTGGAATCATGACCGAGGACCTTTCTAAAATCCTTCGGCTTTCCGGCTGCATGGATCGCGTCGATGCTATTACCGTAGTTCCGTCTGAGGCATCTATCACTGCCCGAACCGGTCAGCTCTGCGGGGTCACTGGCGGAAGGGGGGAGGGAGGGAAATATACCAAAATGCAACTCTACAGCGCTTCACCTTCTTACCGATGCTCTTCATGAGTGTGCATACGATGACGCCCATACCCCGGTGACAGTGGTGGCAGTAGCCGTTCTTCGGATTATCAGCCGTCGCAGGCGTCGCGGGACTCTTCTTCACGACCGAGCTCGGAGTTTTCGGGACAGCATCGCCTTCCTCTTTCTTTTCGACCACTTGTTCGTCACGCTCGTCCTCGTCGTTGGACTTGGACTTGGACTTCTTTGCCTTCTTAAAGCTATCGCTGCCAGTGCCATGGTTGTGCTCGACATCGTCGACGGTGGAGGTGACAGACTTGCGCTTCTTGGACTTTGACGGTTCGCCGCTGGTGGTCGCGGCGGCGACGGGTGCGTTCATGTTCACAGACGTCGAAGAGGTAGGCGATAGTATCGAGAATGACGCGTTGGCCATCTGCGGTATGTAAGAGCGGAGAGGAAGACGTGTTGAGGTGTGAACGAGGAATGAGAAATGTGTGGTTGGATTGCAGCTGGGGCAGGTTGTGTGCTCCTCGTGTCGTGGCTCGTCAATGCGAAGGTGGTAGGAAAGGGGAAGGAAAGGAAAGAAGAAATATGTAGACCCGGGCGCGTTGCGTTACCTCTCCCCGTCCCCTCTAGATACATACATATCTCTTTACATACACAGAGGAACGATTAATATACGCTAGTATGATTTCTGGGAGGCAAGCGAAAGCGCGTCCAAGCGTAGCAAACGGTTAGACTGAAGCTTGGCGCGCTAACAAGCGGATGGAAGATGCGATTGCGGTGTGATGACATAGATACACCTCTTCTCCATTCGATCAGATAATATGTGTGGCTGTGGCTGTGGCTAAAGCGGTCAAGGGGTAGGAATGTGTGTTTTTCTTCCGCTTAATCATACAGAATAGGAATGTATGTGGGGGTGAGGACACATGGGGAATAAAGGATCGCTTTCATCTAAAACTGTGATGGCTGGCCAACGGTTGGTTCTGGTTATAGATATGTGGGTGTCGTATTGGGTGTGGTGGCATGGACGTTTGGCGGTGCCGTTCAGTCACCCGCGAGTTTAGGCTACGCGAATATTCATGCTTATATATACACCATGCATGCGATTAATGAAGTACTCTACACCGCCATGACCTAGATAGGTCGCTTGTGATTAACGACAAAATTAAAAAGCATGCGATTAAATGAATCATCATCTACACGCGCAACGGAAAAGTGGGTACATCGCCATGACCTAGACAAATAGGTCGCATGCGATTAAATGAATAGGTAAACAAACAAACAAAAAAAACCTGTCTGGGGCAAACGAGAAGCCATTCGCTCCGCCTATGACTCCGTACCGCAGCACGCATTCCCGTTCCTTACCTCGACCTCGTGCTCGGCATTGACGGTGGCGCCGTCTCCGGCCGCCTGCGCGTGCTGGGCGCTGAGCAGCACGCTCTGGTTGAACTGCTGTGTGCTGGGAGGCACGTCGAGGCCCGGGTTCTTGTCGAAGAAGTTGACGGGCTTGAACGAGACCTTGAGGATCTCGCAGGGCATGACGGGGAAGTCCTCGACGCGCGGGATGTGGTTCATGCCGAACTGCACGAACACGACGGGCTCGCCAGCGAGGTCCTCGGCGCGCGCGGCCCACGCACGCACGCCCTCGCCGCCGCGCGACTGGTTCGTCCACTTGCCCGCCGAGAACAGCTCGCCCTCGCGGTACCGCGTCACGTACACCGCCTTGTCCCCGAACTCGGCCCGCGCGAAGTGGAAGCTCCCCACGTCCGCGAGCAGCTTCTGGAACGGCGGCACGCTGATCTTGTACCCCGTGCTCTGCCCGTTGATCGGATTTCGCCGCGTCTGTGATTGCAGCTTGAATGTCCGGTTTAGTGCCACGTCCGTATCGTGGCCGCCCGAATTCGTGATCTCGCGCTCCCGCGTGATGTAGCCCACACCGTACGGATTGGTCTCCGGGTGCACTGGGAGTGCGACCGCTTCCTCGATCACCACCTTGTTGCCTTGGCCGTCGATCGCCGGGTCGAGCCGCAGCGAGAAGATGTGCTGATGGTGAGCGGCGAGGACACCGGGGTGCACGATGGTCCCCCAGGGCACCTCGAGGCCGTGCTCGATCGGCGTGGTTGAGAGGATACCGGTGGCGCGGACTTCGTAGTGGAACTCGCCGCTCTGGCCGAAGATGAAGGCGAGGATGTACTCGTAATTGCTGACCGTGATGATGCTCTGGATCACGAGCTCGCGGGAGCGCGTGACGACGGCTCGGCCGGTGCGGTAGTTGATGTGCTTAAAGCCGATGCCCGCGTCCTGCTCATGGATGCACATCACGTTGGGCATCTGCAGCACCTCTCCGGACGCCACCGAGAGGTTCGACGAGAGGTAATGGATGGATCCCAGACAGTCGCAGCCCAGTTTAAGGTTGTTCGCCATCACGCCAGCGCCCTGAGATGGGGTCAGTCGAGTGACGTGATGTGTACGACGGCGGGAAAGGGGGACGGGGAACCACTCACGGCATCTCCCAGGTCAAATGCCTGCTTCTTGTGGTAAGGGAAGCGCGGGTCGGCATAGGGGATTGACATATCGCTGAGCGCGATCCTCCACACCACATCCCGGCCATCGTACGAGATGTTGTAGAGCACCATTCCTTCGCGGTGGTTGAATCCCGTCCGCAGCCTCCACTTCTGCCACTCGATCACGGCGCCGCCACTGTCTCGGACCTCCTCAGTGACGGTGAAGCTGGCGCCCTCGGGCTGCACCACGTGCAAGGGCTTCAGGTCTGTGCGTAGGTTCTGGTACTCGGGGGTGTACTCGGACGGGGGTGGAACCCGATACGGCTTCGGCGGGGTCGGCGTCGAGTCGGTGCCGGTCGGCAGGTGGTCAATCCTGACCACCTTCATCGTCTCGACGTCCACCACGGGGCTGATCGGCAGCGGGAACGCGTAATGGTTCGAGTCCTGGTCGTTGCAGCTGTGCGGCGGCCGCAGGTAGAGATAGCACTGGAACTGCCGCCTCGAGTCGGCCACGCCGTCGGAGCCGTAGATCCACGGGTCCGAGACCACGGCGCTGCCTTCGGGCAGACACAGTTTCTCGATCTCCTCCTGCACGCCACGGTCCGCGAGGGCCACCTTCTCCATCGCCACGATCTCGGGCCCGTCCGCGGGTCCGTGGAAGCCCTCCCTGATGCGCGAGTTGCTCACGAGCCGCGACTTGCCAAGATCGACAATCGCCTCGTAGAACTTGTCCGTGTGGTGGATGTAGTAGCAGAGGTATCCTTCCCGAGCGGGCAGCGGCCCGGGACCCGCGCCCTCGTTCCATGCCAGCAGATCGGCCTTTGCGGGCTCGTGAAGCGTGATGGCTTTGAATTGGAACTCGTTGCCCTCGGGCAGAGGGAAGCCCGCTCTCAGGATCGCGCAGCAGGCAGTGATCTCGTCCGGCAGGAGGGGGTTGAGGGGATGCATTGCGGCGGCGATGGCGACGGTCGTCTATGCGCGCCGGCCGGCTTGGGGTTGCTTCTGCCTTTCCCTACGAAAGCGGGAGGACGGGGAAGCACTTATACGGATGCCCTTTCTCGACCGAGTAACTGGAAACGGTTTTTTTTTGTGCGGTAGAGTGTCAAGTGCAGATCACGTCCCACTGCCGGGGATCAAAGGAGAAAGAAGAAAAGGAAGAGGCTATTATCCTACGAGAATGGCAAGAAGGAAGGCGGACGGAGGAGCCTCCGATGCAATAGGAAGTTCAAGCGAAACGACAGGTCCAGTAACGAGAAAGCCAGGTGACACCCTGGGGAGGTTAATTCCTTTTTGCGAGTGGTACAGAATCTGAACCGATCGTGTGGGGAAGGGATTTCTCCGAAGGCAGAAGGCGGGAAGCCAGGCAGGGCCAATGTAGTTACTCGACCAATTCCGCTTTCGGCCGCGAGATCGGACGAAAGGTGGGCGGTTCAGGGTGCTGACTGGCCAGACGGCAGGTGCTGGCAGGACGGATGGGTGCGGCAGCGAACGGCGGCGCTGAGCTGGGGGAGAGGTCCTCTTGCCTCGGCCACTGCGGGGAGGGAATCCGATTCAGGAGAGCGTCCTCGCACGTGCGCAGGCGGCTGTGTACCGAGTCGGATCTCGCGGGTCGATGTGGACCGCTGGCGGGCAGTTGCCAGCGTCGGACCACGGGCCTGGGGGTGCTGGATATGTGTGCCGACACTCAAAGTACCAGAGGCTGCGAAAGGGCCCCGCTCGACGCTTGGTCGCTCGATACGGATCTCTTGCGGATAGCTGTGGCAGGACCGGTTGCCTATATATGGCTGTCGGGAGCAATATATCCACAGGATGTCGACACGGGCGCCTACATATCAGTCCGATCTCGTCTCACAGTTCCTGGGGTAGCCAGTCAGTTACGTAACCGGTCAGGTTGGAACTCTCCGCACGCCAGGCCAGCAATGTCTGGGGGGAAAAGCGGTGGTAAGGATTCTGGAAACGGAGGGTGAGGAGAGTACATGCGTACGTGGAACGAATTGTTCCCAGCGGTGGCAGTGTCCCACGGCGTGGGAGGCGGGAGGCGAGCACAGGAGGAGAAAGAGGAAGACTTGCCGAAGTTGGGGGAACAGATGGAGAGCTGGAGAGGAGAGGCGGGGGTGATGGGTAAAGACCTGATATTGCTCGTACGTTATGCGTCGACGTCGGAAGGAGCGTGTATCTCGAAAGGCCATTTCGGTATAGATACCTCCAGCAGCGGGGAAGAACCCTGGAGCGGTTGGATGTACACTTCATATGTATATAGCATCGAAATGCAGCTATACGCGAGTATGAAAGACAAAATAAATAAATCGAAACGCAGCAAGGAATGAGTTAGTACAAGTTCGATGGTCACGGGGGGGGGGAGCGAAGGACGGTGATGTACCGCGGAGTGCGGTGGTCTGCATACCGCGCTGCCAATCTGTCAGCACATCGTGGGGGGGGGGCAGTCAATCCGTCGGCGGTATTGGCATCGTGTGCTCTGGTTGCTGTGCTCGGAGGCATCATAGATGTCGATCTTACCAACCGCACGGGGACAACACCGTCGATATTCGAGCAGACTGGAGATCTCGGAGAAGCAGAGCGGCAAATAGCTCTTGCTGATTTTTTTTGATTATTTTTTTTGTGTCAAGTGTCGTTGACGGCCTTAATCTTCGCAGCCGACCTTCTGCATTTGGATGTTTTTCCCCCTCCCCACAGACGAGTGATCGTCCGCCACGTTTCCTGGATATTTATGCTTCGTTCTTCCGTTCTCTTGTGATATGTATCCGGGCAGCTCTCTTTCTTTTTTCTTCTCGGAATTCCTGCCTCTTTGAGAACGATGACATCGTGCGTATGTACATACTGTACATACATACTTTGCAGCAATCTACTCCACACCGGGTTAAATAGCTCGCCGTGTCTTGCGTCGGTGCCCAACCATCGTATCGGCGCGGCGCTATCTAACTAGTGCATACATAGTGCTCCGTGCCTGGTTTGCTGCAGTGGAGGATTTCGAGACACTTATCATACCCCACATACTCGGGAAAACCTTTTTATATACCATGAATAACTACCATCGACACGGTGCAAGTTTCCCCGCACGGTTCTCTATCACTATCTACTCCCGTTGCAAAGTGCGGGCATAGATTTGACAGGGAGAAAACGGGTGCGGAATCAATTGGCGTCGCCGCCAGTAAAAAAAGAAGACCGTATCGCTGCCATTTCAATTCTGTTGCAACACAGCGACATCGTGTCCAGGATCAAAAAAAAAAAAAGGCTGCACTTAGCGAATACACAAAAAGGGAAATGAAGAGTCGTTCACTTTGAGTGGCTGGTCAATGGGTGTGGGTGATTAGCTAGTCAATGGGTTAAATTGATTGGTCACAGATTTTGAACGACAAGTCAATCACCTTAAATGCTTACATAGTCAGTAACTTCAAATAACTGCTCGCCTGGGAAAGCGGCGATGGCCTCTGTGGGCAGTGGCCCGTGGGTTAAACTTATACCCTATCAATGGCATCCGTACCTAGTATATAGAAAGTTAACCCCTGTTTTTCATAGTGTATATAAAAGGTTTTCTCCACATATCTACTCGTCGTGTCTACATTAACGAAGTACACATGTGCTGTGCACATGCGACGGGTCAGTCGGCCTGGCAGACCGGATGGATACCATCTCACGACTCCTGCTCCCGTCGGCGTATCTATGTGCTCTATTCAGTGCTCGGTTGGCCGCGGCATGGCATGGATAGCTGCCCAGCTAGGCACATATGTAGGTGTAGGCGTGGCTCGGATCTGACAGGCTCGCGGGTGCTAATGGGCGAATCGCCCGCGGGGCTGGAACAGCGCTCTGCATCGGAGATCACTCGGTAAAGCTGATGAAACAAGTAAATCTTCATCGTTAGCTGGCTTCTGCTCCAAGTGTAGGGTCTGGGCCGGCCCGGGCGCAGGAAAGGTACTCTACATAGTGTGGTGGTGCTTGGGATTGATACCGTTCAAACACAGAAGAAACAGCTCCCTTTTATACACGCTGCCGTGATCTCCTCCTTGCCTAGATCGCGCTCGCTCGTCTGGTACAGCTATGCAGCGGCCTTGGGGCGCAATCCTCAGCAGGAATTTAGAGCTCAGTACATGCTATAGTTCCGAGTAAAACACAAGACGCAGAAGATAACATTCAGCTTTTACTCGTCTGCGTGCCTCCACACAGCACATCTCATCATTTTCGTCGTTCACGAGATACCGATATGAGCCAGCGATTTTTGTCGCGGGTTTCCAACATTGCATGTAAGTACACAACCACCAAAAAAACCACTGTACCTACTATTGGCCATGATACTCCTAAATATGATGAATCTATCCCATAACTAGCTACCACGCCCCTACAGTGTCGCCCCTCCAGCCTCCGACACCGCCGACGACGGGTATGCCTTCGCGTCGAAGAACTCGGCGTCTTCACTGCTGCTCTCGTCGTGTTCATTCGCTCCTTTACTCTCCTTGAGTAGTACGCCGGCCGAGCGTAATACCGGCTGAGACTGGGTTCTGGCAAACTCTAGGTCTGCCGGTTGCTCTGTAACGTTTTCCATCTCGGCGTTTGTGTATTCTTCCACGGCGTCGTCATCGGAGGAGGATTTCTTCTCCCACGCCACCGCCGCCTCCTCCTCCTCCTCCTCCCCCTCCTCCTCCTCCTCCCCCTTCTCCCCATCCTCCTCCGGGAGTCCCCTCTCTTCGCCCGCCTCCTTATTCTCTTTATCCTTCTTGTCCTCCTTCTCCCTCTCCAGCTCCATCGCCGTACATATATCGATCCCAGCACGTGCGGCCTTCGTCCTCGCATGCTGCCTGTTGGCACACCTCTCGACCTTGGTCAACACCTGCCGGCCGAGCGTCAGCTCGCACGAGTACAACCCTCCTTCCGTCTCCTCGCAATGGTAGTTGACCACGCCCTTCGCCCGCTGGCTGACCATTATGCCAAACCTGCTCAGCGGATGGTTGACGATGACCTTGTCCCTGACGAGGCGTCTGAGCACATCCATGATGCCGAGGCGCTCCAGAAATGCCTCCACGGCTTCAAACGACCCGTCCGAGTCGATCCAAATCGCGCCGATGATGCTCTCGATTATGTCAGAGAGGTGCTTTGGCGCATCCAATTCCTGCAAGTCCGTCCACGGGTACTCCGGCGAAGTCGCGAGTTGGTGCGCGATCGTGTCCTTCCAAGTGGCGTAACGCCGCACGCACCTCTTCTGCGCTGCGTGCAGCTCCGGGTTGTTGTGTCGTAGGAACCGGTGCAGCGGCAGCTCGACCTTGCGCCGTGTCGGCGCCGAATACGTATTCGCCTCTGTCCGCTTGATCGTCAGGCTGGCGCCCAGGCAGACGTAGGCGAGGAAGTGGGCGTTCACACAGGTGGACTTCAGGTGGTGCATGCTAATGTGCGTGAGTGGAGCCTCGAGCCCAGGGAAGTGGTACAACGTGTTGACGACGACTGTGTCGAGGACCGCGTCCCCCAGGAACTCGAGGCGCTGGTATGACGCGGTGCCCGTCGAGTCGCCGCCGCTGTAGGAGAGGTGCGTGGTCGCCTCGATGAGGAGCCGCGGATTGTTGAAGGAGTACCCGATCAGTTGTTGAAGCTCGGCGAAGTACTGCGGGCACGTGAGCGGGCCTTGTTTGGTTGCGCTCGGGAGAGCTTTCGCACGGAGGCTGGCCGTGCGGTTGTTAAGTGTGTGCCATGTCCACTCAACGCCGAGGTTGAAGATCGCACAGCATTGCGTGGCGCGGTCGAAGCCTCCCGACAGGTATGAGGCACCGATGATGGACTCGACGACGTCGGCGAGGATCTTGGTCGAGAGTAACTTGCGCTCCGTCGGCGTGACATCGGAGCCTGCGTATCGCGGCCTCCACTTCTGCGCCGTGAACGCCCTCTGGTTGATCCACCGGCTGAGGCCCTTCTCCGCCGCGGCCTTGGATGATGTTCCATTGGATACCACGTGGTCTTTCGCTGCCGTCAAGTAACCTTCCGGCCAGAGCGGGAACTCATCCATGAGCGCGACTGAGGCCAGGATTTTGAGCACGGAGTCGCCCAGGAATTCGAGCCGCTGGTAGTCCTCTGGGTCTCGGGCACCGCTTGTGGTGGTGGCATGCACGAGAAGTTGATTGGGTATATCGAGCTGCAGAGTCTTCCTCAGGTCTGCAGCGAGGAATGCTTTCTCAACCCGGTTGATGAGCGCTGGTAGGAACAATGCCATCTGGGTGTACTTCCATGGTATTGGATCAACCGTTAGGAATTCGGGCAGCAGCAGGAGTGTCCTGCGGGCCCTGTAAGTCCCATCATCATGTAGGAAGTCTCGCCGTTTGGGGAGCTCGTGAACTTCGACTAACGGCTGATCCTCCCTTACGTTGTTGCGATTCCGAGGAGAATTCCCCCGGAAGTCGTCGGCTTCGTCGATCCCTACGTCCGTTGCCAGTCGTCTGAATATAAATCCTTGGTAGGGTAAATTGCGCAATAGCCCAATATTGGACATATCACCTTTCCGTTCGTTGATCAACTCGAGCGCGTTTTGCTGTACATTGGGAAGCAGGTCCCACGAATCGCCTTCGCAGGGGAGGAAGAGGTACAAGAAGTCGTTGCGGGAGGCCTCCATCCTCACCTCGAACACGGTTCCCAACAGCCGGCGTGTTGCTTTCCTGCCGCGCTCCACCAGCTCGGGATCGAAATCAACACGTCGACTACGGCCAAACCTCGCATTCACCGCCCCACCGATGGGCCACAGCAGCTCCAGTTGCTGGATGCAAGGGAATTCAACCGGCAGCATCATATCAACGCTGACGGTGCTCCCGGTGACGTGATCCAAAGTCAAAGTCATGAGGTACAGCGCCTCGGCGCCATCCCACTTCTTGTCAATGCCGGCCCATATGTCCATGCACTGATCAACCTGTACTCTTGGCACCCTCTTCTGCACCTCCTGCTGGTTTTGAAACTCGCCCTTGACCAGCGGCATCAGGTAATCGTCCACAAGTTGCAGTTTGTGCAGTTTCACGAACGCCTCGAATGCGGCGTCGCGCTTCGCCATGTCCTCTGACCTCCACGCTCGCGCCCCAGGAGTCCGCCGGATCGCCTGGGCGATGGCGTTGGGTAGGATCACCTCGGCCGTCCATTCACGCGTGCCCGCTACGGAGTCGACTACAGTGCAGAGCGTTTGGAACTCGGGACGCGAGTCCGTGAATTCCCCCATCGGCATACAGGAACAGAAGTGGTAGAGATGAGGCAACGCGTTTCCGAATGTTAGTAAAGCCCTGGACGGCCTGCAGTCAGCGGGCGTACTATATTCGTGACGCGTTTTCTTGGGTGGCAGCCACTCACCCCGTTTTCTCCACCTTCATGATCCGGCCTTCTTCCCCTTCCTCGTCGTCATCCGCAGCTGCAAGCTGCTCGAGCACTCGGTTTTCGTCCGAGTACATCTTGACCATCTCCTTCTCCATTTCTTGGAAGGCAAAGATACCATTACTGTTGTCGCTACCCAGCATGATGACATACGAGCTGGCTTCGTGACGGGCCCTCCCCCTGCGCTGGACGAAGCTCTTCAAGCTTGGCGGCATGTCGAAGCACACCACCAGATGACAATCCTGGATATCGATCCCTTCCTCGATAGCCGCAGTAGCTATGAGCAGGTTCAACTTCCCGGCACGGAAAGCCTTGAGAGTACTGCCCTGCTTCTTGCCGCATACCAGTATGTCGTGCAGGAACTTCCGGTCCTTGTTGGAGGTGACCGAGGTGCCGACCATGGTGCCGACCCGGAAATGGTCTCGCGTTTTCGGATGGCTGGAGATGATCTTGGCGACAGCGGCTACGGCAGCCCGCTGAGTCACGAACACCAGCCCGGAGAATTCGCTGTGCTCGGCCGAGTACTCCTCCAGTAGGACCTCGATGAGTTTATCTACCTTTGCCGTTACGTTCCCCTCGAGCGGCACCGGCGTGCTCGGTAGCACAACCTGCTGAAGAATGCTGCACATATACTCTACTTCATCGCGGGAGAATACCCCAGCTTCGGCGCCGCCATGACCATCTCCACCATCATCGCCATCCTCATCATCCTCATCCTCATCATCCCACTGCGCGTTGTTAATGGCCTTCTCGGGGTCCAGCCGGTGTAGAAAGGCGTTCATGACTCGGCCGATAAACCAATTGGTAGCCCACTCACCGCATTCGAACATGATATGGCGAGCCTTGTTGACAAACCACCTCATGTGTTCGTGCGAATACGTTTTGTTACCCGCAATGACCCTCCGGAGTTGGTGTGCATTTCCATCCCCGGAACGCCTCATCAATATGCGAACGTAAGGATCTTCCATGATATCCATGTTTTCGTAGGCCTTCACCAGCGATGCAAGAGAAGCGGGCATTTCTCTGTAGAGGGGGTGAGGTTTGGCCACTCGTGTGCCGGGTTGGCGAGGCCCGCCGGCGTACAGGTTGATGGGCGCTATTTCGTAGGGGGTGCGAACGCTCGCAGAAGACTTTCTCCGCTTTGGGGAGATGGCTTTGCCTGTTGTAGCAGACACCAACTCGCCTGTCAGTGGGTCCACATCATCGAACTCGTCGTCCCCATCCTTTCCCACTCCGGACGAGATCTGGAAATATTGCCTCGTCCGGGTGGCAACTCGCGCTGACTCCGTCGACGATTCACCGGTCATGGGGTTTATGCTCTCGAAGTCGGAATCGGAATTGGAATCGATGCCAGCAGGTGCGCTCGCAGCCGCCTCCGCATTGTAAAGTTTCACTACCTTCGCGGCCTTTGCGACTTTCTTATCCTTCACCGGCCGCTGCGGCACCACTCTTCGGTGTGGTAAAACGAGATGGTCTGCCCACGAGGATGTAGTGGTGTTCGGAACGCTCGCCGGCTTGGCGGGGCCGTCATACTCCACCAGCTTAAGCTTCGGCGGCCTGACATGTCGCAGCAGTTCGTCTCGGTGCTTCAACGGCGTCCGGGCGATGGCGTTGAGATTGGCCTCGATTACCTTCAACTGCGTTGGATCCGACCTTAGGACGGGGCTCGCCGTGAGCCCGAGAATGTCCGGGACCGGGAGACCTTCCCGTGCTCGCTGATGATAGAAGTACCGCATTATCATGTTCGCTGGGTGGTTTTGTATGCAGTGATGGGCTGTGTTGGGGTCAGTCGGGAGACGTCATCTCCTGAGAGCGGAGGGCGGGCGTATACCCTCGTCGAAGATCAACAAGCCGATGCGCTCCATCTGTACGAAGCCATGGCTGAGCGCATCCAGGAGCACCTAGAATCGATTAGCGCTTGCGGTTATGCGTTTTACAGCAGCGGGGAAGGGCGGCAGACCTGATGCGTAGTGATAATCACCGGCGTCTTAAGCAGCTCGTCCCAGGTCTCTTTGTTGCTCCATTTGTCGACGCCAGATGCTCCCGTAAGGAGCGTGACTCCGACGGGTGGAAGTGCGTTCACGAGCACCTGGTGCTGCTGCTTTGCTAGCTCTGCTCCTGGGATCAAAAACCATGATATCTGAAGAACGTCAGACGTGTCACCTGGGGACGGGAGGAGCGCAGACTTTGCCGTCGCCGCGATCCAGCTGCTCGTAGATGCGCATGATGGCACTGATTCCAACCCATCAGTATCCACACTCCCCGTGACGCGCCAAGAAATGGTGGATGTTTACATGAGAGTTTTCCCAGACCCCGTGTCCATCTTTATCACCATCAGCCTTTCATGTCTCGCCATCTCCGGGCAGGATTAACGCACAGCTACTATTATATTCCGTCGCAGGCTCTCCTCAAACATCTCCTTCTGGTAGTTCCGCGACTTCGGCAGGCACGTCTCGCTGCCCATCGTGGCGACCGGGGCGATGGGCTCGTCGTCGGATTTGAAGCCATAGGGCTTTCTGCTGGGATCCATTGAAAGTGGGGGGAGGGGGGGCCCAGTTAGGGTTCGAATATCGATAGGTGTTCGATAGAGGGAAAGCGGTCGGATGGTGGATGGAGGCTCTGGCGGGGTTGATCATGCATCTGGCAACTATGTAAGCGGACCCCACACAAGATGGCCTGCGCAGAACCCTACCCTGCTGCCTAGCTGGCCGGTCACAGAAACGGTTTATGTAGCTGCAGAGTGGTTGGAAGCGGTGCGGGTCAGCGGGAAACTTGCGATGGGACGAATGCTCTGTGTACCTGTTTATCGTCTTTATGTAGTTAGATGTCGTTTGATCGGCGTCGTAAAGCGGAGAGAGCGGAACCTGCACTTTTCCCCCTTTTTGACGCGTACACAGTGTTCTGGGAGAGTTGAAACAATTATGGCTGGAGATTGGGATGCTTACATATTTCGCTTTTTCTTTCTTGTTGCTGCGCGTCAGACCGACACGCGTAGATAGACGGGGACCTCCTCTCCTCCCGCCACCTCCTCCTGCTCTTCCGCAGTGCCACGCGTAGACGGGTGCGCTTTATAGAATAACCGCTTAGCGACTCCCAGCCGCTTGACGCGCGACCTCCTCGAGGTTTTACCAAATGAAGACGGGTCACTGCCTCACTGGGCAGTATCTCCAATGGACGAAGAACCAGCCCACCGCTCGGTGCTGGTGGTGCCGGTGCCAGACTCAGAGGGATCACCTCTCCAAAGGGTGCCCTGAGTGGAAAGCTCAGCAGAAGATTCTGTGGGCAGAGGTGCTGAAGGCGACGTGGGTAGGGGGAAGAGCCGGTGGAAGATCCGGGGCCTTCTTGCCGATGGGAGATGCAGCCAGGCGGTACCAGACTTCCTCTCCACTACGGATGTAGGGAGACTGGTTCCGGCTGAGGAAGACGCGGGGAGCGAGATGTCGAGTGGGAGCTCCGGGAGCTCCGGGAGCGGGAAGAGGAGAGGAGGGCGGAGGCGGAGGAGCTGGGCGCCGCGGGAAAATCGGGTGCCGGGGAGGAGCTGCCGCTGTTCCTACCCACGCCCTCCTTCATGGCATCCGCTGATGGACATTAGGGGGCGGGATACGGTTTCCTTTGTTCTTCCTTTTGTTCGGACTCTTTTCCTTTGTGATTTCCTTGGTGCGCATCGTCTTGGGACGGGCCTGGGCGGAGGGCAAAGGGGAGCTTGCAACGTGCTGCTATCATCGCGCGGATAACGGAGATAGAAAGTGCGCCGCCATAGCCCAGATACGTAGGCTGTATGCGAGTATGAATAAACCAAAAAAAAAAGGGAAAAAAGACACGCGACCTGTCTTTAGCTATCACTCGACATTGGTGAATCGAGACAGAGAGCTGCATTTGTTCATTCGGATGCAGATCCGCCGGCAGAAGGCCCCGTGGGCAGCCAGGCACTCCTGGGCTTCCTCTCTCGTGTCCTCGGCAGAAGAGGAGTGTGGCTTGCCATAATCTAGATAGGTCGCATGCGACTAATGATCAAACAAAATGGTTCAGATGCAACGTTGCGTTGGAATCCGGTCTTGCTGCTTTTGCTTCGACCGCGGCATATGCTGTTTGGTCGTCCGTGAAGGACGTGATTTTCTTTGTTTCACCGGCTTAGTGTTCGACCTATACGTATGGATCATGGTTGATTGGACACTTCCTCCTCCTACATACGTACTCGCCCTGGGAGCGACTAGTCAGTTGTAGGGCCCGCCTTCCGACGTCCGTCTCCCTCAAGTAAGTCGTGATAGCGGTTGAACACCGCTCATCCGCGAAGAGTCTCGGCCTGGGCGGGAGGCGCGGGGGGGCTTGCATCGTGCCGCCATCGCGCGGACAGCAGACGGGAAACCGGGATAGAAAGTGCGCCGCCATGGTCTAGTAAGGCGGTATGCGAGTATGATTAAACAAAAGAAAAAGCTCATCCGCAGAGATCTGTCTGCTGGCAATGGGCTTCCGCCGACGCCCCATCCCCGTCCTGATCTCTTCACCAAGGGGCTTTTTTGGCAGCTCCCACCGACTGTGGTTCTTGAACGGGTGTTCCCTGGTTCGCCGAGTGCCAGCGCCAATCCGCTTGTGGCGCCCGATGGCCGTGTGTCCGGATCTCATCTGTTGGAATCGTCTGGCGGCGCTCCCGTCTGCTTTGGCTGGGAGTGGGCCAACTTGTTGCTTGCTGCGGGGTTTGTAGGCAGCGGAGTTAAGTCTCCGGCGTGACCAGGCAATGGCTCCGGGCCCACTCCGCTTCGGACATGCGCCGCTCGGGGTGGGCGAGCAATGCTGGCAAGCGCATTGCCCGTCGGCCATTCCTGTCCCAAAAACGCAATCACCAGACTCCATGTCCATCTGGTTCGTCGGCAGCTATCTTGGCCCACTCTCATCTGTCTTCTAGTTGCCCGCTATCCACTTGTGCTTGGGCGCCACAGAATCTCGACTCGGATGGACTCCCTTAGAGAGTGTACTTAACTGGTCTCGTATCTGAATAGGTAGCACGCATCTGGCCTGGGCCCGAGCCATCAGAGTCCATACGAAGGACATGTAGCTTTTTGACTGGGTGATGTCCATCCACTTGGCCCCGGGTGATACGCCGGTGGTTAGTGAGTGTCACTCTTTGTTTTATTTTCTAGAGACGAAGGATTCCTCTCGCTCTGCCTCTGCCGAACTAGAGCAATTGAGGGCTACACGCTCTGGCTCTGCAGATGTAGCCGTAGCACGGTGCCACCTGCAACGGCAAGAAACGATGCAAAAGTAAAATTTGCCGTATGGGGTAAAAGTGAAACTAACATGCGCTCGATAAGCAAGGATACGGGTGTGTTTCAGCACGGGTGGCTTTCGCGTGAGAGCTTCGAAGGCTCAATAGCGGAGAGCTACGTAGGTACTGTACAGTCGAAGGAGAAGGGACGTACCGGTAAACGCGTATCAAAGGCGACTAAAATAAGTACATTCACCTCCAGCGGGAAAACTACGGTTTTCCTTATCCCCCCTTCACTATAGTTACAGTACTCCCATTCAACACTACGGAAGCACACAAACCTCATTCAAAACACCCTTTCCAAGCTTCGCCATCTGTTGCTTGCTGGCCGTGGAAAGGCGAAACATGCTCGTCCCTTTGAAGGATCTTGGAGCCGGGATAAAAAAGCCTTCGTTATCTCACGTCCGACTCTTTTCTTCCTTCCTACACTACAACACGCTATCCCATCTTGCCACTAGGCAACTGCTCCCCCATCTTTGCGTATCTCGGTACTAGTTAATAAGTACGGGTTTGAATGTACTAATAAATACCAATTCGAAATAGAGCATAACTATGCTCTTGTTGCCACTTTCGCAAGCAGTGAGTCCGCACATGTTCTCGTTTCGTGTTACCGATGTCCAGCAAGCCATCTGCATCACCAACAGCCAGACTGGTCATTCCGTAATTGTTCACTTGACGCAGTCAGTGAAGACATGGCGTTAGCCCGTCATGCCGATATCCTCCAGTCCTCCCCTTCCTCTCCCCTTCTTCCTCATATCCGCTGCTACCCTGGGTGTGGTCTTCAACATACTACATAAATCCGAAGGAAATACTAACTTTGCTGCAGGCCCGAAGCCCAAGTGGTGCGGCTATGAAGCCCCCACAGATGGGCAAACCTTACGGAAGGACCACCACAGTCCAAGGTAAATAAGCACCTGACTGGCGGATTGAAGGATCTGTTCATTCCGTCTATATCCTTTACAATGATGCAGAACAAGCCAGAACAGTGAAGTTGATGCTACCAAACCATTTAATGTCTGGAAACTCCGTCACCCTTCAAGTTGGAATCTCCCCTGCTGATCAAATTATAAATACTCCTTTCTCGTGCTTGCTTGCTTCTGTCTCTCACCAGCCCTCGCAAACACCCACACTGCAACGTATTCCGAAGATCTCAAACCGACCATCCAGCGAATTTCACCGATACCCTCCAAGAAACAAAATGAACCACGATATGGACCAGTTGGCCATCCAGTTATGGCAGGAGGAGATAAATTCCGATACCTACGCCGCCCGCCCACCAGCAGCCCGTGCTGCTGATTCCGGACTGCCAACAGCGGGTGGTTACGGTCACAACGAAAGGGCTCACTCTCCGGATTACGTTTCGGCGCTCGGACTTGGGGACGAAGAATGGTTGGAGCGGCAGCGGGTGGAGTTGGTATACATCCGGCACCAGACCGAACAGAACGCCGTTGACGAAGACTTCCGACGTCTTGCTCCTAGACCAGGACCTGCACATCGACCAGGACCTGCACATCGGCCAGGACCTGCACATCGGCCAGGACCTGCACATCGGCCAGGACCTGCACGCCGTCCGGAACCCGCGTACCGCCCGGAACCTGCGCATCGACCAATCCTTCGCCCCGAGCCCCAGGGTAAGGGAAAAGGCAGAGCCACAGGCGTTGATTGCATCGCATGTAGTGACGAGATTGTGGGTGAGCTCCACAAACTGTCATGCGAGCACAAGTACTGCGGCGACTGCCTCACCCAGATGGTCTTGAAGTCCTTGGGTGGAGAAACGGACACGAACTTCCCTCCAACGTGCTGCACGGAACCGATACCGACGAAAACAGTCAAGGCTATTCTTTTTGCTTCAGATTTCAAGAAGTACGAAGATCGTCTCGAGGACCGGAAATCCGCCGCGCAGATCTTCTGCCCGAAACCGCGGTGTTCAGCGAGGCTGTCGGCGGGCGATATCAAGGGCGAGGTCGGAACGTGTCCCCGCTGCCGAACGAAGACATGCACCAAATGCAAAGCCTTGGAGCACGCCGGTGTATGCCAGGGGAGCGAGCTGGCAGAAGTTGCGAAGAGGGAAGGGTGGTGCAGTTGCCCCACCTGTAATCGCATGATCCAGAAGTTCCCGAACTCGTGCAACAAGATGAGGTGCATCTGTGGGGCTAGGTTCTGTTACCGCTGCGGCAAAGAAATTACGGGCAGCACTTACGCATTGGCGAATGAGGGTGGGTGCGACTGTCCGATATACGACCGCACCGATCACCCAGAAGTGCTGGAGCAAGAAGATATCGCTGCAGGACGAAGGCCGCTGGGCGTCCCGGTCCCAGCGGAGTTCCGAGGACAGGACTGGGGTGCAGGACCTGCAGGCGTCGGTGATGGTTGGAACAGACGACCGCAGCCGATCGACCAACCATTCCATTGGGCAGAGCCGGTAGCCGTGATCCCACTGCCGTTGGTAGCACGAATACAACCGCCGCCCCCGATGTTTCCACCTGACAGACCTCACTGGGAGCCGGAGAATGCGGGATGGTTCCAGGGTTACTACAGTGATCTCGGCGAATGGGTGGATTAGTGACAGGCGGTTCATGTAGCATGCGGAGGCTCCTGCCGGGGCTTGGGGTCACGCGTTGGTTTTGATATTGTGATCGTTTGTGTCCTGGAGTGTCTTGTGGTGCATTTTCATTTCATTTTTTCATTTGTTCGTTCTTAGGCCATCGGAATCTAACTAGTCGCACATTTGCCCACTGCCCCTACTTCCGGTATTATAACATCATGAGAGGAGAGGATCGATGTTGTAATTTGAGTGCAGGTCCTCTCGCAGCTCGTTGAAGGTTCGCACACTATGGATGCTCCGAGCCCTATCTATCTGCCACCTATTTTTGTGAACCGCAATCACAATCACTATGACAAGCTGAAGTGGCTCGCCGAGTTGGGTAGAGCAGGCATGGCAGCGAAGCCCAAATTCATGCGACGTCACTCGTAGAAATAACGAGTGACCGGCTGCGATAGTGCGTAAGCTTCAGCTCTCCAGGTATCGTGATCTTTCTCAGCGTATCTCATACGCACAGACACAGTCGCGAGGATCCGATTCTTCGAGTCGCGTGCAACTTGAAGGTGGAACTTTCTATGTGTGGCTCTGTTTGGTTCGGAGGCACTTGCCATGGGGTTGAGTTTGCACGTACGGAGGTTTGTATGTATGAACTATTGTATACGGGTGTAGCGAACTCAGGGGTTGTGGCCGGTCCGCCACTATTCCAGTCTCGCACGCAGTGGAATCTATAGCGGTTCGACTTCGGAACTTGAACCGAAAATAGGAGAGGATCTCATTCGCTGACGCGTGGAACTCTCTCACTGCTACCCGAAGCGGATCAACGAAGCGGTATAGCACTTATCGCTGCCGTTGCACGTGCAGCTACTGGAGCGGACAGGTAGCGAGGCGGCGTTCCAGTGTCTTCCACCACCTCCGTTCCTTCAAGAGGTCCCGATCTTTTCAATCATCGCCGCAGACGATCCCTTTCCAAAATCCCCCACCCATCCGTCGACTGTCCCAACGACGACGACAACGGCTTCACATCCAACCACAACTCCAAGCACATACGAGCGGCGCCAACACACACATTTTAACTCCCCTCATCGACGTAGCAGTCGCACCCACGTCCATCCATGGCAGAAAACCGCCCGAAAGAGAAAAGCTTGCGCCGAGAAGTCCTCGAGCGGACGTTACAGTGGTACTACGGCGGCCCATCTAGTCGGGCGGCTGAACCTAGCGCGAGCGCACGTCTCTCGCGGCTGGAGAATCCAGAGACTGGAACGCTCTCGCGCTCGCCGCCGCCGCTGGACTGGAGCTACCACTCGCTGCTCACCGTGGTTGTGCCCGACCCAGGCCGCGCTCATCAGGATCGGCCTCATCGATGCCGAAAGCATCCTGGCAAGCATTAATCCGGTACTCCAGCAGACGCAAGCCGCGCCGACGCGTCCGATCAACTGGTGGGAGGGTGATGGCGACAGCGATTGGGAGGCGGACGTGGATGTGTTCGCTGGCTTTGGTAGCGTTCGTGTCGTACCTGACGGAACGGGTGTGGAGCAGGCGGAACAGGTAGAGGACGAGTTTGCCCGCGGTGAGGGAGAGTACGGCGGTGAAGATGAGGAGATGGCGGCCCACGCAGGCGGAGGGCCTATCGTGCCTGGCGGGACGGGTGCGGAGCTGGTGGGGGAGGTGGAGGCGGAATTCCTTGCCCGCTTCGGCGGGGCTCATATCACGCCTATCGAGAAGGGTGCGGTTAGTACGGTGGACCAGACGGAGGAGGAGGACTGTGCCCACCGCGAGGGTGAGAGAGCAAAGGCGCGCATCAGTGGCGGCCGGGCCGTACGGGAGAACTTGGACCGAACCGACGAAACATTGGAGCCCGCCGCCGACGCCGCGCACGACCTCGCATTCCGGCGCCTATCTCTCGGCGGCTGGGATTTCAAGCGCGACGACCCGCGGCTGGTGACAACGCATGCAACTCCTCCTCCAGTTCCTCCCAACAACGCGGATGTCACTCGTCCGGCTGGTGCTGGCCCGCCGCGCGCCCAGTACCCGCGTGGTCAGGGCTTCACCTCCGTCGTCCCCATGCTACATGAGCCGCGACAGCCTCATGTCCGTGCCGCTTTGGGGGGAAAGAGACCACCCAGGCAGTCGCGGCTGCGTACTATGCGGACTGTCGACGACCTCGCCCGTGGCGCCCGGAAACGGAGGAAGCCAAGGCACAGCGTGAACATTATTCTCTCGTGGAGCTGCTTCGCGATAGGTGTCGATGAAGATTTCGAGAGTTAACATGTAACTACTTAGTTGACTTCCCGCAGTTATTATGCTAATACTATTTGGGCTTTTGAGGGGCTCGGAGCACTGACATTCTTTTCTCGATTTGCTCGGTGGGTCGGATAATCCCTGTTTGGCACATTTGTTGGAGTTGGTATGTATCCAGACTTCTTCTCTCTGCTTCTAAGAATCGACTATCATCACTTCAGCAAGGGGGTAGTTGGAGGCGGGGCAGCTAGGAGTCTAGATTGCTGCAAGAGAGGAGTGAGGTTAAGAATGAGGGATGCTTGCATTTCGGACACTAGGGCAGAGGGTAGTTAGGGGGAGTCACAACAAGCCGCCTGCGGACTGATCTAGGTCGAGGTTTGGACGTTGGACGGGGAACCGAACGGTGTGTATATCGCCATGGTCTGCATGTGGCCGATAATTAGACCAGAAAAACTGTTCCGGCTCCAGGAGAGCCCGTTGGCCCGCGGGCCATGGGCTGGCGTGGGCTGTCTCTCGCGCACCAGTCCGGCCTGGCGCCGGTACAGCCGGCATCGGAAGCCGCGGCAGAGGCCGTATCTGCCAAGGCGGATAAGCGGCTCGTTGCGAGGTTCTAGATACCAGCTGAAGACGTGCAACTGCCTCACTGGACTGCTTCTGGTATGGACCAAGAACCGACCCACCGCCAGGTGCTGGCGGCGCCCATATCGGAAACATTGCTTGATGCAGTCGCGGTCGGGGTCGACAGCTCCGGGGAAGTTACATACCCGCAATCCCACGGCTGTAAGGGTGACTGATCTGTTACAAGTCTGTCAAAACCTCCTCATTTTGGACGAACGCCCGAACGTTTTCCGGCCTGCCCCCCCATTTCGGTGGAAGAATCTTGGAGACCCAGCAACTCAAGGTTTGATTCTCATACGGAAATCGTCAAAATCTGCCTTTCGCTAGTTTGCTCTTCGAAGTCTTGGACTGACTGCGACACAACCCCGGCAACACGAGAGGGCGGAAGCTTACCAGCATATCCAAACCCCCAATTTGGGTGGATGGCTGGTATGGGGTTGGGGCTGTCCACCACATCCAATTTCAAGTCTGTACAGAGGGGCCGTATAGACCGATTGCTGCTCTACGCGCCACGTTTGGAGACTTGGATATCACTCAGCGCCTGCTTGACGCGGGCGCCGATGTCTCGACGGCCTCTCACTATGGGTCGACGCCAGTACACGAGGCGGAGAATGGACACGAGGCGCTGGCCCGGTTGCTCATTGAGTTTGGCGCCGACATCTCGGCGTCCAACGGCGACGGGTGGACGCCGCTGCACGGAGCGGGGCAGAGCGGACACGAGGCGCCGGCGTCACTGTGGCCGAACGTGGCGGGCCGACGCCGCTTCACATTGCGGTATGGAAAGGGCAGAAGGCGCTGGCCCAGTTGCTCGGGGAATGAGGCGCTTCTTTGCCGTGCGTGCTGTTCAACACTAACATCTGATACAGCTCGAGTATTCAAGTACATTCTATCACTTCCTTCTAGCAGATAGCGAGATATCTACGGGTATTATGTTGTGCCGGATTTGGGCAAGTACAAGCCTAGTAACCGATTCGCTGATCAAAGATTGTGGGGTGGTGTGAGTACGCTGCTCGTTGTTGGTTGACGTATCTTATCACAGTAGTAAGTGCCATGATCAAACGTCTGGTGGTGTGATCCGGAATTGCTTTGACGGCATTTTTTGTTATGCTAGATGAGTATGTGCCCCCGCAATATTCGTGGCCAGCACAAAGACATCCTGCCGGCCGGCTACTAGCGGTCGGAATCCCTACGGAATCGTCGATCGCACTAAACCGATGCTGGAGGGAAGCCTAGCGAATGGGAGCGATTGCGCGCTTTCGAATCCAGACGACCACGGCCAGCATCAGCAAACGGGAAGACACGATTCACCGAGTAATCCACCCGTATCGGTAGCGGACTGGTAGGTCCGGATAGGCTGGTGCAGTCGGTCCTGGCCGGCGGAGAAGGAGATCGAGACGCCTGGCAAATCGCCACATCTAATGCATATCCATTGGTCCCAGGCTCGGATTGCACGGCAACCCATGCAGCGCCAGCAACGTGTGGCAGGAGCAAACACTTAGAGGCCGGATGCACTGGGCGGACCCGTCGTAGAAATTGGCCTTGGCGACTTCGTCGGCTTCCGCTGTGCACAGCGCACGAATAATATGACAGCCCACATGAAACTGGTATATACATATGTGCGGACAGTGTGTCCGACAGTGGCTGTCCACTTGTGACCGTCATGTCTCGCCGTTGTTTCGGACCATGTCTCGAATTGACAGTTGCCATGTCCCGTCCGTGTCTGATCCCCGACCACATACGTTCCCACCAACCACCACTCCCACTCCACCAGTAGCACGGACATAACCGCGCACATGCACATCACCCGAAGCCCGTTCGCATGTCCCCGCCACGGCCCGACGACACCCATCTGTCATACCATCTCGGTTCATCGGGCGCTGCCTCTCGATGCCAGATTCCCCGCACCCATATGTTTCCGCGCATCTTCCGAATCGACCATCATGATGACCATGCGCTCCTTCGCGCGCAGCTGCCGCACCGTTTCCCGGAGTCGCTCCAGCTCTGCCCGCGCCTCTGACAGCAGGCGCTCTAGCTCCTGGCTATGGCGCCGCTCCGCTTCGAGGACCGTCAGCGCTATGTCCCGCTCGGTTCGGAGCGCGGACTCGCCGCCCTCGCTCGGACGACGCAAGCGCGTGCGGATCAGGGACTTCATCGCTGCCGAACTCTGGAGGACGCTGGGACTGGGGCGGAGGGATGCGGCCGCTGCCAAGGGGTCGATCTTCTGAAGGACGCGGGTTCGGGGGTTTCCGTGGTGCTTTTATACACCACGCATGCCGAAGTGAAACATTGCTGCAGCCCGTTTGCTTCACTTTGACGGCCGACACACACGGTACGGCTGCCTCCACTCCATCCATGTCGAGAGAGTGTGTGAGAAAGGTCAGTTTACTTGGCCGTTTATGTCGAAGGTTCGACTATCCCGTCGTTTGTGGCTGTGAGTAAGTGATACAGTATCCTGTATTCGCATCCCACGAACCACTACCTAGGCGACACCAGCAATCGAGCTTATGTGTGACTGCTTCCATCTGGTCAGGCTGTGCTCGCCAGACAGGTGCGCAGGCGCAGCCGATGGCTCTGGTGGCGGACATCAGTTCGTGAGCAACCTATTAGCTATTGCCTACATAAAAACCCCTACGAGCCCAGTGTCCTAATCCCAACCAGCGAGGCGTTGACGTCGAGCATTGCACTTCTGCGGCTCTTTTGGCTCCCGGGGGTAACTGCGCACTCTACCGGATGGCGAAGGTTCTCGTTTTTCCCCTATCGCTGCTGAACATGGAATATGACAAGTCCAATCGTTGGGTTGGATATCATGGCTATATCAAACAAACTACACAGGAAGGCCTTTCGGAAAAGCAGTTTTTGCCGCCCATATGGTGACCGGGCATATCGTCGAACTGCGATACCGGCCACGCTATGGACTATAGCCAGACCCCCACTCGGGTCAGGATTGTTCATGGTGGCGGTTCGGGGGCAGCCGGGTGTGGAGATGAACGAAACAAAGGCAAAAAAAACGCCTACAGTGCTTTTTTTTTGTTTATTCATTACTCGTATGCGGCCTTGGTAGATCATGACGAGATACGCACTGCCCAAACGCCTACAATGCGTGTCCAGGGACACCGGGAATTGCGACACGGAGACGATTAATAAAACTGGTCGCTCGGTGGCATGTTGCCTTCGTGTTCGAACACCTGTAACGCGGTGAGCGCCCCTACGGAGCCCGTGCCGGTCGAAGGGAGAGCAAACCTCGACGCCTCCGAAGATGCTCCCCGAGGGGGAACCGGTCTCCCGGTCCGCGGCCGCTCTCTCGCCGGACGCCAACGCCTGGACCTGCTCGTCCACAAAGTCCCACACCTTCTCGACGAGCGTCTCTTCGAGCCTGGGGGCGATCTCGACCGGCGGCCGGCCGGCGGCCGGCTCGGGATGGGGGATGTAGATCCTGTCACTGAGCACGACGATCAGCGAAGGGCACTGGCGACCGTCGAGCGAGACCACCGACTCGAAGACCCATTTCAGCAACCGCGGTTTCCGCATCCGGGCCAGCACCTTTGCCGCCTCGTCCAATCCCGTCGTCTCGGCGGCGCGCGCGGCCTCGACGAACCACTTCGCAACCTTGCGCATGACCAGGCCCGTGTCCTCGCGCCACTCCTCGATCGCATGGCGATTCGTGCGCAGCTCCGTGGGACATTCCTTCTCGAGCCGCTTGAGGATCCACAGCATGCTCCGGAGCGGGTCCATCGCGGCGGAGACCATCGCGCAGAAATCGGCCCTGACGGCCTCGCTGTCGCCCTTCCTGGCGGCGTCGCGCATCGTCTCGAGCCGCGCATCCGTCGCCCGCAGCTGCACCATCAGCGCCTCCGCCTGCCCGACAAACTCCCAGAGACACCGCGGCGTCTGCCGGCGGTCGATCAGAAACGTGCGCAGGTCCAGCGGCAGCCGGAAGTCCCCCGTCGGCACGACCCCCCGGGTCCGCTTGTGCTGGCTCGAAAGGAACTCGAGCCGCGGCTTGCTGATGTTGCGCTGGTCGAGGTAGTGGCGCGTGCCGTTGCTCAGGTGCAGAACCGGCGTGATCGTCGTCGTCACGGGAGGAGAGCGCTTGGCCGTCGGAGTGCTGCCGCTCAGACTTCGGAGGGCGCGCGGAGTGCTGAGAGTAATCATCTTGCGGGGCGAGGGCGCATTCTGCTTGTTAGTAGGCACGGATGGAGATGACATCGCATGAAGGGGTGAAGAGTTTTTGTGGTGGATTTGGCTGGGAAAGTGAATCTGTCGAACACACGGCCGAATGGCGTTCCCCCCTTGAGCTTCGGCGTTGTGACGTTCGGTGTTTGCACGACCCATCTTTCAAAGGCATTACTCGTCTGATCACTCGCAGCCGTAGCGAACAAGACAAGCCATTCTAAGCCAATAACCGAGTGATATTCCGTGTTCCCATCGGCAGACAGAACACGCCGCTCACAAAACATTATAAACAAAATTGTAAACAAAATCGTCGACGTAGAACGGCGCTTCGAGCACCACCAGAGCGCCGTTCTCCACATACCGCAACTGCGCACCGACACTGACCCTCCTCAGCGCGCTAAAACCGGGCAGCGCGACGACATGGGGACCATCGGACTTGACATCGACGGTCTTCTTGACGACCACAGGGCCGTCGATCTTCCTCGCGCCGGTGACCGTGAACCTGACGACGGCATTCTCGTCGGTGGCGCGGACAGTCCAGTGCAGCGTCGACGCGCACGCCAGCTGCATCGCGTCGAACTTCCTCTGCGCCTCGAAGGAGATGACCGACTCCGCCCTCGAGAGCAGGTTCGGAGCGCTGGCGGCTTTGCGCCACGGCCCCGCGCCCGAGGACGACTCGTGGCACGCCGGCGTCTGGGTTGTGTTCACCACAGCCCCGCCGCTGATCGCGAAGCCGTGGTGCGCGGCGACGAAGGTGTGGCGCCCACAGTTTCCCTCGTTCGGAACCGGGATGTCGTCGAAGCTGAGCCTGCCGCTGCAGGCGAGGCGGATGAACGGGAGAAGCAGGAGGACGGAGAAACGCATTCTTGCTCGCGAGGGGATATCTTGATGCGATGATGCGATCGTGGCGTGTGACTGCGATGCGATTGTAGAACGGAGTGCGGGGGCAGCGGCTGCCCTTTATATCACGTCGCCGGTGCAGCCTCCCGAGCGCCACGCACTGCTACAGCGGCGCGAGTCCCCGGGCTTCCGCGTATTGCCGGTGCGGTACACGTACCTGCGCAGCGGAGAAACACAGCGGCGGGGTTTATCCAGCAGACTCGTCGCTTCTTCCTTCGTGTTGGGCGTGGCGAGGGCGCACAGCGGCGGGCTCCGTGCTCGAAACAGGATGGCACTGCCAATCTTGAGTGTCGGATCCGGGAGCACAGTAGCACCGCGCGCGGGGTAGGCGACTGCGCATTGAGGCTGCGGACAAGACATGTTGCACGATATTCGCTTCCGACTGCAGAAGAAGGGAAGCACACCCTGCGGCCGTCTGAGGGCATATTCGGCCCGTCTTCCGGTTGGATACAGGATACCCGCATCGCCAGCCGTTGCTTCGTCGTGTGCACTGCGCTTCAAGGTCGTCATGGCTCCTGGGTGTCCGGGATCGCCGAGTTGTACGTCTCGCCGTCCGAGCGAGACTGCATGATTGCGCCGGCTACGGGGCATCACGGCTGATCACCACAGGTCGGCTCAAGCAGAGCGTGATGGATGCAGAAGCCCACTGTAAGCGCTAGCGCCGTACTTAACTAAGGAAAACACAAAGGAAAGGACAGAAAAGAAAGGACAAAGAAATCCGCCCGAACTGCTCCTAGATATTCATCATCTGCGGAAGCCATGAAGGAGGGCGTGGGGAGGAATAGTGGCTGTTCCTAACCTCCGCCACCCAACCCAGCCTCCACTCTCCGCTCCTCCTCCCTCTTTCTCCGCTCCCGGAGTTCCCACTCCGACGCCTCGCTCCGCGCGTCTTCGTCTGTCGCCGGGTTGGAAGCCCATCTCGCTACATCCATAGCGGAGAGAAAGTCAAGCACCGCTTGGCTATCTACACCTTGTGTCAGCGAGGAGATCCCCGGATCTTGAACCGGTCCCTTCCCTACCCGCTTCCTCCCATATCTCCCCCCGACAGTGTTCTCCATAGTCGGTCCGGACGGGGTTTTGGTAGTCTTGTCCGAGCTCTGGACGGACTGTACTGAGATAGTTCGTTCCGTTTGTGATGGGGGAGGACGGCGCCCGTCCCCATCTTAGCCGTTGGACGGACGGCGCTAGTATTGGACGGATGGCGCTAGTATTGTTAAGGTAGTAACTAACTATGTCACGTGAAAGTACTAAGTGCATGAAACCTTCCTCTGCCGTCGACCGCAGTCCGTCCCGTCCGAGCACTCTCCAGACGGGATCAGTCCCAGTCCAGAGGTTGGACGGACGGCTTGAATTTTATGAGTCCCGTCCGAGGCCCAGGACGGACGGACCGGGCTATGGAGAACACTGCCCCCAGGCACCTTCTGCTACTTCCTACACTCTGGACAGTTCTTGAAAACCTGCTCCCGATTCTGCGTCTTGTATCTACACCGCTAGAACTTGGCTGTGGGCTGGTTCTTCGTCCGTTCCGGGTGCTGGCCTGTGGGGCAGTGCCCTGTCTTCAATTGATATAACCTCGAGGCGGTCCTCTTGGAACTGCTGGCCACCGTCTTGTCTGGCTACTGCACGGCATCGGGTACTTCTTAGCCGTGATTCTGCGTCCCGCCTAGTGGCGGGCTTCAACCTGTTTTTTTTCTCCGAGGTTTCCCGCTTGAGGTGCGCGAACGATCTGGGCAGTGGCATCAGTCGCACTTCATCCCTGTCTAGAAACTGCATCCACTCCACCCCACGCGCATCTGGCTCCTCCGCCGCGAGCTCGGCCCATTCGTCGGCCTTCTCGTTTCCCGGAATGCTCTTGTGGGCTGGGGCACCGAATCTCGATGATGCCTGGCCTGGCTCTCCACGGCGCCACAATTTGCTTCCTGGCCTCAATCGCGTACATCTGGCCAGGGCTAGGTTCCTTCGAGGCCATGCGCTTGATTGTGGCGGCATGTGGCCTGGGCGTCGGTAAAGACCGTGACCCTCTCGGGGCTGTCCGTCACCTTGCGGCAGTATCCAGCACCCTGGCGAGGGCGGCGCGCTCCGCATCGTAGGCCTCCTCTCCCTGCAGCAAGTCGGCGTCGAAGGACTCCGGCTCTTCCAGCAGGACCGAGATCTCCGTCCTGCCCGAGTACCCGAAGGCGCACTCCAACCGTTTCCGGACCCCCGATGCGGCACCCACAAGCTCCCTGACCTGGTTTCCCTGCGGCGGGCTGAGCAGCCGCAGTCCGAACTGCCGCAGCCTGTTCTCCATCGCCGGTCTGAGTTCCGAATCCATCGCCAGCGCTCCTAGGTCGGTCATCCGGAAGCAGCCTGTGATTGAACGAGCTTCCTGGAAGACCAGCAGCTGCATGTCGTCGTCCAGACCGATAGTGCCCCGGTTTTGGTCTCCATTCCACCTGAGTTTGGCACCAAACATGGCAATCGACGTGACATAGCGACCAACTGGGCGCAGGCCATCATGACCTCCCGGTAGTCGGCCGGCGAAAGGCCCATCTGTCCCGTGAGCCAGCGCAGTCGGTTCTTGGTGTTCCTCTCCTTCTTTAGCCCAGTGTTAGGTGCAGGCTCGGGATCACCTTTTGAGCGTGTGTCCCGAATGGAAAGGACAACAGAAGATTTTGTGGGCAGAGATGCAGAAGGAAACATGCAGTTGGAAGGGCCGGTTCACGGCCTGGGATCTTCTGGCGGATAAGAAGTGCAGCCAGGCGGTACTAGACTTCATCTCCATCACGGATGTGGGGAGGCTGGCCCCGGCTGAGGAAGACGCGGGGAGCGAGGTGTCTGACTGGGAGCTCTAGGAGAGGAGGGAGCGGGAATAGGAGAGGAGGGCGGAGGTGGAGGTGCTGGGTGCCGTGGAGGAGCAGGGCGGCGGCGGGGGGGGGGGGGGGGGGGGGGGTGGAGAGGAGCCGCTGTTCCTTCCGACGCCCTCGTTCATGGCGTCCGCAGACGAGGAGTAAGGGACGGTCACGGTTCCTTTTGTTATTTCTTATGCTCCTTCTGTCTTGTGCTCCTTCCGATGCGATTTCTTTGGTGCGCTGTTTTATCTTCTTGGGACAGGTCTGGGCGGAGGGAAAGGGGGAGCTTGCAACGTGCTGCCTTGCGTGGACAGGGACGGGAACCGGACAAAAATGTACGCCGCCATAGTCAAGATAGGCTGTATGCGAGTAGATATGGTCAAAGAAAAACAAAAACCCCTTCTTTAACCTGATGACGTGGTGCTCCTTCAGGGTGAGGGAGCTCAACCCGACTCCGAACTAACACGTCGTTTCCTTGTTGTCCTTTCCCTCCGCCCACCACGCGATGCCATCAACGAAGGACAGTCCTTTGTCACCCAGAATAGCCCGCTCTACCTCGTCGAAGATGTTGAACAGTACGAACGGAAAAGAATGAATGTATTGCTAGCTTCTAGCTAACATCCTCCCGCCATATATCTTGTTCCTCACGACAATGTGTCCCAGGAGCGGCCAATTTTAACTCAGTAAACAGGCTTTCGCAGTAGACATTATAACCTTCATAACCCCTCGTCGGCATATCAGCACTCTTTCAACTGAAGATGACCGACAAATAGTTTACGAAGAGACCCGGAGCCGCCAGTGAGCCTGTGGGATTCCGGTATCTACAGCGTTTGCCTGCCCCACCTCGCCGTCGAGGACGGGCTTGATCTGTTGGTCGGACATGAAGCTGCTGGTCCACCGGAAGAAGCTCGGGGGCGTCCATGCGCTTGCCCAGGTGCGCCTTGCTGGCATTGTTGAACGCCGACTTAACATCCGTGAACAGAGCGCCCGCAGTCACTTTCACGCCAGCGCCTGCTTGGTGTGGTTCATGAGGACCGCCGCAGCATCGACGCAGAATCGCCGCTTCCGGCACCCGAACTGACCGTCATGAAGACCCCGACCCTTCCTCCGCTCCAGGTAGTCAGCAATCAGGTGGGCGGCCGTGCAATCAACCAGCAGGGAGACCACCTGGTACGCGCGGACCCGGAGCTGTCCGGCTTTCCCAGCTTGGGGGTGATCACGCCCTTGGCTGTCTTCATGGTGCTCGGTGTCCAGGATCGCCGAGCTGCGCTTCTCGCCGTCCGAACGAGACTGCATCCCATAATTGCATTCCGCTAGAGTGCTTTGTAGCGTCACGGATGATCACCACATGTCGGCTCGAACCGACAGAGACATTCGTTGATTACTATTACTTTCATTACATGATATCGAGAAAAAAAAAACGCCAGCCAACCCACTCCATTGCCCGATCCGCGAGCGAACCGCCTAGTCCTCGCAGCACATCCTGAACCCCGCCGCGCTATACTTCCCGGGGCTCATCCGTCCAAACTCGAGTTTGACCGTACTTTGCACGCCTACATCCGATCAGCACCCCTCCTCTTTCTCGCGGGAGGAAAAAACATACCATCAAAAGTTTGCACGCCAGCATCGGCCGCTCCAGCACACAGCGCCGCTTTCTCGACTGCCGCCGCCACCGCGGCCTTGTCCGCCGCGCCGTCGAGACTCATGCAGTAGCCGCCGCAGCACGCACCCCCGGAGCCGTCCAGGAAGGTCGCCGCTAGCGCAGCGTACGTCGCCGTGCTGATCGCCACTGCCCCCGTGTTCGCCATGCACACTGTTGTCCCGTCGGAGCTGCGAAACACGGCGCGTCGCCGCAGACTGCTCCCCGGTGACGACAGGGGATGCGCGGAGGCGGAGAGGAGCAGGGCCAGAAGGGGGAGTGTGGAGAGGTGCATTGTTCAGTTTTTTTCTTTCCGACTATTAGCGGTGGTATGGAGGTGAAGATGTCGATGGGTGGTGCTAGAACCGGATACTGGTGGGAACGGTGTGGGAATGACGACTTTATATTCCACCGCGGCCCGCTGGAGGCCGTGGAAAGAGGAACAGCCATCGCCTCCAGCCCCCTCCCCTCGGCGGTCGCGATCAGCTGCGACCGCTGACGTCGATGTTGACGTCGATGCTGACGTCGATGCTGCGCGAGCCTGCGTCGTGCTCGACTTGCATGTACTCAAAGTGCGGAACATGGCGGTATCTACCATATCTCTGCAGAGCGCCGGACCTAGCAAAGCCATGTCACGCATTGCCTGTGTGTAATATCTAGGTGCCTGGTGTCCGAGAGAGAGAGAGAGAGAGTCTCAATGATCGCATGCGACCCTATCGGATCACGGAAATATTATGTGCAGACATTCCTGTCCCCGCGCCTGTGTTCTCCATCCGGTAAGCGAACCGGCCATGTATATATATAGCTCGATAATCATCTGATGTGATCGACAATGCAATGCGGGTGCTATGCCAACGCCAATGCAGGTGCAATGTTATATCTGCAACCCCGAACGGCTCGCAACTAGCAACTTGATGTGGTTGTGTTCTGGTCCAGGCGCCAAGTTGTCCGGTCTATGAGCCGGCCAACTCAGAAAGCATTGAGAGAACTAGAGTATGTATGTACTTTACGGGTGGGCTAATCAAGGGTTGCGTGGGGTGGTCGGCCCTGGTGGTGGCTGGGCAGCTAGCAGGCCCCTGCAAACCCCGCAAAATGAACGTTCGGCTTCATTTTACAATCATAACTCGGTTTCTGTCCGATTAAGGTGATTTTTGCTTCTTTGTACCCCTCTCGCCGGCGCCACGGCGCCATGATCTTACGGATGGATTGTCTGGGAGAGACTCTGGCCTGTGAGCGCTCGCAGCAGGAGGGTGCCGCCACCAGTTGAGGGTGGTCTACGGGCGGAGGACCAGCTGCAGGGGCAGAGAAGCCACGACCTGGCACTGGAAACGGCATCTCGACGACAGAAGACCCTAGAAACGGTCACGATCTCCATAGACGCTCAAGCTGCCATACGACGGATGGCCTCAGAGGAGCCTGGCCCCGGCCAGATGCACGCGCTCCAGGCAAGGAAGCACATTGCAGCGCTTCGGAGGGCAAAGCCCAGCATCACGATCGAGATTAAGTGGTGCCCAGCACGCAAAGGTGTCACAGAAAACGAGAAGGCCGACAAATGGGCCAAGCTCGCGGCGGAGGAACCAGATGCCCGCGGCGTGAAATGGTTGGGATACTCGGACCGCGCGGGAGCGCGTGCGATGCCCCTCCCCAGATCCCTCGCACACCTTGAGCGGGAGATCACGGAGAAAAAGTGGGCAGAGCCACTGCAATGGGCTAGACGCCGGACCTTCAAGAAGAAATACAGGATGCCGAAAAGCCAGAGACAATATGTTACGGTTGCAGAGAGTGCCGAGAGGCTCGCCTCGAGGTGTTACCGGCTGAAGACAGGTCACTGCCCTACAGGGCAGTACCTCCGGCGGACGAAGAACCGCCCCACCGCACAGTGCTGGTGGTGCCGGTGTCAGACGCAAACGCGGGAACACCTCTTCAAGAGGTGCCCCCGAATGGAAGGACCAGCAGGTCTTCGGAGGTGGAAGAGCCGGTGGAGGATCCAGGATCTCCTTGTCGATGGGGGATGGAGTCAGGCGGTGCTGGACTTCCCCTCTACGTACTGCGGAGGTGGGGGGCTGGTGCCGGCTGAGGATGACGCGGGGAGCGATTTTTCAGAGTGGGAGCTCCGGGAGCTCCAGGAGCGGGAGGAAGAGCGGAGGGCGGAGGTGGCCATTGTTCCTACCCTCGCCCTCCTTCATGGCATCCATAGAAGATGTGAAGGGGGCAGGTCACGCTTTCTTTTGTCTTTCTTTTTTGTCTCCTTTCCTTTATGATTTCTTTGGTGCGTATCATATCTTCTTGAGGACAGGCCTAGGCGGAGGGCAAAGGGGAGCTTGCAACTTGCCACCTCGCGCGGACAGCGGACGGGACCTGGATTAAAAAAAGCGCGCCGCCATAGTCTAGAAAGGCTTTATGCGAGTATGAACAAACAAGCGGAAAAAAGGACAGGGCGGTTTGGGAATGCCCGCTGGAGGTTTGTGTGCGAGACTCATACCTTGGAGGTTGAGATACGACTCACTCTGCTGGGGGGATGCATTTGAACACTGGTCTGCGACTTCGCCTGAGAACTGTTGGTCCGTGGCGCTAGCACATATCACCGTTCGAGTAAGACAACACTCTACGAGCTCGCTTTCAGCCGCAAGTTCAATTGGGTTAACTTTTGACCATCACCGACGAGTGGCCTATGCGACGTGAGAGAACATTCACTTGGTGGGGCAGGACGAACGGGATGAGCCGAATGATAGTCTCCTACAGCCACGTCTTCGGGGTTTACGACATAGTTACGTTCCGAACCGGCAAGACGTTTCCACCGGCATTGCTCCCCCAGAGTTCCTAGCCCTTCAGCAACCACAAATCGCAGCTTTAATGGTTCAGTACCTCCGTGGATACCTTGAAGCTTGCCATACTTGGTGGTCATCCCGTAACTAGAGTACAGGGCCGCTTTTCAACTAGGGATCTCAACAGTCCAGCAGACCACGCTAGTCCATGGCTCGCGTGCCCGCAGGCCGGAGGGCTTTTTTTTGGAGCCGAACTGGCCTGGACGGGGCCGAGCAAACGAGCGAGACCTCATATCGCATTACCGTCCTGTTGCTTTTGCGGGGGGCGATCTGCCCCATCACAACGAGAGACAGAAAATTGTACACACACAGAAGAGAATTGGGAAGAGAAGATAAGATCATCTAAAAATTCTGTTGATCGGAGAAGCGATGGTGGGGCTGTACGCGAAATCATAAGGACATTTCTTTTTTCTCGATTGTGTTTCTGGGTTTTCGGTAAGCGGAGCCGCGTAGCGCGTAGGGATCATATGTATGCATCGCTGTCTGGCAGCACGGTTCGTAGTTGACCGCTTGTTGTGGGTGGGCTGGCGCCATGGTCGGGCTTGCGGCGCGAGCGGCGCGAGCTTTTTTTTTTTTTTTTTTTTTTGTTTATTCATTATACTCGTATGCGACCTATCTAGATCATGACGAGTATTATGTACAGTCCGTTTCCCCGCCGCAGTC